>Ga0272446_1008180_pt1 | contig 10068 bp, 8 predicted proteins | sample YNPCB0061_FD_194587 | JGI IMG/M metagenome (GOLD analysis project Ga0272446, IMG submission 194587) | Hot spring microbial mat communities from Yellowstone National Park, WY, United States - YNP-CB-006-1 | ecosystem: Environmental > Aquatic > Thermal springs > Hot (42-90C) > Sediment | place... | reverse complement strand
GGTGCGTTGCACCATGCTAACGCATGCCCTCCGCATGCCTAACGCAGGTACGCAGTGTATATGTACGCGCGGACATGCGTGAGGGATAGTAGCGAAAAGCCCGCAATGAGCGTAGCGAATGAGGATTTGCAGCGCATAGCCCGACCCCGAAGCAGAAAGGCGTTAGCCTTACCTGCGTAGGGGCACGCCCTAAAATTATTTACAATATATATCAGTTTTGATGATTTTCCTCATATTTAAGTTTGAAATAGCGCATAGGGACAATCAACATTCCAAAATTCTCGCCATCGTCTTTTCCGAGATGTTTGTGATGTATTTTATGCGCTCTACGAATACCCAATACGTATCGGTTATTCCATTTGGTTAAAATCTTAAATCTTTGATGTATAATAATATCATGCACTATAAAATACGCTAAACCATATAAAGCAATACCAATTCCTATATACAACCTGAAATCCTGATAGACTAATCCTGTAAAAATGCAATACATGCTAGGTAGGGCAAAAATTAAGAAAAAAGCATCATTTTTTTCAAAGAAACCTTCCTTACCTTGATGGTGGTCTTTGTGTAAATACCATAAAAAACCGTGCATCACATATTTGTGTGTAAACCACGCTACAAATTCCATAAAAAAGAAAGTAACGATAACTATTAAAATGTTAAGTAGAATTTCCATAATCTTACTAAACGTTAAAGTATGAATAATGGTTTCTGATTGTTTATTGTTATTTGTACATTTTCTCAATATACTGTTTGTATTTCTCTTCAATAAACTTACGCTTTGTTTTAAGGGTAGTGGTGAGTTCTCCACCTTCAATGGTAAACGGTTTGCGTAAAAGTGTAAAATTTTTAACTACTTCATATTTGTAGGGTAATTTTTTAGATAAAGGAGCAAGTTCTTTTTCAAAAAATTCTATGATTTCTTTATCTTCAATAACGGGGTTATCTTGAGTAAAAAATGCGTCATCAAGGTTGAATTTTGCTTTAAGGTGTTCTTGTTCAGGGACGATAAGTGCAGTAAGGTATTCTCTTTTATCTCCGATAATAAATATCTGCGAAATGTAACGAGAGAGCAAATACGTATTTTCAATAGGTGTAGGATAGATATTTTTGCCCATTGCTGTTTTGAGCATATTTTTAATTCGGTCTGTAATTTTAAGACTACCATTGACAAACATACCTATATCCTGCGTATGGAACCACCCTTGTTCATCAATTACTTTTGCGGTTTCTTCGGGTAGTTTCCAGTACCCTTTCATTACATTATCTCCCTTTACAAGGATTTCGCCTTCGGGAGAATTGATTTTTTTATCATAATCTTCGTATCCTGCTTCAATGTATATTTCTTTGGTATCTGGGTTTTGAATGGCAACTCTCACACCGGGTAAAATTCTACCGATTGTGCCGTATACTTGTCTTTCCAATGGATTTACAGACACCACAGGTGAAGTTTCAGTTAATCCGTAGCCTTCCATAGCGGGGATGCCCATGTTGGCAAAAAATTCTCCGACTTGTTGCTGCATAGCCCCTCCGCCTACTACAAAAAAGCGTATTCTACCTCCTGTACGTTGAATGATTTTTTTGAATACCAGATTTTGAGCTATGTTATGTTTAATTGAAAGTGTGACAGGGATACGTTCAAAGTTTTCATGTTTTTTCCGTCTTTTCTCTCCTGTTCGGATTGCCCACTGAAATATGCGTTGTTTGTGTTTTTTCTGGTTTTCTACATTGCTCATCACTCTGTCGTACACGCGTTCCAACAAGCGTGGTACGCACAGCATAATCGTAGGACGCACTTCCATCATATTTCGGGCAAGCGTTTCTATACTTTCTGCGTATGCTACTTTTGCCCCTTTGGAATAAGCAAGATAATATCCTACGGTGCGTTCATAAGAATGTGCTAATGCCAGAAAAGATAAAAATACATCTCGGTTATCAATGACGGGCAAAAACTGCATGCAGGACCGCGTATTGGATACAATATTTTTATGCGTAAGCATAACCCCTTTGGGAATACCCGTAGTACCTGATGTATAAATAAGCGTACTTAAATCTTCTTCATGAATTTGATTTTTTGCTTCTAAAAAGGCTTTTCTATCAGCTTCCGTATAGGATTTAGAGTGTTCAAAAATGGTATTGAGTGCAATAACTTTATCCTCTTGGGGCGCATCAAACAAGGTGATGTATTGCTTTAAGTGAGGTGCAACGGATTTTACACGTTTGAACAAAAAAGGCGTACCTATAAATAGCATGTCAATTTCTGCATCTTTGAGGATAAACTCTATACCATCAGGGTTGAGGGTAGTATAAATACTGACATTTACTGCTCCAAGATATTGTATTGCAGTATCTATCATAGTGTATTGCGGAGAATTATCCATAATCATTCCTACCGTACTTCCTTTTTTTACACCCTGTTTTTGTAACCATATCCCGATAGCATGAAATTTTTTCTGAAAATCCTGATAGCTGACGGGTTGGTATTTTCCGTCTGCTTTGTAATACAGCATATCTTCTTGTGGGGGTATGTGTGCAAAAAGGTTTTCAAACAAATCTGGAATCGTTTTACAGGACTGAATGTCAATGCTTACAGGTTGAATATCAGAGTTAATCATAAGTTAACAATAAATGGAATGCGAATATAAGAAAAAACCTTCAAACTTATACACAAAGTTGAAGGTGTAACTAATTAAAAGTTCTTTACAGCAAGGCTGATATTACAATACAGTTTCTATTTCAGATACAGATATATCAGAGTGGGAGGCGTCATGAATGCATTCACCGTTTTTAATGATTAAAATCTGGGGAGATTCGTGATGCACCTGCCATTTTTCTGCTATTTTACCTGATATATCCCTGTGCTGCAACAAGTCTAAATAATAGGGTGTAATTTGATGTTCTGTAAATTTCCAGTTTCTGTTTAATCTTTCCAAAGCCATAGCAGAAATACTGCACCGCGTACTGTGTTTGAATATAAGTTGCGGTTGTTGATAAGAATTTTGCTCAATTGCTGACAATTCAGCAATATCAGAAATTTCTTTCCATTTAATCATACTTTTTTATCCTTTTACAGAATAAGATGCATTGACATTACTTCCCCAAGCACCTTTGGGAAACAGACCTGAAGGTTTGTGTTTAGGAATATGACCTGCGCGGGGCTTACCACCTACACCACGGCACCCTTCATTGTTACAACCAGAAAGTACAGTAAATAATACTCCAAAACAAAAAGCGACTAATAAAATTTTTACTTTTTTCATATCTCGGATAGAATGTGGTGCAAAATTAAAAGTTTTATTTCACATTTGCAAATTAAAAGTTTTATCACATAAAATAAACTCTTTATTATGCTTTTTATCAAAAGCAGACTTTTTGTATGAGAAGAATGGTTTTTCGCTTTTAATTCTGGTCATATTACAAATAAAGTATTTCAGGGTATTAAAAATTTTATCATCTTTGTACCATGACACAACCTGTTCCAATTACGGTAGCTTATGGTGATGGCATCGGACCTGAAATCATGTCCGCTGTATTGCAAATTCTTGAAGCTGCCAAAGCAAATATCAAACCTGAAATTATAGAGGTAGGAGAAAAAGTCTATTTACAGGGAAATACTTCTGGTATTCCTGATGAAGCGTGGGAGTCCATTAAACGCACAGATGTATTCTTGAAATCACCGATTTCTACACCACAAGGTGGGGGTTACAAAAGTCTTAATGTTACGATGCGCAAGACCTTAGGGCTTTTTGCCAATGTGCGTCCCTGTATCTCTTATTATCCATTTATTGAGAGTAAAAGTCAGCAGGGTATGGACGTAGTAATTGTGCGTGAAAACGAAGAAGATTTATACGCAGGTATAGAACACCAACAAACTGATGAAGTCGTACAATCCCTCAAACTTATCAGTCGCCCCGGGTGCGAGAGAATTATCCGTTATGCTTTTGAATATGCTTTACAATATGGCAGAAAAAAAGTTACCTGTTTCAGCAAAGACAATATCATGAAACAAACTGACGGGCTTTTTCACAAAATTTTTGATGAAATTGGTGCAGAATATCCTACTCTTGAAAAAGAACACTGGATTATTGATATTGGTGCGGCAAAATTAGCCGTTACTCCCGAAAAGTTTGACATCATTGTAACTTCCAACCTATACGGAGATATTATTTCGGATATTGCGGCATTAGTAACAGGTTCGGTTGGTTTAGCAGGTTCAGCTAACGTAGGCGGACAAACCGCTATGTTTGAAGCCGTACATGGTTCTGCCCCTGATATTGCAGGTAAAGGTATTGCTAATCCGTCAGGTTTGCTGTTAGCGGCTATTCAGATGTTGGTGCATATCAAGCAATATGATACGGCAACTCTGGTTCATAATGCATGGTTAAAAACTATTGAAGATGGTATCCATACAGGAGATATTTATAGAGAAGGTACTTCCAAACAACGCACCAATACAGAAGGTTTTACCAAAGCTGTTATAGAACGTCTTGGAGATGCTCCTAAATCGCTTAAAAAAGCGAATTATCAGTCTGGAAATACCCAAAGTACAAATTATGTAGTAGGACAATACACCCGTAAACCCGCATCTAAAAAGGAACTGGTTGGGGTAGATGTGGTTTTACACTGGACAGGGGACAGTGGAGAAACTTTGGCAAAACTGTTATCTCCACACAACGGCACTCTAAAACTCAAAACTATTTCTAATCGCGGTGTGAAAGTATATCCCGACAGTCAGACAGAAAGCTATTGCACAGACCATTGGGCAGTCCGTTATATGAATGACAATCATACCATCTCTCATCAAAACATTATAGATTTGTTGCAAAGACTGCATAATGCAAATTTTGATGTGGTCAAAACCGAAAATCTGTATCGTTTTGATGGTAAAAATGGTTTTTCATTAGGACAAGGTGAATAACAGATACAATAATTTCTTACATTAGAATTCTCGTATAATTCGTAATTATTTACGTGATTTGTTCTTTACTTAGGGCGTGTCCCTGCGCTAGCGCTTCGGGTCGGGCTATACGCTGGCAGAGACGTGGCATGCCACGTCTGTACTTCACAGGCTACGCCTGTTGCGGGCTTTTCGCTGCTATCCCTCACGCGGAAAATAAGGTAAATGAAGTTTATTTGGTTTATTAAATGACATATTGTTTTTTGATGATTTGCGAATAGATACGAGGGCGGGGGCGAAGCCCCCGCCCTCGTAAAAAAATGCATAAAAACACGCCATAAAATAAAAAGAAGTGTTTTTTACTCTTTCACTCGTGGGCGGGTGGGTGGGTAAATCCGAAAACCCCACAAAAAACACTTCTTTTGCGTTAGGCATGCGGAGGGCATGCGTGCTTGCACGCATGGTGCAACGCACCGAAGCGATAGCGTAGCCCGTAGCACGCCGACTGCGCAGCAGGAACGCCCAAAAAATGAACTTGGGTAATACCAGTTATTCATCTAATACCCATTCGTCAGAAACTTTAACTTTGTACTTTTTCTCTTTTTTTTCGGCAAAAGCAGATTCCTTTTTAACAGTACTGTTAGTTTTATTACTGTACTGTTTTTTGTCTTTTTCTGAGGTTTTTTTGTTTTCGTATTTTTTATCTGATTTTTTGTCGCTTTTGTTGTAGTTATCTTTGCCTTGCTTGTTTTCTTTGTATGAACCACCAGATTTTTGCTTTCTTTGGTTAGCGTATTCTATTTTTACTTCTCTGCCTTTATAGACTACTTCTTCAAATCCTTGAATGATATTGTCTGCCAAACTCTCAGGCAAAGTAAAGAATGAGAACGCACCCGAAAGCTCTACTTTGCGGATACTGCGTTTAGGAATACCCGTATTTTTTTCTATAAACTTAATCAGACCGATAGTATCAAAGCCGTCTTTTTCACCCATATTGATAAAAAATCGGGTATTGGGTGTGCTGTTGTCAGTATTGGTAAAGTTGCTGATAGTTAAATCTTTGGCATTCTTGTAGTATTCCAATACCTGTAAAAACTCTAAATAAGAAAACCGTTTGATAAGTTCTTCGCGTGATAAGTCTGCTACATCTTTCATGATGCGGGGCAGATAGTCTGAAATTAGGCTTTCATCATATTGCAGGTTTTTAAGGGTGTCAAAGAAGTGTATAAAACGCTGTTCTACTACTTCATTTGCTTGTGGAATAGGGAATTTATGAATATCCTGCTTAATCAGCCTGCGCACCATTTGGATTTTATTTTCCTGTTGAGGGGTTAAGATAGATAAGCAGAAACCACTTTTTCCTGCTCTTGCCGTTCTCCCTGAACGATGAATATATACTTCTATTTCATCAGGTAAGTCATAGTTGATAACGTGGGTAATATCATCTATGTCTAAACCGCGTGCTGCTACATCTGTAGCCACTAAAATTTGCAGATTTTTTTCACGGAAACGGTTCATGGTTTTATCCCGCATTACTTGGGACAAATCACCGTGCAATGCATCTGCATTATAACCATCACGGATAAGTTTTTCTGCTATATCTTGTGTTTCTACTTTGGTGCGGGCAAATACAATAGCATAAATATCAGGGTAATAATCCAATAGTCTTTTCAGGGTTTCATATTTATCTGAAAGTCGGCATACGTAGTATCTATGAGTGATATTAGCGGCAGTTTCGGTCTTTTTTGCAATTTTTACCTCATACGGCTGATTCATGTAATTTTTGGAAATAGACCTTACTTCATCAGGCATAGTGGCAGAAAAAAGCCATATACTTTTTTCTTCATTTGTTTCGGACAAAATAGCGTCAATATCGTCTTTGAAACCCATATTCAACATTTCATCTGCTTCGTCAAGAACAAGGGTTTGAACCTGGTCAATGTGAATGGTTTTGCGTTCTATGTGGTCTAATAAACGCCCAGAGGTAGCTACCACAATGTGTGCCCCCTTTAACTGTTTAATTTGGGGCTGTATGCTAGCACCTCCGTATACGGCTACAATACGCAAACCTTTAAGGTATTTTGCGTAAGTCTGTAAATCATCAACGATTTGAAGGCATAATTCGCGTGTGGGGCAAATAATTAAACCTTGTATGTGTTTTTCGGACAAGTTGATTTTTTGCAGTAAAGGTAACCCAAAAGCGGCGGTTTTACCTGTTCCTGTTTGTGCTAATCCAATAAAATCTCTACGTTCAGTGAGCAAAAAGGGAATAGCTTTTTCTTGAATTTCTGAGGGTTTTGTGTATCCTAAATCACTAATGGCTTGCAGTAATTCTGGAGATAATCCTAACGTTTCAAAACTTTGTAACATTCTCAATATAAATAATCAGTGCAAAGGTAGTAAAATTTGCTTGAACAGCTGCAATAAAGTTTTGAAGTATCTTATTAGAGTTTGTATTTTTATGGGCGTGTCCCCTGCGCTTGCGCTTCGGGGTCGGGCTATCCGCTGGTAGAGACGTGGCATGCCACGCCTGTACTTCATTCGCTACGCTCATTGCGGGCTTTTCGCTACTATCCCTCACGCGGATATGTGCACATACATATACGCACACGCATACGCGTTAGGCATGCGAAGTGTACATAGTAGAGGCGTTGCATGCAACGCCTCCGAAGCGATAGCGTAGCCCGTAGCACGCCGACTGCGAAGCAGGAACGCCCAAAAAATCATTTTTCTTAAACACGATTTACTTTGTCATAGCATACCAATACCGTAAAATAGCAATTTCTTCATCAGAAAGAGTTAGATTTCTTCTTTGGTACATGGCTTTTGCGGTATCCAATAATTTTTCTATGTCATATCTTTCTAATTTAGACGCATTACCCCACGAAAAGTCAGGAATGAATTTAGGAGGAAAAGCCGCATCAAAAACGTTACAGCCTACGCCAACCACAGTACCTGTGTTAAACATGGTGTTTATCCCTGATTTGGAATGGTCGCCCATAATCAAACCGCAAAATTGTAAGCCTGTGGCAATAGTACCTTGTTTTTCATAATTCCATGCGTTGATTTTACTGTAATTGTTTTTAAGGTTGGAGGTATTGGTATCTGCACCCAAATTGCACCAACTTCCAATAACTGAATTCCCTACGTAACCGTCATGCGCTTTATTAGAATAACTCATAAAAATACTGTTGGTAACTTCTCCGCCTATTTTGCAGTAAGGTCCGATAGTTGTATCTCCATACATTTTTGCCCCCATTTTAAGGGTAGAATGTTCTCCAAGTACAAAAGGTCCTCGGATAACCGTTCCTTCCATAACCTCCGCATTTTTTCCGATATAAATCGGTCCGTCAGTAGCATTCAGGACGGAAGCATATACTTTTGCCCCACGCTCTATGAAAATGTTTTCGGGTTCGTATAAGCGTGTGTAAGGGTCGGGAGAAACAAAACTCCTGTTTTTGGGCACAAAATCATTAAAATCCTGAATAATTACCTGATGATTGTGCGTAAAAATATCCCAGGGGTAATTTATAAAAATCAGTTTTTCTTCGGTGTATTCAATTTTTTCAAAGGAGTAAAACATACCTTTGGGTAGCGTTTGCTGTAAATCCTGATGAAAAAACTCTGCAGGTACAGATGCCGCCACAATTTCTTCCTGATAGGTTAATACTTGATTTTGCTTTAACTGCTTGATGTGATAAATGACTTTACGCGTAGGAATAAACTTCCCATTGACTAATACAGAAGGAGTAGCGGCAAGTTTGCCATATTTTGGAAAAAGATAGCTTCTGCAAGTCGTATATATAGCTTCTCCGAAATACCGTTGCCATTTTTCAAGAATAGTATCTATACCAATTCTGAGGTAGTAAATGGGTTTCAATGCGGTTAAAGGCAGTAAACTTACAGCGCTATGGTCTTCAAAAAGTATGTATGACATAAATTATAGATGTTTTTTAAAGAAAGAATCCGTTTTTGCGAAATACGTTTTTGCGGCGAGGTGCAAGATGTTAAAGTGTTGTGCCTGTGGGACTTTCCACAGGGTTTTAGGACTATTCGCATTCAAATATACATAATTGCTACGAGCAAAAGGCACATCACTGTCTTTTTCTGACAAAATAAACAAGGTTGGAATATGTATTTTTTTTATGTCCCGAACCATATCTACTTCATTGAGTTTAAATTTTGCTTGCTTTTCGGTACTTCGGGCTACCAAAGGAAACATAATATCACTCAGTACACTTAATGTTTTACGACCGTAATCCCGTGTGGCAGAACGCAAATCTTTATAAGGATTTTGCAAAACCATAGCCTTAATGTTTGTATCTAAAACAGCAGTCTGTATAGCGACTGATGCACCCATTGAAAAACCTACAATCCCTATTTTCTTTACATCGGGACGCTTTTTTAAGTATTGTACCATTGCCAGTACGTCATATTTTTCATGATACCCATACGTGCATAGCTTGCCCGTGCTTAACCCATGGGCGCGTTGGTCTATGAGTAAGGTATTGTAGCCCAAACTATCAAAGTATCTTGCTATGGAAATTAAGTTCCACTTGCTTTGTCCTACATCATGCAACAGGATTAACGTTTTGCCCGTGGTATCTTTTTTTGTTTTAGTAAACCATGCTTTGAGTACAACAACTGTATCCGCAGGTAAAGCGGGCGGAAGTGGACTACGGGAAACAATTTCTATTTCTTCCGCATCTAATTTAGCTTCTTTGGGGTGCATAAAAAAAGAGCGTTCGTATACTCTTTCGTGTTCGCGTATGGTATTTGGAGTAACCCGTTGTGGTACTAAAATAGCTTGTGCCCCTATCTGGGGAGATACTATTATGGCAGTAGTCAGGATTACACCTGCTAGAACAAACATTAAAATAATTGCATTACGCATACTGAACGGATAACTTTATTCATGCAAAAATAGTTTTTTTCTTGTAGTTGTGGTAGTTAAAGATACATTATTAAGTTCAAATTTATGTATTACAGTTTTGTTATTTTGGGCGTGTCCTCCGCGCTGCGCTTCGGGGTCGGGCTATATGCTGGGAGCTGTCTAAAAAGGGTAATCTTAGCCGAAAGTCAAAATTGTAATATATTGATTTACATATAGTTAAAAATTTAATTTTTGGACAAAAACGGACTTTTTGGACAACCTCTGCGGGCTTTTC
>Ga0272446_1008178_pt1 | contig 10071 bp, 6 predicted proteins | sample YNPCB0061_FD_194587 | JGI IMG/M metagenome (GOLD analysis project Ga0272446, IMG submission 194587) | Hot spring microbial mat communities from Yellowstone National Park, WY, United States - YNP-CB-006-1 | ecosystem: Environmental > Aquatic > Thermal springs > Hot (42-90C) > Sediment | place... | reverse complement strand
CGCGTACTCGCTCTTCTCGATCGAGGTGGTGCCCATCAGCACGGGCTGGTTCCGCGCCCGCGCCGCCTCGATCTCGCGGATCACCGCGTCGTACTTCTCGCGCGCGGTGCGATACACCTCGTCGTCATGGTCCTTGCGCGCGACCGGAACGTTGGTCGGGATCTCGACGACCTCGAGCTTGTAGATCTCGGCGAACTCGTCGGCTTCCGTCGCTGCCGTGCCGGTCATGCCGGCGAGCTTCGGGTAGAGGCGGAAGTAGTTCTGGAAGGTGATCGAGGCGAGCGTCTGGTTCTCCTGCTGGACGGGCACGCGCTCCTTCGCCTCGAGCGCCTGGTGCAGCCCGTCGGAGTAGCGGCGCCCCTCCATCATGCGGCCGGTGAACTCGTCGATGATGACGATCTTCTGGACGTTGTCGCGCGGATCGCGCCGGACGACGTAATCGACGTCACGGCGGTAGAGCGTGTGCGCGCGCAAGGACTGGTTCAGGTGGTGGACGACGGAGATGTTGCCGATGTCGTAGAGGTTGCCGTCCTTCAGCACGCCGGCCTCGCGCAGCATCGCCTCGACGCGCTCGGTGCCGGCTTCGGTGAGCGCGACGGTGCGCATCTTCTCGTCCTTCTCGTAGGTCGAGGGGTCCTCGGCGAGAACGCGAACGACGGCGTCGACCTGGCGGTAGAGTTCGGAACTGTCGTCGGCCGGCCCCGAGATGATCAGCGGGGTGCGCGCCTCGTCGATCAGGATGCTGTCGACCTCGTCGACGATCGCGTAAGCGAAGTCCCGCTGCACCATGTCTTCGAAGCGGTACTTCATGTTGTCGCGGAGATAGTCGAAGCCGAACTCGTTGTTGGTGCCGTAGGTGATGTCGGCGGCGTAAGCCGCGCGGCGCTCCTCGTCGGAGAGCCCGTGCACGATCACGCCGACCGTGAGGCCGAGGAAGCCGTAGATCTTGCCCATCCAGGCGGCGTCGCGCTTGGCGAGGTAGTCGTTGACCGTGACGATGTGCACGCCCTTGCCGGCGAGCGCGTTGAGATAGGCGGGCAGGGTCGCGACCAGGGTCTTGCCCTCGCCGGTCTTCATCTCGGCGATCCGGCCCTCGTGCAGCACCATGCCGCCGATCATCTGCACGTCGAAATGCCGCTGGCCGAGCGTGCGCACGGCAGCCTCACGCACCACGGCGAAGGCCTCCGGCAGGAGGTCATTGAGCGTCGCCCCCTTGGCGAGACGGTCGCGGAACGCGACGGTCTTGGCCGCGAGCGCCTCGTCCGACAACGCCTTCATCGCCGGTTCGTGCGCGGCGATGGCCGGAACCCGCTTGCGATAGGCCTTGAGAAGCCGGTCGTTCGCGGTGCCGAGGATGGCGCGGGCAAGGCGGTTCAGCATCGGCGATCGGGTCCTTCGGGGTCACCCCGCGCGGCCGCAGCGGAAGGGCCGGATCGGGAGAACGCACGCCCCGGAGGCTGGCCCCGCCCGCGATGGGCAGGGCGCGACGACCCCGAGGGAACAGCCTCTGATATGGGGCCGCCCGCGCCGCGCCGTCAATCACGAGCCCCGGCGCGGCGTGACGGGCACCGCCACCGGCACCGCCACGGGCACCACCACGGGCACCACCACGGGCACCGCCCTTGCTTGTCCGACCGGGGCGTTTCGGCCATGATCCACCGCCCCGGGGAGGCAGCCCGCCCCCCGACCGCCGCGAAGGCCCCCGCGAAGGATTGCCGATGCGCCTTGTTCCCTCCCGCCCCGCCGCGCTCATGGCGGCGCTGCTGGTCGCCGCCGCGCCCGCAGCCGCGCAGACCCAGGCGGTCAACCCGGCGTCCGACCCCGTGGTGGCGCGGGTGGATGGCGCGCCGATCCACCTCTCCGAGGTCGAGGACGCGGTCCGCGCCCTGCCCGAACAGTTCCGCGCCATGCCGCCGCAGGTGCTGTTCCCGATCATGATCGACCAGCTCATCTCCCAGCGCGTTCTGGTCGCCGCCGCCCGCAGGCTCGACCTGCAGAACAGCCCGGAGGTGCGCGCCCGTGTGGCCCGCGCCGAGGAGGAAGCGCTGCAGCAGGCCTACCTCGCCCGCGAGATCGCGCCGCTGATGACCGAGGCTGCGCTGCGCGCCCGCTACGAGCGCGACATCGCGAGCCAGCCGCGCGAAGCCGAGGTCAGGGCCCGCCACATCCTGGTCCAGACCGAGACGGACGCGCGGGCCATCGTCGCCGCCCTGCAGGGCGGCGCCGACTTCGCCGCCCTGGCCAGGGAGCGGTCGCGCGGGCCAGGCGCCGCCGAGGGCGGTGATCTCGGCTTCTTCAAGCGCGAGGAGATGCCCGAGGCCTTCGCCGAAGCCGCCTTCGCGCTCGCGCCCGGGCAGTTCACCGCCACCCCCGTGCGCACCCAGTTCGGCTGGCATGTGATCAAGGTCGAGGAGCGCCGCGAGCAGCCGCTTCCCAGCTTCGAGCAGGCGGCGGAGGAGCTTCGCCGCGCCATCATCGAGGAGGCCGCAACTGGCCTGGTCGATCGCCTCAGGGCGCAGGCCTCGGTGCAGCGCTTCAACCTTGACGGCTCGCCCCTGGCAGCACCGCCGGCCGCGCCGTCGCCGCCGCGGCGCTGAGGCGGCGGCACGCCGTGGCGCATCCTGTCTCGCCACTCGCCCTGCCGCTGCCCGAGCTTCCGCCGGTCGCCGGCGTGCGCCTCGGTGCCGCAGCGGCGGGCATACGCTATGTCGGGCGTGACGATCTCGTGATGGCGGAATTCGCCCCCGGCACAACGGTGGCGGGCGTGTTCACAACCAATCGCTGCCCCGGAGCGCCGGTCGACTGGTGCCGCGCTGCGCTCGCGGGCGGCCGGGCGCGCGCCCTCGTCGTCAATGCCGGCAATGCCAACGTCTTCACCGGCCGCGCCGGCGCGGCGGCAGCGAAAGCGACGGCCGAGGCGGCCGCGGCCCTCGTCGGCTGCCGCCCGCGCGAGGTGTTCCTCGCCTCCACCGGCGTGATCGGCCAGCCGCTCCCGGTGGCGAAGCTCACGGCCGCCCTGCCCGGCCTCCACGCCACCTTGGCGGAGGACGGGATGGCTCGGGCCGCCCGCGCCATCATGACGACGGACACCTTCCCCAAGGCGGCGACGCGGACGGCGACGATCGGCGGGGCCGAGGTGCGTATCAGCGGGATCGCCAAGGGCAGCGGCATGATCGCGCCCGACATGGCGACCATGCTCGCCTTCGTGTTCACCGACGCGAAGCTCCCGAGCGCGCTGCTGCAGCGGATGCTCGCCAAGGGCGTAGCGGCGAGCTTCAACTGCACGACGGTCGACAGCGACACCTCCACCTCCGACACGCTGCTCGCCTTCGCCACGGGCGCCGCGAAGCACCCCCGCGTGCCAGCCGAGGGCGGGCCGATGCTGAAAGGGTTCCGCGCTGCGCTCGATGCCGTGCTGCACGACCTCGCCCTTGCCGTGGTGCGCGACGGCGAGGGCGCGCAGAAGCTGATCAGGGTCGATGTCCAGGGCGCGGCGACCGCCCGGTCGGCGCGCCGCATCGCACTGGCGATCGCCAACTCGCCGCTGGTCAAGACCGCCGTGGCTGGCGAGGACGCGAACTGGGGGCGGATCGTGATGGCCGTCGGCAAGGCCGGGGAGAAGGTCGACCGCGACCGCCTCGGCGTTGCGATCGGCGGGGTGTGGATGGCGCGGAACGGCGCGGTGGTGGACGGCTACGACGAGGCCCCCGTGGTCGCGCACATCAAGGGGCGCGAGGTCGAGATCACGGTGGATCTGGGCCTGGGCCGCGGCGCCGCGACGGTGTGGACCTGCGACCTCACGCACGGCTACATCGACATCAATGGCAGCTACCGAAGCTGAAGCGCCCGAGGCCGGGACGCCCAAGGGTGGGACGCCCAGGGCCGAGGCGCGCGAGACTGTTCTTCTCACGGAACGGCTTCGGCTCCGCCCGCTCAGGCCCGACGACGCTGAGCCACTGCACCGGCTGATCAACGACTGGGAGGTCGCGCGCAATCTGGGCCCCGTGCCCTTCCCCTATGGTCGCGAGGCGCTCGGCGAATGGATCGCGAAGTCGGGCGCAGACCGCGCGGCCGACCGCGCCTTCCACTTCTGCATCACGGGGCGGGAGGAGGAGCACCCGCTCGGCGTCATCGGGCTGACGCGCGAGGGCCCAGGCACAGGCCGGATCGGCTACTGGGTCGGGCGGCGCTACTGGGGCCACGGCGTCGCCTCGGAGGCGGTCGCGCGGGTCGTCTCCTGGGGCTTCGGCACGCTCGGGCTCGACCGGCTCGTCGCCTATGTGGCCGACGACAACGCGGCCTCGATCCGCGTGCTCGAGAAGCACGGCTTCCGCTTCACGCACGAGGCGGAGCACGATTTCGCCTCGCGCGGCGGCGCCTTCCCGGTGCGCTGGTTTGCGCTCACCCGGGCCGACAGGCTCGCCGCCTCAGGCCATGGCGCCGCCGCGCCCGGGGCGGCGCTCTCGACCGCCGACCGCCCGCTCCTGCTCGTCGCCGCGGTGGCGATGGTCGATGCCGACGGGCGCGTTCTGCTCGCCCGCCGCCCCGAGGGCAAGGCGCTCGCTGGGCTCTGGGAGTTCCCAGGCGGCAAGGTCGGCCCCGGCGAGACGCCGGAGGCGGCGCTGATCCGCGAGCTCGCCGAGGAACTCGGCATCGACGTCTCCGCCGCCTGCCTCGCCCCCTTCGCCTTCGCAAGCCACGCCTACGAGAAGTTCCACCTGCTGATGCCGCTCTATCTCTGCCGCCGCTGGCAAGGAACGCCGACGCCGCGCGAGGGCCAGGCGCTCGCCTGGGTGCGGCCGCAGAAGCTCGCCGACTATCCCATGCCGCCGGCCGACAGGCCGCTCGTCGCCATGCTGCGCGACTGGCTCTGACGAGGGCGGAATGACCGATCCGCGCCCCACCGCCTGCCTTCTCGTGATCGGCGACGAGGTGCTGTCGGGCCGCACGCGGGATGCCAACATCCAGTTCCTGGGCCAGCGCTTGGGCGAGCTCGGCATCCCCTTGCGCGAGGCGCGCGTCATCCCCGATGACCGGGCGGTGATCGTCGGAACCCTGAACGAGGTCCGCCACCGGTTCAGCTACGTCTTCACCACCGGCGGCATCGGGCCGACGCATGACGACATCACCTCCGAGTGCGTCGCCGAGGCCTTCGGCGTGCCGTGGGTGCTGCACCCCGAGGCCTATGCGGAGATGGCGGCCGACTATGCGCGGCGCGACCCGCCCATCGAGTTCAACGCCGCGCGCATGCGCATGGCGACGGTGCCTGAGGGCGCGAGCCTGATCCGCAATGCCGTCTCGGTCGCGCCGGGGTTCCGCATCGGCAATGTCTATGTGATGGCGGGCGTGCCGAAGGTGATGCAGGCGATGTTCGAGGCGATCGCGCCGACGCTCGCGGGCGGGGTGCCGATCATCAGCCGAACGGTGCACGCCGCCGGGGTCTATGAGGGCACGATCGCCGCGGCGCTCGGCGCGATCCAGGCCGAGAGCCCGGGCGTGTCGCTCGGCAGCTATCCCTACTACCGCGCCGCCGGCACCGGTGTTGCGATCGTCGGCCGTGGCACCGACGAGGCGGCGGTCGAGGCCGCGATGGCGCGCGTCGCGGCGATGCTGCGCGCGGCGGGGGCGGAGCCGGTGGAGGGAGAGCCCGAGTAGCGCTCACGCCTCGGCGCGGCGCGCGAGCCGAACGGCGGTGTGGCCGCGGCAGGTGCGCAGCGAGGGCATGACGAGGATGCAGTCGTCGTGCGGGGTGCGGATCTCGGCGTCTCCATCGAGCGCGATCAGCGTGTTGCGCTCGCGCACCACCTCGCCGCCGCGGAACGGACGGACGAAGCGGAAATCGCTGCTCTCGGCCGTGACCGTCATCGTCACCTGAGCGAGGACGGGCGGCGGCACGGCGCGCGGCGCGGCGAGCCGCCCCGCCTCCGCCTCGCCGATCTGGCCCGTCTGCCGCAACAGCGCCGCCGTCGTCTCGAGCATCGCCGTCACCGTCGCCGGCTGCCAGTGCTGGCCGGCCTCGACCAGCACGGCCGCCCGCGCCGTGCCAGGGTCCGCGAAGGGGCGGTAGTCGATCAAGCGCCGGCCGCCGACATGGCCCTGGTCGCTCACGACGAGCGGCGGCGTGCCGATGGCGAGCGCAAGACGCCGCGCCTTCTCGGTCGCGCCGCAGAGCAGGAGCGGGTCGCTGTCCCAGAGCATCGAGTGGAGGTCGAGCAGGGCATCGACCGTGTCGAAGATCGGCCTGAGCGCCCGGGCACGGCGAAGCTCGGCGCTGTCGCGCGCGCCGTCGAGCACGGCGCGGCACCAGAGCCGGTTGAGGTCCTCCTCGACATAGCGGCTCGCTGTCGGGTTGCGCCGGTCGAACCGTGCGAAGGCCTCGAGATTGGCGAAGACGAGCGAGAGCCGCCCGCGCGCCGGCACGATGCCGGCGGCGATCAACCGCCTGAGCGCGAGCGCGCCGGCGAACTCGTTGCCGTGCACCAGCGCGACGAGGCAGGTGTGCGGCCCGGGCTGGCCTGAGCCGAAGCTCCAGACGCCCGCCACGCCGGTGTTGGAGCCGGAGACCTCGGCGAGCGTCGGCGGCTCGAGCGCGACAGTGAAGCCGCCCTCGCCGGTCGGTATGGGCTGGCCCTCAGGCGCCAAAGTGGCCGGCCGACTGTATGCGCGGGCCGCCGGCACACGCCATTCGGTCGAGAGTGCCGGCGGCGCTCGCCGTGCCGAACGCCACACGCCGCTCGAGCAACTCGATCGTGCTCAGCCGCTCCGCCGTCACGAGGGGCGATGCTCCATGGCCGCAGCGGCCCCACGCCGCCGCGTGTCGATGATGCCGGGCCGTGTGAACCGGTCAACCCCGCCGGGCCCTGCCTATATCGATGCGTTATCGCAACGGAAACCCGCGCCGCGCTCGGGCCCGCCTTCGAGCCGGAAGCGGGCGGCCACGAGCGGGTCGGCCAGTGCGGCGGCGACGGCCTCCGCCTCGGCCGCGACGAGGATACGGCGGAAGAACGGAACCTCCCCCCGCGCGCGGCGGACGAACAGGCGGTGCAGCGCTGCGGCGAGCCCGGCGCGCGGCACGCAGCAGGCGCAGCCTGGAGCATGGGCGGGGGCGGCAATCCGCTCGACTGCGCTCCCGGGCGGGACCGGGACCCCCTCCCCGGCGATGAAGGCGACATCGGTCGCAGCGCCCCGGGCGAGGCGCTGCGGGTCGGTGACGCGGATCGGTATTGTATCGGCCACACCAGTCATCTTCTGGACATAAGCATATCTTTATGTCATTTGAGAAGCATGGACCAAGTCCTCGCCCCCCTCCGCGCGATCGCCGAGCCGACACGGCTTCGCCTCGTCGCTCTCTGCGCCGCGGGCGAGTGGTGCGTGACCGACCTCGTCGAGATCCTCGGCCAGTCACAGCCCAGGCTCTCGCGGCACCTCAAGCTGCTCTGCGACGCTGGCGTGCTCGTCCGCCAGCCCGAGGGGGCGAATGTCTATCTCCGGCTCGCCGCCGAAGGCCCTGGTGCCGCGCTCGCCGCCGCCGCGCTCGCCGCCCTTCCGGCCGACGACCCCGTCCGCGCCGCCGACCGCCGGCGCGCCGCCGCCCGCGCCGCCGACCGTGCCCGCGAGGCGATCGCCGCCTTCCAGGACAACCCCGCCGCCTGGGACGAGATGCGCGCCCTCGGCCTGCCTGCCAGCGCGATCGAGGAGGCGCTGCTCGCAAGGCTCCCCGCTGGCCGGCTCGGCCGCGTCCTCGACATCGGCTGCGGCACCGGGCGGATGCTGTCGCTGCTCGCGCCGCGCGCCGACAGCGTCATGGGGATCGACCTCTCGCGGCGGATGCTCGCGCTTGCCCGCGCGCGAATCGGCGCCGAGGGGCTCGGCAACTGCACCGTCCGCCAAGGCGACATGGCGCGCCTGCCGCTGCCCGATGCCTCCTTCGATCTCGTCCTGCTCTGCATGGTGCTGCACTACGCCGATGACCCGGCCGCCGTGCTCGCCGAGGCCGCACGCGTCACCGCCCCCGGCGGCACCGTCGCGGTGATCGACCTCGCCCCGCACGAGCGCGATGACCTGATCCGCCGCCTCGCCCACACCGCGCCGGGCCTCTCCGCCGCTGCCGTTGCCGCGCCGCTTGCCGACGCAGGTCTCGTCGTCGCTCCGCCTGTGACCATCGGCGGATCGCTGCCCGTGCTGATCCACCTCGCCACCGCCCCAGCTGACGCGCCACGCCCCCGCGCCGTGCCGGCCGGTTTCGTTCTCTGACCGTTTCGTTCTCCGAGGACCGACGCGATGTCACGCCCCCATCTCCTCGATGCGCTGCAGGACCAGGTGCTGCTCTGCGATGGCGGCTTCGGGGCGCGCATCCAGGCGATGACGCTCGACGTCGAGCGCGATTTCCTGGGCAAGGAAAACTGCACCGAGGTGCTGCTGCTCTCGCGCCCAGACATCGTGCGCGAGATCCATCAGGGCTACTTCGCCGCCGGCGCCGACATGGTGGAGACCAACACCTTCGGCGCCTCCCCGATCACGCTCGCCGAGTTCGGGCTCGAGGCGGAGGCCTTCGCTCTCAACAGGCGTGCGGTCGAGATTGCGCGCGAGGCGGCGGAGCTGTTCGCCGACGGCCGCCACCGCTGGGTGGTGGGCTCGATCGGCCCCGGAACGAAGCTGCCGAGCCTCGGCACCATCGACTACGACTCGCTCGAAGCGGCGCTGACCGTACAGGCGGACGGGCTGATCGCCGGCGGGGCGGATGCGATCCTGATCGAGACCTGCCAGGACCCGCTGCAGATCAAGGCCGCGGTGAACGGCGCGAAGGCAGCCCGCGCCAAGGCCCGCACCGACACGCCGATCTTCGTCCAGGTCACGGTCGAGACGACCGGCACGCTGCTCGTCGGCCCCGACATCGCCGCCGCGGCGACGGTGGTCCACGCTCTGGATGTGCCGCTCATCGGCCTCAACTGCGCCACCGGTCCGCAGGAGATGGCCGAGCATGTGCGCTGGCTCGCACAGAACTGGCCGGGCCTGCTCTCCGTCCAGCCCAATGCCGGCCTGCCCGAGCTCGTCGACGGGCGGACTCACTACCCGCTCTCGCCGGAGGAACTCGCCGTCTGGATCGAGCGCTTCATCGCCGAGGACGGGCTCAACCTGGTGGGTGGCTGCTGCGGCACCAACAACGCCCATATCGCCGCGCTCGACGCGATGCTCCGCCGCCGCGCGGGAGCCCGCCTCCGCCCCGCTCCGATGGCGCGGAAGAGCGTCTGGGTGCCCTCCGTCGCCTCGCTCTACAGCGCGGTTCCGTTGCGGCAGGAGAACAGCTACTTCTCGATCGGCGAGCGCTGCAACGCCAACGGCTCGAAGAAGTGGCGCGAGCTGCAGGCGGCGGGTGACTGGGACGGCTGCGTCGCGATGGGGCGGGAGCAGCTCGGCGAGGGCTCGAACAGCCTCGATGTCTGCACCGCCTTCGTCGGCCGCGACGAGATGGCCGAGATGACGGAGGTGGTCAGGCGCTTCACGGCTTCGGTGAACGCGCCGCTCGTGATCGACAGCACCGAGACGCCGGTGATCGAGGCGGCGCTGAAGCTGCACGGCGGCAAGCCGATCATCAACTCGATCAACTTCGAGGAAGGGGAGCGCGCAGCGGCCGACCGCATGGCGCTTGCGAAGAAGTTCGGCGCGGCGGTGATCGCGCTCACGATCGACGAGTCCGGCATGGCCAAGACGGCGGAGGACAAGCTCCGAATCGCCCGGCGCCTCGTCGAGTTCGCCTGCGGCCGCTACGGCCTACCCCAGTCGGACCTGATGATCGACCCGCTGACCTTCACGATCGCCACCGGCAACGAGGACGACCGCAAGCTCGGCCTCTGGACGCTCGAGGGCATCCGGATGATCCGCGAGGCATTCCCCGACATCCAGATCATCCTCGGCCTCTCCAACATCAGCTTCGGCCTGAACCCAGCCGCGCGGCACGTGCTCAACTCGGTGTTCCTCGACCATGCCGTGAAGGCGGGCATGACCGGGGCGATCGTGCATGTCTCGAAGATCAAGCCGCTGCACCAGATCCCGCCCGAGGAGGTGAAGGTC
>Ga0272446_1008177_pt1 | contig 10071 bp, 4 predicted proteins | sample YNPCB0061_FD_194587 | JGI IMG/M metagenome (GOLD analysis project Ga0272446, IMG submission 194587) | Hot spring microbial mat communities from Yellowstone National Park, WY, United States - YNP-CB-006-1 | ecosystem: Environmental > Aquatic > Thermal springs > Hot (42-90C) > Sediment | place... | reverse complement strand
ACGGGATCAATGAAGCAACTGGGGCAGAAGAAGAGACAAAAATCTCGTCGCCAAGCGGATGGGGAAACCCCACCCGCCTACGCGGTGGGGTAGTTCATTGTTGGTAATTTAGCCAGTGAGGCGATTTTTGTGACTCAGCCCCAATTACCACCCGCCCCAGAGCCTAAACCCTTCTGGAAAATTGTCCGCAGGGTGTCCTTGGGTGCAGGCATTGTCCTTGTGGGGGCAACAGTGGGGGGACTGTGGTACGCCACCCACTACATCAACACCGAACTAGCCCCGCAAATTCAACGGGAACTGACTAAGCAACTGCAACGACCCGTGCTATTGGGAACGGTAGAGAGTGCGGGTTTGGGCGGCCTACGCTTGGGTAAATCTAGTATGCCTGCCACCGATCGAGCCTTGGATTCCTTTACCATCGCTCAAATAGAAGTACAGTTGGACTGGTGGCACTATTGGCGATCGGGCAAGGTGGGGGTAAACCTTATTGCCGATGGGGTCGATGTCTTTATTCCCCAAGGGGCAGAACCGCTCATCCCGCCCCCGGACACAGCACCACCCCCTATCGCCCCACCCACGATCGTGTTGGAACCGCCCTCTTTGGTGGATATACAGCAATTACAAATTAGCAACAGTCGGGTGACCATCAGGGGGGCGGTGGATGGCAAATTGGTTACCATTGATGGCATTAACGGCAGTGCCAACCTGAATTTACAGGATGGGGATAAGCAAACTTTAGCCTTTACCTTGGGCGGTAATTTTCTCGATCGTGGACAGGTGCAAGTCAGGGGCGATTATGTACTCAATCGGGGCAGTGGTACATTGCAACTGGATTTGGGGAATATCCAGACTGCACCCCTCACCAGTGTGTTGGTGGGCGTGGGGGCTGTGCCCCAAGGGGGAACGGTAAACGCTCAGGTGGGACTAACGCTAGCGGAAAATGGATTATTAACTAGGGTGACGGGCAGGGTCACTTTAGACGGGCTAGAGGTGCAGATCGGCGGATTAGCCAGTCCCTTAACTAAGGTATCGGGGGAATTACTGTTAGATGGCAATACCTTGACCATTCCCAGACTGCAAGGTAACCTGGGCGCATTGACCGCCAATCTCACAGGCACGATCGGTTTAGCAAAAGGCGACCTAGACCTGAAACTAGAAACCAACCTGACCCAAATTCGGGACATAGTTGCCAGTACGGGCATTCAACCACCTATCAAATTAGAGGGAGCTATTCAACTCAAAGCTGACATAAAAGGCAGTACCGCCCAGCCCCAGATTAACGCCGAACTCCTAGCGCCCCAAACCCTGAAGCTCGATCGCCTCTCCCTCTCTAATTTATCGGGCAAATTATCCACCCAACGGGGCAAGGGGGATACATCGCTGTTACGCATCGATCGATTGCAGGGGGATATACAGGGCGGGGGCAAATTGCAAGGTGCAGGCACCATTTCTGCTGACCAAATAGCAGTCAAGGTGAGGGTGGACGGGGTCAATGCCGAATCGATCGCCGAGTTGTACGACAGTAAATTACCGATTACGGTGGGGGACATCCGCGCCCTATTTGAGATTACAGGGGATATTGCCCAACCCCAACTCAATGCCACCATTGCCGCCCCCAATGCCACCTATCCCGCCGCCATCCAAGCCCAAATCCAAGACGGGGTGGCGCAAATCACCTCTGCCCAGATTAGTTTTCCCCAGTACGGGGGCACAGCCCAGGTGACAGGCACTTACAATCTGGTTAGCGGGGCATGGCAGGGGCGGGTAAAGGCTGACAATTTTCCCCTCAGCCTAGTTGCTCCAGAAGAGCAGGGTACGGTTTCCGTAACCGCAGATTTAGCCAGCAAGGGTAGTTTTGCCCTGTCCGACATTACGGGTAGTTTTAGCGCCACCTTGCCTCAAGGCTTAAACCTATTGCCCGATCGCATTTCTGCCAGTGGTACTTGGAATGGCAAAGAACTTTTGCTCAGTAGCGCCCAAGTTAGTGACCTCCTGCAGGTGCAGGGCACGATCGGGGTGAGTCTGCCCAATGGCATTAGTAGTGTGGATTTGGCAGTGCAGGCGGAAAGGTTGGCAGTGAATCGTCTCGCCCTCTTTCTTCCCAATCTGTCGCCCCAAGCCCAGGGTACGGTCAGTTTTCGGGGGCAACTCTCAGGGGCAATATCCAGTTTGGGCATTGATGGCAGTCTCAGCCTAGAGGGAGTCAATCTCAAGGAAGTATCGCCAGTGATTCCCTTTTTGCCCAGTCAGGGCAGGCTATCTTTCAAGGGGCAAGTGAGCGGCAAATTACCCGCACCCCGTCTGATTGGCGATTGGCGTATTTCTGATGTGGCTTTTCCCTTTCTGCGATTGGCGGTAGCCCACTTTCGGGGCACGATCGATCCCTTGGGGACAATTCCTACAGCGGATGGGGTGTTACGGGTGCAAAATCTAGTGGTCAATGACCAGACCATTGCTGAGAGCTTAATTGGCGAATTGAGCTACCGTGCCGATCGGGGTTTGCAAGCCAATTTAGAAGCGGTGAGTGGTGGCAAAGAACGCCTACAGGTTATCTTGGATGAAAATTTTCTGCCCCTGCGGTTAGAAGCCCATTTATTAGGGGGTACAATTCTTGCCCGCAGTGCCCAGCAAAAATTACAGGTATCGGTCAGCTCCTTACCTTTGGGTTTGGTGAATGAAAATTTGGCGGGGCGCATTTCCAGTGAACTGACCCTGGAATTGAGACCTAATCTCACGGCAGAAGGCACGATCGCCGTAGATCAACCCCGCCTTGGGCGCGCCCTCCTCGATCGTTTGTCGGCAAATATCAGTTTTGAGAATAATCGCCTGCACATCAGGGATGGTAATCTCAGGTTTCCCGACCAGCGGGGGCAATACAATTTTCAACTCACCTATGCGCCGCAACAGGAGCGCCCCTTTCAGGCAGAATTGACCATTCAAGACGGTTCTATCCAAGAATTGACCAGCGCCCTGCAATTACAGGAGTTTAGCGACCTCGCCCGTAGCTTTGCCCTGCCCAAGGCCACCGCCCAAGCCCTTGCCAATTTGCCGATAATAAAAACTCAAGGTTCACTCTATGAACAGGTGCAGTATCAAGCCCAGTTGAATGCCCGTAGAGAAGAGCAAGAATTTATCTCAGGGATCAATGCCCTATTCCCGCCCCTGAGCGAATTTCGTGGCGGGCTGGCGGGGAAAATTACCCTCACCACCGATCGACAATTTCTGCCCGCCCTCACTTTTGATGTCAAGGCTGAAGGTCTGGAATACGGTAAATTTGCGGTGGATACCTTGACTGCCATAGGGGCATACAGGGGAGAGACCCTGACCCTGCAATCCCTGAAACTGGCATCGGGCAATAGTTTTGCCGAAATCAGGGAAGCTCAATTGGTGCCTTCCCTATTGGCGCGTCCCCTATCTTTGGAATCCTTGAGTGATTTATTAGCGATCGAACAGCGTGCCAATGTGGAACTGGTGAACTTTCCCATAGAGACCCTGCGTCCTTTTCCTTTTTACCAGAATATCCCCTTTGATTTGACCGGGAATGTCAATGGCAAAGCCAGACTGAGGGGCACTTTGGCCAATCTCAAACTAGATGGCAATGTATCCATTGACAATGCCACCATCAATCGCCAGCCTTTGGAATTGGTGGCGGGAGAGTTCAATTTGCAAAATTTTCTGCTTTCTTTTAATATCAAAGCTCTTGCCTCTGGCAAAGAACCCCTGAACGCTAAAGGCTCTCTCCTATTACTGGGGGGGCTTTTGGATATGCGAGTGGATGTAAAAAATGAAGGATTTGCCTTCTTCAATGTGTTGGAACCACCCGTGCGTTGGGTATCGGGTACAGGTAATGCTTCACTGATAATTAAAGGTTCCCTCTCTACGCCAGAGATAGATGGAAAAGTGAATCTCAAAGATGGCAGATTAGCGGTATTGGGTTTGGAAGAAGACCTACAACAGGTGCAAGGGCAGTTAGCTTTCGATCGAGACCGTTTGAATGTGAACCTATCTGCCAATTTCAGTCAAGGTAACTTCACCGCCCAGGGGGCGATCGCCCTGACTAATCCCCAATTACTTTCAGATAACTTTTTGACCATCAACGCCAATCAATTCCGTTTGAATATCCGCGATTTGAATGCGGAACAATGTAGTGGAACGGTGATTGTGCAGGGCACAGTGGTCAATCCCATCCTCACAGGTGAGCTAGCGATCGCCAACGGCAGATTATCCTTGGGGGACTTTGAAACCGCCAACAACCCCCTGCCTGCCAATGTGGGTTTTGCCGACCTAGCCCTCAAACTGGAGAATATGCAAATTACCCGCGTGCCCATCTTTAACTTTGTGGCCGATGGCAGACTCACCATCAATGGCACAGCTGGCAGTATCCGTCCCAGTGGTCGGTTGAACTTTTCTCGGGGACAATTCAATGCCATCTCTGCCCGCTTCCGTCTCGATCGATCGTTTGATAACTTTGCGGAATTTTTCCCCGACCAAGGCTTAAATCCCAACCTCAATGTGCGGGTATCGGGTTCAGTGGCAGAAGTTGCCAGATTACCGATTATTACCGACCCCGTGCTTGGCCCCCTCAGCCCAAGGGATGTGCCCGTCAGCACCCAAGGTGCCCAGCGCACCCTACGGGTACAAGCCACCGTTACAGGCACAGCCAGCAATCCTACGGTTTTACTCACCAGTAGCCCCATCCGCAACCAGGGGGAAATTTTAGCGCTGATTGGCGGGGGCATTGTTTCCCAAACTGAAGGCACCGATGCTTCGGCGGCACTGGCCAATTTGGCGGGGGGTAGCATTCTCAACCTGTTACAGGATGCCATCGGCGATGCCCTGAATTTAGCAGAATTTAATTTAAGCCCCGTGTCCACTAACCCTCAAGGTGCCCAATCCACCACTTTAGGACTGGCGGCAGAGGCGGCCATCGACATTAGTAACAGTTTTTCCGCCGCGGTGCGTACCATCATCAATGACCCCACCCAGCCCACCGATTATTCCATTCGCTATCGTCTCGACCCCACCCTACTGCTGAGGGGCAATATCAACTCCAATGGCGATCGGGGCTTAGCCGTAGAATTTGAAACACGGTTTTAACCCGCCCATAAGCATAGAAATATAACTATGGGTAGATTTTATGCTAATCTATGCCCCAATTTTAGTGATTTTTACTATAATTAAGGAGTCTTTTCAATTTGGTACTAGCCATGTTTCTCGCTGCCCCCTCTCCTGCCATTCCCCGTGATTTACCTGCGTCGATCGCCCAATTAAAACAGGAACTAAATGCCGTAATTCTTGCCCACTACTATCAGGATGGGGATTTACAGGATGTGGCGGATTATATTGGTGATTCTCTGGGATTAGCGCAAAAGGCGGCCCAATGCACAGCGGATGTGATTGTATTTTTGGGAGTGCATTTCATGGCAGAGACCGCCAAAATCCTCAACCCCGACAAATTGGTGCTATTGCCCGATATGCAAGCGGGTTGTTCTTTAGCAGATAGTTGTCCGCCCGACCAGTTTGCCCAGTTCAAGTCCCAGTACCCCGACCACTTGGTGGTTTCTTATATCAACTGCACGGCGGAAATAAAAGCCATGAGCGACATCATCTGTACCAGTGCCAATGCGGTAAAAATTATTCAACAAATCCCCCCCGACCAGCCGATAATTTTTGCCCCCGATCGTAACCTAGGGCGCTTTGTGATGGAGCAAACGGGCAGAACCATGGTGTTGTGGCAGGGGACTTGCATGGTACACGAAATTTTTTCCGAGACTAAACTACTGGACTTGAAACACGCCTATCCCCACGCCCAAATCATTGCCCATCCCGAATGTGAGGCTCATGTTCTGCGCCACGCGGAATTTATTGGCTCCACTACAGGGCTGATTAAACATGTGCAACACAGCGATCGATCGGCTTTTATTGTGGTAACCGAACCGGGGGTGATTCATCAAATGCGCAAGGTTGCCCCCGACAAGCAATTTATTCCTGCCCCGCCCGAGAACAACTGTGCCTGTAACCTGTGCCCCCACATGCGTCTGAATACCTTGGAAAAGGTGTACCTTGCCATGAAAAACCGTACTCCCGCCATTACCATGCCAGAGAGTTTACGGCAAAGGGCATTATTGCCGATTCAGCGGATGTTACTCATGTCTTAACAGACTATTTACCTGCCGTAATATGGCAATCGCTGATTGGTTGAGGACAAGTGGCGGCTCCCCTCGCCCTCTGGGAGAGGGTTCCACGATTCAGAATGCCTCAATCCGCCTGTCTCAGCTATAGTATCCTCTTGCTTTTGGGGAAAGGGCATCACGCTTTTCGGGAAATATATGGCAACATTTTACGGAAATTCAGGAAGTAGGGCATACAGTTAGCTACAGTTTAATTGAGCTTTTATTACCCTGTGGTTCCTTGCTCCTCCCCTATCCATGAAAATCCCTAAACTTTCCCTCAAGACACTGTTAATCATCCCCTTTGTCCTGCAATTATTTGCGGCGATCGGGATAGTAGGTTACATTTCCTATGTCAACAGCCAAGAGGCGGTCAACGATGTGGCGCGCCAACTACGGGAAGAGTTGAGTTTGCGCATCAAGGAAGAGTTGGAGGACTATACCAGTATTCCCCACGCCATCAATCGCATCAACACCTACGCCATCAAGGAAGGGACTTTAGATATTGACAAAATTGTCGGCGAGCGACAGTTCTGGGTACAGATGCGCAGTTTTAGTAACATCAGCTACATATACTGTGGCAATGAACGGGGAGCATTTATGGGCGTTGCCCGCCTCAACGAAGCCGATGATGTGCAAAGGCAAAGACTATTTGTGCAATATAGCAACCCTGAGACTCAATTCAGGCGGCGTCTGTTTCGTTTAGACGATCGAGGACAGCGCACCGAACGCCTACCACCCCCCAATATCCGCCCCTTTGATCCCCGCCGTCGTCCTTGGTACATCACCAGCAAAGCCAAACGGGGCATTGCTTGGAGTGAAATCTATCTGGACTTTTCCACCCAGTTACCGACGGTTACCGCCACCGCTCCCATCGTCCGTGAATCAGATAACCAATTTTTGGGGGTCTGTGCGGTGGATTTTTACCTGCCCAAAGAAATGAGTATCTTTTTGAGCAAGTTGAAGGTAGGCAAAATTGACGATCGGGGTAAATCCACAGGGGTAGCTTTTATTGTGGAAAAATCGGGACAATTGGTTGCCAGTTCCCAACCCGAACCCGTAACCGTAGGCACAGGCGAAAATACCAGACTGATTGCCGCCGTAGATAGCCCCAATCCCGTAATTCAAGCTACCACCAGATTTTTAATGCAAAAGTATGGCACGGTGGCAGAGATTACCAGCCCCCAAAAGGTGGACTTTAGCCTAAATGGGGCAAAGCAATTTGTACAGGTCATCCCTTCTAAGGACAATAACCTAGAGTGGTGGATCGTAGTGACCGTCGCCGAAGCAGACTATCTGTCTCGCATTTATGACACCACCCGCCAAACTATTTTCCTCACCCTTACCGCCGTCGCTATTGCTCTGGTAGTAGGAATTGTAACGGTAGGACGCATTGCCCGCCCGATCGAGTCCATCACCAAAGCCGCTCAAATCATTGCCACTGGCAACCTAGACCACTCCATCCAACCCAGCGGTATCTACGAATTGAACATTCTGGGTAATTCATTTATCTATATGCGGGATTCGCTGAAAAATTACATCAGTGAACTGGCAGTCACCACCGCCGCCAAACAAAAAATTGAGAGCGAACTGGCGATCGCCACCCAAATTCAGATGTCCATGCTTCCCAAAGTGACCTTGGGGCGGGACAAAGACAATCGTTATGACCTCGCGACAATTCTCAAACCTGCCCGCCAAGTGGGGGGAGATTTGTACGACTTTACCATGATTGACGATCGACGACTGTTGTTGATTATCGGGGATGTGGCAGGCAAGGGCGTACCAGCGGCATTGATGGTCTCCCGCACCATTACTCTATTTCGCGTCATTGCCAAGAATCAGCAAATTACTTCTCCTCAAGCAGTTTTGACCGCCCTGAATCAGGAATTGAGTATCAACAATGATGAATGTATCTTCGTGACCGTTTTCTGTGCAATCATTGACCTAGATACAGGATTGATGATTTATGCCAGTGGCGGGCATGATGCCCCTGTGCTGATGCGCAATGGCAAAGCAACCCTCATGGAATTAGAAACAGGCATGCCCCTCGGTGTTGATGAAGATACGGATTTTCCCGAATATCAATGGCAGTTACAAAAAGATGACCTACTGTTATTCTATACCGATGGCATCACAGAGGCGATGAATGAACTAGAAGAAATGTTTACCGATGAACGATTACTGAATTGTTTGACCAAGCATTTCCCACCTACTGTGGGCTTGGCGATTCACACGGTGGAACTGTTCTATCAACAGCATATTCAATCCGCCGAACAATCCGATGATTTGACCCTAGTAGCACTGCAATTTCAACCCCAAGGGCGTTTTTCTGGAGATACTCAACCTATGCGATGGCATATAAAAATCAACAATCAACTCACCGACCTCGATCGAGTCCAGACCGAATTAGCCGAACTATTACAAAAGGAACGCCTATCGGTGGACAAAATCCATGATGCCCAGTTGATTTTAGAAGAAGCATTAGTGAATATCATTAGTTATGCCTATCCTGACCAAGTGGATCAACCGATCGAGATTGATGTAACGGTAGATTCCCGTCAATTAGAAATGGTATTTAGGGATTGGGGCATCCCCTTTAATCCACTCACAGACCAGGAAGCACCCAACCTAGACGATCGAGATGATGCAGAACGGGAACTAGGCGGTTTAGGCATTTACCTAGTCAAGGAGTTGGCAAAACACATAGACTATAAATTTATAGATGGGCAAAATGTCCTGACCATTGTCTGTGATGTCTGAAACTTAGCCTTAAAAACTATAAAAGAACGGTAAACCCCACCCCAAAACCCTATGCCCAGAATATACAATCAGACCACATGGTATCAATGAGGGAATAAAAAGATGGCATTTTTTGACTCGGAAATTGTCCAAAAAGAAGCCCAAAGTATCTTTGCCGATTATCAAAATCTCCTGCAATTAGGCACTAACTACGGTAAGTTCGATCGAGCAGGAAAACTCCTATTTATTGAGCAAATGGAATCTGTCCTCGATCGGTATGCCATATTCATGAAGCGCATGGAACTATCCGATGATTTTATGGCGCAGATGAACATCAAGCACTTACAAACCTATCTGGGCAATTTGGGCATTGACCCCAGACAAATGTTCAACCAAATGCGGGCTACCCTCGCCCAAATGAAACAGGAAATCGATCGCACTCCGTGACATACTCCGCTGGGAGTGAGGGAAAAACTGCCAATTGGAGAATCACTCCCTTCCCAGTGTGGGAATAGACAAAATGCTTACACCCTATTAACTCCCCTCGCCCTTTGGGAGAGGGGCTGGGGGTGAGGGGAAAGAAGTGAAACCATTGCCAATTCAGTAATTTTCGCCCCAACAGCAACCGCAAATTTTTTGTCGCCAACCGCTAGACAAAATATATTTAACTTGTTATTCTAGACAGGTGTGAAAAATAGATACTGCCTTGTCGATGCAAATCTAACCTTGGTAAGTCTAACCACGCACCAGACCACAGGTCTATCCCGATTTTAGCTTAATCGGCGGGAAGCCCCGCACTTTATTTGTGAATTGTGTTTACTCAAAAGCAAATCAGTGTCGGGATGAAAGCCGTCCGAGATACAGTTGCTAGTGGACAAATCAAATCTCTGGAGAGTTTCCCTGATTTGTCCCCGCCGTGGGTCGCACGGTGGCCGCACGCTGAGACCTCTGTACAAACAAGTCCGTGAAGCGTGAATCCTGTACTCTATCTGAGTTGTGTTTACTCAACGAAGATGAGTGTCGGGAGTCGTTCACAAGCTACGCTCATCATCTTAGGTCTTTATCTCTTAAAGGCTTAGATTATCGTCCTTCTCAACGAGAATGCCACACTGAAGTCTGCAATAGGGTTCAGTGCTGGTTTTTCTGTCCCCATAGTTCTACA
>Ga0272446_1008176_pt1 | contig 10072 bp, 11 predicted proteins | sample YNPCB0061_FD_194587 | JGI IMG/M metagenome (GOLD analysis project Ga0272446, IMG submission 194587) | Hot spring microbial mat communities from Yellowstone National Park, WY, United States - YNP-CB-006-1 | ecosystem: Environmental > Aquatic > Thermal springs > Hot (42-90C) > Sediment | place... | reverse complement strand
TCCCGATGCAGGGGGGGGGGACCGGACGCGGGCATGAACGTCGACGGAGGCCCCGCGACGGACGGCGGCGGGCTCTTCATCGACGAGGACGGCGGCATCTTCCTGGATCCCGACGCAGGGACCGCCTGCGCCCCGGTGTCCTGCGCCCCGGGCTACCACTGCTGCCAGTCGGGGACGAGCACACAGAGCTGCATCCCGCTCAAGGTGGCGTGCCCACCCTGAGCGGGGGGCGACTTCAGGCCTGCGCGCTGATGAACGTGAGCTCGAGCCCGCTGCCGTCGGCCTTCGCGTCGGCCACCGCGCGCCCGCCGTTCTTCAGGCTGCCGAACAAGAGCGCCTCGGCCATCGGCTTCTTGAGGGCGTTGTCGACGGCGCGGCCCATGGGGCGGGCGCCGAACTCGGGATCGTAGCCCTTCTCGGCGAGCCACTCGCGCGCCTTCGGGGTCAGCTCGATCTTCACCTTCTTCTCGTCGAGCAGGCCCTGCAGCGCCTTCACTTCCTTGTCCACGACCTGGAGGATGATCTCCTTCGTCAGGCCGCCGAAGTTCACCGTCGCGTCGAGGCGGTTGCGGAACTCGGGGCTGAAGGTCCGCTCGAGCGCCTCCTTCGACTTCGACGAGTCCACCAGCGGGCGATCGCCGAAGCCGACCGACTTCTGCTTCATCTCCCGCGCGCCGGCGTTGGTGGTCATGATGAGGATGATGTTCCGGAAGTCCGCCTTGCGGCCGTTGTTGTCGGTCAGCGTGGCGTGGTCCATCACCTGGAGGAGGATGTTGAAGAGCTCGGGGTGGGCCTTCTCGAGCTCGTCCAGCAGCACCACCGCGTGCGGCGTCTTGCGCACGGCGTCGGTGAGCAACCCGCCCTGGTCGAAGCCCACGTAGCCGGGCGGCGCGCCGATGAGCCGCGACACGGTGTGGCTATCGCCGTACTCGGACATGTCGAAGCGCAGGAACTCCACGCCCAGCACGCGCGCGAGCTGCTTGGCCAGCTCGGTCTTCCCGACGCCGGTGGGCCCCGCGAACAGGAAGCTGCCGATCGGCTTCTCCGGGCTGCGCAGGCCCGAGCGTGACAGCTTGATCGCCGCCGACAGCTCATCCACCGCGCGGTCCTGGCCGAAGATGACGGCCTTGAGCTCCTTCTCGAGGTTCTTGAGCTGCTCGCGCTCGTCGACCGCCACCGTCTTGGGCGGGATGCGCGCCATCTTCGCGACGACGGTCTCGACGTCGTGCACCGTCACCTTGCCGGTGGGCTCCTTGCGCAGCCGGTCGATGGCGCCGGCCTCGTCGATCACGTCGATCGCCTTGTCGGGCAGGAACTTCTCGTTCACGTACTTCGCGCTCATCTCCGCGGCGACGCGCAAGGCGTCCTCGGCGTACTTCACCTTGTGGTGCTCCTCGTACTTCGGCGCGAGGCCCTTCAAGATGAGGATCGTCTCCTCCACCGACGGCTCGTTCACGTCGATGCGCTGGAAGCGGCGGGACAGGGCGCGGTCGCGCTCGAAGGCGCTCTTGAACTCCTGGTGCGTGGTGCTGCCGATGCACCGCAGGCGGCCCGAGGCGAGCGCCGGCTTGAGCAGGTTCGACGCGTCCATCGAGCCGCCGCTGGTCGCGCCCGCGCCCACGATGGTGTGGATCTCGTCGATGAAGAGGATCGCGTCGTCGTGGGTCTGCAGCGCCTTCAAGACCGCCTTCAAGCGCTCCTCGAACTGGCCGCGGAACTTGGTGCCGGCGAGCAGGGCGCCCATGTCCAGCGAGTAGATCTGCGAGTCTTTGAGCGCGTCGGGCACCTTCTTCTCGTGAATGGCCAGCGCGAGGCCCTCGGCGATCGCCGTCTTGCCCACGCCCGCGTCGCCCACGTACAGCGGGTTGTTCTTCCGCCGGCGGCACAGGACCTGGATCGTCCGCTCGAGCTCGAGCTGCCGGCCGATCAGCGGGTCGATGTGGCCCTTTGCGGCCTCGGCGTTCAAGTGCGTGCAGTACGCCTCGAGGGGATTCTTGGCCGGGCCGCCGCCGCCTTCCTCGTCGTCCATCGGGCCCACGCCGCCGGTGCTCTCGGCCTCCTCTTCGCCGGTCGCGCCGTCGCCGTCGCCGCTGCCTTCCTTCTTGATGCCGTGCGAGACGTAGTTGAGCAGGTCGTAGCGGGTGAGGCCTTCCTCCTTGAGAAAGAAGAGCGCCTGGCTGTCGGCCTCGCGGAACAGCGCCACCAGCACGTCGGCCGAGTCCATCACCTTCTGCTCGGCGGACAGGGCATGGAAGGCGGCGCGCTGCAGCACCCGCTCGACGCCGATCGTCTGCTGTGGCTCGGCCTCGACGCCCTCGGGCAGCCGCTCGACCGTCTCGTCGAGGAACTTCTCGAGGCGCGCCTTCACCCGCTCGGGCTTGGCCCCGCAGGCCTTGAGCACCTCGTTGGTGCGCGGGTCCTTGAGCAGCCCCATCAGCAGGTGCTCAAGGGTGAGGTACTCGTGACGCAGGCGCCGCGCTTCCGACAACGCGAAGCGGATCGCAGCCTGCAGTTCCTTGGCGATGATCGGGGAGGCCATGTCAGTCGTCGTCAGGCTCGATGGACAGCTTGAGGGGGAACTCGTGCTCCTTGGCCAGCGCGAGCGTCTTCTGCAGCTTCGTCTCGGCGACCTCCCGCGTGTACACGCCGGCCACGCCGACGCCGTTCTTGTGCACGTTGAGCATGATCGCCACGGAGTCGGTCTCGGACTTGTGGAACACCGTCCGCAAGACCCACACGACGAACTCCATCGTCGTGTAGTTGTCGTTGTGGAACAGCACCTTGTACAGCGGGGGTTTCTTGAGCTGCTCCTTCTTCTTCGTCTGCGTCGCGACGCCGACGTCCCCCTCGTCGCCGCCTGGTTTCTGCCGGGTCGCCATCGGTGAGAGGCAACGCTAACAGACGCATTCCTCGACGCACCGTCCGAGTGGCGAGCGGGGGCCCTCTGTTCGGGCAGTCTGCAACAGCGTTGTTGAAGCGCTGCGTCGAGAAGCGGCGTGGAGGCCCAGGTGCGATAGCCTCGGGTCCCTCGTGGGTGCGCTCTTCCTCTCGCTCGTCCTCGCGCAGGCCGCTCCCGCCACGCTGAAGGTGGCCGTGGTGGACGTGTCGGCGCCCGACGCCATCTACGAAGACGTCTCGCGGCGCCTGGCGGGCGAGCTGGCCGAGGCGCTGACGAAGGCGGGCACGGTGGCGGTGCGCGTGGACGAGAGCGAGCTGCCCCCGGAGGGCTGCCGCATCGGCCCGTGCCTGGGCGAGGTGGCGAAGGCGCAGGGCGCGCACGTGGTGGTGACGGTGGACTGCGTGGAGGTGGACGCGTCGACCAGCAAGGTGTCGGTGACGGCCCTGTGGGGCGCCAACGGCGAGCCGCTGGCCGGAGGGCGCTACGTGGCGAACGGGAAGAAGAAGGCGCCGAAGGGGCTGACGCGCTTCGTGGGGGACGTGGTGGCCCAGGCCACGGCGCGCGCCGCGAAGGCCCGCTGACGGGCGCTCCTTCGCGTCGCGCTGCACGAGGTGCCGCAGGCCGCGGCGACGAGCGCGAAGGCGATGACCGCGAGGCGCGTGGGGGCGCTCCCCGGTGAGCGACCATGCCAGCGCCCGACGCGCGGCGGCAGCTCAGGCCGGGTACGTGCCGGTGATGTAGTGGACCAGCTGCTGGATGGTGGCGTCCTGCGAGGTGATGACCCACTTCACCAGGTCGCCCATGGAGACCAGGCCGACCAGCTCGCCGCGCTCCACCACCGGCAGGTGCCGCACGCGCAGCTGCGTCATGAGGCGCATGCACTCCTCGACGTCCTCGTCGGGCGTCACGGTGACGAGGCGGCGATCGGCGATGTCGATGACCCGCGTGCTGCGCGACGAGCGGCCCTGCAGCGCCACCTTCCGCGTGTAGTCGCGCTCGGACAGCACGCCGACCAGGCGCTCGCCGTCCATCACCACCAGCGCGCCCACGTTCTGCTCGTCCATCACCCGCAGCGCGTCGAAGACGCTCGCCTCCGGGCGGACCATGAGCACCCCGCGGCCCTTGTGCGTCAACACCGCTCCGACTGACTCGTTGAGTCGCATGACAGCCCCCTTTGTGCGTGGCACCTCGAAGACCGGCGCGTCGTCGGATCCCGCGCGGCGCGTCGGGGGAAGAAGTGCGCCGGTCTGCGCCTAGTCGCAAGACGGGCTGCGTCTTGACCGCCACGGCCAGCCAACGCCCGTCAGAGGTGCGCGTCGAGGAACGCCACGGCGCGCGCCCAGAGGTCGAACCAGTCGTCGGGCCGCAAGAGGTGCTCCGACTCGGGGTACTCGACGTACTCGACGCCGCGCGCCGCGTGGGTCCGGGCGAATTCGCGGGCCGCCTCGGGGGGGACCACGGTGTCGCGGCCGGCGTTCAGGAAGAGCAGGGGCGCGCGGGCAAGCGCTGCTGGCTCGTGGACCGGGGCCTCGCGCATCCACTCGCGGGCCGTCGCGGTCGGCGCGCCTCGCACCGGCGCCCAGTCGGGACTGCCCAGCACCGATACCGTCGCCCCCACCCGCGCGTCGGCCCGGGCCGCATCCAGCGCCGTGTACGCGCCCATCGAGACGCCGAGCAGCCCGACGGGGCCGTGGCCCTCGGCGGCGAGGTGATCGATGACCTCCGACACCTCGGGGATCGCCTCGCGGAGCAGCGAGAGGAACCGCTCGTGGGACGTCGCGTCCTGCAGCGACGGCAGCTCGTCGAGCCACCCGTCGTACCGGCGCCCGTGGTGCGGTGCGTCGACGCCCACCGCCGAGAAGCCCGCGTGCGCGAGGGCGCGCAGCTCGCCCAGATTCACCTCGGCCGATGCACCCAGCCCGTGCAGCACCACCACCGCGCGGCGCGGCCGTGGCTCGCCGTGCACCTTCGTCACGGGGATTCGTCCGTTCACCAGGAAGCGGTATTCGTCGAGGTGCATGCGGCGTTCGGTCACAGCGTGCCAGCCGGGCCGACCTCCCACGGGCACTGCGCAGCCATGGATTCATCCCTCCGCAGAGACGACGCGTACGGCCTCGGGCACCGCCTGCCGCACGTCCCGCACCGGGACGATGGCGCCCACGGTCGTGTACAGGAGCGCGCCCGTCTTCGTCTTCGTCGTCTTGAGCGGGTACTCCTTCGCCCGGGGGACGAACCACTCGCGCACGCGGCGCAGGTCGAGCAGGTGCACCTGCCGTGCGTCGAGGAAGACGTAGGCCAGCACGTCGGCCGTCGAGTACAGGAAGCAGCCCGGCGTGTCCTTCTCGGCGTTGGAGACGAGCTCGAAGAAGTAGTTGCCGCGCCGCGCGCCCTGGCGATCGCCCTTCACCTCGACGCCCTTCGGCGGCTGGCCCGGCACGTCCCACAGCAGGTCCACACCGCGGTGCTGGAAGCGCGGGTCCACCGACACGTCGTGCAGCATCGAGCCCGGCGCGTCGGCCAGCAGCACGCCGCGCACCAGCGCCACCGCGCGCTCCGCGGCGCCCTGCACTCCGTGCATCGAGTAGGCGCGAGTCATCGAAATGAAAAGGCCCGCCCCCGTTGCCGAGAGCGGGCCAGGCGAGGCGCTCGCCGATCCTTACTTCCGCAGCTCGACGCCGACGGCGACCAGCTGCACCTCGCGATACTTGCCGTCCTTGTCCTTGGCCACCTTCGCGCCCTCGGACTCGAAGTGCTTCGCCTTCTCGGGCGACAGCTCGGCCACCTTCACGGTGCCCTCCACCTTGGCGGTGCTGCCCGCGCTGTCCAGCGGCACGAAGAAGCCGTAGTCCTTGAAGGTGACGCGCACGCCCGGGCCCTTGTCGGCCGCGGCCAGCTCCATCCAGCAGCCCTTCTTGGTGCAGGCCTGGCGCACCTTCGCCTCCAGCGCCACCGTTTTGCCGTCGTACTCCTGCGGCGAGGACAGCAGCTTCTCGAAGGACACCACCTCGAGGCCCTTGAGCTTCTCACCCCGCGTCAGCACGGCGCCCGACGAGGAGGCGGGCGGGGCCTTGGCCTGCTGGGCCATCTGGTCGTGGTTGCAATCGCAGGCCTGCCCCTCCTTGCCGGGGCAGGAGAGGACGAGGGCGACGAGGAGTGGAGTCATCATGGGCTGCTGCGTAGCGCAGCCCGGCCGTTCGACGCAAGCGACTGACTTGCGTCACCCGCGTTTGCGGTAGGGTGCTTGCGCCGTGCGCGTGTACCTGCCGAAGCCCAACCGCACCTTCGGGCCTGCCGACGCGATGGGCCTGGTGGGGCTCGTCGGCTTCCTCGTCGCCCGCTTCGTGCCGGTGGCGGTGTTGGTTCCCTTCTGGGGCTGCATGTTCCGGCAGGTGACGGGCATTCCGTGCCCGGGCTGCGGGCTGACGCGCGTGGCCGATCGCTTCGCGCACTTCCACTTCATCGGCGCGCTGAAGGCGAACCCGCTGGGCACCGTGGCCGCGGGCTTCTTCGCCACGATGATGGTGTGGAGCTTCCTGCACCTCGCCTTCAAGGTGCCGATCCCCGAGCTGGTGCTGGACGACGCCGAGTGGCGCAGGGTGCGCTGGCTGGTGCTGTTCCTCTTCGTCGCCAACTACGCCTGGGTGGTCTTCTCGTACACGCAGCTCAATTTCCGGTGATGGCCGTCCTCCTCGTCGCGCTCGGGTACCTCGCCGGCTCGGTGCCCTTCGGCCTCATCGTGACGAAGCTGGTCGCGAAGAAGGACGTGCGCGCAGAGGGCAGCGGCAACATCGGCGCCACCAACGTCGCCCGCGTGGCGGGCAAGAAGCTGGGCGCGCTGGTGCTCTTCCTCGACGCGCTCAAGGCCGCGCTGCCGGTGCTGCTCGCCGTGCGCCTCTTCCCCGCGGCGTACCCGCTGCACGCGGGCGTGGGCTTCGCGGCCTTCCTCGGGCACGTGTTCCCTGTGTGGCTGCGCTTCGAGGGCGGCAAGGGCGTGGCGACGGCGCTGGGCTCGCTGGCGGTGCTGTTGCCGGAGTCCGCGGCGATCGGCTTCGTGGTGTGGGGCGCGATCGTCCTGGTGACGCGCGTCTCCAGCGTCGGGTCGCTGGTGGGCGGGCTGTGCGCCATCGTCGCCGCGTTCTTCACCGGGCGGCCGCTCGAGCACGCGCTGCTGGGCGTGGTGCTGCTCCTCTCGATGGTGTGGACGCACCGGGGCAACATCCAGCGGCTCGTGCAGAAGAAAGAGCACCGCGTGTAGCGGCTACGGCGACGGCTTGCGCGTGGCGGCCACCACGTCGGTCACCACGTCGAGGCGGGGATCCGGCGTCGTCTTGTTCGCGCGCCCCAGCTGCACTTCGCGCATGCGGCTGTCGAGCTCGGCCTTGCGACCGGTGGGCACCTGGCCGGCGATGAGGCGATCCATCGCGCGGTGCACGTCGAGGTCCGCGTAGCGGCGCATGGGGCCCGTCCACTGCGCGTACGGCTTGCTGCCGAAGGCCGCGTGGCCCAGCGCTTCGGCGCCGTAGCTGGACTTCTGGTTGGGCTTCTCCTGGTTGCGGAACGACGCCTCGAGGCCCGCGTCCTTGAGCGCCTGGCCCACCGCGATGGCCGACTGCTGGGTAAAGAAGCCCAGCATCTTGTCCATGGCCATGGAGGCGTGGGGATCCTTCGCGCCGCTCGCCCTGGCGGCCAGCTTCGCCATCGACGCCAGCGCGTCCTTCAGCTCGGCGTTGGTCGCGCCGCGCTTCTCGCCCCGGGCCGCCGCCGCCGCGTCTGCGTCGTCGAGGCGGAACCGGTTCACGAGTTGGCTCTTGAAGATGCGGGTGCCCTTGAGCTGCCCGTCGGGCGAGAAGGTCAGCTCGACCGAGCGCGAGAGGCGCTTCTCTCCCTCGAACAGCGACAGCTTCCCCTCGCTCAGCGAGAGCGGGAGCATCGGCAGCACCAGCTCCTGCTCCTTCAGGTACTTCGTCTCGGCGCGGCGGCGTGCCGCGAAGTCCAGCGCGCCGCCCAGGCGCACCCAGGCCGACAGGTCCACCGCGTGCACGCCCACCACCATGGAGCCGTCGGGCTCGCGGCGGAAGCTCATCGCGTTGTCGAGATCGAGCGTGTCGTACGAGTCGATGGACAGCACGACGCCCTGCACCGCCTCGCGCGTCTCGAACTCCTCGGCCTTGTCGCCCAGCGCGTGCGCTTCCTCGAGGGCGAGGTTGCTGAACACCACGTCCTTCCCCTGGGCCTTGAGCGCGGCCACCTCGTCGGGCGTGGGCAGCTCGGCCGTCGGCCCCTTGATGGCGATGGACTCGCGAATGGCCAGGTCGATGGGCACGCGGCCGGGCGGGGGAGTCAACGTCGGGCCCTGCGGCCGCGCCGCGCTCGTGGCTGCGAAGCTGTCGGGCGTGCGCCTCCTCGTCGTCGCGGGCCCCGGGGCCCAGCCGGAGGGCTCGGATGCCGGCGGGAGCGACGGGGCACGCGCGCGGGGGCGGCCGAGAAACGCTCGGCGTTCGGCCCCGGGCCTCGCATACGATGGGGCCCCCTCGTCACCGGAGCGCGCATGACCCGACTCGGTTGGACTCTCCTCGCTGGCTTCGCCGCTGGCCTCGCCCTCGCCGCGTGCGGCGGAGGCAGCACCAACACGTGCAACAAGAACACCTGCGGGGGCTGCTGCTCCGCCGAGGGGAAGTGCGAGTCGGGCACCACCACGAGCGCGTGCGGCGTCGACGGCGCCTCGTGCGGGCGCTGCGGCTCGGGCACCGTGTGCTTCGCCGGCGAGTGCCGGGCGGAGGTGGGCGGCGGCTTCGGCGGCGGTGGCACGGGCGGTGGCTCCGGCGGCGGCGCGGGCGGCGGCGCGGGCGGAGGCGCCGGCGGCGGGAGTGGTGGAGGCAGCGGTGGCGGCACCGGCGGTGGGACGGGCGGCGGCGGCTGTCGCTCGGTGCCCGGCTTCACCAGCGCCAACGTCTTCATCGCCGACTACTGGGCGTTTCAGAACGGCGTGGGCCACTACAACGTCGCGCGCTTCGTGCAGCCGGGGCCCACCAACCCCGACGGCCTCGGCATCGAGGTGGTGTACCCCAACGACGTCGGGCCCACGGCGCCGTTCACCCAGGCGATCACGTCCGCGGGCTACAAGACCTGCAGCGTGTGCTCGGTCTTCTACGAGGGCTGCAACAACATGTTCGTCTGCGACAAGGTGTACCTGGCGCGCTCGGGCCTGGTGACCATCTCCCGCGCGGATCGCGCCGAGGCAGGCCGCATGGCGGGCTCGGCCAGCGGGCTCCACTTCGTGGAGTGGGATCTCGACACCGACGTGGCGGTGCCCAACGGCGGCTGCATCGACGTGGGTCAGCTGCAGAGCTTCGACGTCGGCTGGAACCACGACGGCGGCACGCCGCCTCCTTGACGCGCGCTACGGCGTCGGCCGCTTGAGCTCGTTGGAAGGCGCGGGCTCGTCCTCCTCGTCCAGCTTGGACGCGGGGCGCGGGCCCGTCGGCTCGGCCTTCTGCTTCTTCTCCTGCGCTTTGCTCGCGGTCGCCTTCGTCGTCTTCGGGGCGGGCTTCGGCGCGGGCTCCTTCGGGGCGACCTTCACCGGCTCCTTTGACGGTTCCTTGGTCGGCTCCTTCGTCGGTTCCTTCGCGGCCGGCGCCGGCGCAGGCTGCAGCGTCTGGAAGAGCTCCACGCGCCCGCCGCTGCCGCCGGCCGTGGCCGTCATCGGCAGGTAGCCTTCCTTCGACAGTGTCACCTCGAGGAGCGTGCGGCCGCCGGGCCCCGCGGGGCGCTCGATGTCCAGCGGCGTGACGCCCAGCACGCGGCCTTCCAGGGTCACCGAGGCGCCGGGCGGCACCGACTCGATGTGGAAGAGCACCTTCAGCGGCGCGGCGGGCGCGGCGACCGCCACGTCGTCCTGCTTCGTGGGCTCCACCGTCGGCGGGGCGGGCGGCGGCGCGGGCTTTCGCAGCACCAGCGCCGTGACGCCGACGCCCACGGCCATCGCGAGCGCGAAGCCGACGATCAACACCAGGGGGCTGCGCCGCGGCGGCAGCGGCACCTCGACCGACGGCGTCTCCTGCGCGGGCGTGGCGATGGCCGGCGCCACGTCCTGCAGGGCCGACAGCACCTCGTCCATCGACTGGAAGCGATCCATGGGCGACTTCGCGAGGCACTTCATCACCATCGCCGCGA
>Ga0272446_1008175_pt1 | contig 10073 bp, 10 predicted proteins | sample YNPCB0061_FD_194587 | JGI IMG/M metagenome (GOLD analysis project Ga0272446, IMG submission 194587) | Hot spring microbial mat communities from Yellowstone National Park, WY, United States - YNP-CB-006-1 | ecosystem: Environmental > Aquatic > Thermal springs > Hot (42-90C) > Sediment | place... | reverse complement strand
ACTGAATCATGACACTCGACGAGCTGGCAACGCAAGCCAGGGGCTGCAATCTGTGCCGACTGGCCAAAACTCGCAAGCTGGTAGTCTTCGGCGAAGGAAATCCCAACGCGCGGCTAATGTTCATCGGCGAGGGCCCCGGCAAAGACGAAGATTTCAGCGGCAGGCCATTCGTAGGCCGGGCGGGCCAGCTCTTAACCAGGATCATCGAAAACGGCCTCAGGCTCAAACGCGAAGATGTTTACATCGCAAATGTGGTCAAGTGCCGGCCAACGGTGGACGGCCTGGGCCAGCGCGACCGCCCTCCTGCTCCCGATGAGGTGGCGGCTTGTGCCCCTTACCTCAGGCAGCAGATTGCACTCATTTCTCCAGAGGTTATCGTTACGCTGGGTAATCCCGCAACGCGCTTTTTGCTGGGCACCGCCGAAGGCATCACCCGGTTGCGCGGCAAATGGCACAGCTATAATGGCATTCCGGTTATGCCAACATACCATCCGAGTTTTTTGCTGCGCAACGGCGGTGACACAGGCAGCACACCGCATAAACGGGATGTCTGGAATGACATGAAGATGGTAATGGCCAGACTCGGTCTTAGTACTGCGCAGGAAAAGCCTGAACAAGTCGCAAAAAGCGCTGAGCAGACTCAAACCTAGGGGCCGCGCAAGAACTGGCCATTGAGCGCGCGTATTGCGGACAACTCCCGGAGCATATCCAGCGACCTGCTTACAAGAACTGGTTTCAGGGGAAGAACTTTTCGACGGCTTTATGACGGTAATCAAATATCTCGTTGAGCTTACGTCTAACCACAAAGCGGTGCAGTAGCCCCTGCAAAGGCACCGGTGGCAGCGCATAGTCCACGCGGTCGCGCATCCGCGTGTACCTGCCCTCCTTGGCGAAGAAGTGCTTATGCGACCAGATGCGGTAGGGGCCGATGCGCTGCTCATCGCAGAAGACGACGCCCTTTTCGACCTGCGTGATCTCGGTCACCCAGGTGAGCGGAATACCCAGGAGTGGCGAAACCTTGTATTCGATAAAGAGCCCCGTATAAATCTCCTGCGGCAAATCCGGCGTGAGAATATGAAATCCCATTTCAGGCGGAGTGATCTTCTTTAAGTTTGCCGGGTTAGAAAAGAAGGACCATGTTACTGCAACAGGTGCCTTCACCAGCTGTTCACGCACGAGACTGTAGATTTTCATAGTGTTCTTTTATCGCCCTCACCAGGAAATTTTTCATAACTACGGACGAAAGGTAGAATAAAAAATCGCTGCAGGCGAGTTATTCTACGCTCAACGTTGGACAAACCCGGCAGGTCACATCAGGAAAGCGGCCGCAGCTCCCGCCGGTGCCGGTTGGCATGTTCGACGTAGCGCGGCCAGATTGAGTGCATCATTTCGTGCTCTGCCGGTGTGATTTCCCGGACAAGTTTTGCCGGACTGCCCATCGCCAGCCAACCTGATTTGACCACCATTCCCGGCGGTATAAGCGCACCTGCGGCGACAAAGCCAAGGGGCTCGACAACAGCTCCGTCGAGCAGGGTTGCTCCCATGCCGATGAAACAATCGTCGTGCAACGTTGCCCCGTGCACGAGCACCCGGTGCCCAATTGTTACGCGATCGCCGATCGTCGTGGCAAATTTTCCACCCGTGACGTGGATCACCGTGGCGTCCTGGATATTCGTGTCAGTCCCGACGCGAATCGAGTGCACATCGCCCCGCAGAATGCAGCCATACCAGACTGAGCTGCGTTCGCCGATATGGCAGTCGGCGATCACCGTGGCGTTCGGTGCTATCCAGGCAGATTCGGCAATGACGGGTTCTTTTTCGGCGAGGGCATAGACCATAAGTCATAGCCGGTTTCAGAATCGGAGGTTCAACAGGAAATCAGGCGGTCTGGACGACACGCGAAGAAAAGCCACTGCGCCGATTGCCACCGCAGTGGTTGCTGATTTCCTCGCATACCGCATCGCGACAGCGGCCACAGCGCATGGCCACCCCGGTTTCCTGCTGCAGGTCTGCCAGGGTACGCGCACCCTGCTGCAACGCCTCGCGCAGCTTGCGATCGTTAACGTTCGCGCAGGAACAGATAATCATGGCTTAATGAGAATAATTCTCACTCGCCGTCAAGCGGAATTCTAATTTTTCTGACAGGTCCACCGCCTGCATTTTGCTTGGCGCGTGGGGAGCGCATTCCATAGGCCGCCATGTTTCCGGTCGGTCGAATTTCGCTCTCGCTGCTGGTGTTTGCCGCCCCTCTTGCGGCAGCCACGTTCCGCGACGCTGTGCGCTCGATGGGCCCGGGAAATACCGGGGTTACGCTGGCGCGTGAGCTTGTGACGGTTGCGAACCTGATGAGCGAACACCTCGAGTACGACGAAAACTCCCGCCGCTTTTTTGCCTTCATGAACGACGCGCTCGAAGATTTCGACTTCAGCCGTATCTACGACAGCCCGTGGCTTTCCCCGCAGAAAGACGGCTTTCGCAGTATCGCTCTGAGCGGGCGGAATACCGGCAGTAAATACCGCGTGTCGCTGGGTCGCGAGAGCAGCGCCGCAAGACAGCTTGGCAGTGCGACGGCAGAATACCGAATGCGCGAAAACCGCATTGGCGGTGACAAAACGTACACAACCCAGCTGGCATTCGACGCGGCGCTGCAGAAATTTGACGCGCAGGCAATGGCGCGTTTTTCAGAAGGCATGTTGAAAGTTTTTGATCCTTCTTCGATAGCGCAACTGCGTGCGCCGGCGTCGGCTGCTTTTCCCGAGATCAAAGGCGACGAGCGCCGCATTATTGACCTCGGCATGGCGGAGTTTCCCCGCTTCACGCAGATGCTCTCGCGGTACATTGAACTCAAGAGCTTTGCCTCGGTACGCGAGCACAAGGGCAAGAAATACACAGAGGTGGCCCTGCGCGGCCGTTTCCGCCTCGACACCCTGGGGGCCGATTATCCGAGACTCAAATCATTCATCAAAGACCTGCGCAAGTTGTTTGTACTGTCGGTCTATATCGGCGACACCAAGGGTCGGCAGATTTCATCATTCATCGTTAACATGCAGACCGAAGAATTCTACGCGGGCTTCAACACGCTCGACGGCAAGATACTCCCGGTGGGCAAAGATGGCGTTCCGGCATTCGATTCCCCTGTTGGGTTCAGCGGCAATGCAGACCACAAATTCTATCTCGCATTCAACTTTTTTGTCAACGTGCACGGCCTGAAAATCAATACCGGCAATGTGGGAGCTTACCTGCGCTACCAGGCCAATGCCGAACGCATGGTCTTTTACACGAAACTGACACATATGCCCGAGGGTAAAATCTCGGGTGCGCTCTTCGGCGTGCTGCCTACCTGGCTGATTGACCTGTCGATTCCTTCAGATCTGCAGACTCTCATGAACAAGTTTTCGCAGACAATCTACAAAGCCAACAACGGTGAAGGTTCTTTTGCACAAATCGCTTGGAAAAAGCAGGCTGGCCAGGCGGCGTTTCATGCCAGCGCTTCAACCGAATTTCTCGAGAACCGGTTTATCCGTATCGGCATGAAGATCTGGGTGAAAAAATTCAGGCCTAATGAGAAAGTACAGGAAGATATCAGGCGTTTTATCGGCGCTTTGACACGAGCGCTACTCGCAGACCTGAACGCGATGTAGCCGCGGGCGAATCTTCTTGCTGAACCATGCCTTGTTCTTCAGGTTGGGGTCTGCCTTGCGAAGTTCACGGCGCTTTTCAGCCGGCAGCAGGCTGATCTCGCGGCACTCTTCGCTGCAGCAGTTGTTCAGCTTTTCGCCGCAGGCCTCGCACTGCACCATCAGCACGTGGCAGCCCTCATTGCCGCAGTTGATCTGCCGATCGCTGCTTGCGCCACAGATGTGGCATTTTGCCAGCACGTCGTCGGTGATCCGCTCGCCGAGCCGCTCGTCGAAGACAAAATTCTTGCCCTTGAATTTTGAAGGCAGCCCTTCTTGCTTCACCGCGTGCGCGTAGTTGATGATGCCGCCTTCGAGCTGGTACACATTCCTGTAACCCTGCTTTCTCAGGTATGCGCCCGCCTTTTCACAGCGGATGCCACCGGTGCAGTATATCAGAATCTTAGAGTCTTTCTTATCCCGCAGCATTTCCGCGACGACGGGCAGCTCTTCGCGGAATGTCGGCACATCGGGACAAATGGCGCCTTCAAAATGTCCAACCTCGGATTCATACTGGTTGCGCATATCGACGACAACCGTTCCTGGTTCTTCCAGTGCCCTGTTAAATTCCAGCGGCTTGAGGTGCGGCGCGGCAACGCTCTCGTCGAGCTCAAAATCCCCCAGACCGTCGTTGACGATATAGCGCTTCACCTTGATCGTTAGCTTCAGAAACGAATTGCCATGATCCTCAACGCCCGGATTAAGGCGCATATTAGCAAAACCGGGCCGGCTTTCCAGCGCTGCGCGAAACCGATCGAGGTTCGCGATCGGTACCGAAAGCTGTGCGTTGATACCCTCGCGCGCAAGGTAGATGCGACCGCGCACCCCAAGCTCAGACCACTCGCGATAGAGTGCATCCCTCAGCGTTTGGGGATCTTCAATTTTTACGTAACGATAAAACGACAGGGTGCGCCTCGGCACCGGCGGTTCTGCAGCAATCTGCCTCAAGAGCTGTTCACGACTCAGTCTGTTATGCAGCATTTCCTTTCTGACCAGATTGCGATGCTTAGCCATATGTATGCTTTAGTCTGGCATCGCCGGCAGGCGAGACACGCCGTCACGCGTTGTTAGCAGCGCACCCCAAAGCCTGTGCGCCTGCTTGCTGTGAAGATTGTACCATTCATGACAGATCGCTGCTTGAGCCTCCCCAACCGTCGCTTGCTGCAGCCGCAGGCGAATTAGGCGCGGGCGGTCGGCGACTGAAAACGCTTGCAAGCAGGCTGCCTATCAGACTGTGCATCAGCGAAGAGACTGCACACGGTACAGCTGCCAGCGGAGTTAAATGCTTCACCGCCAGCACAACCCCCAGGCCAGAATTCTGCATCCCGACTTCAATCGAAATCGTGCGCGCCTGCTTTTCCGCAATACGCAGCAGGCGCGCAAACAAGTAACCGAGCAGAAAACCGCCTGCGTGCAACGTAAAGACCGCGGCAACAATGCTGAAACCACCCGAGAGTATCTGTGCGCGCGAACTACCAATGATCGACGCAACGATCAGGGTAATTGCCAGTACTGCCAGGAAGTTTGCTGAGTGCTCGAGCTTCTTGGCTATATGGGGCAAGAGCCGCTTCGCCCCGAGTGCGAACGCAATGGGTAAAAGAATTACCAGCGCGGTGTCGCGCGCCATGGCAATCACGTCGACCGGGATTCGGGCGCCGATCAGCCACGCTGAGAGCGCGGGAGTAAATACTGCAGCCGCGAGCGTCGAAACCGCGGTCATAGTTACTGAAAGGGGAACATCCGCCTTAGCCAAAAAAGTAATCACATTCGATGCCGTGCCACCCGGACAGCATGAGACGAGAATAAGACCCGCAGCCAGCTCTGCCGGCAAAGCAAAAGCCAGGGTAGTAAAATATCCCATCGCCGGCATCACGGTGTACTGCAGCAAAAATCCTGCCGCCACCTGCCCCGGTTTACGCGCGACACGTTTGAAATCAGCTGTGGTGAGGCTTAGCCCTGTGAAGAACATGATCAGCGCCAGCGCGACTTTAATATGCAGCGGCCCAAACCAGGTGAAAAGCCGTGGCTCGAGCAAAGCGAGCATACTCGCCGCGCCAGCAATCAGCGGAAATAGCTGCGTCAGTCGATTCATCAATCATGACACCCAATGTGCACACGGCACACAATGGGTGTCAGAGTTTATTGTGCTCAGCGCCAAATACCATCCGTGGCGGCGCAGAGCCTATGATATCCTGTCATACGGGCGGATGCAGGTCGCGCGGGCCTTCGTAGATCACACGTGGACGGAACAGGCGATTGTTTTCCTGTTGTTCAATGTGGTGCGACACCAGGCCCGCGAGGCGTGAGCAGAGGAAGATCGGTGTGTACAGGTCGATGGGTACGTTGATCAGGTAGTACAGCAGCGCGATGGGATAATCGGCGTTTGGGTACAAGCCCTTTTCGCGTGCCATCGTCTTCTCGATTGTCTGGTAGATTGCATAGAGGTCTTTGCCGTCAGGACGCTGGTCGACCAGTTTCGGGATATAGTCTTTCATGAGGAAAGCACGCGGGTCGTATTTCTTCATATAGACGCGATGACCAAATCCCATGATTTTGTCTTTGCGGGCAAGCTTGTCCATGATGTACTTTTCCGCGGTCGCGGGACCGCCGGTCTTCTGCACTTCGAGGAACATCTGCATCGCGGCTTCGTTGGCACCACCGTGAAGGGGACCTTTGAGAGAGGCAACCGCGCTCGCACACGAACCGTAAATATCAGAGAGCGTTGAGCTCACTACGCGTACTGCGAATGTTGAATTCGGCATTTCGTGTTCGATGTAGGTAGTCAGAATTTTATCAAGCGTATCGGTTTCTACAGCAGTGGGCTTTGCACCCTTGATCATGTAAACAAAGTTCTCTGAGTAACCAAGGGACTTGTCAGGTTTAACGAAAGGCAACCCCATGATCGCACGGTAGCTGTTTACAGCAATCGCCGGAGCCTTGGCCAGGATTTTGAGAGCTTTTTCTTCATTGGCTTTAGTCGAAGTGTCCATGAGTACTGCGTGGTCCTCGTAGCCACCGAGGATGGAGATTCCGGTGCGCAGCGCATCCATTGCCATGGTCTTCTTGGGCAGCAGCTTGAAAATTTCGTACATCTCGTCAGGAATATCTGCCTGAGCCATCAGCTCCTGTTCGAAAGCTTTTGCCTCTGCATCTGTAGGGAACTTGTTATAGATAAGCAAATAGGCAACTTTGATGTAAGAAGTCTTTTGTATCAGCTCGATGAGATCGTATCCCCGAACGATAATCTGCTCTTTTTCTTCGTCGAGCAGCGAAAGTTTGGTGATACAGGCGATAACGCCGTCTAAACCAGGTTTATAGTCTGCGTGTTCCTTTGCCATAGGGTTTCTCCTCGTTGTGTTCCGAAGCTGACCGCCCCGGGTTCGTACGTGCAAAAGTCAAAACAGACTCATAGCGACCACTTTTTTGGAGCTTAAATCTTCATTAAGTCTTTACGGCGGGCGCTTTCTCGTGATTAGGCCAGAAAGTGGTCGCCAAACGTGTGCTCTTACTGCAGGACTGGTACGAGGAAAACGACCTGCTGAATCCCTCGTTCTTCGCGCTGCTTGAGTACTTTCCCGACGCGCATATCGGCTTGCTAAAGAATTTTGCCGCTACCTTGCCCGATACGCTCGCGCAGCGGCGTACCGAATTGTATGCGGCACGACTGCCCCGTAAGAATCTGGACAACCTCGAAGCGTTGATTAAAATCCAGTCTGAAATCCCGATTGCTGACTACGACCTGGTGATCTGCAATACCCGCGGTTATCTGTGCCACCTGCGCCGTGAAAAAAATTCTCACCCCCGCATCATTGTTTACCAGCACGATCTTTTACCCTTTCTCTGGCGCGCCGACACTGAAAAGCTCAATAGCCAAAAAGCGGCGGAGCTTCTGCGTTTACAAGAGCTTGACCTCGAATTTGCGGCTGGCATCGATGTGATCGTCGCTGCGAACTTTGCTCTCAAGACAACCCTCGCCGCCATGCACCGGCGCACAGTACCGCTCGCCTACCCTCTCGTTGACAGCGATCTTTTTTTTCCGGATACAGAAGCAGAAGCCGAGTACTTTGTCGCAACCGACAGCGTAGATCTTGAAGTCCTGCTGCATCTTTTCGCGTGCGTAAAGGACAAACTGGTAGTTTTGCGCGAATACCGGCCGGATAAATTTTTTCGCGAATTGAGACCCGACAATATTTTTTATACCGGGGATTTGCCGATGAGCGAAAAGGCCTACTACCTGGCGGGAGCGAAAGCTCTTTTCTGCGGCGAGACACGCACGCTCGACCATTTGCCGCTCGCCGCGCTCAAATGCGGCATACCTGTCATCGCGCATCCGACGCAGGGCATGCACGAATTTCTGATTGATGGCGAGCTCGGCGCGGAGCTTGAAACCGGCTCAGCCGATGAACTGATTCGCTACATTCGCCTCTATCGCAATCATATCCCGGACAGAGCAAAAATCGCCGGCGAGGTCGAATGGCTCAACCGCGAGTACTTTCTGCGCCGCTGGCGCAAAGTGCTCGAACACGGCCAGTGAAAGCGCACGGCTTCATCATACTGATTCTGGCGGCAACTGCCACAAGCGGCGCGGCAGAACAAAAAAAACTCCACCGCATTCTGGTGACTGGCCTTACGCGCACGCACGAGAATGTCATCAGGCAGTTCATCACAATAAGACCGGGAGATCCAATCACGGCAGCGGATGCGGAAGAGCTGCGCACCCAGGTTATGCGCCTGCGCATTTTTTCTGAGGCACGCGTTGAATTGCTTGAACGCGACAGCACTGCACAATGCCGGGCGCTCTGCGACCTGCATGTTACCGTGCGCGAAAAGTGGTCGCTCTACCCGATACCGGTTTATGTGCGCTACCGCGATACCGAAATCGGCGGTGGCTTTGCGGTAGAATCCAATTTCCTCGGCCAGAATAAAGGCCTCGCTGTGGGAGCTCTCACTTCAAACCGTGGCTGGCAGGCGCTTGCGGGTTTTACCGATCCTCATATAGGTTATTCCCGTTTTACAACGACTTTTCGCTATCTTGTTGGCAAAGTATTCATTGAAGATGCGACACCTTCCGGAATTGTAACACAAAGCTACACCATGATGCGGCATGATTTCCAATCGGCGACGGGCTACCAGTGGTTATCTGGCTTTTTTGTGGGAGTGCTGGCTGGCTACCGGTCTGCGGTGCTGACTGACAATTCACCGCTTGTTCCCGCATCGGTCATGAATCTCGGTGTAAGGTTACGTTTCTCTAACGTGACACCCGAGGGTTTCTTCCAATCGGGCATGGAATCGACGCTCGATCTCGAACGGGGTATTGCCTTCGCGGGCGATCAACTGCGTGTGGTATCGTCGGCGAATGCCCTGCACGTGCGCGTTTCCCGTTCACAATTTTTCAGCTTACTGTGTTCGTTCCAGTATTCTGCCTACCCGCGGCAGCTCGAGCAACGCCTCGGCGGCTGGCAGGGCACGCGCACGCTGCCGGCGCTTCTCATTCCCGCAGACCGATTTTTTGTTACGGCAATAAATTACCAGATTGCGCTTGTGACCTTTCCGTGGGCGACATTTGCCGCGCTTGCCTTTATCGACGCCGGCAGCGCTGCGCATGAGCGCGAGCGGGCGATCTACTTTTGGGGCCCCGGCGCCGGGATTCGCATGTATTTGAGCGAAATCACCGTGCCCGCGCTTGGTGTTGACGTAGCGCGCGATATGCTGTCAGAGCAGGTACAAATCAGCTTCTTTATAGGATATAACCTGCAGTGAAAAGCGTGCTCATCATCACCGGACCTGAGAGCGAATTTGGCAGCGGCCATGAGATGCGCATGCATGCGCTCGCGCTTGAGCTCAAACGCCACAAGGTGACAGTGCAGAAAGTCGTGCTCAGCGAAGGCGAAGAACCTAAGCTCCCCCTCGCATTCGACGTGGTAATTCTCGACCGGCGCGATACCGCATTTCCACTATCGGTGCTACGCAGCAATGCCAAGCGCATCGCGCTTGATAATCGTGGTGTGGGACGCGTGCAGGCGCATGCCTGTTACGATGCACTGCCACACCTCGCGATGGATGACAGCGAATACCGAACGGCGCTCACTCACGTGCTGTTACCGCCCCGCCTCACAGACCTGCCCTGCCGCTCTCACGAAGCGCGGCTTACGCTGCATGCAGATGGAAAAAGCGCACACGCCGCGGCGGATTTCCCACTCTTTTCAAGCCGAATCCCACCCCGGCAATTTACCGACGCCATGCTAAAAGCAAACAGCGTGGCCTGCTATTTCGGGCAGGCGATGTTTGAGGCAATCTACCTGGGTAAGAACGTTCAGCTTTACCCGGTGAGTCAATACCATAAAGAGCTCGCAGAGGATTTTGCTGAACGTCTTAAGAGACAACAGAATTTGCTCA
>Ga0272446_1008174_pt1 | contig 10074 bp, 6 predicted proteins | sample YNPCB0061_FD_194587 | JGI IMG/M metagenome (GOLD analysis project Ga0272446, IMG submission 194587) | Hot spring microbial mat communities from Yellowstone National Park, WY, United States - YNP-CB-006-1 | ecosystem: Environmental > Aquatic > Thermal springs > Hot (42-90C) > Sediment | place... | reverse complement strand
AGAACTTGCTCCTCCAGCCGGGCGGTGCCGCCCGGCTGGAGGAGCAAGTTCTCTCGCTTCTGAACGAAGCCCGGGCCAGGGGTGTGGCCTGCCGTGGGGGTGGGGGTGGGTATAGCCTCCCGCCTTTGCGCTACGAGGCAACCCTGGCTCAAGCTGCCAAAAGCCATGCCCTCAATATGGGGCGCTATGGCTTCATGTCGCACTATTTTAGAGGGGTGGGGCCACGGGTGCGGGTCGCCAGGGCTGGCTATGGCTATTTACGCATGTCGGAGATTATCTTCAGGGGCCGCAGCAGCGACCCGGCTCGGGCCGTGCGCTGGTGGCTGCGTTCGCCGGTGCACTGCCGGGCGATCATGAACCCCCACTACACCGAAGCAGGCGCGGGGCTCTCGAAAGCTGGTCATGCCTGGGCGGTGGTGCTGGCCCAGCCGCGCTAGCCTTGCCGTTGCACCAGGCGCATAATGACCAGCATCCCAATGCTCTGAATGAGCGGGAACGACATCAGGGTGAGCGCCCCCGGCCACAGGGCAAAAAGTCCCACCGGAACGATGGTAGCGACTACGCCAATCCACATTAGCTCGGTGCGGTTTCGTTCCCGCAGAAGCCGGTAGATGATGTAGTTGTTGAAAGCAGCAAACACCAGCAGCAAGGCCCAGGCCAACACAAAGGCATTCACGGTGATGTTCATCACCCAACATTGTAATACCAGATTCGGTTAGTTCGTCACCGAACGGTGACGAACTAACCCGACCGAAGGGAGTGCTCTAGGATTCAAAAAGATAGCCTCTTAGCGCTTTTTGTTTGAAAATTATCTTTTTGAATCCGGTATAAGATGCGTGAGTTCGGTAGCCTCTGCACTTGATAACTGCCTGGTCGAGCAATAAACTTATACCCAGTACAATTTTTACTCGCTCGAAGGGAGCCCCATGCTGACTACCCCAGAAAAAATCCTTTTCTTGCTGCTGGTGCTGGCCTCGCTTTATTTTGGTGGAGGGGCGCTTTACCGCGTCTACAAAGCCATCCGTCGGGGCCAGCCGGAAGATCGCTTCGACAACCTGCCGGCTCGAGTGGGCCGGGCCCTCTGGCAGACCCTCACCATGCAGACGGTCTTCAAGAAGCGGCCCTGGGTGAGCCTGTTGCACGCTTTTGTGTTCTATGGCTTTGTGTTTTACCTGAGCGTGAACCTGGTGGACGTGCTCGAGGGTTTCTTGCCCTTCAAGGCCCGGGGTGGTTTCTGGAATGGCTACAATCTGATGGCCGACATCCTCACTGCTCTGATCCTTCTCGGCATTATCGGCCTTCTCATTCGGCGCTACTCCAGCCTGGGGCGCAAGACTTTTAGCTGGAACGAGAAGACCCTTCTGCACGAGAATGTGCGCAAGGGTATTCCCACCGATAGCGCGATTGTGGGTGGTTTTATTCTTTTTCATGTGGGCAGCCGCCTGCTGCACAAAGCCGCCCAGGCCGCTAACCTCGAGTACGGCCCCGACCCCTTCCAACCGGTAGCCAGTCTGGCCAGCAACCTGTTCATGTGGGTGGATGTAGACCGGCTGGTGGTCCTGGAGCACCTTTTCTGGTGGTTTGCCATCGGCTCGATTCTGGTATTTATTCCTTATTTTGCCCGCTCCAAGCACATTCACCTGTTCCTGGCTCCCCTCAACCTGGCCTTCAAGAAGGAAAAGCCAGGGGCCCTGCTGCCCATCGCCAAAGACTTTGAAGAGCTGGAAAAGCTCGAGAAGTTTGGAGTGGCTAAGCTCGAGGACTTCACCTGGCCCCGCCTGCTGGATGCTTATAGCTGCATCATGTGCAACCGCTGCCAGGAGGTCTGCCCGGCCTACACCACCGGCAAGGCCCTTTCGCCCTCGGCCATCCTCATCAACGAGCGCTACGAGCTCAACCAAATTCTGCCGGCCTTTGCCGCGGGGCAGGAGAGCCCCCGCCCCCTGCTGGACTTTGCCCTGAATGAAGAAGCCCTCTGGGCCTGTACGACCTGCAACGCCTGTGTGGAGGTCTGCCCGGTCGGCAACGAGCCCATGCTGCACATCCTGGATGTGCGGCGCGAGCAGGTGATGATGCAGGGCGAGTTTCCATCGCAGCTGAACAACGCTTTCAAAGGCATGGAGCGCAACGGCAACCCCTGGAACCTGGGGGCGGACAAACGTCTGGCCTGGGCCGAAGGGCTACCCTTCCAGGTCAAGACGATAAGTGAGAACCCCGAGGCCGAGGTGCTCTACTGGGTGGGCTGTGCACCCGCCTACGACCCCAGGGCCCAGAAGACCGCCCGGGCTTTTGCCGAAATTCTGCACGAGTCCGGTGTGAGCTGGGCAGTGCTGGGCAAGCAGGAAAAATGCACGGGGGACGCGGCCCGGCGGGCCGGCAACGAGTTTTTGTTCATGCAGTTGGCTACTGAAAATGTGGAGACTCTGAACGCGGTCGTGGCGGATAAGCCCAAGACCATCGTTACCACCTGCCCGCACTGCTTCCACACTCTAGCCAACGAGTACAGGGATTTTGGCGGCCACTACACGGTCAAGCACCACACCGACTATATCGCCGAGCTGATTGATGCCAGGAAGCTCGAGCTCCTTCCCATGAGCGGCGCGGTCACCTACCACGACCCTTGCTACCTGGGCCGGCACAACGGCGTACTGCAAGAACCCCGCCAGGTCATCCAGGCTACCGGGCTGGCGCTACAGGAACCCCCACATCACGGCAAGGATAGCTTCTGCTGTGGGGCGGGCGGGGCGCAGTTCTGGAAAGAAGAGGAGCCCGGACACGAACGGGTTTCTACCCACCGCTACCGCGAGCTAAAGGCCACCGGGGCCGAGACCATTGCGGTGGGCTGCCCCTTCTGTATGCAGATGATGAACCTCGAGACCGCCCAGGAGCCTGAAGGCCAGGCCCCTCGGGTGCTGGATATCTCCGAGCTGGTGGTAGAGCGCCTGAAGAGCAAGCAAACCGGCCCGGCCACCGATTAGTCGGCGCTTTTCCTGTGAATCTGTTCTGGCCCGGTGTTTGAGCCAGGCGGGAGGAAAGTAAGAATCGCTGGGTGTTGAAGTTCGGGTTGCAAACTGGGTAGACTGGCCTCGTACCTGATGAATCCCCGATGGGCTCGCCCTGGCGAGGTCTCACAGCGTGGGCGCCGGTACAGGCCGAGACTGCAAAGTAGCTCGGCGCAAAACAGGAGGCCAATCATGGCAAAAATCCGTCTGGAGCACATCTACAAGAGGTATGGCGGCAAGGTAACAGCGGTCAAGGACTTCAACCTCGAGACCGAAGACGGCGAGTTTGTGGTGTTTGTAGGCCCCTCGGGCTGCGGCAAGACCACCACCCTGCGCATGATTGCCGGTCTGGAAGACATCACCGAGGGCAAGCTCTACATCGGCGAGCGCTTGGTCAACGATGTGCCGCCCAAAGACCGCGATATCGCCATGGTCTTCCAGAACTACGCCCTCTACCCCCACATGAACGTCTACGAGAACATGGCCTTTGGCCTGCGGCTGCGCCGGGTTCCCAAGGACGAAATTGACCGTCGGGTCAAGGAAGCTGCCCGCATCATCAAAATTGACCACCTCCTGCACCGCAAGCCCCGCGAACTCTCGGGTGGGCAGCGCCAGCGGGTGGCCATGGGCCGGGCCATCGTGCGGGAACCCAAGGTGTTCTTGTTCGACGAGCCGCTTTCCAACCTCGATGCTAAGCTGCGTGTGGAGATGCGAGCGGAAATTTCCAAGCTCCAGCGCCGCCTGGGTGTGACCACCGTCTACGTGACCCACGACCAGGTCGAGGCCATGACCCTGGGCCAGCGGATTGTGGTCATGAAGGACGGTGAGATGTTGCAGGTAGACACCCCCCTCAACCTCTACGACTTCCCCGAGACCAAGTTTGTGGCAGGCTTTATCGGCTCCCCCTCCATGAACTTCATCCGCTCGAGGGTGCAGGTAGAGGGTGGCAGTGCCTACTTTGTAGGGGAAGGCTTCAAGATAAAGGCCAACGAGACCCTGGGTTCCAGCCTGCTGCCTTACAACGGCAAGGAAGTCTGGATGGGCGTTCGCCCCGAACACCTTGGACTCAAGGGCTGGACCCCCATTCCTGAAGGGGAGAATGTTATCAAAGGGAAGGTTGAAGTGGTGGAGCCTCTGGGCGCCGACACCGAAGTGCATGTTGATGTAGCAGGTAACATGCTGACCGCCAAGGTAGATGGTCACGCCATGGTGCTACCCAGCGATGCAGTCGAACTCCTGGTGGATACCAGCAAGCTGCACGCCTTCGAAGTGGACGGCCACGAAAAAGCCATTGGCCACGCTACGGTCAAGGACAGCCGCTCGGTGACCCGAGTTTAGCGCTTTTCTTTGCAGGGCGCACAAACACTGGATCAGGTCATAAGATTTAGGAGTTACGCACTTGAGTGAGGATTTGGGGAGAACAAGATCGATAAAATCGCGTACAGAACAGCATTTACCCGAATCCTAAGGTGCCTGCGTTTACAAGGTATAACGATTCCAGAAACAAGAAGCCCACAACGTCAATAAAACACGATTCCGACGGGCTGAAGTGAGGAGCTAACCTATGGTTTTGTCAACGTTCAACTGCGTAAGTCCTAAGATTTTTAGCCCCGCCTGAGGCGCAGTGAGTAACAGCCTGAAAAACCACAGTGCTCCAACAATCCCTAGCGGAGCGATTCAGGCGGGGTTCATACCACAAATCTCCTGCCACACCCGGCATTTGGGGGCGGAAATTGCCCGGCTGCGAAGCCTACCCAGGCCAGGCCCTGCAGCGTATGATTGGCTTTGTGAGTCGAGCTTTTGTGATTGGAATTGCTGGAGGAACCGGTAGCGGCAAGACCACCGTAACTGAGGCGGTGATGGGCGCGGTAGGGCCAGAGCAGGTGGCCCTGCTGCCGATGGACAACTACTACAAAGACAACGCCCACCTGCCTTTTGAAGAGCGCCTCAAGCTGAGCTACGACCACCCCGATGCGTTCGACCTCGAGCTTTATCTATCACACATCCGGCAGCTGGCGGCGGGTCAGCCGGTCTCGGTTCCGGTTTACTCCTTCAAGGAATACACCCGTTCCCCTGAGACCATTCTGGTCAAGCCCGCCCCGGTGGTGGTGCTCGAGGGCATCATGCTGCTGGTGGATGCTACCCTCCGTGCCCAGATGAACCTTAAGGTTTTTGTGGACACCGACGCCGATGTGCGCTTTATCCGGCGTTTGCAGCGCGATATTGTCGAGCGCGGGCGCACTGCCCAGAGCGTGATCCAGCAATACCTCGAGCAGGTGCGCCCCATGCACCTATCCTTTGTGGAGCCCTCCAAGCGTTATGCCGACGTGATTATCCCCCACGGGGGGCATAATGAAGAGGCTCTGGCCATGCTGACCGCACGGGTGCGCAGCCTGGTGCAGGACAACAAAGTGGGGCAGGGGAGATGGTTGTGAACCCGCGGGGCTTATTGCGTATAGCGGTGCTGCTTTCAGCGCTGCTGAGCCTGCCCGCACTGTTCCCCCGGATGCAGGTCGAGCGTCCGGGGCCGGTGGTGCTCATTATGGACGGTGAAGAAGTGGCAGATCAGGCCCGCTTCACCGGCAAAGCCTTCTTGCAGCTCATGCAGGAGTACCGGGCTTTGGGGGTGCAGGGGGCTGCGCTGTACGAGCAATCGGTGCGCAATTGGGTAAACCGGGGCCTCCTGACCTTTCACTCTGCCAACACCCTGCAATTGCTTTACCCCAACGCCCAGATCAAGCCAGGGTGGTTCTACCTGACGGGCCCGGCCGACCTGCTGGATGCCATAGTGGCCCGCTGGAATATTCCCACCGAGCGGGTTTTGATCGGAACCCAGACCTGGCTGGCCACCCCGGTTAGCGTAGACTTTTTCCCTGCCGGTTACGACCTGGCCCTGGCCCGTGAACTAAAGGCCCAGGGCTTTTACATTGTGGCCCGGCCCTTCGACCACCCCTACCGCAAATACGACGTGGAGCTGGTTCCTCCCGAGACTGATGCGGTAGTGTTTGCTGGGCTGGATGTGTTGGGCTTCAAAGACCACCTAGACACGGTGGCGGCGGGTCTACAAGGCAAGCCCGTGGCCTGGATCGAGGGTACCCCCCAGCGGGGCTTTGCCCAGCTTGCCAAGACCCTGCCGGTCAAGCGGCTCTTTAGCATCCGTCCGGAGTGGCAGGACAAACTCTCGCCCGCCGAGACCGCCGACAAGTTTGTGCTGGCGGCCCGCGAGCGGGGACACCAGCTGCTCTACCTGCGGCCCTACAAGCAGTCGGGCGATACCCAGGAATTCCTGACCATTTTGCAACGCGACCTGGAACGCTCGCGCATCCCCATCGGGGAACCCACGGCCCGCGACTTTAGCCCTTCACCGCTGCGCTTTGTGGCCTTGGCGGGGGTTGTGGCCGGGCTGGCACTGCTGGTTATGGGCCTGCCCCAGCCTGTTGGCATCCCGATTGCAGTGCTGCTGGTTCTGCTGGCTGTGGGGGTGGCTCGAGGTGATGCAGCGCCCTTGCTGGCCGCAATGGTTTTTCCTGCCCTGGGCTTTTTCGAGCGCCATCTGGCGGGGTTGCGCTTGTGGCTGGCAGCGGTGCTCTATTCACTGGCCGGGGTGGTCTTTCTGGCGGCTTTGGGCAGCACCCCCCAGAGCGTGCTGGGCCTGGATCCTTTCCGGGGGGTCTCGCTTACGCTGGTGGTGCCGCCCTTGCTAGTGGCCCTCTCGTTTCTGCCCAGCGACTACAAGCACGCCCTGAACTTCCTGTACAACTACCAGTTCAAGCTGGGCGAGGTGGCCATTGCCCTGGTGGGATTGGCGGTGGTGGCACTGGCCGTTTTGCGTCGGGGCAACGATGCGGCCCCCTCCATCGTGCCGGAGTGGGAGTTGCAGCTCAGGGCCTTTTTACAGGACGTGATGGTGCGCCCCCGCTTCAAGGAGATTTTCGCCCATGCCCTGGCTCCTATGGCCTTGCTCTTGCCCTGGCCCACCTGGATCAAAAACACCCTGCTGGTGCTGGTAGCGGTGGGGATGGGCTCCATCCTGAACACCTTTTCGCACTACCATACCCCCCTCAGCATCTCCTTTTTTCGAGTGCTGAATGGAATTTTGATTGGCGTTGTGCTGGGCTTGGTGGGGGTTTGGGTTTTCCGCCGCTTGCGTGAATGGTGGCTCAGGTAGAAACATCTAATGCCCGGCCGTGCCAAGATGGAAGAAATCTGGAGGGTTTGTATGCGCGTGGGGGTCAGCGGGTACTATGGCTTTCAAAATGCGGGCGATGAGGCCATCCTCGAGGCCATCGTTCAAGAGATTCGGGCGCGGGGCCACCAGACCGTGGTATTTTCCAACAACCCCAGCGAAACCGCGCAGCGCTACGGAGTGGAAGCCGTCAAGCGAACCCAACCCCTGGAAGTCTGGAAAGCCCTGGGCAAGGTAGATGTGCTCCTATCGGGCGGTGGGGGGTTGTTGCAAGACAAAACCTCTCGCCTGAGCCTGTGGTACTACCTGACCCTCATCGGACTGGCTCGGCGGCGGGGCAAACCGGTGTATGTGTTCAACCAGTCGCTGGGGCCTTTGAGCAGGGGTGGGGAAAGCCAGGTTAGAAGAGCCTTGCGGGGGCTGCCCTGTTATTTCCGCGACGAAGGCTCGCTCGAGTACGGGCGCAGCTTAGGGCTGGAGGTACACCTGGGCGCCGACCCCGCTTTGCTCCTGGCACCACCACCTGTTGAACGTGAGCCCAACATGGTGGTGCTGGTTCCCAAATACGGCACCGAAGAGGCTAACGCCAACCTGCACAAACTGGCCGACCGGCTGCGGGTAGAAGGCTACGATGTGGTGATACTGGCCCTGCAACCGGGCTTCGATGAGCCGGTACTGGAAAAGTTTAGTAGTTTCACCCGCGAACTGGCCTGGGATCCGCGCCGGGTGAGCTACCTGCTGGCCCAGGCGGGTTATGTGGTTTCGGTGCGCCTGCACGGGGCCATTCTGGCCGCAGCGGCTGGCACACCCTTTGCGGGCATTGCTTACGACCCCAAGGTGGCCGGTTTTTGTCGCGATGCCGGGGCAGTCTATCTGGACATGCCCGGCGACCCCGATCTGCTGGCCTCGGCGGTGCTGACCCAGCGCCAGCCCAACTGGAAAGCGGTAGAGGCCATGAAGGCCCGTGCCCGCACCAGCTTTGACCAGGTGTTGTCCAGCAGCCGCCAGGGTAGGGTGAAGAGCTCGAGGTAATACCGGTACCGACCAGGCCGAAGGCCCAGAACGCTTCCTGGCAGCAAATACAAGCCAAAACCCCTTTTTGGCTTCTTTCGGAAACCGCAAGATCGTTACCCAAACTGTCCTTGCCCTGCCCCATACCTAAAAACCGGGCTGGCTCACACAAACACACCGCCTTGCCCCCAGGTGCTCCGCAAATTATCGCACTCTTCACAGACGTGGCTTGCCATCTGGGAGGCCACTGTACTGTTCAGGACAAAGCAACCAAAGTTGTGAGCAGCTCAATATTTGTGAAGAGCGCTCTACAGCGGGATATTCCCGTGCTTCTTGTAAGGCCGCTCCTCTTGTTTGTTGGAGAGCATCTCGAGGTGCCGTATCAGAAGCCATCGGGTATCGGCGGGGTCAATTACGTCGTCAATGTAGCCCCGGCCTGCGGCCACATAGGGGTTGTCGAAGGCTTTTTTGTATTCGGCAATTTTGGCCTGGCGGGTGGCGGCGGGGTCGAGGGAGGACTGGATTTCCTTGCGATAGATGATGTTGGCGGCCCCCTCGGCGCCCATCACCGCCACTGCAGAGGTGGGCCAGGCCAGCACCACGTCGGCCCCCATATCGCGGGAGTTCATGGCCAGGTAAGCGCCGCCATAGCTCTTGCGGGTAATCAAGGTAATTTTGGGAACGGTGGCCTCGGCATAGGCATAAAGCATCTTGGCCCCGTGGCGGATGATGCCCTGGTGTTCCTGGGCCACGCCGGGCAGGAAACCGGTTACGTCCACCAGGGTCAGGATGGGAATGTTGAAGCTGTCGCAGGTGCGAATGAAGCGGGCGGCTTTGTCCGAGGCGTTGATATCCAGGGCTCCGGCCATAAAGCGGGGGTTGTTGGCTACAATCCCCACACTCTGGCCACCCAGATGGGCAAACCCTACAATGATGTTTTTGGCGAAGTTGGGGTGTAGCTCTAAAAACACCCCTTCGTCCACGAGGGTCTCGATAATCTGGTGCATGTTGTAAGGACGGCGGGGGTCGGGATGCACTATATCCAGCAGTTCGGGGGTTTTGCGGTTTTTGGGGTCGCTGCTTTGGCGTAGGGGGGGCTTTTCTTTAGCATTTTGCGGCAGGTAGACCAGAAGTTTTTTGACGGTGTCCAGCACGGCCTGATCCCCCTCGCACTCGAGGTGGGCCACCCCCGATTTGCTGGTGTGAACTTCCGAGCCGCCCAGCTGTTCAAAGGTAACTTCCTCGCGGGTCACACTCTTAATCACTTCCGGCCCGGTGATGAACATGTAGCTACTGCCTTTGCTCATCAGCACAAAGTCGGTGATGGCGGGGCTGTACACGGCCCCACCCGCGCAAGGCCCCAGTATGGCCGAGATCTGCGGCACCACGCCCGAGTAGATGGCGTTGCGGTAGAAGACTTCGCCGTAGCCCGATAGGCTGTCTACGCCTTCCTGGATGCGGGCCCCCGCCGAGTCGTTGAGACCGATGATGGGGGCACCTACCCTGGCGGCCATATCCATCACGCGGGCGATTTTCTGCCCATGTGTTTTTCCAAGGCTCCCGCCCAGTACGGTAAAATCCTGGCTGAAGACAAAAACTGTGCGGCCCCCAATTTGGCCGTAGCCAGTAACCACCCCATCGGCTGGGGCCTGCACCCCACGCATCAGCTCGCTTTCGGGGTGTTCGGCGAAGGGCAATAGCTCTACAAAAGTATTGGGGTCAAGCAGGTACTCGATGCGCTCACGGGCGGTCATTTTGCCTGCCTCGTGTTGCTTTTTGATTCGTTCTGGCCCTCCACCAGCGGTGATGCGTTTGCGCCTTTCTTCCATCTCGGCCAAAAGTTCTTCCATCCAGGCCCGCGTGTTATCTGCCATA
>Ga0272446_1008173_pt1 | contig 10075 bp, 8 predicted proteins | sample YNPCB0061_FD_194587 | JGI IMG/M metagenome (GOLD analysis project Ga0272446, IMG submission 194587) | Hot spring microbial mat communities from Yellowstone National Park, WY, United States - YNP-CB-006-1 | ecosystem: Environmental > Aquatic > Thermal springs > Hot (42-90C) > Sediment | place... | reverse complement strand
CCGCGGTGATGAAGAAGCCGACGATCTGGGCGGCGTTGAAGGCGACGACGGCCACCAGGCCCACCCCAAGGGCCTTGAACAGGGCGGCGAACCAGGAGAACCGGTCCGGGTTCTGGGTCCAGTTCTCATAGATGCTCCAGACCAGGATGATCGCGGCGATCGTGGCGACCGCCGCCGTCGCCCAGGTCAGCACCGGGGTCAGGAGCGCGTTCAGGTCGGGCAATCCAGTCCACATGGCGAGCAGGTACCTCCTTCCGTGACGATGTGCGTGGAACGATGGACGAGTCCAGGGCAACCGGCGCGATACCGCCGAGCTGACCTGTCCGGCGCTATCCCTGGGCGACGAGACGAACGAACCGACAGGAACCGCCGTGGGCTTGCAGGCGCTGCTACTCCATAGGCACCACCTCCTTCGCCGTGGACCAGGGCTCAGCGAGTGCTGATGGGCTCAGTCTAGGGCGAAGGAGGAGCCGGGGCATCGGTAGGAGGTGAGGAAGTCGGGGGAGTAAATGTCATAAGTTTCTAGCGAGTATTTCAAAGGGCCAGCGCATTATGCTACCATGTCGCTGTCTGCAGCCCGTGCAGGTGACGGTTGATGCTCTCGAAGTCTAGTCAACAAAACTCCTTGTAGAGATAGACGATGGCGCTTAGCTTGCTCGAAACGCTTAACAGTATCAGTACATCTCTGGCGATTCTGGCGCATCAAATCCGCGCCGAAGCGCTGGCCGGCCTTGGATCGCGGAACAAGGTGGCAGAGCACGTGCTGCTCCCGGTGCTCCGACGCGTGTATAACGCGCCAGGCCTAGCTAACACCAACGCGCTTGCCGCGAACTTTCCTGGTATAGACTTGTACGACTCATCATCGGGGCTTGGCGTGCAAGTCACCTCTGAGGTAACGGCTGACAAGATCACCAAGACGATAGAGACGCTGGTCGCAGGAAGTCTCCCACTCACGCGGCTTGTCATCGCGCTTGCAGTCGATACCGTCCCGAGATACCGCACCGAGACGCGTGCGAAGTGGAGAATATCGACCAAAGGACACTTCACCTTCGATCCTGAGGCGGATGTGTTGGCATTCGACAACCTGCTCGCCCGCATCCAGCATCTACCGATAGCAGATATTTCAGCCATCGCTGCCGAACTGCAAGCCCTCGTGCGCGGCACGCACCAGATCCACTTGCTGCCGCACCTCCAGGATCAGGTAAAGGCCCAACTTGCAGAGGAGCAGCGGATCGCCCGGTACATCCCCAATGTTTTCGTCGAAACCCAGGCTACCAAATATCAAGCCCGTTGCTTCGCCCACCCGGCGCTGTTCGTACACCGCATTGCCGCCTGGTTCGATCGCCAGCCGTTTGCCGGTTTGAACCGCCTCGCTACGATGAGTGGGTTGCCGGCCATTAGCACGCCATCTACCGAAGCACTGGTCGCGGCCGACACATTGGAACATGCGGTTGCCGCAGCGCAGGCATTCATAAGAGACATCGAGAACCTTGATGCGATACTGACGGCCTACTCTGAGATCGGCAGGGAAGGAGGGGCGGCCGTACCTCGCGACACGGCTCGTGCACATGTCCTCAATGAGACGCAGTATTATATTGAAATGACTGCCGGGGGGACGAAATACCGTCTACGAGATCGTAGTACAGAGCTCAGATGTGTGACTGCCCGGGTATTCCTGCTCACGGGTCCAGCGGGCCAGGGGAAGACCAACTTCTTGTGCGACTTTGCCGAGCGATTTCTGCTTCGACATGAGATCCCATGTGCATATATCACTGCGCGCCAGTTGAGCCGCGTCCCCCACTCAGAACTCAGCGACGTTGTTCGTCAACTGATTTTTCCATCGGCCGTCACAAATCTTGAGGAAGGCCTGTCCACGCTGGCCACCGCCTGTGCCGAGCGACAACAGCCCTTCGTACTCGTCATCGATGGCCTGAATGAGCATCCTGATGTCCGCACATTCGCCGGGCAACTCGAGCATTTCCTCGAAACTCTTATCCGCTATCCTCATATACGCGTGCTAATGACCTGCCGCTCCGAGTTCCTGGAGCAGCGCTTCGGTACACTGCTGTCTGGTCCGCTCGCACCCGTCCTTCACCTTTCGAAGGCCCACGGGCAGCGGTTTGACCAGGAGCAGCACCGCGAGCTTGTTGCACGCTACTTCCGATTCTTCAAAGTACGGCCAAGTCGTGTTGCCCGCCGCGTCATCGATTTTCTCCAGCGGGATGTTCTACTGCTTCGGTTTTTCTGCGAGGCTTATGGCGCACGAGGCCGCCATGGTCAGTATGAGCAACCTGTAGTAGCAGGCATCTACCGCGACGAGATCTTCCGCCGCTATGTCGAGGATAAGTTGGGTCGTGCCGAGCACTCCGTTGTGAGCGATCGGTCAATGCCACGCCCGTTGGTTCACCGAGTAGAGTTGAGACGCGTACTTTCACTCGTCGCCGCGCACATGCTCGAGACTGGGAAGTATGCGAATGTCTCCCGTACCGTGGTGCCGGCTGCACTGGATGCAGAGCTTACCGCCTTGCTTGATGAGGAACTCGTCCTGCGCCACGATCTCGGCCCGGCACCCTCACTGCTTGCCGAGCCAAACGAGGTGCTGAGCTTCACGTTCGATGAGATGCGTGACTTCCTGCTTGCGCAGCACCTGCTTGACGTGCATGCACAGAATCCAGGTGAGTTCGCGCGGCTCGTGGCTTTGCAGCAACCAACGCACACCCAGAGCATAGAAGGCCTGCAGCGCTTTCTCTTCTATGCATCGCGCGTACCTGCCAACCGTGCGTTCTTCGAAAGCTACCGCACGCACTCGTGGTACGGAGCCGTCTATGACACTGAGGTGTTTGCCGTACCGCCGATGTACTTAGACGCCGAAGATCGGTTGATTGTCGAGGAGGCTCTGACAGCTGGCGGCATGCGTGCCCGGCACTTTGCTCGAGAACTCGCTTTGTGCTGGGAAACTTCTGTCTTCCCGGTTCTCAACCTAGAAATGTTATTGGCTGTCGCCCGACACGCAGACCAGTCGTTTTTTATCGATGTACTCGTTCCTACGTTCGACCGTGCCCCCTATGGCCAGGATTCGCTGGGTACGGAATTTTGTCGCTTCGTTGAAACCCGGGTGCTTCCTACATTCGCGCCCAATCAGGATCACCCTTACGATCCCATCTTCCGCTTGCTGCTGCTCCTTCTCCCCATTGGTGCAAACCCGACGCTTGACTCGCCAGCAGTCACCGTTTTCCGTCAGTTAATCGCGGGCCGCCCTGTATACGCGCTCGGTCTCTTGCAGGAAGCCCTCCATGACGGCTTGCGCTGGCACCGCGCCTTCGTGTGGCGCTTGCTCAGCGTGGCCGTTCCCAGCATCCCAGATCCTGCCCCTTTTATCGTCCAGGCACAGGCAGATGCCACCAACGACAGCTCGGACCCTTTGATTCGCCGCGAGGCGGGAAGGTTTCTCACCTGTGTGTCTGCGGAGCGCGCGCTATGATCATCCCCTTCAAAACAAGCGAACACGGGCAAGACGAGTACATCATCTGCCTCCGCTCACCTATAACAGTCGCGGAGCTTCGTGAGCGTATGCTACAGCGTGCCAAAGTAAGCCAAGGCTCTTATGCATATCAACTCATCGACAACCTACACGCTCAAATCTTTGTTCGGTCCCTCGATCTCAAGGCAGACTATGAGATATACTTCGCCCGTGAGTACGTGTCTTTCTCTGAGTATCTACGCCGCCGGGAGCGCCTCCCGTTGGAGATAGTAGCTAGACTTGCAGAAGCCTTCGACATGAGTATCGGGATGTATTACTATAAGCCTGGGTATGCGTTTCTGACCGATACCTACGGCCTCGAGTTTCTGACACGCCTCGTTGAGGATATACCTCAAGGGGAATCATCATGAGAATACGCACAGGATTCGTGTCCAATAGTTCGTCGACATCCTTCCTTATTATCACGGACGACGAACTGAAGGAAGGAGCTTTCCTTGAGCTCATGGGGGTCACACCCGACTCGCCGATTGCAGATCTATTCCGTGAACTTTTCAGCGATGTCATCAACGCGAGTCAGTATGTTGACCTCAAACATGTCAACACACGGGTGTCGCCGGAAGCTTGGTTCAACACTGATCGGCTATCCCCAGCCATGATTGCACGTCTCCAGCAGGCTGCCGGACAAGGGCTTAAGGCATATTTTGGCACTCTGGACAGCGAAACCACAATGGTTCAGACATTCTTCTGCACGGATGCGTTCGAACTCGAGAATGAGCGAATCTACTTCAACTACCTGGAGTGTGCATGGTGACGAAGCGGCCATCTACAATCATCCTTAAGCGGTTTCCGAAGCAGCGGTACACTGCGATGTTCAATCCCCACTCCGGATTCTTCGCCCGGGTCGAAGATGTGGGTGCGCCGGAGCCGTTCTGGGCCGAGCACGGGCCAGAACTGCTGGACATCGCGATCACAAATTGGTGTGATCACGGCTGCTTCTTCTGCTATCGCAAGTCGGACGAGACGGGCCGCCATATGAGTGTGGAGGACTATCGCGAGGTAATCCGGCAAGCGCAAGCGATGCATGCCTTCCAGGTAGCACTTGGGGGCGGAAATCCTAATCAGCATCCCGAATTCGTCGAAATCCTGCGTCTCACACGAGAGGATTTCGGGATTGTCCCCAATTACACGACGAACGGACGAGGTCTTACTGAAGCGGTGCTAGAAGCGACACGGCGCTACTGCGGGGCAGTAGCAGTGAGCGCATATGCGCCTTATCAGGAAACCGCAGATGCTATCGAACGACTCACAGAGCGCAAGATAACCACAAACGTACACTTCATTCTCTCGAGTCGGAGTATCAATACTGCGATCGCATGGTTGCAAGATCCGCCGACGTTCCTAACTCGGGCACATGCGCTGGTATTTTTGAATTACAAGCCGATCGGGCGGCATGCAGACGAAAGGCTACTTGCCAACCGGAGCCCACGAATCGAGGAGTTCTTCCGACTCGCGACGACCGTGCGACATCCATGGCGGATAGGTTTCGACACTTGCACCATCACAGGTCTTGCGCGTTTCGGAAATGCGCACGACGTTAGTCTAGAAGGCTGTGACGCTGGCAGGTTCTCGCTATTCGTCTCAGAGGATCTCAGAGTCTACCCGTGTTCGTTCATGGTCGAAGCGGGCTACGAAGGCGTCCCATTGCGCGGAACAACACTCCGTGAAATCTGGCAACAGCACCCTGCATTCGCACGGATCCGTGCACAGCACGCGGCAGGCGGCTGCGCTGAGTGTCAGACCCCTTCGCACTGCTTATCGGGCTGTCCGCTTTTCCCCCAAATGAACCTCTGCCCAAGCAACTGCCGCACCAACTCATCTCAGGAGATAGAGGTGTCTTAGTCCAACTTTGGCGCTTACGACCGAGAATGCAGGCTACAGAGCCCGGGCAGATGGTTCTCATCATGCCTTATACCCCGCGCCACGGCAACCAGTCGAACAGGAAGCACCACAGTCGGGTCAGCCAGCCCAAGAGCACCAAGCTACTAGGCGCGTCGGGTATCTCTGGCACGGTCGTTGTCGTTGAGGCTCTGCGCCTAGTCAGTGCTGGTTCTGCGCACTGCGCTACCAGCAGTTACTCGCCTGCATCATTCTCTATCAACGTCTCCAGCAACGCCTGCACGGTCGGGACAAGATCCGGTCGGGTGTTGAGTGTGTGGACAATCGCAGCGAGGGACGGATCCATGCGCTCGCGATGGGCCTCTGGCAGGAGTTGGCTGCCGGGAATACCAAGCGTATCGGCGAGTGTAAGTAAGGTAGCGACGTTGAGCCCTCGGATGCCCTGCTCCCAACGCGTCACCGTCGCCCGTGTGACATGGAGCGCCTCGGCGAGATCGCGCTGTTTGACGAGTGCCTCGAGCCGCTGCTCACGCAGAAGGGCGCCCACAGCCGCATCGTAGGGATGAACCGCCTCGCTCATAGCAGGCGCTCCTGGCGCGGCGGGAGCGCCGAGTCATCTCCGGGGAGCAACTCAGCAGCGCGCTGTTCTAGCCACGCGACCGCCTCGTCGAACTTGCGTGCCGGCAGCGCATCATAGCGGGGTGTCCCCAGCGCCATCGTGAACTCAGCGAAGAGCTTGCCGAAGATGTCGGCACCGGTGCGATTCTTATAGCGCTGCGCAATGCTCTTGATCGTGCGCTGGATATACGCGGCCTGCTCCGCGCTCACCCGCACCACCTGCTGCAGATCTTCAACAATGTCGCTCAGCTCGGTGAGACGACGCTCGTGATCATCGAGCTGCACGGCGCTCTGCTGCTGATGGGCGAGATAGGCGTCACGCGCCAGTTTCAGCTCGCGCAGGGCTGCCTCGAGGCGTTGTTGAAGTTGAGCGACGGCCGGGTCGGGAGACGGCGCGATGATGGGAGTAGAGTCGCCCAGATAGAGGCGCGCCAGTACGGTTACCAGTTCTTGCTGGTAGCGGATCAGCTTGGGCCGCACGGCCTCGGCCACCTGGTGGGGCGAAATCGTCGCCAGGTAGAAGGGGATATAGGTGTGCAGAAGCGCCAGCACGGAGCGCACCTGGTTGCCAATGCGTGCATTGACGACGCGGAGCCCTTGCGAGAGCACCTCGTGTTCGCGGATGCGCTGGCTCTGGGCGTCATGATCAAGCCCCATCGCCTCCCAGATCAGGCGAAGCGGTACGGCGACCCCGTCGCCTTCCAGAATCACCGCCACGAGACGGTCGCCATCAAACTCGACGATCTCGGAGCGTGGGCGGGGGAGACGTGGGGTTTGCTCTGGGTCCATGACGCACCTGTATGCTGCTCAGGGAAGGTTCCTCTGTGGAACATTAGCACGATTGAGCGGCATTGTCAAGACGGGAAGTTCCTCTATGGAACCTGAGACTTGCTCAATGCCCGCTCATAGGTTCCATGACGGAACCTGCGAGCAGGCATATACCTGGAGATGAGTTCCAAAATGGAACCTGAACACTCCTTCTCAGCCGGGTCGTAACCACCTGCTATCGCATCGATTATGCCCCACACCCCGCCCACGGCAGCCAGCCGAACAGGAAGCACCACAGCCAGGCCAGCCAATCGAGGATGGCCGGGCCGCCGAGCGCGCCGGGCACTTCGTTGGCGCGGTCGTCGTTGCCGGGGCTCCACCAGGTGCCGTCTGGCCGATCGGGGTCGGCCGGCTCCAGCAGCGTTGCGGCGGGGTGTCCTGGCGGCGGCAGCTGCACCAACGCCTCGCTGAGGGTCGGGTCGCCGGGGCCAGAGGCAATGGGCACGGGCGTGCCATTCTCCAGCGCCAGGGTGTCGGGGTTGGCCTGCGGCAAGAACTGGAGCGGGTCGGCCCAGGTGGTGCTGCACCAGTAGGCGCCCGGCGGCGGCTGGCCCTCGGCGATGCCCGGCGCCTGGAGCGGCCAGCGGCACATATCCGTGGTCACGCCGATATCCAGGCCGAGGTGAAGGTGGACGCCGGCCGGCCCTGGCGGTACGAGCCGCCCGGTCTGGCCAAGCCAGCCGACGGTGCCGACGAACTGGCGGAGCCGGGTGCCGAATGGTTCGCTGGCGCCGGGTGAGAGCACCGGCGGCCCACAGCCACGACTGTAGCTGACGCCGGGCGCATCCTCCCAGATCGGCGGGTCGGGGACGCAGGCGCCGGGCGGCAGGTCGAGCCCGTCACCGGGCGGGAGCGAGCCGGTCGTGCAGCCGACCGCGACCCAGTCGATCTCCGGGAAGGCCGCGGCGAGCACATCGGTCGGCCAGACCTGCGCCATCGCGCTCTGCCAGGAGATGCCGTCGGGGTGATACTCGTAGTGCCACCATTCGAGCACGCTGCCCTGGGCCGGGATGCGCTGCCAGCCGTAGGCTTCGAAGATCGCGGTGATGTCCACTGATCCGACGAAGACCCGGAACATCGACCCGTCGCGCTGCAGGGTGAACGGCCCGCCCAGATTGAGGTCGATGGCGCGGCCGGCCTTGTGCCAGGAGCGATCGGCGACGCCGGGCCGGTCGCTGCGGAAGCCCGGCGCGCGCAGCACATCGGCGAGGGTGGCGAGGACATCTTGCCCGGTACGGGCGATAATCTCCTGGCGCACCTGGGCAAAACTGGCGGCCGCCAGCGCATTCAGCCGTGGGTCGGGCGCACGCACGCCCGGCAGGCGCACCAGCGCCTGGGGCGAGCAGTCGGGTGGTGTCGCCTGGGTGGGTGGGCTGGCTTGTGCCGGCGGCACGATCACCAGAGTCACCAACAGTATGGTCAACGGCACTATCAAGCGAACGGCACGCGGCCGTGGTCCTCGTGGCATCGTTCATCTCCGGATCAGGGTAGCGTGGTTGGCGTCATTGTCGGCAGCGGTGTCGGCGTCGGCGGTGGTGGCCGCTGTGCCCGGAAGGTGATTGCCGCGTTTGAAGACGCCTCACCAGGCGTGATCTGCTGGTCAAAGCTGATCTCGACCGGGCCATCGGGGGTGAAGTCGGAGGGCCAGCCGACGCTGGCGCGGCACTCGCCCGGCGTCGCGTAGAGGTAGCTGCGGGTTGCGCCGCTGCCGTCAACCTGCACGAGCTCGCCGGGGCAAGAGACCGAGACTGAGCCGCTGTCGTCGTCCTGATAGTCGGGACAGTCGATGGTCTGGGTGCAGGTCTGCGTGCGCACCCAGACCTGGTAGGGCTGCAGGTGGCCGTAGCGGAGCAGAATCGCGCCAGACTCCTCCGGGTGCTGAAGGGTCATATCGACCACCACGCCAGCGCCGGCGTTCTGCGGCTCAACGGCATAGGGCTGGTCCCAGCCGACGTAGACCACCGCGATGTCGCCCATCGGCGGCACGGCGCAGCCGTCGCAGAACATCGGCCCGGCTAGGTCAATCCCGTCGTGCAGCTCCCACTCACCCGGATTGTCGGGGTTGGGCCGCCAGCCAAACGGGCTGCTGATTGTCCAGCCCGTCGCCAGGTAGGCGGTCTGGCCGGCGGCCACCTGCGTCGGGGCGACCACCGGCCAGACCACCGTGCTCTTGTTCAGAATTGCCGAGGCCGCGAGGATGGGCAGGATCAGCAGCCCGAGCAGCACCGGCACGACGATCTTCAGCACGCGGATGATGAGCGGGGAGAGAGCAATCAGGGCCTGCATGGCGCTACTCCTGGTCGATAATCGTCGGCCCTGCGGGCGGCGGCAGGGCAGCCTGCGCCGGAGGCGCGCCGAAGGACGGGCCATCCCACTCCTGTCGCGAACCGCCGGAGGTTCCTGCCGCTGCGCCGCGCATATCGACGTAAATCGTCGGCGTCTGCTCGCTGCTCGCCGCGGCTGCGCCGGCAGCTGCGCCGGCGGCTCCACCCGCCATCACCGAGGCAAAGGTTGCACGCTCGGCCATCCGGAGCATCGTGCGCGCGCCGGTGACCGCTTCCTGAGCGGCGAAGCCAAGCATCTTCGGTGCCTTGAAGACCATCGCCATGGCGAAGATCGCCAGGATCGGCCCCAGGATGGGGTGGGTGTCCGCGCCGAACCCGCTCATGAGCGAGCGGGCGAAGCCGAGCGTCGCCCCCCAGATCAGCGGCGTCGCCAGCAGCTCCACAAAGCGGAAGAACCAGACCCGCGCGTAGTTCCAGCCACCGCCGGTCGCGATCGCCAGGCCGGCGAGCGGGCTGACGATCAGCATCAGGTTGACCATCACGATGCGCGCGATCGCGTGGAGCGCGAGCAGGGCCAGGATCGCCCAGTAGGCGATCGTCACCAGGGCGATCGCCAGGCTCGCGCCCTGGATGCCGCTCAGATTGCTCCAGTAGTAGGTGGCCGGGTCGAGCGGGATCCAGTTGTTCAGACCGGCGCCGAAGGCGTTCTGGAGCACCGCCTGCGTGATGATGTTGCCGGCCCGCACAAAGAGCGAGCAGAACCACCAGGCGCCCTGGATGCCAGCTACGCCGCCGATAAAGGTGATCAGCAGGTCGGTCAGCCCGCTGCGAAAGCTGTTGCCGGTGAGCACGAAGACGGCCCGGTAGGTGCAGACGATCACCAGGATCGAAAGCGCGACCTGGCGCATGATGTTGTGCATCGCCTGCGGGCTGCCCAGGCCCGACGCCCCCGGCCAGCTGATCGTCA
>Ga0272446_1008171_pt1 | contig 10076 bp, 11 predicted proteins | sample YNPCB0061_FD_194587 | JGI IMG/M metagenome (GOLD analysis project Ga0272446, IMG submission 194587) | Hot spring microbial mat communities from Yellowstone National Park, WY, United States - YNP-CB-006-1 | ecosystem: Environmental > Aquatic > Thermal springs > Hot (42-90C) > Sediment | place... | reverse complement strand
CCATACTCGTCATAACCCAACCCTTCATTAGCCTCACACTGATCCAATTCAGGTAACTCAGCAAACTGGCGAGCGATCGCCATGATTTCTTCAACCGTCGGCTTAGTAGGTTGCTTCGGGGTACTCTTCTGTAATGTTCTTAACAATACCAGTGCTTCCTGCTGCAAAGAACGATGGTTGGCTTGCGCTCTTTGTTCAAGCCAGTTATAGAGATCACTGGGAATATCTTGAAGCATCAAATCTGTCACGATTTCTGCCCCCTCATGAGCTAACCTGAGTTTAGCAAAGGCTGTTTTCTGCAAACTGCTTTTTCCTTAAATAGCCTCATGACCTGTTAACTCCGGATGAAATCCGGTGCCCACTTCCAGCAAACTGGCTACCCGGCCCTTAATCTTGATGCGGCCGCTGGTGGGTTCCGTAATCCGGCTCAAAATCTTCAGCAAGGTTGATTTGCCAGCCCCGTTGCGGCCAATGATGCCGACGCGGTCTCCTTGCTTAATTTCAAAGGAAACATCCTTTAAGGCGCAGAATTCCTCTTTGGAGGGGGAGTGGACTTCCGCCGTGAGCGCGGTTCGGCTGAGCTCACCGTCGAAGCCTCAGCCGAACGGGAGTGGGGAGTGGGTCAAGGGCTTTAGCAACGACTTGGCCCCGCCCGTCAGGACATCCCGAAAGGTCTTGTACCCCTTGCCATTGTCCTGATGGCTGAGGACATACCGCTTGCTCAGATTTTCAACTTGAATGACCGTTTCACCCATGAGCGCCAACAACCTCTCACCGCTTGAAACCAATAGACGAACCCTGTTCCTCTCCGTTGTAAAAGCCCCACGCCTCCCGATCAGGAGAAACCCTAACCCATTACAGACTCTTCATAAACATGGAGGGGATGAACCTCGGGCTATCAGCTACATTTCCCCGACATCGTAAAGCACCGCGTCTATCAGGCTAGGACGAATGTAAATTCCATGGATGCATAACTGCTCAATGTAGGCCTTAACCTCACCAATTAAGCCTGCCTTTTTGGCTCGACGCAAAATGCCGAGGGTCCCAATCCGACGAACTCCTAAACGCTCAGCGACCCGTCGCGCCTGTGCATCGTCTAAAAGCACCATGCTGTCAGGAATAGACCGGGCCAAGGCAATGGCTTCGGCTTCTCCCCGATCAACCAGAATAGATAACGGCTCTAAAATAGAGGCCTCAGGGACTTGAATTTCTAACCACCTCACCTGGCTGACTGCCTGTGCCCCTGGTAAACCTGCGCCTTGTATCGTCACCTCGTCCCAAACTTTTGGGGGGATTAATATGCGCCGATAGAGTTGAGGCAAAAGCTCTAGTTGCTCGATAATTGCCAGTGAAATGAGGGGGCTGCTATCAGCCACGATAATTGAGTTAGTCATCCCGCAATTCATCGGCGATTTGGTCATCATCCAAATTGATGATCGGAATTTGCAAACGCCCCAACTCGTACATAAATTGCAGTTTATTCATGTGACAAAAGGCGGCAGCTTTACCCAACGATAAACGCCGGAGCTCGAAGAGTTTGGCTGCAAGCAAAAACGCAAGTTCTGCTTCTAATGCTTGGGGAGATTTACCAGAAGTAATGAGTAAATCGTCAGGATAGGAAAGAGACAGGGCTGGCATAGGTTCGTTTCTGGACTGTCTAAATTCTGCTGTCATGCACGCTAATACTTAATTTTAGCCTGGTGACTCGGATAAAAATGTGCCGCCACCGCAAAGGTCAATCCCACATCCACCCTACAGGGTAACGCTTCACTGGTGTATCTAAAAACTTTTCCACCTCGGCAAAGGCGACAATTTCATCAAACTTGCGTTTGATCTCCTCCCGACCCATACCCAAGATAGCCACATTCAGGTAAATATTTTCCCGCCCGGTCAACTCCGGATGAAAGCCCGTGCCCACTTCCAGCAAACTGGCCACCCAGCCCTTAATCTTGATGCGGCCGCTGGTGGGCTCCGTAATCCGGCTCAAGATCTTCAATAGGGTCGATTTCCCGGCTCCGTTGCGGCCAATGATGCCGATGCGGTCTCCTTGCTTAATTTCAAAGGAAACATCCTTTAAAGCCCAGAATTCTTCTTTCGAGGGGGAGTGGGCTTCCGCCGTGAGCGCGGTTCGGCTGAGCTCACCGTCGAAGCCTCAGCCGAACGGGAGTGGGGAGTCGGGAGTGGGTCAAGGGCTTTAGTAACGACTTGGCCCCACTGGTTAGAGCCTCCCGGAAGGTCTTGTAACCTGCGCCATTGTCCTGATGGCTAATGACATACCGCTTGCTGAGATTCTCAACCTAGATGACCGTGTCAGACATACTGGTAACGCAATTTCCCACTGTGTACGATGGAACTAAGGAATTCTGGTAAAGATTGTTATGAAAATCAAAGCCATTGTTCATTAGCAGTCATAGGACAACTCAGTATCCTGGCATTAGGTCCTTGAACCAGTTAGCAATCATTTTACACCCCGCTCTCGACCAGTAAATTCGCCTAGCCATGTCATGATGATGCTATGATGCTTGCCCTGTCGGGGATAGTGCTTTCGTGGGCGGTGCGTGGCTGGTTTAGAACCCAGCAGCCTTAAAGTCTTCGCCAGCATAAAGCAGAGGTAGCTGGCGCACAATGGCCAGTGCAGCAGCAAAACAATCGCCACAGTTGAGTTGGGCAGGATGCCCAGTGCCTTTGCCATACTGGCGATAGAGTTCGCTCCCACATCTGGCGAGTGTCGCATCCACTGCAACATAGTCCAGATCGAGAGCAATGAGCAGTTCATCAACTTCAGCCAGGATTCCTTTCCGCAACGCGACGATCAAAAGCTCCTGCAACGTGCCTCCCGACATCAGCAACATCGGAACAGAAATCGCCTGTTCATGGAGGCTGGTCCAACCAGGTTCTTGCAACAATATTGCTAATATGGCTGACGTGTCCACAATCATGTGGGTAGACCATTCTCGTCATACAGAGAATTAGGGTCGAAGTCTGTGGCCTTTTCCTGAGCTGCTGTTTGAATCAAGGGTAATTTCTGGTCTAATTGGGTTTTCCGTCGCTGTCTTCGAAGCTCTTGGTACTGCCGCTCCAGGGCAGTTTTTACAATTTCGGTCGGACCAAGCCCGGTCAACTGGCGGATCTGCTGAATTAAATAGTCAACCTCCGCATTTTTAATGTTAATCGCCATAGTTTCAACAATTAATTTCTATATCTGGATTATAGAACGTGGTCTCTACAGCGCTAAACTTATGCCCTTAAGGGACTTGCAAACAAATAAAATCCTGTTGTCATTCCCCACTCCCTACTTTCCCTAACCAGCCTTCCAGATCCGCCATGCCGGTAAAGTCTAGCAGGGCTTCCCCCAGTGCTTCCAATTGCTGCCGTGGCAGAGCCTCTATCTGCGCTTGCTGCGTCGCCGAAAGGGAACCACAGCGCCGGGTCAAGAGCCGCAACAGCAACGCTGCCTCACCTTCCTGTAGAACTTCCTGATAAAATCGTGTTTCCTTGAGGGTCGTGTCCTTGAGATCTAACATCTGGCGTATCTCCTCAATACTCAATTGGGGCAGCTTATACACCAATATAGCTTCCACTAGATCCAGCCGTTGCTGAAACTCGGTGGCTGTTTCACTCCGGTTCAAAATTGCTTGCGCTTCTGCACCCGCCTGCTCTTCAGGCACGACCAGCAACCGCAGTAGGGCCAGATTTGGGCTCAGATCGGTCAGCAGTAGCAGATCTTCCAGATAAACCCGCTGCACCCAAGTGTCTAGCAAGCGTGAGTAAGGAATCTCAGAACCTAGTGTTCTGTCAAACCCTAATTTTAAGGTGAACCCATTGGCTCGTAGTCGGCGCTTTAGCGCTGAAGCGCTGACTACAAACCCTAATTTCTAGAGTTGACGCTGCACTAGATGCTGACTGCGCCGCTGTTTATCTGTTTTCATCTGAAAGGCGCTCTTGAACCCGTAATCGGGAACGGCGGTCATTGCTGAGACTGGTGATCCGATTGAGTCCCAGTGGCTTATCCCAGTGAAAAATTCTGTAACTGGGCGATGAACTGTTGATGTGCCTGTGACGCGATTCCCGCTTGCAGCACGGCCAGCACCTGTTGCATCTCGCCGGCCAGCAAAGCCTCTACCGCTAACTGCAGCCCTGGAAATACCCGACTGTACAAAATTCCCGACTTGTCAGGCTGTTGCTGCACATAGTCTCCTTCCTGTAGGACGTACCAGCGAAAGGCTTGCTCTTGGGTCAGCCAGACCAGATACTCGCACACGCCATTGCGCCGGTAGGCCCGTAGCTTATCATGCAGGTCGTAGGACGCACTGCTGGCTGCAATCTCTACAATCAGCTCCGGCGCCCCTTCAATGTAGTCATCCGCACTAATCCGGGATTGCCCTCCCTTCGCTTCATCAATCCGCAGTATGGCATCCGGCTGAGGTTCATTGTCTAAGTCCAGCCGCACCGTTGGATTATCCCCCAACATGACGCCGGGCGTTGCAGCTTCATAGACTCCTAGCCAGGTAATTATCTGGCCATGGGGGTTAGCGTGTTTTCGGATCCTGACTGGTGATGCCACGTAGACCACTCCTTCGATCAACTCTGCCTTTTTAAGCTGAGGCAGCGCCTGATAGCGTCGTTCAAATTCTGCTCGACTCAGGCGATCGCCACTTTCCAGAATCGGCAGTTCACGGATGGTGGGGCGACTGACACTCATGACAAGACCTCCTGCAACGTAGGAATTCCTCTACCCCAGCTTTGGTAAGTCCATCATACAGCGGCGACCTAATTGCTAATTGGTTGACAAAAACATCCCCAAAATCAGCAACGCGCTCACATCCAGGTCCAGGATGATTTGCTTGAGTTATCCATGTCAATTCCTCCTGATTGCGGCTTAAGTTCTCAAGAGTCCTAGTGTTCTGTCAAATCCTAATTTTAAGGTGAACCCATTGGCTCGTAGTCGGCGCTTTAGCGCTGAAGCGCTGACTACAAACCCTAATTTTTAGCGTTGACGCTGCACTAGGATGCATCTGTAAACTTTGCCAAAACTCGTGAAATATTTTTTCAGCAAGCCCTAATTAGGAGTGGATTTTCCTGCCAGGAAAGATGTCTCCAGGTTATACAATGGGCACTTTAGGGAAAGATGTAGCTCCGCTCAATTCAAGCTTTTTTCAGAATTCGCGCATCCCGCCCCCATGGAAAACTCTTGCCCACTGTCAGATCTGAAAGGACACCGCACCTTAGCCACGATTGTATTCACCGACTGTGTGAATTTCAGTGCCCGGATGTCAGTCAGTGAGATTCATACCCTGGATCTGATCCAGCGTGACGTGAGTTTAATGCAACAAATCTGTTCTGAACATGGCGGTCGGGTTCTCAAATCAACGGGGGATGGTCTGTTAATGTATTTTCCCAGCGCGGTAAATGCGGTGGAAAGTGCGTTGAAGATTCAGTCAAGTTTGAGTCAGTTGGCCGGTGGGCGCAGCCCGGATGATATTCTTTTGCACCGAATTGGTATCCATCTGGCGGATATTTTTATCTCCGAAACAGATGTGATGGGCAATGGAGTCAACATTGCGGCTCGCCTCCAGGCTGAAGCTGAACCGGGCGGCATCTGCATTTCCCAGACTGTCTACGATGTGGTGAAGACGGGGCTCAATCTAGCCATCCAATATTTAGGGCCAAGGGAACTGAAAAACATTGCTGGGGTTGTCCCAGTTTATAAAATTATTTTGGATTCGCGACAGCCACCAACCAGCGGAAGTGCAGATAATCTGCAAGTTGAAACACTTTCTCCCTATCTGCGATTGGCTCAGGAACTGCAACGCCTTGATAGCTCTGGGCGAATCAAAAAATTGCTTCATTATGTTTGCTATGGCCGCTGGGAAGGAGATATCAGCTATCTGGCAGCGATTCAGATGTTGGATCTGGTGCAACAACTGCATCAGCTCGCTCCTACTCCAGATGTTTTGCAGTCAACTCTTGCTCGGTTTGTGCAAACGCTGAGTAAGCAAGAAGAGTATACCTGGACGGCCAATCTAATTGTCCAAACACTGCTGTGCCTTTATCCATCCAACCAATCCCTAACGCCCAGTCCTGGAGCATCTGGTCGAGAGATGGAAACCCAACTGCTGCAAACGCCTGTTTCTCAACTCACAACCAACCCTCCACTGCAACGCTATCAATCAGTGCTGCAGGGTTTGACCCAGGATCGGGAAACCCTCCGGATTCGGAAATTAATGCTGTATGCCTGTCACCGCCAATGGGAGAGTGACCTGGGTCGGTTGCAGCAACTTGATCTTCTACCACTGGTGCAGGAGTTACAGCATCTTGCTCCAACCTTGCGCCATCTGGAAACAACCCTGGATGCAATCGTCTGGACGTTGAATAAACCAACTGAATATCAGGCAATTGTCCGAGCGATCGCCAGCTATATGGCGCCGTTGTATGTCACCTCCCAGGAACCCATTGCTTCGGCGCCGTCTGTTCTGAACCAACCCATGACCTCCGAGGTGAGGCCAAGCCAGTCGATCGCAGCAACTGAAATTTTTCAGGCTCCACAGGATGTTGCGCGATCGCAGCCCCCCCCTGAGTTGCCGTTGAGTTTGGTAGATGCAACCAGTAGCCAAGAACCAGCAAAGCGCGATCGCGCGACCCAACCAACTGGTGAGCCCCCCGACTTGTTTGACTACCGGCTGGAATTGATCAAGTATGCTAATCCGCTGCGGGCAAAGCAGTTAATAGCTTCAGCTTTAGCCGAGACGACCGACAGTCCGGAGGCGGACTGGCTGAACCTGCGCTATCTGGAAATGGACGATCTCTTACAACAGGTGTTGAGCCGCTGCCAGCAATATACCGACCTGGAACTGCTGCTATACGAAACAGCCCGACGCCAACCTACCCCCGAAGAAGCAGTTCAGACTGCCAGTGCAGTCATCCAGTGTCTCAGACCTTTCTACATCTATGGTGCCTCTGCCCCTCTGGCATCCGCGGCTTCCGTAGAAACCCAAATTAGTCAGGCGGAATCAGTTGCCCCCCTTTCCTGCCAACCCGATCAAGACGCGGACCTGACCTGCCAGCTATTTCATTCCCCACTCGATCTGAAACCGCTCAATCAACCAACCAAACACCCAACGGAGGTGACTGGCCCATCTGGCAAACCCATCAATCCACCCAGTTAAAGGTCTGTCTTACACTGACGAACAATTATGATGCGCCATTAGCTTGTCCACTTGTAGCCATTCAGGTTTCATCCTGGAACATAACCACCACGTGAAGGCCAAATATGGATGCCCAAGAGTTATTAACCCGATATCAAGCTGGCGAATGGGTCTTTCATGGAGAACTGCTGGCTGGCGTTGAGCTAGCGGAAGCTGATTTGATTGGTGCCGATCTGGCCGGCAGCGACTTGCGGGAAGCCAATTTGGTGCTGGCCTATCTCAATCGGGCGGACTTGAGCAAGGCAATTCTGACTAGAAGTCATCTGTGTGGCGCTAACCTGAGTCAGGCCGACTTACAAAACAGCAACTTACGGGATGCAGATTTGCATGGCGCCATTCTTTATGGAGCAGACCTGCGGGGGGCTGATCTGGCCCTGGCTTTTTTGTTAGATGCCAACTTAATGGAGGCAGACCTGCGGGGAGCAAATTTGAGTGGAGCCAACTTGCGGGGAGTTTGTTTACGGGGGGCCAACCTGCGGTATGAAAAACGGTGTTATGCCAGTGTCAACCTGCGGGGGGCCGATCTGCGCCGAGCCGATCTGCGGGGGGCTAATTTAACCGGTGCAGATTTAACCAAGGCTGATTTAAGTGGGGCCAACTTAAATGAAGCCTGTCTTCGAGAGGCAATCCTGGTGGGTGCCAAATTAACTGAGGCGCGTCTGAAACAGGCCCAGTTACCAGACAGTGATCTGACTGGTGCTGATTTGAGCCGGGCTAATTTAGTGGGTATCCGATTAGAGCGAGCAAAACTGACAGAGGCAAACCTGATGGGCTGCAATCTCAACGATGCTAATTTGACAGAAACGATTCTCAGCAAAGCCCGCATGCCAGGTGCAACATTGCAGCGAGTGCGTCTGAATCGGGCTGATTTAAGCCGAACCGATCTGCGCCAGGCTGACTTGACAGAAGCGGTTTTGATCAAAGCCTATCTGGGCCGAGTGGACTTGCGAGAAGCAAACCTGACAGGAGCAAATCTGGCGCAGGCAGAATTGAGTAGTGCCAATTTACTGGGAGCACAATTGATCGGAGCAACTCTGCCGGATGGTTCCATTCATAACTAAGCCCCTTTGTCCGGTCAGGTGCCTAAATGGATCAACCAAGAAAGAGCTAAAACAAGGTACAGTCTGGGTTAGGTTATTGAGGGGAGTGATCCGGTGGGTTCTTCCTAGGTTGATAGAAACTGATTGACGTGTATTTTCTTGGAACACATGGTAGCAGTAGCAATCTTAGCAGCTGGGCGGGGAACTCGCATGAAGTCCAGCCTGCCCAAAGTCTTGCATCAAATGGGCGGCAAATCTTTAATCGAATGGGTCCTGAACAGTTTGTCAGAAATTCAGCCTTCTCGATGCTTCGTGATTGTTGGTTATGGGGGTGACCAGGTCAAACAAGCGATCGCAGAGTCGGGGCAGTTCCCGCAGGTGGAATTTGTGGAACAGCGGCAACAGTTAGGCACCGGCCATGCGGTCCAGCAGCTCTTGCCACATCTGACCGAATTTTCCGGTGATCTGCTGGTGCTCAATGGCGATGTGCCCTTGCTGCGAGCAGAGACCATTCGGCAACTCCTGCACACCCAAAAAGAGCATCGCAATGCAGCTACCCTCTTGACCGCCCACCTACCGAATCCCAAAGGCTATGGCCGAGTCTTTTGTGACAGTCAAAACATGGTGCAGCAAATTGTAGAGGATCGAGACTGTACCCCAGCCCAAAAGCAAAACCACCGGATTAACGCTGGCGTTTACTGTTTTCACTGGCCTGCGCTGGCCGAAATTTTGCCCAACCTGACAGCCGACAATGATCAGCAAGAATATTACTTGACCGATGCTGCGACTTTATTAGATCCAGTAATGGCGCTGGATGTGGAGGATTATCAAGAGATTCTGGGCATTAACGATCGCAAACATTTGGCAAAGGCGTTCCAGATTCTCCAGACCCGCATTAAGGATCAATGGATGATGTCGGGTGTGACGCTGATCGACCCTGACAGTATTACCATTGACAACACGGTACAGCTAGAACCAGATGTGGTGATTGAACCCCAAACCCATTTGCGGGGCAAGACGGTGATCCGCTCTGGCTGCCGCATTGGTCCCGGTAGCTTGATTACGGACAGCCACATTGGCGAAAATGTAACCGTGCTTTATTCCGTGGTGAACAACAGCACCATTGCGGCCAATTCCTGCGTTGGACCCTATACCCATTTCCGGGGGCAGGTAACGACGGGCATCGGCTGTCGGATTGGTAACTTTGTTGAACTGAAGAACACAACCCTGGGCGATCGCACCAATGTGGCCCATCTCTCCTATCTGGGAGATGCAACTCTGGGCAACCGGGTCAATGTGGGTGCTGGCACCATTACCGCCAACTATGATGGAGTCAAAAAACATCCCACTAAAATTGGCGATCGCACCAAAACGGGGGCCAACACCGTGCTGGTTGCTCCCCTCACCGTGGGAGAAGATGTAACCATTGCAGCCGGTTCCACCGTAACCCAAAATGTCCCAGATGATTGTCTGGTGATTGCCCGCAGTCAGCAGGTGGTAAAACCGGGCTGGCGCTTGAAACCCAGTGAGCCCACCTCCGTCAGCCCATCCTGAGCCAACTGCCCCAACTATGCTCACCGTTCGGAATGTGGGAGAACAGGGTATCCTGCAGCGGGTTCAGGCCTTCTGCCCCCCGGAGTTAGTTGGGGATGACGCAGCCATCTTGAATCCCCAGCCAGGTCAATCCCTGGTTGTGACAACCGATCTGATGGTGGATGGGGTCCATTTCAGCGATCGCACCACCGCTCCAGAAGATGTCGGCTGGCGAGCGGCGGCGGCTAATTTGTCCGACCTGGCAGCCATGGGAGCGACGCCACTGGGGATCACCGTG
>Ga0272446_1008170_pt1 | contig 10076 bp, 6 predicted proteins | sample YNPCB0061_FD_194587 | JGI IMG/M metagenome (GOLD analysis project Ga0272446, IMG submission 194587) | Hot spring microbial mat communities from Yellowstone National Park, WY, United States - YNP-CB-006-1 | ecosystem: Environmental > Aquatic > Thermal springs > Hot (42-90C) > Sediment | place... | reverse complement strand
GGGCTTTTCACACAACACCATCTTGCCGGCCTTGGCCGCGGAAATCGCGATGGGCGCGTGCAGACAGTTGGGGGCTGCCACATCCACCAGGTCGATGTCCTTGCGCTCCACCACGGCGCGCCAATCCGTAGCCGTCTCGGCCCAGCCCCACACGGCGGCCATCTGCTCGAGCCTCTCCCGGTCCCGCGCACAAATGACCGCGCAGTCGATCTGGTAGGGCACATCAAAGAAACGGCCGGCCTGCCGGAAAGCGTTGGAGTGGGCGCGGCCCATAAACCCCTGTCCGATCAGCGCAACCCTGAGTCTGGGTTTCATCGTTTTCCCCCGGCCCCTCCGGCAGGCAGCGCGAAGGCTACGTAGGCGCCGCCGGACGGGGCGCCGGATTTCCCTCCCCCGCAGGCGATGACCACGAACTGCCGCCCGGCGACCTCGTACACCGCGGGCGTGGCGTTTCCGGCGGCAGGCAGGGTGGTCTCCCACAGCAACTTGCCCGTCATCTTGTCGAATGCCCGGAATTTCCGGTCGTGATTGGTGGCGCCGATGAACAGCAGCCCGCCCGCGGTCACTACCGGACCGCCGTAGTTTTCGGTACCCGTGTCGCGCAGACCCTGGGCCGCCAGCTCGGGAAACTCGCCGAGCGGGATCTTCCACGCAATCTCGCCCCGGTTCAAATCAATGGCATTCAGCGTGCCCCAGGGCGGCTCGACCGCCGGATATCCGTCCGGGTCGAGGAACTTGTTGTAGCCGTCGTGCGTGTATTTCAATTCCGGTCTCTGAGCCATCGCCGCCACGGCCGCCGTGTCCTCGCCGGACGCCACGTAGCGCGTGATTGCCTGGATGGCGGGCGTTCCCAGGCGCGCGAAACCCGGCATCCTGCCGCTGCCCTGACGGATGATGGCCGCGATCTCCGCGACGTCGCGCCGCTTCGCGATTCCCTGGAGAGCCGGAAACTCGGGCGGCGTACCGCGCAGGTCTTCGCGATGACACCCTGCGCAGTTGCGGGCGTACAACTCGCGCCCGCTGCGGGCCGGCCGCTCCGGCCGCTCCACCAGGCGCAGGACCCAGGGCATTTCATTGGCGTTCACGTACAGCAGCCCGGTGGCTGGGTCAAAAGCGGCGCCTCCCCACTCGCCGCCGCCATCGAAGCCCGGAAAGATCACCGTCCCCTGCCGGCTGGGCGGTGCGAACTGACCCGTGCTGCGCAGTTTCGCCAGGCGCTCGAGGACGGCCCGGTTGGCCTCGGGCGTGCGTTTGGTGGCCATGCCGGCCGTGAATATCTGGCGGGCAAAGGGGGGCGGCTTCAAGGGCAGGGGCTGCATCCTGGCCAGCACTTCTCCTTCCACGTCCGACTGCGGCGCCGCCCGGTATTCGATCGGAAACAGCGGTTTGCCAGTCTCGCGCTCAAACACGAAGACATGGCCGGATTTCGTGATCTGCGCGACGGCATCCACCGACCGCCCTTCGCGCCGCAGCGTGACCAGGGCGGGCGGAGAAGGAAAGTCGCGGTCCCACACGTCATGCCGCACGGCCTGAAAATGCCAGACCCGCTTGCCGGTGTCCGCTTTGAGCGCCAGCAGGCAATTGGCGAACAGGTTGTCGCCGGCCCGGTCGGCGCCGTAGAAGTCGAATGCCGCCGACCCGGTGGGCACGAAGACCAGCCCGCGTTTCTCGTCCAGGCTCATGCCAGCCCAGTTGTTGGCCGCGCCGGAGTACTTCCAGGCGTCCTTCGGCCACGTCTCGTAACCGAATTCACCCGGGTGCGGGATGGTGTGGAAGCTCCAGCGCAGCCGCCCCGTCCGCGCTTCGTAGGCCCGGATGTCGCCCGGCGCTGCGGGCAGGTCCTCGCTGGTGATGCTGCCCAGGATGATCAGGTCCTTGTAGATGATGCCCGGAGTGGTTGCGCCGACCTGGACGGCGGCGGGATCCCGGCCCAAGCCCTCGCGCAGATCGACGCGCCCCTCCGTTCCGAACGACGGGACCGGCCTGCCCGTTGCGGCGTCCAGGGCGTACAGGTAGTGCCGCGCTGCGAACAGGATTCTCCCACCCGCGCCGTCGTCCCAATAGGTAACCCCGCGATTGCGGGTTTTCCCGATGTCTTTCCGGCCGGCGTTTGGATCGAAGCTCCAGCGCACCTTGCCCGTCGCGGCGTCCAACGCAACCACACGCAGTTTCGGAGTCGTCACGTACATCACCCCGCCGATGATCACCGGATTGCATTGCATCTCCGAGCCGGCAAAGGCATCGCCGCTGTCGTACGTCCAGGCGATTGCCAGCTTACCCACGTTGTCGCGGTTGATCTGGTCCAGCGCGGAGTAGCGAATGCTCTCCGGGCCGCCGCCATAGACCTGCCACTCCCGGTAGCGCCCGCCGCCGGCGCCGGAACAATAGAAAACGCACACTCCGAGCGATGCCACAACGCTGAAAATCCGCATGTTTCTCCCAGACGAGCTCTTGGCCCGGTCACCCGATCATTTTAGTGTTATTCTCGAACCCATGCAGCTACTCCCTTTGAGCCGGCTGGGACCGCGGGAGATATCGCCGGGAGTTGTCCAATTCGGACTGTTTCTTCCCTGGGTCTCCGCCGCGGACGGCAACGCCGTATCGGTCAAGATCATCCATGAGCAGGACCAGTTTCTGCAAGATGTCCCCCCGCTCGAGTTTGCGCTCGATCACAGCGCCGACGCCACCTACGGCGACTATTGGTCCACCACCGTCGCCATTGACGGCCGCAACCGGCCGCGCCCGCGCTCAGCCTGGGGCAGCCAGGGCACTTACGTCTACCGCTTCCAGTTGACCAACCCCAATCTCAGCGAGCCCATCGACTGGATCATCGATCCTTGCGCGCGGGAGTTCGGCGTCGGCAAGCTCTCCGCCTTCACCCTTGGATATCAGGACTACGCCTGGAGCGCCGGCGAGTCCAACTGGCAGACCCCGGCGCTACGCGAGTTGCTCATCTACGAACTCATGCTGAACGAGTTCGGCGGCAGCCTCGATGGCGCCATTGACCACTTGGGCTATCTGGCCGATCTGGGCGTCAACTGCGTCGAAGTCATGCCCGTCACCAACGTGGGCATGGTGGTGGACTGGGGTTTCCTGCCAATCGGCTATTTCGGCATCGACGAGCGTTTCGGCAATCGCAAAGATTTCCAGCGCTTCGTCGACGTCGCGCACCAGAATGGGATTGCAGTGATCGTGGACTCCGTTTATGGACATACCAGCGCGGACTTCCCCTATCAATACGTCTACTCCCGGTTGCAGTATCGCGAAAACCCTTTCATGGGCCCCTTCGCCAAGGACTACTTCGGGTGCAGCACGGACTTCAACCGGCCCTTCACGCAGGATTTCTTCTTCACCGTGAACCGGCACTGGCTGGAGGTGTACCACGTCGACGGTTTCCGCTATGACTGCGTTCCCAATTACTGGGACGGGCCGCTGGGCAACGGCTACGCCAAGCTTACATACGAAACCTATAACCTGGTGAAGGCGGCCGGAAACGCCGGCTACTGGCGCCGCTTCACGCCCAACGGCGAGATGCGCCTCATCCAGTGCGCCGAGCAATTGGAAGATCCCGTGGGCGTCCTCAACCAGAGCTACTCGAACTGTACCTGGCAAAACGAGACTCTGGGGGCGGCGTGCGCTGTGGCCCAGGGGGACCGCTCACGGATCACCGATCTCGGCTTTCGCTGGGGACTCTCCGGTTACCCGGGGGAAGTTGCCGCGAATCAGGACCGGATCACCAAGACGGCCCTGCAATACCTTGAAAACCACGACCATTCGCGGTTCCTGGCCAACTTCGGGATTATCCCCGGCGACAACTTCCTGTTCGACGCCGCCAAACGCGATCTGTGGTACGAGGTCCAGCCCTTCCTGATCGGGCTTTTCACCTGCGTGGGCATTCCCATGCTGTGGCAGGGCCAGGAGTTCGGGTCCGATAGCGTTATCCCCGACAGCGGCTGGGGCCGGGTGATGATGTTTCGTCCCGTGCGATGGGATTACTTCTACGACGGCATCGGCCGGGCCGTAATCTCTCTGGTGCGCAAGCTGGCCCGGTTGCGGCGCACCGGTCCCCAGTTCCAGAGCGGCGACCATTTTTTCTACAACGATTGGGAGCGCTACCAGTCGCGCGGCTTGATGCTCTTCTCGCGTTCCGATGGCCAGCGGTTCAGCCTGGTGGCGCTGAACTTCAGCGGCCAGGACCAGGCCGTCTCCTTCCGCTTTCCGAGAGGCGGCGTCTACCGCGAGGAGTTGCACGGAGCCGACAATTTCATGGCCTCCCCGGGTGAGGAGCGCGAGATCTCCGTGCCCAGCCACTACGGCAGGATTTGGACCGTAGGCTGAGGACCGTGGTATCTTCAGTCTCCTATGCGCACCTACTCATTGCTGCTGCTCGCCTGCACGGCTGCATGGGCGCAACCGCTCCCCGTGCGCGGCATCCACCTGGCCGCGCCCATGCCCGATGAAATTCCGCTCGCCGAGCGCTTCATCCGCGAAGCGCTTCCTAAAGAGGGCGTCAACGTTCTGGTGCTGGAGTTCAACTATCGCTACCGGTTCACCAGCCACCCGGAGGTGATCGACGACCAGCCGCTGTCTCGCGATGACGTGCGAAGGCTCGCTGCGGCCTGCCGCGCCGCGGGCGTCCGCCTGATTCCGCAGATCAACATGCTGGGCCACCAGTCCTGGGCCAAGACCACTTTCGGCCTGCTGCGCGCCCATCCGGAGTTCGACGAAACGCCCGGCAAGTACCCCGGCAACGAAGGCATTTACTGCCGCAGCTATTGCCCGCTGCACCCCCGGGTGCACGAATTGCTCTTCGATCTGATGGACGAACTGGCGGCGGCCTGCGACTCCGACGCCGTGCACGTGGGCATGGACGAAGTGTTCCTGCTGGGCGAGGACGACTGCCCGCGCTGCCAGGGCAAGAGTAAAGCCGATCTGTTTGCTTTCGAGGTGCGCACCCTTCACGCTCATCTGGCGAAAACAAACCGCGCCATGTGGATGTGGGGCGACCGCTTCCTGGACGGAGACCTGACCGGCATGGGCAAGTGGGAGGCGGCCACGAATTTCACCGCGCCTGCCATTGACGCTGTGCCCAAGGACATCGTGATTTGCGACTGGCATTACGAGGCCGCCCATCCGAGCGCGCCCTATTTCGCCCTGAAAGGCTTCCGTGTGGTTTCCTCGCCGTGGCGGAAATCATCGGTGGCGCTGCGTCAGCTCGATCAGATCCGGCTGGCGCGGATGAACTCGAGTCCCGCCGTCGCTCTCCGCCTGCAAGGGATGCTGCACACGACCTGGTGCGGTTTCGGCGCTTTCGCGCGGGCCTATTTCGGCGAAAGTGTCAGCAACGTCGCGGCCATGGAATCCCTGGCCACCTTCCGCGAGCTGTTCCGCGAGTTGCGCAAACAGCCCTAACAATGGTGGCGGCAAGGTCCGGCGGTTTCCGTACGTTTTTTAACATGTTCTCCGGCCGGCAACGTGCATGCCGCCGCGGTCTCGTTACAGACTGTCTAAGACCATGAGTTTCCTCGATAGCCTGGAAAGCAACCTGAAGAACCTGGAGGCGAGGGAGGAATCCGCTTCGCGGTCCACCCGCGGCCGGCGCCGCCGCGAGTCTGATCGCGCCAGCGCGATGGCGGCGGCTGAAAACGCCGCCAGACTGAAGTCTTCGCCCTACACCGCAGAGCTTCTCCGGCAAGTCACCCGCATGGGCCACGCCATCCGGACCAAGGTCCGGATCATGTGGATAGGCGCCACCCTGCGTCTGGAGGCCCGCGAGCGCCGTCTCGAGCTGCGCCCCAGCGCGGAGGGAATCAGCGCCGTCCTCATCGAGAACGGCGTCGAGATCCGCAGCCAGCGTCTCAACCTCGGCGGCAAACCCGAAGACCTCGCCAAAGAACTGCTGAAAGGGATGTCTCCACCTTCGCCTGGCGGCGGGTAGAGCCCCAGGATTGCGCCGGGGAACCCCCTTTAAAAAACGTACAAGGGAGTTCCCGCGCCGGAAGCCGGAGCGCCGGCGCCAACCGGTTCCCCTTCCGGATTGATGGCCCGGTAGTAGATGCCGGTGTCGCCGAGGTAAACCTCCAGTTCGGCCGGCCGCGGCAGCACGCCCTGGATGAGCGCCTCCGACAGCGGGTCCTCGATGTACTTCTGCAATGCCCGGCGCAGCGGACGCGCGCCGTAGCTGCGGTCGCCGCAGGTCTTTTCCAGGATGTACTTCGAAGCGTCCTCGGTCAGGTGGATCTTGATCTGCTTGCTGGCCAGGTTTGCGTTGATCTGTCCCACCATCAGGTCGATGATCTTGATCAGGTCGTCGTCGCTGAGCGAGTTGAACAGAATGATCTCGTCGAGGCGATTCAGAAACTCGGGATTAAAAGCCCGCTTGACCTCGCCGCGCACCATCTCCTCCACCTTGCCGGGAATACCTTCGGTGGCGGGAGCCGAGAAGCCCATATTTCCCCGCTTTTCCAGGAAACGCGCCCCCAGGTTCGAGGTCATGATGATGATGGTGTTTTTGAAATCGACCGTGTTGCCCAGTCCGTCCGTCAACTGCCCGTCTTCGAACACCTGCAAGAGGATGTTGTAGACGTCCGGATGGGCTTTTTCGATCTCGTCGAGCAGGATGATGGAGTACGGCTGCCGCTTGACCCGCTCGGTCAACTGCCCGCCCTCTTCGTAGCCCACATAACCCGGGGGCGAACCGATGAGCTTGGAGACCGAGTGCTTCTCCATGAACTCGGACATGTCGAAACGCACCAGGGACTTCTCGCTGCCGAAGAGAAACTCGGCCAGCGCCCGGGCCACTTCCGTCTTGCCGACGCCCGTGGGCCCCAGGAACAGGAACGAGCCGGCCGGCCGGCCGCTGGCCTTCAAGCCCGCGCGCGAGCGGCGGATCGACCGGGCCAGCGCCGAGATCGCCTTCTCCTGGCTGATGATGCGCTTGTGCAGCTCCTCCTCGATACGGAGCAGCTTGGCGATCTCTTCCTCCTTGATCGAAGTCATGGGCACCCCCGTCCAGCGGGCGACCACCTCCTCGATGTCGTCTTTCGTCACCACGCCGGTGGCCGACTCGTCGAGGTTGTACTTCTCGCGGAGCAGGCGCATGTTCTCGCGCTCCTTGCGCTCCTCGTCGGAATAGAAGCGGGCCTTTTCGAACTCGTGGTTGGCGATCGCGCTCTCCATGCGGTGCACGATGAACTTGATGCGCTTCTGGATGTCGGCCAGGTCGCTCGGCAGGGTGGTCTGGCGCAGCTTGACGCGGGCGCCGGCCTCGTCGATCAGGTCGATGGCCTTGTCCGGCAGGAAACGGTCGGGAATGTAGCGGCTGGAGGTGAAGACCGCCGTCTCAATGGCGTCGTCGGTGTAGCTGACCGCGTGAAATTTTTCATAACGGTCTTTGATGCCGAAAAGAATTTTCACCGCGTCCTGCTCGCTCGGCGGCGGCACCTTCACGGCCTGGAAGCGGCGCTCCAGCGAGCGGTCCTTCTCGATGGACTTGCGGAACTCGCCGGGCGTGGTGGCGCCGATGCACTGGATTTCTCCGCGCGAAAGCGCGGGTTTCAGAATGTTGGCCGCGTCCAGCGATCCTTCGGCCGAGCCGGCTCCCACCAGCGTGTGCAGCTCGTCGATGAAGATGATGGCGTTCTGGTTCTCCATCAGTTCCTTCATGATCGTCTTCAGCCGCTCTTCGAACTGCCCGCGGTACTTGGTGCCGGCCACAATCAGGGAAAGGTCCAGAGCCAGGATGCGCTTGTCGGCCAGGAACGACGGCACGTCGCCCTCGGCGATCCGCTGGGCCAGCCCCTCCACAATGGCCGTCTTGCCCACGCCCGGCTCGCCGATCAGCACCGGATTATTCTTCGTTCGCCGGCACAGAATCTGGACCACGCGCTCGAGTTCGAAATCCCGGCCGATGAGCGGATCAAGCAGGTTATCAGCCGCCGCCTGGGTCAGATCGCGGCTGAACTCCGACAACAAAGAGCTCTCCTTGGGCCGGCTGGCGGCCACCTTCTCGGAGGTCGAACGGGCGATTTCCTCGCGGATGGTGGAGAGGCGCAGCCCCCGCTCGTGCAGGATTTCGGCGGCGAAGCACTTCTCCTCCCGCAGCAGGCCCAGCAGCAGGTGCTCGGTGCCGATGTGCTTGTGGTTCAGGCGTTCGGCTTCCTCGGCGCCATAGGCCAGCACTCGCTTGCACTCCTGGCTCAACGGCAGGTCTACTGAAGTCGACACCTTCTCCCGAATGGCGGTGTGGCCCTCAATCTGCTTCCGAATCGACTCGACCGCGGCGTGCGACCGCAAAAAACGATTTGCCAGCGCCTTGTCTTCCCGCAGCAGTCCCAGCAGCAGATGCTCGGTTTCGATGTAGGGACTTCCAAACTGGCTGGCTTCATACCGGGCGAAGAAGATCACTCGTCTCGCCTTTTCCGTGTAGCGCTCAAACATAAGAATTAACGGCCCCCCAAGCTGTAGATGCCCTCCGTCGCGTTGCTTACTCGCTTCTTATGGGCAGGCACAATCCACCCTTCCTACTCGGGCGTCAAAACTCCACCCTCTAGCTTCAGTATACGATCACACCGCCGGGCAAAGGAAAGGTTGTGGGTGACGAGTACCGAGGTGAGCCGGTGAGATCGGTGAAGCCCTTCCAGCAGCGCGAAAATCATCTCGCCTGTCCTGAAGTCCAGGTTTCCGGTTGGTTCATCGGCGAGCAGCACAGCCGGATCGCCCACCAGCGCCCGAGCCAGGGCCACACGCTGCTGTTCGCCTCCGGAGAGTTCGCCCGCCCTGTGAGAACGACGCGCGCCAAGTCCAACCTCCTCCAGCCTTGCAAGCGCCGCAGCCGCCGCCTCCTGGCGGGCCATGCCTCTGATCAGCAGCGGCATCATCACATTTTCCATCGCCGTAAATTCCGGCAACAGATAGTGAGTTTGCCAGACAAAACCGATCTCGCGGTTGCGAAATTCCGCCAACTCTCTATCCGCAAGCGCTGAAAGGTCCCTAGATCCATAGTGTATCGTGCCTTTCGTTGGCCTGTCCAGGCCGCCCAGCAGATGCAGCAAGGTGGTCTTTCCGGCGCCGGACTCACCCACCAGCGCAAGCCGTTCTCCGCGCTGGACTTCGAAGTCGATATCCTGAAAAATCACCAGATCGGTATCGCCGGAGCGGAAGACTTTGGTCAGGGATTCGGCCCGGATGGCGGGTCCTGTCGGTTCCATCTACAGCACACCTGCCTTTCTCAGAACCGGTTCGGCCTTTTGCCTGATCTCAAGGGCCACCGCGTAAGGGTCGCCGCTCTGCAACCGGGGATAAAAGAGTTCCACCGAGAGGGGTCCCGCATAGGCCTTTTGCTTTAGCGCTCCCAGGATCCTCACCAGCGGGGCGACACCGTCGCCGGGCACCTCCCGGGTGGTATTGTCCAGCAGTTCGCGGGGCAAATCCGGCACGTCCTGGAAATGCACGTGGTGAATTTCGCCGGGCCGGATCAATTCCAGGTCCTCGAACTTACTCAGACCCGCCCAGAAGTGATAGCAGTCAAACATCGGCTTTACGTTGGGATGGGATGCCACGCGGGTGAGGCGCAGCGCGGTCGGCAAGGTGCCGATCAAGGTGGATCCCCGGGAAAACTCCAGCATCAGCACGATGCCAAACGGTTTGGCGATCTCGCCGGCCTCCCGTAGATTGCGCACCGCGAGGCGATAGTCTTCCCGGGTGTACCTCTCCGCGGTCACCGACGGGCACACCAGGCGATCGATGCCCAGTTCCGCGGTAATTTCCAGGCGCCGTTTCAGTTCATCCAAAGCCGCCGGGCGTTGCGGACCCGGCTCGGCCAAACCTCGCACCCCGCCGCTGGAGACCGCTTTCAATCCCAGGTCGCTGAGCAGCCTGCGCGCAGCGGGCATCCCTTCCCTGCGCGCAAACTCGTCCACGTGCTGGGGAATCACTTCCACCAGCTTGATGCCGGCTTTGGCATAACCTTCGAGCGACTTGCGGTAGCCGGCCTGAAGCGAGGTCGTCTGATGAAGGCAAAGAGCCATTTGCCCGCGTCCCGCCGCGGACGCAAGGGCGCTGGTTGACAGCAGGAG
>Ga0272446_1008169_pt1 | contig 10078 bp, 9 predicted proteins | sample YNPCB0061_FD_194587 | JGI IMG/M metagenome (GOLD analysis project Ga0272446, IMG submission 194587) | Hot spring microbial mat communities from Yellowstone National Park, WY, United States - YNP-CB-006-1 | ecosystem: Environmental > Aquatic > Thermal springs > Hot (42-90C) > Sediment | place... | reverse complement strand
CGCATCTGGCGCATCAGGGCGATGACGCGGCGCGCCGTCTCGCCGTCGAGATTGGCGGTGGGTTCGTCCGCGAGCACCAGTTCCGCGCCGGTGGCCAGCGCCCGCGCCACCGCGACGCGCTGCTTCTGCCCGCCCGAGAGCTGGTCGGGGCGTTTGTCCGCCTGCTCGGCCATGCCCACGGCCGCGAGCAGTTCCGCCACCCGCGCGCGCCGCTTCGCCGCCGGCCAGGACTGCACCATCAGCAGCGGGTATTCGATGTTCTCGGCCGCCGAGAGCACGGGGATGAGGTTGAAGTCCTGGAAGACGAAGCCGATGTGCCGGCCGCGGAAGGCGGCGGCCCGGGCCCGGCTCAGCCCGCCCACCTCCTGGCCCAGCACCTCGAGCCGGCCGGTGCTGGGACGGTCGAGGCAGCCGATCAGATTGAGCAGCGTGGTCTTGCCGCTGCCTGAAGGTCCGACGAAGGCGGCGAAGGCGCCGCGCGGGAGGGTGAAGGTGGCGCTGCGCAGCGCCGCGACCTCGACCTCGCCGCTCCGGTACACCTTGCCGAGGCCCTCGGCGCGGACCACCGCCTCGGCGTTCATGCGGAGGCCCCCTTATCCTTTCGAGGCACCACGCATAGGCCCGGGCGGCGGCCCGCCGCCTTGCGCTGCGTCAAGCCGGCGGGCCGGACCCGGCGCGGGCGAAGGGTCATCACAGCGGCCTCTCGGCCCAGGGGTAGCCCGCGCGCGCCTTGGCATAGGCGTAGTCGAAGAGACGGCGAATGTAGACGGGGTCGAAGGCGGCATCGCCCTTCGCGTCGAAATCCGGCCCGATCTGGGCGAGGCGGAAGGCGATGCCGTCGCGCAGCGCATTGGCGTGGATGCGCGCGACGTCGCCATCCCCGCTAGCGCGGATCAGCGCCGCGACGGCGGTCTGCGCGATGCCGAGGACGCGCCGCGAAACCTCCTGCGCCGGCAGTTCCTGGCGGGCGTTGCGGATCACATAGGCCGTGGCCTCGGCCACCGGGAGGCCCTCGCGCAGCCGCGCGCGGCGCTGCTCGCCGAAGGACTCGGGGTAGAGGAAGCTCTGCGCGAAGGTGCCGCCATCCACATGCATCTCCTGATAGGGGCGGCCATCGAGCACGACGTCGAACATCGAGGGCGGGAAGACGCCGGGAATGGCCGCCGAGGCGAGCAGGACGCGCCGCGCGAGATCGAGCGCCCGCGGATGGCCGCTCGCCGCGATCGCGCCCAGGTTCCAGACGGCGGCGATCTGGGCGTCGAGATTGACCGTCGAGATCAGCAGCAGCCGCCCCTCCGCATGGCCGCGGGCGATGTCGGCGAGCATCCCGGCATCGAGATGCCGCGCGATGGTCGCCGCGAGCGGCGCGTTGTCGGCGATGGCGTCGCCGAAGGCGGCTTCGATCCAGCCGCGCCGGCGCAGCACGTCCTCCTGGCGGAGCGTCGTGTAGAGGGCGCGCAACTGCGCGTCGCGGGCGGGGCCGATGAAGGCGAAGGGCGCGATCAGCGCCCCGGCGCTGACGCCGGTGACGAGGTGGAAGACCGGCCGCGTCCCGTGCTCGGTCCAGCCGCAGAGCAGGCCCGCGCTGAAGGCGCCGTCGGATCCTCCGCCCGAGATCGCGAGCATGTTGCGCACCGGCGGCGGCGCGCCTTCCGCCAATCCCAGCCTGGTGCGCAGGCGGGCGGTCGCGGCCATGAACTCGCCGCGCAGGGCGGCCTCCCCGCCGGGAAGTTCGGGGAAGAAGCGTTCGTTCGGCAGGCCGAGGAAGCGCACCTCGGCCAGGCGCGCGCGCGGCACGGGCGGCCGCCGCACCGGGTCGGGCAGGCGCGACCAGGCGAGGACGCCGAAGGCGGTGAGGGCGCTGCCGAAGCCAAGAAGGAACCCCCGCCGCGACATGATCCCCTCAGGCCGCCGCGGCCGGGCCCGGCCGCCAGCCGAGCAGCCGCAGCGCGTTCAGCACCACCGCGACGGTGGAGCCTTCATGGAACACCACCGCCGCGCCAAGATTGAGGCCGAACAGCGCCGCCGGCACCAGCAGCGCCACCATGCCGAGGCTGATCGTGAGGTTCTGCCGGATGATCGCGACCGTCGCGCGGCCGAGGGCCACCGCCTCCGGCAGGCGGGCGAGGTCGTCGCCCATCAGCGCCACATCCGCCGCCTCGAGCGCCACCGCCGATCCGGCCGCGCCCATGGAAATGCCGATGTCGGCCTGGGCCAGCGCCGGCGCGTCGTTCACCCCATCGCCCACCATGGCGACGGGCTGCGCGGCGCGGAGCGCGCGCACGGCCGCGACCTTCTCCTCCGGCAGCAGGCCGCCCTTCGCCTCATCCAGCCCGACCTCGCGCGCCACCGCGCCGGCGACGCGGGCATTGTCGCCCGAGAGCATGACGAGCGGCGCGAGACCCATGCCGCGCAGCGCGGTGACGGCCGCGCGCGCCGCCGGCCGCGGCGTGTCCATCAGGCCGAGCGCGCCGAGCGCGCGGCCGCCGCGCGCGACCACCATCACGGTCCGCCCGGCGGCTTCCAAGGTGGCGATGGACTCGCGCAGCGCCGCGGGCAGCGTCGCGGCCTCGGCGGCGAAGCCGTCGCGGCCGATGCGCACCTCCTCCCCACCGAGGCGGGCGGTGACGCCGCGGCCGGTGACGCTCGCCACCGCCGCGACCGCCGGCAGCACCGCCGCCGCGCCGAGCCGCGCCCGGCCGTCGCGTGCCACCGCCACGGCCAGCGGATGATCGCTGAGGGATTCCACCGCGACGGCGAGCGCGAGGAGGTCGTCCTCGCGCACGCCGGGCGCGGGGAGCACGTCGGTCAACCGCGGGCGGCCTTCGGTGAGCGTGCCCGTCTTGTCGAAGGCGACGGCGCGGATGCGCGCAAGCCCCTCGAGCGGCGCGCCGCCCTTGATCAGCACACCCGCCCGCGCGCCGCGCGCGATTCCGGCGAGCACCGCCGCCGGAGTGGAGATGGCGAGCGCACAGGGGCTCGCCGCCACCAGCACGGCCATGGCGCGGTAGAAACTGTCGCCGAAACTCTCCGCCCGCACCAGGAAGGCGAGGAGCAGCAGCCCCACCGCCGCGAGCACGGCGGGGACGTAGAGCCGCTCGAATCGCTCCGCGAAGCGCTGCGTTGGCGAGCGCCGCGCCTCGGAGTCGCGCACCAGGCGGATCATGCGCGCGAGCGCCGTCTCGGCCGAGGGAGCCGTGACCGCCACCTCGATGGCGCCGGCGCCGTTCAGCGTGCCGGCGAAGACGCGGTGTTCGGGTGCGACCGCCGCCGGGTTGGCGAGCGCGCGCGCGGCATCGGCGACCGGCCGCTTGTCGGCGGGCTGGCTCTCGCCGGTGAGCGGCGCCTGGTCCACGCTGGTCTCACCGCGCAGCACCACCCCGTCGACGGGAATGCGGGCATTGGGCCGGACCAGCACGACGTCGCCGGGCGACAGCGCGGCGGCGGGGACCGTCTCGACACGCCCGTCGCGCAGCCGCTCGGCGGTGGCGGGCGCGAGCGCGGCGAGGCCGGCGATGGCCTGCCGCGCGCGTCCCATGGCGTGATGCTCGAGCGCGTGGCCGAGGCTGAACAGCGCCAGCAGGAGCGCGGCCTCCGCCCAATGGCCGAGCACCGCCGCGCCGGCGGCGGCGAGCAGCATCAGCGCGTCGATCTCGAAGCGACCGAGCCGCGCGGCCTCGAGCGCTTCGCGCAGGATGAACCAGCCGCCGGCGACGCAGGCTGCGGCATAGAGGCCGACCGGGACCAGCGCCGGGACCGCGGCGATGAAGGACAGGGCGAAACCCAGGGACAGCAGCGCGAAGCTGGCGATGGCGAAGACCAGTTCGGTGTTGGCGCCGAAGAAGCCGCCATGGCCGTGATCATGCGCGTGCTCGTGGCCATGATCGTGGTCGTGATCGTGATCCGGCGCCTCGGTCGCTGCCCGGCGGATGCGCAGGGCGGCGAGCGCGGCCTCGAGCGCTGCGGTGTCGGTGATGGCGCGGTCGAACTCGATGCGGATGGGCCCGCCGGGGGCGGCCTCGGCCTCCATCACGCCGGGCAGGCGGCTGAGCGCTGCCGCGACGCGCCGGGCGCGGCGGGCGGAGAGGGTGCCCGCGACCTCCCAGACCACATGGCCGTAGCGGTCCGTCAGCCGCGCGCTGGCGGCGAGGGTGAGGTCGCGCAGGCGCGCGAAGTCCAGCCGCGCCGGATCGTGGTGGATGCACAGCTGCGCCGGCTGGCCCGCGCCGGCGGGCAGCACATGCACGCGCGCGACACCGGGATGGCCCGCGATCTCCTCGACCAGGCGCCGCACGCAGGCATCGCGGGCATCGGGCGCATCCGGGAGCAGCACCGCGAGATCGAGCCGGATCATGCCCTCGGGCAGGTCACCCCCGGACATAGCCGGCGGCCCGACGGCGGCGCCGTCAGCCACAACAGCCCGTGGCGGGCGCCTTCGCGCCGTCGCAGCAGGACGAAGGCTCGGTCGTCGGTTCGGCCTCGGCGCAGCAGCCGCCCGCGGTGACCGGAGCGCCCGCCCCGGACCCCGTCACCGGGAAGCCGCGTGCGGCCCAGCGCTGCAAGCCGTACTGCATGTTCATCACGCGGTCATAGCCCTGGTACATCAGCCAGTAGGTCGCCTTGAGGCTACGCTGCCCGACCGCGCAGGCGAGGATCACGTCGCGGTCGCGCGGGATCTCGGCCCAGCGCCGCTCGAACTCGCTGAGGGGGATGCGCAGCTGCTCGCAATCGGCGAAAGCGAGCCGCTCGACCTCCGCCGGTTCGCGCACATCCACCAGCAGCGCGCCCTCGGCGATCAGCCGGCGCGCGGTGGTGGGGCAGACCTCGCGCGCCTCGGCCAGGTCCTTCTTCGTGGTCGCGCTCATGCCAGCCAGCCCTCCACCATCTCGCGCGTGGGCACCGAGCCCACATGCACCACCTTGCCGTCCACCACCACGGCCGGGGTGGAGATGACGCCGTAGCCGACGATCTCCCGCATCTCCTCGACCTTGCCGATTGTCACATCCGCTCCGGCGTCCCTGGCGACAGCGGCGATGAGATCGGCGGTGGCCTTGCACTTGGCGCAGCCCGGGCCGAGCACCTTGATGTCCTTCATCGTCATTCTCCTCAGGCAAACAGCAGGTTGAACAGGAAGCCCACGGCGAGGATGCCGCCGCCGACCACACCGACGAACACCGCGATCAGCCTCATCGACAGCACCTTGCGCAGGATGATCATCTCCGGCAGCGACAGCGCGATCACCGACATCATGAAGGCGAGCACGGTGCCGAGCGCGGCACCCTTGCCGAGCAGCGCCTCGACCACCGGGATGATGCCGGCGGCGTTGGAATACATCGGTATGCCGATGAGGACGGCCGCCGGCACCGACCACCAGGCCTCCTTGCCCATGATCGAGGCGAGCAGCTCCTCCGGCGCATAGCCATGGATCAGCGCGCCGGCGGCGATGCCGGCGACGATCCAGTACCAGACGCGCCCGACGATCTCCCGCACCGCCTCCAGGCCGGCGCGGATGCGCTCGGGCCAGGTGAGGCTCTCCTGCGGCAGGTCGACGGCGCCGGCATGGATCTGCAGCACCCAGGGTTCGAGCCAGCCTTCCAGCTTCAGCCGGCCGATCACCCACCCCGCCACGATGGCGACCCCGAGGCCGAAGGCGAGGTAGGTCAGCGCCACCTTCCAGCCGAGCATCGCGAACAGCAGGCCGAGCGCCACCTCATTCACCATCGGCGCCGCGATCAGGAAGGAGAAGGTGACGCCCAGCGGCACCCCGGCCGAGACGAAGCCGATGAACAAGGGCACCGCCGAGCAGGAACAGAACGGCGTGAGGATGCCCAGCGAGGCCGCCATGGCATTGCCCACGCCCTCCCGCCTGCCCGCCAGCAGCGCGCGCGTGCGTTCCGGCGAGAACCAGGTGCGCACCACGCCCATGGCGAAGACCACCAGCGTCAGCAGCAGCAGCACCTTCGGCGTGTCGTAGAAGAAGAAGGCGAGGGATTCGCCCAGATGCGACTGCCGCTCGACCGGCAGCAGCGAGACCGCCCACTCCGAGAACGGGATCAACTGGCTGTAGAGCAGGACCCAGGCGGCGATGGCGCCGGCCGCGCCGGCGATCCAGGTCAAGGGCGAAGGCGGGCGTCCGGTGGTTGCGCTCATGCGGCGATCCTTTCGGTGTCGATGGGTAGGTCCAGGGCGGCGTCCAGCAGGCGGCGCACCGGAACGGGAAGTGACGGGTTCAGCCGGTAGCGCACCCGTTGCGCGTCACGTCGGTCCTTCACCAGGCCGGCAGCACGCAGCACGGCCATGTGGCGCGAGACGCGCGACTGCGTGGCGCCAAGGGCCGCCACCAGTTCGCAGACGCAATGCTCGCCCTGCGCCCGCAGCAGCCGCAGCGCGGCGAGGCGGGTCGGGTCGGCGAGGGCGGAGAGCAGCAGAGAGACATCATGCATGAGATGCTTATCCGCCCCTCCGCATATGCGCAGACCCGCAATTTCCGCGGGGCGGGGCCGCCCCACCCGCATGGCGCACCGCACCGCCCGATCCCCCCAAGGCCGCGCGCATGGGGGCTGGCGTGGTCAGTTCAGCCGCTCCAGGCAGAGGGCGATGCCCTGGCCGCCGCCGATGCACAGCGTCACGAGACCGCGCCTCTGGCCGGCGCGGGCCATGCCGTGCAGCAGCCGGGTGGTCAGCACCGCCCCGGTCGCCCCGATCGGATGGCCATGGGCGATGGCCCCGCCTTCCGGGTTCACCACCGCCTCGCGCAGCCCGGTCTCGCGCATCACCGCGATGACGATGGCGGCGAAAGCCTCGTTGATCTCGGCGCGCTCGACCTCCGCCGCCGTCCAGCCGGCGCGCGCGAGCGCCCGCTGCACGGCAGGGACCGGGCCGAGGCCGAAGAAGCCCGGCTCCACCGCGCCGAGCCCGGCCGAGACCAGCCGCGCCACCGGCTTGAGGCCGAGCCGTTCGGCCGCATCCCGCGCGGCGAGCACCATCGCCGCCGCGCCGCTGTTCAGGCCGGGCGCATTGCCGGCGGTGATGGTGCCGTCCTTGCGGAAGGCAGGGCGCAACTTGGCCAGCGCCTCGGCGGTGGTCTCAGGGCGGTTGTGCTCGTCCTTCGCGAAGGCGACCGTGCCCTTGCGGCCGGCGATCTCGACCGGCGCGATCTCGGCCTCGAACACGCCCGCCGCCTGCGCCGCCGCGAAGCGGGTCTGCGAGCGCAGCGCCCAGGCGTCCTGCTCCTCGCGCGTGATGCCGCACTTCGCGGCCAGGTCCTCGGTGTGCCAGCCCGAATGCTGGCCGGAAAAGGCGTCGTTCAGCCCATCGAGCAGCATGGAATCGAGCACCTGCCCATCCCCCATGCGCAGGCCCCAGCGCCCCTGCGGCAGCAGGTAGGGCGCGCGGTCCATGTTCTCCATGCCGCCGGCGATCATCACCTCGGCCTCACCGAGGCGGATCTCCTGCGCGGCGGAGGCGATCGCCTGCGCGCCCGAGCCGCAGACGCGGTTCACGGTCATCGCCGGGGCCGAAACCGGGATGCCGGCGCCGATCGCGGCCTGGCGGGCCGGGTTCATGCGGTTGCCGGCCTGGATGACGTTGCCCATCACCACGCCATCGACCCTGGCCGGGTCGAGGCCCGCGCGCGCGATCGCGGCGCGGATGGCGACGGCGCCGAGCTCGGTCGCCGGCGTATCCTTGAGCGTGCCGTTGAAGGTGCCGATGGCGGTGCGCACGGGGGCGCAGATGACGACGTCACGGTCTGGCATGGGCGTGCTCCTGGGGCGGGTCGGGGGGGTCAGTCCGCAGCGGGTGCGGCGGTGCTCGCGCGCACGAGACGGCCGGTCAGCGGCACGGCGGCGGCGAGGGTGTTGAAGATGGTGCCGTATTTCCGCACATTCTCGTGCAGCAGCTCGAGCCGGCGGTCGGTCTCATCGCTATCCACCAGGATCTCGTAGGCGATGCCGGTGAGCCGGGGCGGCACGTCCTGCCGCGCCGCGGTCAGTCGCACCTCGACGCCGCGAAAGGCGAAGCGCAGCATCGGGGTGACACGCTCGATACCCTTGACGATGCAGGCCGCCAGCGCCGCGAGCAGCAACTCGACCGGGTTGAAGGCGTCCGTGCGCCCGGCGGGGTCGGTATCCGCCACCAGCGTGGCGTCCTTGCAGGCCATGCGTGTGCCATGGCCATCGAGCCGCCCTGCCGTGACCGCATAGGTCTGCATCAGCCTTTCTCCGACTGAACCTCGGCACATCTATCGGTCCGAAGGATCTCGCGTGTTGCGGTGGATCAAGTTGACCGGCCGCACCCGTCGCGTGATATCGGCCCTGATGTGCCGCTTCGGGCGCGACCGCCCGTTTGCCACCCCCCTGCCCGACGGGAAGCCAGCCCGATGTCGTCCTTCGAACGTTACCTCTCCCTCTGGGTCGCGGCCTGCATCGCGGCCGGGATCGCGCTAGGCAGCCTGGTTCCGGGCGTCTTCCGCGCGCTCGCCGCGCTCGAATACGGCTCGGTCAACTTCGTCGTCGCCGTGCTGATCTGGTTCATGGTCTACCCGATGATGGTCGCGGTGGATTTCGGCAGCCTTCGCCGCATCCACGAACGCCCCAAGGGGCTCGTCATCACGCTCGCGGTGAACTGGCTGATCAAGCCCTTCACCATGGCCGCGCTCGGCGTGCTGTTCTTCGAACACCTCTTCGCCGGGCTGATCGAACCGGCCAATGCCGGGCAGTACATCGCCGGGATGATCCTGCTCGGCGCCGCGCCCTGCACGGCCATGGTCTTCGTCTGGTCGCAGATGACGCGCGGGGATGCGACCTACACGCTGGTGCAGGTGTCGCTCAACGACGTGGTCATGGTCTTCGCCTTCGCGCCGATCGTGGCCTTCCTCCTTGGCGTGACGGATCTCTCCGTGCCGTGGGAGACGCTGCTCCTCTCCGTCCTGCTCTATGTGGTGATCCCCCTCGCCGCCGGCATCCTCACGCGGCTCAGGCTGACCCGCCGGGCGGGGCCGGGCGCTGCCGGCGAGGCCGAGGTCGCCCGCTTCACCGCTGGCATCAAGCCCTTCGCGGTGCTCGGGCTGCTCGCCACCGTGGTGCTGCTCTTCGGCTTCCAGGGGCGCGTCATCCTCGACCAGCCGCTGCTGATCGGGCTCATCGCCGTGCCGCTGCTGGTGCAGTCCTACGGCATCTTCGCCATCGCCTATGCCTGGGCCTGGGCCTGGCGGGTGCCCTTCCCGGTCGCCGCCCCCTGCGCGCTGATCGGCACCTCGAACTTCTTCGAACTCGCAGTGGCCGTCGCCATCGGGCTGTTCGGCCTGAACTCCGGCGCCGCGCTCGTCACCGTGGTCGGCGTGCTGGTGGAGGTGCCGGTCATGCTCTCCCTCGTCGCCTTCGCCAACCGCACCCGCGCATGGTTCCCCGAGGCCGAGACGAGCCCGCGGGCGCGTTCCGCCCCGGCGTTCCGGGAGGACAGGGCCTGATGTTCGGCACCGCCCTCGTCGCGCTCGACCTCTCGCCGGCGGATCGGCCGATCCTCGACTGCCTGCCCGGGCTGCGGCGCTGGGGCGTCGACCGGATCGTGCTCTGCCACGTCATCACCCTCGGCTACGGCCAGGGCGCGTCCCTCGGGAAGGAGGACGAGTTCGTCGCCTGGCTCGAGCGCTGCGCGGCCCCGCTGCGGGCCGAGGGGCTGGAGGTGACCATCGCGCTGCGCGCCTTGGGCACGCCGGCTGCGGAACTGCTCGCCGCGGCGCGGGAGAACGGCGCCGATCTCCTCCTCGTCGGCTCCCGCGCCCGCAGCATGGCGCGCAGCCTCTTTCTCGGCAGCATCGCGCGGGAGGTGCTCCGCCAGGCGACGCTGCCCGTCCTCCTGCAATGGCTCGAGCCGGTGGCCGATGCGCCCGCGGCGCGGTGCGAGGCCGTCTGCCGCGACAGCCTCGCCCATGTGCTGCTGGCGACCGACCTCTCGAAGCATGCGAGCCGCGCCGAGGCCGCCGCGATCGCGCTCGCGGGCCGGGCCGGGCGCACCGATTGCTTGACCGTCCTCACCGATGCCGCGCGAGGCGACGCCGGCGCTGCCGATCATGGCG
>Ga0272446_1008167_pt1 | contig 10079 bp, 10 predicted proteins | sample YNPCB0061_FD_194587 | JGI IMG/M metagenome (GOLD analysis project Ga0272446, IMG submission 194587) | Hot spring microbial mat communities from Yellowstone National Park, WY, United States - YNP-CB-006-1 | ecosystem: Environmental > Aquatic > Thermal springs > Hot (42-90C) > Sediment | place... | reverse complement strand
CGCGCTGCAGAAGAAACTGGGTATTCCAGTTGTCGTGCTATCTCACGGCCGTTTTGCGTCCTTTGATGAGGTGGTTTATGAGTCGCTCAGGATAGCCGGAAAGGCGCTGGACAAAGAGAACAGAGCGGAAGAAGTAATTGACTTCATCGAGAATGTTCGCAAGGAACTTGCCTCGTTCGTGGATGATGTACCAGAAGAACAGAAACCGGAAGTGTATGTCGGCGCCATAGGGTATAAGGGTGTACAGGGTATCGAGAGCACCGACGCAGGCTACACGCCGTTGTCCTGGATCAAAGCCAAGAATATTGCCAGAAAGATTTCCCAGGGGCAGCATCTGTTTATTGATAAGGAAAAGCTCTTGGAACTCAACCCACCCATTATCTTCATCGACGGAGGCGGCCTCCAACTGGTGAAGCAGGACTTTGAAAAGAAGCCAGAGTTTTATAAGAGCCTGAAAGCATTTCAAGAACACAAGGTGTATGTGCTCTATCCCTTCAATTATTACGTCACGAACGTTGATACCGCCATAATCGACTCGTATGCGGCTGGGAAGATACTGTACCCTGAGCGATTCGCGGGCGTCGATGTCCCGAAAAAGGCGGATGAGATCTATACGTTCCTGGTAGGCAGACCAGTGTACAAAGAGATGGAAAAAGACTTCGGGCCCATAGGGGCCATTGCGGGATTCGCAAAATAGCGGAGTGAGCCCATCCAATGGGACGGCCTCACTCGCCTTGGTTTAGTTGCCGCGCACAAATGACGCCACGAGCAGATATCCGTTTTCGTCATCCGTGAAGTGATCGATGCCGAGTCCATTGGCGCCGAAGAGGCGTTTCATCTCATCGGGGCCGGGGATGAGGTCATTGAACACGCAGGGATGGGTCTTCCGGTGCAGGTCGTTGATCCAGGCGGAGTTGTGGAAGTGGAAGACCACGAACTTTCCCGCCTGCTTCAACGCCCGAGCAAGATGCCGGACGCAGCTTTCCTTGTCATCGAAATGTGGGAACACGTTGTGGCAGATGACGATGTCGTACGAGCCCTGCGCAAAGCTATATTCTTCGATCCCGCAGCAGATGAAACTCACGTTGTCATACTCGAAGGGCTGCAGTCTGCATCTGTCGATCATGGCTTGGCTGATATCGCAGGCCAAGACGTGACCATGCCGACCGATTTTCGATGAAAGAATGCGGGTGAGTCTGCCGATGCCGCAGCCGGGTTCAATGATCTGCGCGCCATGGAATACGCCGGCGAGGTTCATCATTCTCTCGATCTTCCACAGTTCGACCTCGTCATACTCCGAGGCAGCCCAGACTTCGTTCACCTGGGTATCGAAAAACGCCGCCTTTATGTGATTCACGCCTTTATCCTCCGCATATTTGTCTCATTAATCGCTCTCAATATGAGCCCCACGGCATACGGTCAGCGCTTCTGTGGACAACGAGAATCCACAAAACTTGAGCTGGATCCCTCTCTTCTCGGCGACGCCATGACCTCGCGCGGGGGCGCAGGAATACGCGACTGCGTTCCGAGAGTCTGCGTAGCGGTTCCCCGTAATTCAAAACGTCACCTCCAACGCAACCTGGCCGCCAATGATGGGGTCAATGGTCCGATCGATTCGCACGCCATAGGGTGACGTGGGATTATTGGCCTGATAGTTGGTGAGGGTCTGCACATTCCAATTTTGGACGGACCGATCGATGCAGGCCCCCTTGAACCACGCGCCCGGGGCCCAATACGCAACAAGCGCTTTGAGTTTGTAACGGTCCAGCAGCTCCCACTGGAATCCCACGTCAGCTTCCCATCCAAGGTCTGTGGAGTCGATAGCCGGCGCTCCCGGATACTGAGCCATACCCTGCTGGTACGAACCGCTCCCGTCGTTGGCCTGATACAAGACATACGGCGTCCACTTGACGATATTGGCAAAGCCGTCTCCCCGCGCATTCACCACTTGTGTCACAGAAGATGCGAGGGCAGGTCGTATGTAGCCTCGGCCAAAGCCGTCTGACGACCGGCGTGCGTAAAGAAGGCTCCCAAACACATTGAGGTTGGCGGCGACCGCATAATCGACCCGCGTGGCAAAGACTTCGGCGCAATTGATGTAGCCATTGAGGTTCGAGTCATATGCATTGACGCCTGATCCGTAGGCGTACCCAAGGAGAAAGGAATAAGGTAGAAACAAGCCGTATGCTCCCTGGCCCGGCGCCTGAAAATAGGGCTGTTTGTCCAACAATCGGCCATTGCGCCTGTCAGGACCTGGCATAAAGGCATAAAACAAGCTGATCTTCGCCGGCCCTGCATAGGCGCCACACTCGACAACGCGCCGCCACGATTCCACGCTGAATTTCAGAACTGGCGACTGTATGGGCTTTGTCGGTGTGTCGGCAGAAGGACGAACTGAATCACTTTCGTAAAACCACGCCCATTCTGTATTGAAAAAGAATCGACCGTCTGTGTACTTCAGGTACACGGTCCCGTGATATTGATCCAAGTCAAAGGGGTAGAACCATGCCCTGCCGTCAGGACCAACCGTGGTCGTTACAGGAGGATTCATGACAATTGCAGAGGTGAAGCTGGCATTTTTGGCTTCCGGTCCTGCATTCCACCTTTGCCAGGCGAGAAAGGCGCCCGCATCAATAGGACCAGCTTGATACGTCATGAAGAACCTCAATGCCAGCCGCATGATGCCGCTCTTATCGAAGAGATTGTAATAGGGAAACGTTGGCGTGGGTTTTACGTTGGGATTGTCAGGGACTCGACGGCTTGAAATCTGACTGTTGGGTGGTTCCGGCCAAAAAGGACGGGTGGCTATGCTCATACGCAATGGCCCATATTGCGTGACCAGAGCTACTCCTTCCGTCGTATTATTATACGTACCATTGTACTGGATTCCCAGACCAAATGCCTCTGGCCGTTTTCCAACGACGATAATGCCCCACGGGGTCTGAGCAGTCACCCACCACATGGTCCACTGGCCGTCTGACGCGGCGACGTCCACGCCAGGCCGCGTATTTGTAATGTATTCGGATCGAATGGGATCGCCATAGGCGCCCAAGCGGTACTTACCATGAAATCGAACAGCCGGCGTCAGCGCAAACTCGGGATAGAGCTGTAGGTTTTGATAGTGCTTTGCCGCGTCAGCGCCCGATACAAGGTCTTTTACCTGCAGTCCAAACCACCCGTTCAAGGCCCTAAAATCGCCTGCCGGCAACAAGGTGGTTCCTGCGCTGCGGTCCACATTGTATGGGCCAAAAAAGCCCTGGTCGCCTGTTTGACCGTAGTACTCGTAGATGTAGTTAAACGAACCCGTCATCTTGAATTCCCATGCCCCCGCGTGGTGAGACGCGAGACAGACAAGGGCGAGAGAGATGATGAATGCCAGACAATAACGCCGTGGGTGCATGGCGATAACAACCCCCTTCGCTTTACAGGTCGGACGTGCACAACGCTCCTGTTCGTGGGCTCATGGAGTGAGGCTGCGGGGCCAGAGCGTGCGAAGTCGGAACTGTCGAGCTGCTAGTTTAGTATGTTTTTTATTTACGTGTTACGGAAGGACGTGTCAAGAAAATTGTGCTACTTCAAAGCATAACATGCTATGGGGCCGGCGCTGAAAAGCGCCGACAACCACCATGAATCGGCATAAATCATCTCGCGCCAAACGCCAACGGCATTTCGCCGTCGCGTATCCTCTCTTCAATTTCCATGTTTTTCTTTTTGAGAAGCTCCTCACTCTGGGACGCTGAAGGCCATATTTCATGATCTGTGACAGGGTTTTTGGTCCAATATTGGGACGCAACGCATGTCATGGTCACAGACGCTACGGCGAGGATCACAAGAATGGCGCACAACGCTGCAGCCAGACAATCTTTGCAAAGGAATTGCAGGATTTTTGACTTCATAGGCTGTCGTTCCATTGACCTCTCTTTGTTATTTGTTGTTGTTCTCTTCTACCCTGAACTTGGGAAAATCCCGCGTCTCTGAGCAGAAGATGCTGCTTAACCGTTGTGTTGACAAGGACCGTAGAATTTTGTTCCCGCAAAAACGAGATGAACGAGACGGCTGAGACTTCTCTTCCCAGGAGTTCTCAAAGAAATCCGGCGAATTCCACAGAGGTTTTGCTGCTGGACTGATGGGGCTGAGATTGCTTCGTCGCCTGCGGCGACTCGCGATGGCGAGGAGAACATCGAGGCGTCATTCCAATTGCCAGAAGCGCGCTCGCGACGTTCCCCTCTGCCCCGCGGGCCAAGAGCGCCCGCCAAACTGGGCGTCACCCTACGATATCGCGGGCTAGTTGGGCTGCTTGTTTCTTGACGTCTTCGTGTAAATCTTTGGGCGTCTGGGCAAACCCGACATGCAGTACACCTGCAGGACGGCATTTGCAGTAAAACGCGAGGTTTTCATAGGCCTTGATTAAAAGATCCGCGTTATTTTCCAGCCCGCCGCCAGACGTCACAACCAAGGCGGCTTTTTTCCCTTCGATCAAAGACGTCCACCCGTCTCCATAGCCGTTCTTCACCAGGCAAAAATGCCTGTCGATGAGCGGTTTGATTTGACTGCTCCATGACCAACAGTAAAGGGGCGAGGAATATACAATCGCGTCTGCCTTGATCATTTTGTCGAAAATTTGCAGGGCGTCGTCTTTCTGTACGCAGCCGGGTTCATCGAGCTTCTTCTGGCACGTGTAGCAGCCGAGGCAGCCTTTCACGCTCTGAGCGGCGGCGTCAATGCGCTCGACATCGTGGCCTAGGCGTTTCAGTTCCTCTTCGATCCAGCCGAGGACAGCGGCTGTATTTCCTTTTTTTCGAGGGCTGCCGAGGACGGAGACAACTTTCATGACCGACTCCTTTTTTGTCTAGAGGCTTTTCGTGAGTTGATTCGCGGCGGTAAGGAGCGGATCCCACACCGGCGAAAAAGGCGGCGCATACGCAAAATCGCACTGGAAGAACTGTTCCACCGTCATTCCGGCATGAAGCGCCACGGCAAGCGCGTTGATCCTATGGGCCGCGCCTTCGCGGCCGACCATGCTCCCTCCCAAGAGTTTACCGGTTGGTTTGTCTGCAACGAGGTTCACGTGAATCGTTTGATTGCCTGGATGGGCGTGAGCCCTGGAACGGCTTTTGATGACCACATCAACGGGCTGAAATCCTGCGTCCGCGGCTTCCTGAAGGCTCAAGCCCGTACGGGCGACTTCGAGTCCCATGACCTTGAAGACAGCGGTGCCGGCTACGCCATCCAATATGGACTCGCTGCCGGTGATGTTGTCAGCCACCGCCCAACCTGCCCTGTTTGCCCGCAACGCCAATGGTATCCATACCCTTTTTCCAGTGACGATGTGGAAGGCGTCGGCGCAATCCCCTGCCGCGTAGATGTCCGGGTCAGACGTCTTCATGGTCTTGTCCACGGCGATGGCATTTTTGGGGCCGAGGGCAAGGCCTGCTGCCGACGCCAGTTCGGAATTGGGAACAATTCCTATGGCGACGAGGACGAGATCCACAGCGATCTCGCCTTGGTCCAGTATGACTTTCAGTTTGCCATTGCCGGGCTCCAACCTCTGAAGTTTTACGCCAAAATGCATTTTCACGTCGTGGTCTGCCAATTCTTCTTGCACGACGTCCGCCATCTCCTGAGGCAGCCACGGCAGAAGCCTCGGCAGCAGATCGACGGCATGCACCCGAATACCCCTGGCAACCAAGGCTTCTGCCATTTCCAGCCCTATATATCCCATCCCTACGATAAGGGCGTCCTTGACGTTCCTCGAGGCGAGGTCCTGTTTGATGTTTCTTCCGTCTTGGAGCGACTTCAGGACATGGACGCCCGGAAGATTCATGCCGGGTATTTGAGGCCTGATGGGACGGGCGCCGGTCGCGATGAGGAGTTTGTCATAGCTCACTTCAAACTCTTTGCCCCCGTCGGCCGTTCCGAGCGCCAATTTCCTATCTTTATCCAGGGCATTGGCCGTGTGGCCCAATCGCAGGTCTATGCCTTGCTTGGATCGAAAGACCTCTGCCTTGCGCACCACGAGATCGTCCATAATCCTTTCTGGCTGCGCGATGTTGTAGGGCATCCCGCACGCCGAATAGGACACGTCTGACGTGGCTTCCAGCACAATGACCTCGAGGTCGGGTTTGTTTCGCTTTGCCTTGGACGCTGCACTCATACCCGCAGCGTCTCCGCCGATTACCACGAATCTCATTGCTTTACCTCCGGGAATGGGCTTGCGCAGAGCAAGTCGGCTTTTTTGCCCTCATGGTTTCATTAACTCTTTCAGCGCGAGCCTCACGGCCTCTGCTGGCGTTATTTCAGGACTGGCATTCTTGAGCACTTTTTTGGCCACCCTCGCAGCTTCACGATCTTTGTATCCGAGGGCCACGAGCGACGAGGCGACGTCTTGTTCCAATGTTTCTTCTGGCCGAAACTGCGGTTCGCCGCCACCTGACAGTCCAAGTTTCAGCACCTTGTCCCGCAGCTCTACGACGAGTCGCTCAGCAGATTTTTTGCCGATGCCAGGGATTCTCGTCAATCGTTCTGTGTCGCCGATGATTACGGCGTCGCAAAAACTTTCCGGGGAGATGCCCGAAAGGATGGTGAGGGATGTACGAGGACCGATGCCGCTGACAGATATGAGCAACTCGAATATGCGCTTTTCCTTTTGGTCATGGAAGCCGTAGAGTTCCAAGGAATTTTCCCTCACAATGGTGGCGACATGCAGGAAGACGTCCCCCTCGGAGGGCAGACGCTCCAACGTGTTCAGCGAGATTGCCACCTGGTACCCCACGCCTCCCACGTCTATCACCACGCTGTTCATGTCTCGTTTGAGTATGGTGCCGTGGAGGGATGCAATCATCTCGCCGCTGCTCCCGGGAGGCTTATATGCGAATGATAGAGGGCGAGGGCCAACGCGTCCGCCTCGTCAGGGGATCGGAGGCCTTGCAGAGCCAAGACTTTTGCGACCATGAATTTCATTTGGTCTTTGGTGGCAGCGCCGTATCCGGTAATGCCCTTCTTGATCTCCATGGGCGTATATTCGTAAATGTCCATACCGTATCGCGCGCCCAAGAGCAAAATGACGCCGCGGACTTGACTCAGTTTGATGAGACTCTGGCTATTCTTGAAGTGAAATAGAGATTCTACCACGAGCACCGCGGGATCTTCTTGACGCACGATCGCCTCGAGTCCTTCATACACGATTCTGAGTTTTTCTGCCTGGCTGCAGTGATGGGGAGGGTGGATGACGCCGCTGGCTATGCGAGTCGAGCGCGGCCCTGATTTTTGCACAATACCGTACCCCGTGGCGTTGCTCCCAGGATCGACACCCATAATGATTGTGGTTTCGGACACGTTGCTCGTTGATTCCTCAAACAGGGATCGGCTGCCGCTCGAGAGCGCCGGGTCAGGCCGATATTTTCATCATTTCTTCATCAGCGATGTCGAAGTTGGCAAAGACCCGTTGGACGTCGTCGTGGTCGTCAAGGGCGTCCATCATCTTGAGCATCTGTTCGGCTTTTTTGCCTTCGAGCTTTACCGTATTTTGGGGCGCCATGGTGATCTCGGCCATTTCTGTTTTCCAACCCCGATCGTCAACAGCTTTTTTGACCGCCTCGAAATCTGCCGGGTCTGCCGTTATTTCGTAGGAGTCGTCCTCATGCTTGACGTCCTGGGCGCCGGCTTCGAGCGCGAGTTCCATGACCTCGTCTTCCTGGAGTCCGGCCCCAGGAACGACAACCATTCCTTTTTTCTGAAATATCCAGGCAACGCATCCGGATTCTCCGAGGTTTCCGCCGTATTTTTCAAAGATGTGGCGAATCTCGGCCACCGTCCTGTTCTTGTTGTCAGTCAATGCATCCACGAGAACAGCGACGCCCCCCGGGCCGTAGCCTTCGTATGTGACTTCCTCGTACGCTGCGCCCGCGATCTCTCCTGTACCACGCTTAATCGCACGGTCTATATTGTCTTTGGGCATATTCGCCGCCCGCGCGGCATTGATGGCGGTGCGCAAACGTGGATTTCCATCCGGATCGCCGCCGCCTACCCGCGCTGCGATGGTGATCTCTTTGATCAGCTTGGAAAAAATTTTCCCCCTTTTGGCATCCGCCGCCCCTTTTTTGTGTTTTATGGTGCTCCATTTATTGTGGCCTGACATACCTCGGTCCCTCCCGATGCTTTCGGCGACTCCATCCCGTCGGCCGGAAACTTGCTTTTTTGGAGATTTGACTACCATGGATAAAGAGAACTTTCAACAAACATGTGCGACTTGTGGTAAAGTGCCGGCTCGGGGTCGCTCCGGAGAGCACGCTCTGGGCCCGGTCGCCTCATTCTCCGACCGTGGGCTCAGCGGCTACCCTCGGGCGGCCAAACATGTTGGGAAAGAGGCGGCTCATGGGAAACGCCAGCGAAGGACGAAAGACGAAGGTGGACCGCATGGTCACAGCCAAAAAAATGATTGACGATGCAGATACAGAAGGCAGCCTGCGGCCGAGACGCATCTGCGAGTATGTGGGCCAGAAAAAAATCAAAGAAAACCTTGCGGTGTTCATCGAGGCGGCAAAACGCCGGGAAGAGGCGCTCGATCATATCCTCTTCCACGGACCGCCGGGTTTGGGAAAAACAACCCTCGCGCACATCATCGCGCGAGAGATGGGGGTTCAAATCCGGACCACGTCAGGGCCTGTCATCGAAAAGCCTGGAGACCTGGCAGCCATTCTTACCAACCTCGAAAGCCGCGACGTCCTGTTCATAGATGAGATACATCGCCTGTCGCCGGTGGTAGAAGAAATCCTTTACCCTGCCATGGAGGACTACAAACTCGACATCATCATCGGCCAAGGACCGAGCGCGCGCACCATCAAGCTCGACCTCGCGCCCTTCACGTTGGTGGGCGCGACGACCCGCAGCGGGCTGCTCACAAATCCCTTGAGAGACCGTTTCGGCATCGTCTGTCACCTGGACTTTTATTCGGTGGATGAATTGAAAAGCATTGTCAAACGTTCAGCGGCCATTATGAACATCAAGATTGATGAAGAGGGATCGGAAGAGATTGCATCGCGCTCACGTGCAACCCCTCGGGTGGCAAATCGCCTTACGAGGAGGGTGCGCGATTTTGCCCAGGTGCGCGGCAATGGGGTGATAGATCGAGAGATTGCACGCCAGGCCCTTGAAATGCTCGAAGTGGATGAATTCGGACTGGACAAAATGGACCGGAGATTTCTCGAGACGATCATTTATAAGTTCGACGGCGGTCCTGTTGGCATAGACACCCTCTCATCCGCAGTGGGCGAAGAGCGGGATACCTTGGAGGACGTCTATGAGCCCTATTTGGTTAAAGAGGGTTTTGTGGATCGGACGCCAAGGGGACGCATTGCGACGCGCAAGGCTTACGCTCATTTCAAGCGCATTGGCGGCCAAGGCACACTATGGGAAACGTCATAAGGGTACTTGACGAGCAGGTCATTAATCGAATCGCCGCAGGCGAGGTGGTGGAACGTCCTGTGTCCGTGGTCAAGGAACTTGTGGAAAACGCCATTGACGCGGGCGCGACCACCATAAGAATTGCCGTAGAAGATGGGGGTAAGAAGGCCATCACGGTCCAAGATAACGGCATAGGCATGAGCCATGACGATGCCTTTCTCGCCTTGGAACGCTACGCGACCTCCAAATTGAAGACGGAAAAAGACCTGGTGGGCATCGCGACCATGGGGTTTCGCGGAGAGGCTCTCGCCAGCATTGCGTCTGTTTCTCGACTAAAACTCATGACCAAAGACGACACCGAGGAGCTTGGTACGGTGCTCGTTGTCGAGGGCGGCGCGCTGCGGCAATCGGATCGAGTGGCTATGAATCGGGGTACCTCTATCGAGGTGCGAAACCTCTTCTTCAATGTACCGGTGCGGAGGCGATTCCTCAAAAATCCTGCGCTGGAAGGCGGCTATATCCATGAGCTTGTCACCAGGTTGGTTCTTGCCTTTCCCCGAATTACGTTTTTGTATTCGGAAAACGGCAGGGTAAAGATCGACGCCGCGGCCGCGGATTCAGTTTTGCAGCGCATGCAAACCATGTTTTCCAGGGACTTGCGGGAAAGCCTCGTCGAG
>Ga0272446_1008166_pt1 | contig 10080 bp, 6 predicted proteins | sample YNPCB0061_FD_194587 | JGI IMG/M metagenome (GOLD analysis project Ga0272446, IMG submission 194587) | Hot spring microbial mat communities from Yellowstone National Park, WY, United States - YNP-CB-006-1 | ecosystem: Environmental > Aquatic > Thermal springs > Hot (42-90C) > Sediment | place... | reverse complement strand
CTTGCGCCCATACGCGATGTTGGCCTGCAGGAAGCCCTGTTTGGAGCCGCAGTCATAGCGGACGCCCTCGAAGCGGCGGGCGATGACTTCGCCGCGGGCCACGCGGCGCGCGATCGCGTCGGTCAACTGGACTTCGCCGCCGCGGCCGCGCGGAGTCGTCGCCAGTTCGGTGAAGATCTCCGGCCGCAGCACGTAGCGGCCGACCACGGCGAGGGTGGACGGCGCTTCGTCCGGGCTGGGCTTTTCGACGATGCGCGTGACGCGCTCCTCGTGCTTGTTCATCGCTTCGGCCGCGACGATGCCGTACTTGGACGTGTCTTCGCGCGGCACGTCCTCGACGGCGAGCACCGAGGCGCCGGTGCGGCGCCAGCTTTCGACGAGCTGCGCGGTGACGCCGGGATTCGCGTCGATCAGGTCGTCGGCGAGGATCACCGCGAACGGCTCGTCGCCGACCACCTGCTCGGCGCACAGCACCGCGTGGCCCAGCCCCAGCGGCTCGGGCTGGCGCACGTAGACGAAGTTCACCCCGCGCGGGGTGGCCGACAGCAGCAGCTCGAGCAGATCGTGCTTGCGCTGTGCGTCGAGGATCTGCTCCAGTTCGGGGCTGCGGTCGAAGTGGTCCTCGATCGCGCGCTTGCCGCGCCCGGTGACGAAGATCATCTGCTCGATGCCGGCGGCCGCCGCCTCCTCCACGGCGTACTGGATCAGCGGCTTGTCCACCACCGGCAGCATCTCCTTCGGCATCGCCTTGGTCGCCGGCAAGAAGCGCGTGCCCAGACCCGCCACCGGAAACACCGCCTTGCGGACCCGATTCGTCGTCACGGTGACTCTCCTCTCACGTCGTTCGCAGGCGCTGCGCAAGCAGCCGCTTGCCGATTTCGACACCCCACTGGTCGAAGCTGTTGACGTTCCACACCACGCCCTGCACGAACGTGCGGTGCTCGTAGGTGGCCAGCAGCGCGCCGAGCGAAAACGCATCGATGCGCGGCAGCGCCACGAACGTGCTCGGCCGGTTGCCCGGCGCCCGCGCGTGGCTCGCGGTGGGTCGGTGCGCGGCATCGAGCACGCGGTCGCCGCAGGCGAGCGCATCGGCCTGCGCGAGCGCGTTCTGAAAGAGCAGCCGCTCGCGATCGTTCGGCGAATCGGCAAACGCCGCGCATGTGACGAAGTCCACCGGCGACCAGTGCGTGCCCTGGTGCAGGAGCTGGAACACGCTGTGCTGCGCGGTCGTTCCGACCTCGCCCCAGACGATCGGCGCGGTGTCGTAAGCCAGCGGTCGGCCCTCGCGGTCGACGCGCTTGCCGTTGCTCTCCATCTCGAGCTGTTGCAGGTACGCCGGCAGATGGCGCAGGCGCTGCGCATACGGCATGACCGCGCGCGTGTTCACACCCCAGAAATTCACGTACCACACGCCGAGCAGCGCGAGCTGAACCGGCACGTTGCGCGCAAGCGGCGCTTCGGCGAAGTGCGCGTCGGCCGCGGCTGCACCGGCCAGCAACTGCTCGAACGCGGCGCGCCCGTGCGCGATCGCGATCGGCAGCCCGCACGCGGACCACACCGAGTAGCGCCCGCCGACCCAATCGGCAAACGTGAAGATTCGCTCGTCCGGCACGCCGAACTGCCGCGCGCGCTGCGGCTGCGAGGTGACGGCCGCGAGGTGCTTCGAGACATCGAGCGCCGGCGCACGCGCGCGCATCCAGGCGAGTGCGGCGCGCGCGTTCTCCAGCGTCTCGAGCGTCGTGAAGCTCTTGGAGATCACGACGACGAGCGTCGTCTCGGGCCGCGCGCCGGCGAGCGCTTCGTCGAGCTCGACCGGATCGATGTTCGCGACGAAGTGAACCGCGGGCCCCCTCGCCGGCTCGCCCAACGCATACGTCACCAGGCGCGGGCCGAGGTCCGAGCCCCCGATGCCCAGGCACACCACGCGTTCGATCGCCTCGCCCGTCGCCCCGCGCACGCTCCCTGCCCGCAGCGCCTCCGCGAACTCCAAAAAATTGGGGTCAGACACCATTTTTTGCGTCTCGGAAAATGGTGTCTGACCCCAATTTCTGAGGGAGGTATGCCAGGCGGCGCGGTTTTCGGTGGTGTTGATCGGCTCGCCGGCGAACAGGCGCTCGCGCCAGCGTTCGACCTCGCATGCGCGTGCGAGCTCGGTGAGCAGCGCGCGCGTTTCGTCGGTGGCGCGGTGGCGCGACAGGTCGAAGGTGAGGCCCGCCGCTTCGAGCGTCCAGCGTTGCGCGCGCGTCGCGTCGGCGGCGAGTGCGTCGCCGATGTGCAGCGCGTCGAGCGCGGCGCGATGCGCGGCGAGCGCGCGCCAAGCTGCGAGTTCGGTGCGCGAGGCCACGCGCGTCAGCCGCCCGCGCGGCCGTATTTGTCGTCGAAGCGGACGATGTCGTCCTCGCCGACGTAATCGCCGCACTGCACTTCGATCATTACCAGCGGCACCTTGCCCGGATTTTCGAGACGATGTTTCGCGCCGACCGGCACGTAGGTCGATTCGTTGGGCGCGATGAGGGCGTCGCGCCCGTCGATCGCGACCTTCGCGGTGCCGCTGACGACGACCCAGTGTTCGCTTCGATGGTGGTGCATCTGCAGCGACAGCGACGCCCCCGGCTTGACTTCGATCCGCTTGATCTTGAAGCGCGGCCCCTCCTGCAGCGTCGTGTACGTGCCCCACGGTCGCGCGACGGTGCGGTGCAGCTTGTGCGCCTCGTGGCCGCGACGCTTCAGTTCCGCGACGACTTCCTTCACGCGTTGCGTGGCGTTGCGGTCGCAGACGAGCAGCGCGTCAGCGGTGTCGACGACGACCACGTCCGTGAGCCCCACCGCGGCGACGAGCCGGTCTTCGCTCTGAACGTGCGTGTTGCGGCAGTCGGCGAGCAGCACGTCGCCGCTCGCGGTGTTGCCCTGCGCGTCGGCGTCGAACTCCTGCGCGACCGCCTTCCACGAGCCGATGTCGCTCCAGCCGAAGTCGCCGGCGAGCACGGCCACGCCGTCGGCTTTTTCCATCACCGCGTAGTCGATCGAGATGTCGGGCGACTGCGCGAACGACGCCTTGTCCAGCTCGAGGCGCTGCGCCGACTTGGCCTCGTGCGTGGCCTGGCTCACGGCGCGGCGCGCGGCGGCGAGCACGTCCGGTGCATGCGTGCCGAGCGCGGCGAGGATCGTCGCCGGCGTGAAGCAGAACATGCCGCTGTTCCACAGATAGTTGCCGGCGGCCAGATAGGCGGCCGCGGTGGCGGCATCGGGCTTTTCGACGAAGCGCCGGACGGCCGCCGCTTCGTCGCCGGCGGGCGGCGTATCGCATTCGATGTAGCCGAAGCCCGTCTCGGGCATCGTCGGCCGGATGCCGAACAGCACGATCCGGCCGGCGCGCGCCAGTTCGGCCGCGCGCGCGGCGGCTTGCGCAAAGCGCGCTTCGTCCTGGATCAGATGGTCGGCGGGCAGAACGAGCATCGGCTCGTCGCGCAGACCGTTGGCTTCGGCCCACAGCGCGGCCGCCGCGATCGCCGGCGCGGTGTTGCGGCCGATCGGTTCCAGCAGAAGCTGTAGCGTCGCAGGCGCGCCCGCGCGCATCGATTCGACCTCTTCGGAGGTGCGGAAGCTGTACTCCTTGTTCGTGACGATCACGCAGCGCTGCGCGCCGGCACGCACCGCGCGCGCGACCGTGCGCTGCAGTAGCGAGGGCCCGTCGCCGATGCGCATGAACGGCTTCGGAAGCGCTTCGCGCGACACCGGCCACAGCCGCGTGCCCGAACCGCCGGAGAGGATCACTGCGAGCATCGGAGAAAAGTTCCTGTCGAAATCGTAGGCCTTGGGCACACCGTCTGATAACCGTGCTCACCTACCGAGCGCTACGAATCTTCGTGACATCGGGCAGCCGACAGACACGCGTTGCCCACGCGCCTCTTCGTTCCGGACCCGCACTTGTCGCCGTTCCGGGCCCACACGGCCTGTCATCCTGAGCCCATACCGCCTGCGATTCTGGACCCCCAGCGACTCTCATTCCGAGCCCCCACCGCCTGCCATTCCGAGCCCCCACCGCCTGCCATTCCGAGCTCCCACCGCCTGTCATTCCGAAGCCCTACCCCTTGTCATTCCGAGCCGAAGGCGAGGAATCTCAACCGCTGCCAGGGCCGAGATCCCTCCCTCGGCCTGCGGCCGGGGTCGGGATGACGAAACCGGCGGTGGCGGCGGACAAATGCGCATGCGCGGCGGCGTGTCACGAGGTTGAGTCACACTCATTCAGAGCTCCCACCGCCTGTCATTCCGAGCTCCCACCGGCTGTCATTCCGAGCCGAAGGCGAGGAATCTCAACCGCTGCCAAGGCCGAGATCCCTCCCCGGCCTGCAGCCGGGGTCGGGATGACGAAACCGGCGGTGGCGGCGGACAAATGCACATGCGCGGCGGCGTGTCACGAGGGTGAGTCACACTCAATCATCGGGGCACTTGCAAACGTTGCGGTTTGCGGCCGCCGTGCGCACGGCGCGCCGCGACGGCCGGCCGGTCGGATTATCGCCGAGACGGCCGCGCCGCACGCCTCGGCGGCGCGCCGGCCCGACGAGCGTCGTGCGTAGAATCCCCGGCGGTCAACGCGCCACAGGATCCGCTTCATGCACCCCGTGATCGACCCGTCGATCTTCAAGGCCTACGACATCCGAGGGATCGTCGACCGCACGCTGACCGCGGAGGCGGTGCGCGCGATCGGCGCAGCGCTGGGCAGCGAGGCGTCCGCGCGCGGCGTGCGCGAGATCGCGGTCGGACGCGATGGGCGCCTTTCCGGCCCGCGGCTGCGCGATGCGCTCGTCGAGGGCATTCGCGGCACCGGCATCGCGGTCGTCGACGTCGGCATGGTCACCACGCCGATGCTGTACTTCGCGACGTTTCATCTTGGAACGGGTTCCGGCGTCTCGATCACCGGCAGCCACAATCCGCCGGAGTACAACGGTCTGAAGCTGGTGCTCGCCGGCCAGGCGCTGTACGGCGACGGGCTGCAGAGGCTGCGCAGCCGCATCGTCGAAGGCGACCTCGTGGACGCGAAAACCGCCGGCGCGCTGCGCAGCGCCGACGTGGCCGATGCGTACGTCGCGCGCATCGCCGGCGACGTGAAGCTCGCCCGGCCGATGAAAATCGCGATCGACTGCGGCAACGGGGTGGCCGGTGCCTTCGCGCCCAGGCTCTTCCGCGCGCTCGGTTGCGAAGTCATCGAACTGTTCTGCGACGTCGACGGCACGTTTCCCAACCATCATCCCGACCCCGCGCACCCGGAGAATCTGCAGGACCTGATCCGCTGCCTGCGCGAAACCGACGCCGAACTGGGCTTCGCGTTCGATGGCGACGGCGACCGTCTCGGCGTGGTCACCAAGGACGGCCGCATCATCTGGCCCGACCGGCAGATGATGCTGTTCGCGCAGGGCGTGCTCGCCGACGTTCCGGGCGCGGAGGTGATCTTCGACGTCAAGTGCTCGCGCAAGCTCGCGCAGGTGATCCGTGCGCACGGCGGGCGGCCGACGATGTGGCGCACCGGGCATTCGCTGATCAAGGCCAAGCTCGCCGAAACCGGCGCGCCGCTCGCCGGCGAGATGAGCGGGCATATCTTCTTCAAGCACCGCTGGTACGGCTTCGACGACGGGCTGTACGCGGGCGCGCGGCTGCTCGAGCTGCTGTCCCGCGCGTCCGATCCGAGCGCCACGCTCAACGCGCTGCCCGATGCGGTCGCCACCCCCGAGCTGCACGTGAAGACCGCCGAGGGCGAGAACTTCACGCTCGTCGAGCGGCTGAAGCGCGAGGCGCGGTTCGACGGCGCGACCGAGGTGATCACGATCGACGGCGTGCGCGTCGAATATCCCGACGGCTTCGGGCTGGCGCGGCCGTCGAACACCACACCCGTGGTCGTGCTGCGCTTCGAGGCCGATTCGCCGCAGGCGCTGGCGCGCATCCAGTCCGACTTTCGCCGCGCGCTGCTCGCGGTCAAGCCGGACGCGCAACTGCCGTTCTGAGCGCGGCGCCGCGCGGCGCTTTCAGACCGATGCCCGAACCGCTGCGCGTGCTGATCGTCAAGACCTCGTCGATGGGCGACGTCGTGCACGCGCTGCCGATGGTCTCCGACATCGCGCGCGCGCATCCGGGCGCGACGATCGACTGGGTCGTCGAAGAAGGCTTTGCGGCGATCCCGCGGCTGCATCCCGCAGTCGAGCGCGTGATCCCGGTCGCGGTGCGGCGCTGGCGTAAGCGCCTCGCGTCGCCCGGCACCTGGCGCGAATGGCGCGCCGCCGCCGCCGCGCTGCGCATGCATCCCTACGACCGCATCGTCGACTGCCAGGGGCTCGTCAAGAGCGCGTGGCTCGCGCGGCGCGCGCGCGGGCAGCTCGCGGGGCCCGACGCGGCCTCGGCACGCGAGCGGCTTGCAGCGTGCTTCTACGACCAGCGCATCGGCGTGCCGCGGGCGCTGCACGCGATCGAACGCAATCGACGGATCGGCGCGGCCGCGCTCGGTTACGCGCTGGATGGGCCGCCGCGCTTCGGCCTGAAGCCGCTCGCCGTCGAAGGCGAGCTCGCCGCGCTCGCCGGGCAGCGCCCGTATGCCGCGCTGCTCACCAACGCCAGCCGTGCGACGAAGCTGTGGCCCGACGCGCGCTGGGCCGCGGTCGAGGCGTGGCTCGCGCAGCGCGGGCTGCGCTCGCTGCTGTTCTGGGGATCGGACGAGGAGGGCGTGCGCACCTGCGCGCGCGCCGCGGGCATGCGCGACGCCGAGGTCGCGCCGCGTGCTTCGCTGGATGCGATCGCCGCGGTGCTCGCCGGCGCGCGCGTCGCGGTCGGGCTCGACACGGGGTTGTCGCATCTGGCGGCCGCCGTGGGCGCGCCGACCGTCGGCATCTACTGCGACTACGACCCGGCGCTCGTCGGCATCACGGGCGATGCGCCGTGCGAGAGCCTGGGCGGCGCGGGCCGCGTGCCGGACGCCGACGAGGTCATCGCCGCGATCGAGCGCGTGCTGGCGGCGGCCGCTGCGCGATGAGCGAACGCGCGGCGCGTCGGCTGTACTCGGCGGCGTGGATCGCGGCCTTGCCGCTGGCGGCTGCTTATCTGCTGTGGCGCAGCCTGCGCCAGCGCGAGTATCTGGCGCACTGGGGCGAGCGGTTCCTCGGCCGCGGACCGCGCGTCGAAGGCAGCGGGCCCGTCGCCTGGGTGCACGCGGTGTCGGTCGGCGAGACGCGCGCCGCGCAGCCGTTGATCGAGCAGCTCGCGCAGGCGCATCCCGAACTGCGCTTCGTGCTGACGCACATGACGCCGACCGGACGCGCGGTCGGCGAGGGGATCGCGCGCGCGCTTGCGGGTCGCGTCGTGCAGCGTTATCTGCCGTACGACCTGCCGTTCGCGGTGCAGCGATTTCTGCGCGAAGCGCGGCCGCGTGTGGGCATCGTGCTCGAAACGGAGGTCTGGCCGAACCTGCTCTTCGCCGCGCGCGAAGCGGGCGTGCCGCTGCTGCTCGTCAACGCGCGGCTGTCGGCGAAGTCGCTCGCCAAGGCGCAGCGCTGGCGCACCCTCGCGCGCGCGGCCGCCGCGTCCTTCGCGCGCATCGCCGCGCAGACCGCTGCGGATCGCGATCGCATCGCGCAACTGTACGGCGGGCCGATCGAGGTGATCGGCAATCTCAAGTTCGATCTCGCGCCGTCCGAGGCGCTACTGCAGCAAGGCAAGGCGCTGCGCGCGCGCCTCGGCGCCCGTCCCGTGTGGCTTTTCGCGAGCACCCGCGAAGGCGAAGAGTCGCTGCTCCTCGACGCCCTCAAAAAAATGGGGTCAGACACCATTTTTCGAAAAATGGTGTCTGACCCCATTTTTTTGGTGGTGCCGCGGCATCCGCAGCGGTTCGACGAGGTGGCGGGGTTGCTGGCTGCGAGCGGAATGCGCATCGCTCGGCGATCGGCGTTCGCGGCGACGTGGCCTGATCGGATCGATGCGGACGCGCTGCTGGGCGACTCGATGGGCGAGATGGCGATGTACTACGCGGCGGCGGACGTGGCGCTGATCGGGGGCAGCCTGAAGCCGCTCGGGGGGCAGAACCTGATCGAAGCTTGCGCGTGCGGTTGCCCCGTCGTCGTCGGGCCGCACATGTTCAATTTCGAGCAGGCCACACGCGACGCGCTCGACGCGGGCGCGGCCGTTCAGGTCGGAGACGCCGAAGCCGCGCTGCGAGCGATGGCAGAACTCACGTCCGACCGCGTGCGGCTCGAATCGATGCGCGCGGCCGCACTGCGTTTCGCAAGCGCGCACCGAGGCGCAACGGCCCGTGCCGTCGCGATCGTCGAGCAATGGCTCGGCCAGAAATAGTGGTCCCAAAAAATCGGGGTCAGACACCAATTTCCGAAAAATGGTGTCTGACCCCATTTTCTAAGGTTGGCTCAGCGGGCGAGCAGCGCGTTGATCGCTTCGAGGTCCTTTTCGTCGAGCGCGCCGGCGGCGGACTTCAGCCGCAGTCCGTTGACGAGGAAGTCGTAGCGCGCTTTTTTCAGGTCGCGCTGCGTGTTGAACAACTGCGTCTGCGCGTTGAGCACGTCGAGGTTGATCCGGACGCCGACCTGGTAGCCGAGTTGCGTCGAATCGAGCTGGCTTTTGGCCGACACTTCGGCGGACTCCAGCGCGCGCACCTGGGCGAGACCGAAGTCGACGCCGGTGTACGCTTGGCGCGCGCCCTGCGCGGCGTTGCGGCGCGCCGACTCGAGGTCGAAGCGCGCACGCTCTTCGTTGGCGAGTGCCTCGCGCACGCGGCTCTGGATCAGGCCGCCCGCGTAGAGCGGGATGTTCAACTGCACGCCGATACGCGAGTCGCGCAACGTGTTCGACGCATCCGACGTGAGGCTGCCGCTCGTGCGCGACTGGCTGACCGAGGCCGCGAGATCGAGCGTCGGGTAGTGCCCGTGCCGGCTGCGCGTCGTCTCGATCCTGGCGATCTCGGCGGCCGCGCGCGCGATCGCCACGCCGTAGCTCGCCTCCTCGGCGCGCTTGGCCCACGCTTCGACGTCGGCCGGCTGCGGCGGCGTGAGCTGCGGCGCATCGCGCAGCGGCAACAGGCTGTCGCCGGCGTCGCGGCCGATGATCGCGCGCAGCGCGTTGCGCTTGACGATCAGGTCGCCGCGCGCCACCGCTTCCTGCGCGGCAATCTGATCGAAGCGCGCCTGCGCCTCGTGCGTGTCGACGATCGTCTTGGTGCCGACCTCGAACTCGCGCCGCGCCTGCGCGAGCTGCTCGGCGGTGGCTTTCTTGCTCGCTTCCAGTGCGGTGAGCGCGTCCTGCGCGGCGAGCACGTCGAAGTACGCCTGCGTGACGCGCAGGATCAGGTCCTGCCGCGCCTGCGCGAGCTGCGCGTCGGCGGATTGCACCGCGAGCTTCGCCTGCGACAGCGCATCCCAGTTCTGCGGACGGTACAGCGGCATCGTCAGCTGCAGCGACGGCCCCCAAGCGTTGAACGAATTCGATACGTTCGGCGTCGAGGAGTCCTGCCAGATCTGGTTGACCCCGACGCTCGCGCCGACGTTCGGCAGCAGTGCCGAGCGCGCCTGCGGCTCGCGCTCCCGCGCGGCCTGGTTGGCGAAGCGCGCCGACGCGTAGACCGGGTCGTTGGCGAGCGCGTCGCGATAGATCGACAGCAGATCGCTCTTCTGCGCGGCGGCGCCGCCCGCGGCGAGCAGCAGCGAAGCGGCGATCGCCACCGCGAGGGCCTTCTTGCTTGTCTTGTGCATCACGCTTTCTCCGCCCGAGGGGTTGAGGTTTGAGCTAGGGTCTGTTGGCATATGGATCGGGTCTGCGGCGGATCGGATCGGGTCGCAGGGCCAGGCGCGGCGAGGGGACCATTGGCGGCAGCCAAGGCCCCGAGCCGCAACGCCGCCCTGCGGCCCAAGGCGGCCCGCCCCGCAGGGTGATCCCCGCCGTCGGCCCGCTGGGGCGCGCGGCGCTTTCGCCGCGTTTTCACGCAACCGCCATGGTGCGACCCGCTGGCGGTGGCGGGGATCACGCGGACCTGAGGCATATGTCAACAGACCCTAGTACGTCGGCATCGCCGGATCGACCTCGCGGCTCCAT
>Ga0272446_1008165_pt1 | contig 10082 bp, 6 predicted proteins | sample YNPCB0061_FD_194587 | JGI IMG/M metagenome (GOLD analysis project Ga0272446, IMG submission 194587) | Hot spring microbial mat communities from Yellowstone National Park, WY, United States - YNP-CB-006-1 | ecosystem: Environmental > Aquatic > Thermal springs > Hot (42-90C) > Sediment | place... | reverse complement strand
AATTCTGTTTTCCCGATAAAGTGGTTGAAATCCTGATGGAACTGTGCAATCCTTCGTGATTCCAATGAATATCTTCGATTCGTACGGGAAGGGGGTGATCGGTTGGGCAGCGTCATCAAGAAACGCAGGAAAAAAATGAGGAAGCACAAACACAAAAAGCTGTTGGCTCGCACCCGCCACCAGCGCCGGAAATGATCGATCCGGCAAGGGGGATCCGTGTGGAATGCCTGGTGTTCTGGGTATGGACATGTGCGAATGTGTCCATACCCAGACCCGAATCCGGGGAAGGCAACCCGGGACGGTCGGTTCGTTTCTTGGCCCTTCAGGGCCGAGCCGGCTGAAAGCCCTTGAGATACCGCAGAAAATCCGAATCCGTCGACAGGATCAGCGACGTTTTTTCGTTCATCGTTTCGCTGTACACATCAAGCGACTTCAGAAACGTATAGAATTCGGTGTCCTGGCTGTAGGCCTGTGCGTACAGCTTCGTGGATTCGGCCTCGGCCTTGCCGATGATTTCCTGAGCCACCCTGTAGGCTTCCGATGTGATCTGCTTCAAATCCCGCTCTTTTTCCCCGATGATCTTCGAAGCCTCTCCCTTTCCTTCCGAACGGAATTTTTCGGCGATCTGCTTTCGCTCGGCAATCATCCGGGCGTAAACGGATTCTCGAACCTGCTCGACATAATTGATTCGTTTGATCTTGACATCGACCAGTTCAATTCCGAAAGGGGACAGCTTGGGTTGGGCCTGCTCCAGGATCCCCTTGGTGATTTTATCCCGCCCGACGAAAATCCGAGCAGAAGGTTCTTTCTGCGCATCTTCAAGGCCGATTTCGAAGGTATCGAGTTCCCGATTGGTCAGCCGGACGGCCTCGATCAGGGGATGGGATGTAATGAAATTGCGGGTTGCCGGATCGATGATGTCATCCAGCCTGCCTTTGGCGCTCAGCATGTTGTTGACCGTCTGAAAGAACTTGACCGGATCGACGATCCGCCAGCGCGCAAAGACATCCACCCAAATATAGGTCTTGTCGAGGGTCGGGATCTGCCCTGGATCGCCATCCCATTGCTGCAGGTTCTTGGGAAAGACATTGACCTGCTGGATGACCGGCAGCTTGAAATAGAGACCTGGCGCCTGCTTGGGTTCTCCGACTACCCGACCGAACTGCGTGATGATCACCTGCTCGGTTTCATCGACGATGTAGGCGCAAGAAAAGATGACGTATATGGCCAAAAAAGCGATTGCAATGATCAAGCCCTTGAGCTTCATTTCTGATCCCCACGCTGTTTTCCGAGATTCAGTAACGGCAGCAGATTTTTCTGGTCCGCGTCCAAAATGATCTTGTCTCCGATCTTCGGGTAGATGTTGCTCATCATTTCCAGATACAGCCTGCGCCGGGTGACATCCTTGGCTTTCTGATATTCGGCGTACAAGGACTGGAAGCGGGCGACATCCCCCTTGGCCCGGTTCACCCGGTCGAGGGCGTAGCCTTCGGCTGCCCGAATGGTCCTCTCGGCTTCCCCTCTGGCCGATGGAATGGCCTTGTTGTATTCCTCTCTTGCCTGGTAGATCAGTTTCTCCTTTTCCTGAATGGCCTGATTGACCTCGTTGAAGGAAGGCTGAACAGGCTCCGGCACATTGGTTCGTTTCATTTCGATGGTCACGATGCTGATACCGGATTCGGCGTTGTCGAGCTCTGCCTGCAAAATGTTTCTGGCTTCTACCGCAATTTCCTCCCGCTTGCTGATGACTTCGTTGACGCTTCGGTCACCGACCACCAGCCGCATGGCGGCCTCGGCCATATCCATCAGCAGCCTTCGGTTGTCGTGCACTTTGAAGAGATAGTTGTACGGGTCCTTGATCCGGTACTGAACGATCCAGGGGACGAGGGCCACGTTCAGATCTCCGGTAAGCATCAGGGCGACATTGCTGTCCTCGGAGCTGGCCGAAAATCGCGTTCTTTCTCCCTCGGATCGAAGGGAGCTAAACCCGAATTCCTCCTTGAACACCCGTCGGACCTTGACCTTGGTCACCTTTTCAATGCCTGCCGGCCACTTGAAATTTAAGCCGGGCTGCGTGGTCCGGACATATTTCCCGAAGCGCTGGATGACCCCTACTTCGTCGACATCTACCGTGTAGAAGGAGGAACTGCCGAAAAAGAGCAGGATCAGCACCACGATCAGGGCGGAAGCGCCCGGCAGCTTCATCTGTTTGAATTTTTCCGCAAGTTCGTTCAGTTGCGGCGGAATTCCAGGGGATTTTTTGGCCTGTTGTTCCTTTAATTTATCCCAATCCCAGCTCATTCTGTATCCCTTGTCATGTGTGCGTTGGAAATGAACACCCGATGGATCATTCTGCAGAAGCGGTTGGAAATGCAGAGGCGGTCAGACACGATGTTGGTGATGGTTGTAATATGAGCAAAACATGTAAGTCAAGGGAAAAGGGAAGATCGGGATGAATGGGAAGGGGGGATGGAAGAAGGGATGAAGGGAGGGATGGATAGGGGGAGGGCGAATGGAAATGGGGAAGAAGGGGACAAGCTGCCGCTCGCCAATGACATCGTTCGATACGGGGGTGTTCTTTGACGTCGGAAAGACCATGAACAACGGTCGTCAGGGCATGGAATCCACCTGTTTGTACCCGGACGGAACGGTGAAGAGGTCTTTTCCCAAGTTCTGCTGAGAGATCCGCTGCAGCGTGCTCACGGTCCTTCCACCCATGGCATGCGTTTCCGATTGGACGGGGAACCCATCCAATTGCAGCATCAGGGAGAGGACATTGGCCGATTTCAGGTTGGGGTTCTCCTCGAAGACCTTGGCGATCTGCCTGACGATATGGAAAATTTCCGAGCAATAGGGGACATCCTTCGAAATCCAGTATTCACCATCTGCCACCATGCCGGCGTGCATCACGACTTTACGACAGCGGTATCCCTGGATCGTTCGAACCTCGTCCGTCGTCTCGACCCGAGCCTCCCCGACCACCCTACCTGCCAAACGTCCCAAAACGGCGTTACGCGTTCTACCGGCCATGTCGGCTCGTTCCATCGTTCGCATGTCGAGTTGTCGGTAGACCTTGTTGACGGGATCGATGTGGTAGACGGTTCGCTTGGGAAAATCCATGACCGTTACGATGCCGTCATGCTCGGACCGAAAGTAGCCGTCATCCAGGAAATTGCGAATCCGCTGGCTTCCGTCTTCTCGCCCGGGCATTCCGTAAGTTTCCCGCTGAACTTCCCAGACATACCCACAACAACCGTCTGAAGCAGGATAGGCGATCATCGTGACGCAGAGCAACAGCAACGCCGACCAGTAACCGGTTTTCATGTCTCCTCCATTGGATAGAACCAGGTCTTGTCAACGGTTCTACCGCACCACAAGACAGCCTACCCATCGGCCGGCTGTCCGGAACCCCGATAAGGTTCCCTGTGATCCGGAGGCCGTTGACGGGCTCCTGTTTGCAGCGCAGTTTCTCTTTCTCGAGCCGTCATTTTGGGATATGGTAACACAATCCGTCATCCATGAAAAGATGACGGGTTCTCAGAATGCCATTCGGTGCAATGTGGTTCCAGACCAACCATCCAGGAGGTTTCGAGCATGAGCGACTGGTATCTCAGTTACAACGGCAGTCAAATGGGTCCGATGGACCTTTCTCAGGCAATGGCGCACGCCAGAAACAATCCAAACGGATATGCATGGCGGGAAGGCTTTCGACAGTGGGTTCCCATCTGCGATGTGCCGGAGCTCATGGGCGCTCCACAGGGCGCGCCATCGGGTCCCCCACGGTTAGGAGCCCAGGGTGCAGACGATATCGATTATCGAATTGTCGGCAAGGAAATGCAATTTGTGGAGATCGAACTCGATCCGGGAGAAAGTGCGGTGGCTGAGGCCGGCGCCATGATGTACAAGGAAGCCGCCATTCAAATGGAGACCATTTTCGGAGACGGCTCGGGAGGCGGGGGCGGCTCGTTCATGGACAAGCTGTTCGGCGCAGGCAAACGCCTTCTGGTCGGTGAAAGCCTTTTTATGACGGTGTTTACCCATACGGGCAGCGGAAAAGGCCATGTCGCCTTCGGTGCCCCTTATCCCGGGAACATTATCCCGGTACGCCTGTCGGACGTCGGCGGATGCCTCATCTGCCAGAAGGACAGTTTTCTGTGTGCAGCCAAGGGGGTATCCATCGGCATTTTCTTCCAGCGCAAGATTCTCACCGGGCTTTTCGGCGGCGAAGGGTTCATCATGCAGAAGCTCGAAGGAAACGGGTGGGTGTTTTTGCATGCAGGCGGAACGATCGTCGAGCGGGAGTTGGCTCCTGGGGAAGTCCTGCATGTCGATACCGGCTGCATCGTGGCCATTGCACCGACGGTTCAATTCGACATTACCCAGGCCGGTGGCATCAAGACGGCCCTGTTCGGAGGCGAAGGGTTGTTCTTTGCCGTTCTTCAGGGGCCCGGCAGGATCTGGCTGCAGTCGCTCCCCTTCAGTCGGCTGGCCGGACGGATGCTCGAGGCCGCCCCTCAGCGCGGCGGAAGCCGGGAGGAAGGCAGCATTTTAGACAATCTCGGTCCATTGGGAACATTCTTGGGCGGGAATCGATAAGGACATGGCTACCCTTGCATCCACCAAGACACAGCGGCTGAAGGCGGCAAGCCGCGTTTCGTCGATGGCTTTCGATCTGACGTCTCTCATCGATCGAAGGCGTATTTTTCCGGATGCCAACCGGGACGGATATGGGGATCATGTCGCCCTGCGTATCTTCGTTCCGGAAGAGATCACCAGTGCCCCCATCTGGGCGGGTGTTCTCCATCTGGCAGCCCGTCTCTGTTTCGAGGTACCCTCCTTCACCCCGCCTCTTCTGGTGAACCGCCCTGCACCTCCATCGGATGGTGCCCTGCTTTCGATCGACGAATGCAGCCTCATCGACTGCCCCGATGATCCGCAAACCGCCGTCCTCTTTCCCGATGGAGACAACCATCTGATCCTGCGTTCGGCATCGCCCGAAACGCTTGCGGATGCCCTTCATGCCTTGGCAACGGCTTCCCTTCGGGAAAAGCCTCGCCGCCGGTCGTCCGAAAGAGCGCTCTTCTTCCGACGGCGTTCGAAAGCCGCCTCCTCCGTTTTTCCGTCTCAGATGGGAACCCCTGCTGTTTCCATCGCCTATCGGTCGGATGGCGGGATGGATGGGTCTGCCTTCATGGAAAGCCCCCTCGATGCATTTCCGATGAAGCCGCTTCGAACCGTCGTAGGCCCCGCATTTGTAGACCCGATCGATCTCCCCTCAGCGATCGATCTGCTGGATGTGACGCGGGATCGGGGCGTCTTTGTTTCCGTCCCCCGAAGACCGCGATTTCGGCGCCTGGTTGCAGCCGTTTGCATCGATCCGGAAGCGATTTCTTCGGAGCTTGGGCGGGCGCTCGCCGATGCGGTCTGCCGCATGGCCCTCATTGCCACCGAAATGCCCATGCCTTTTGTCTTCGCAGGCCATGCGCCGAAGGATCGGATCCTGCTCGACATCCGGGAAACGGATGATGCGGTCGTCGAGATTCGCCGGATATCCGGTTCCCAGGATGCGCCGCCCGGAATCTGCATCAGCGGTCGCAGTCATGAGTTGGCCGAGGCCATCCGGGAATGGACGCAGCTTGCCCTGGTCGAGGACGGCCCGGAAGCGGCCGAAGTCGATCGGTTTCGAAACCGGGTTCGGCAGTTCGGTGATCTCCTGTCTGCGGGCGATGTCCGAGGGAGATGGGCCCATGCCCTTGCCGGTTTCCATGCCGAAAAAAAAGCCTCGCTTCCGTCGATCGCTCCCGAGCAGAAGCCGTGGATCGAAAAAGCCTGCGCAGCCGTCGGGGTGTCCCTTCCGGTTGTCCGGCATCCGAAGACGATCCATCGGAGAACCCGTTGGCTCTCCGAAAGCGACCGGCTGCTGTCTCTGCTGCATTCCTTTCCGAAGGGCAGCGGGAAGCTTCGCGTCACGGCTCAGATCAGCAAACCGCTCATGGAGCGAAAGGCGATGGTGCAGCGAATCGCCTTTATTCTCAGCCGGCTCGGTTACGAAGCGGATATCGAGGTGCTGAACGCCTATAAACCGGGGTTGAGCTGGCTTCTGGATGCGGTTTTACCGAAGCTTCTTCTGAATCAGGAGCAGGCGGCAACCATCCGCATCGAATACCGCCCATTCGAACCGGACGGAAAGGCTCTCGAAACCCGCAGCCGATGGGTGCAGGAACTCTTTCCTGGGCCGGATCGGATGGCCGAGATTCTCGATCTGCCTGTGGAGCGGATTCGGATGGTGGAAAATCCGCATCTAACGGAAACATACCGGCTGACGGCATGGAGCGGGGACGAAGAACCGCTGCTGGTGGAAGGCTTTTCACCGAGAACGACATCGATGCCGCATGTGGCTGCGAAGGAAGACGGCCCCTGGATTCATCCCTCAACCGCCGGTATGCGGATCGAAGTCGTTCGGCCGGAGGAACCGATCGCTCCGTCGGATCAGCCGACTTCCGGTATCGAAGAAGCCGAATCCGCATGCCGGGTGCTTTTGGACAAGTCCCTTCCCACGGATCGGGAATGGTTCTGGCAGGTGTTTCAGGAAGAGTGGCTTCCTCTGATGGAGGCCGAAATGGTCCGGCGGCTCAAGCAGGAGCCCTTCGAAGAAGCGTTGGCGTTCTGGGAGGATATTCGGATCGATGTGGCGATCGAGGAAACCGACGAGCGGTTGGGGATCGGAGAGGAGCGCATCTGCCCGATGGAGGCGCTCCACGAAGACATCTACTTCGGTCTTCTCGACTGGTTCGCGTCCTTCGCCGCTCGGCACGGCCTGCCGGAAACGCTGCAATTGGGCCGAATCGTTCCCCGCGTGGTTTCTCGAATCGGTGAAAGCGATCCATCCGCCGGTCTTCACCTCAAACCCATGGCCTGGCCTATGGCGCCGGATGCCGGGTTCGGTTCGGACAAGCACGTTGCCACGATCGATCGTGTGCGCGTCTTGTCGGATCATTGGGAGGTTTGTTGGAGCAATCCCCCTGCGATGGATGCCGAAAAGCGCTCCCGCCTGTTTCGCATCGCAGCGGCATGGGGATTCGATGCCGATGGAGATGAAACTTGCGGGCGGTTGCGTCTGAAGCCTCCCGGACAAAAAACCGATTCTTTCGTGAATCAGCGTGTTCGGGGCGATGCGCTGTCCCCGCCGCTTCCATCCGGCCGGATGCTGACGGCTCAGGAAGTCGGCCGATGGATGAGGCGGCTGGCCGCTTTTCCCCGTCTGAAGGTATGGCCTTGCGGCACTTCCATTCAGGGACGGACGATCTGGGCCATCGAGGCGGTCGATGCCGGGTGTGGCAGTGTGTGGTCAGCGGCCAAGCTTGGTTGTCTCAAACCCACGCTGCTGTTCAATGCCCGTCATCATGCCAACGAAGTGTCGAGCACGACTGCGGCCATTCGCATGGCGCTGAAGACGGCCAAAAGCGCTTGGGGAGCATCTTGTCTTCGCGCAGTGAATGTCGTCTGGATTCCTCTCGAAAATCCGGATGGGGTGGCGACCCTCGAAACCCTTTTGCCCGACGCACCGGACCACAAACTGCATGCCGCCCGGTACAATGCCGTAGGCAGTGAATTTTACCGGGATTATTTTACCGACACGCCCCGGTTTCCAGAGGCGGCTGCCAAGAGGCGGCTCTGGGAGCGATGGCATCCGATTCTCATGGTCGATCATCATGGGTTTCCCAGCCACGAATGGGATCAGCCCTTCGCCGGCATTGCACCGTACCGGTTTCGCAATTTCTGGATTCCCATCACCGGCCTTTATCTCATCCTTCCCTTTCTGGAAGAGCCCGAACATCCGATGCACGAAACGGCGAAGCGCCTACACCGGCTGCTTGGCGAGGCGATGTCTGCAGAAAGAAAGATCGTCGAGGCGAATCGAGAGGTTGTCGATCGCTTCCGTCGATATGCCTATGAGCCGGATCCTGCCGCCTTCGATCCGCCCTCCGATGCCGCGCTTCCGGCCGTTCCGGTCGAAAGCCGACTGGTTGAGACGAATGCCGCCGTTCGTTATCCCGAAATCACTGCCTGTGAGCTGATTGTCGAGGCTGCAGACGAAATCGTCTCCGGCCCGGCCTTCGAACGATGCGTCCTCGGACACCTGCGGATCGAGGAGGTCCTGATAGAGACGCTCTCCGGAACGAAATCATAGGAACAGAGCCCTATTTGATCCCGGGAAGGGCGGCAACACGGGGCTGAATCGACAGGGTGCCCTTTTGCCCTGACGCACCCCTGCTGCTTTACACCCCTTGCAGAATCCGGAAACATCCCGTATTCCATCCATCCTGTTCGAATGCCGTCTGCCTGCACTTGTTAAACCCGGCGTAACTGATTTTGTAATGGAGCCCGCCACACCGGCTATCCAATATATTTGCTCTTGTGCCGCATCCCCCCCATTTGTGCATGCCTGCCGAAAGGACACGTTGAAACGGGGATCTTGCGGCATGGTGATGTTCATTGTAACCTCCTCGGTAATTGTTGATGCGGTGGATTTTTCCTTTGCTTCGCCACTTCCAGACTATTACCGAATGACTTGAGATTAAAAGATACTATTTTGCGTATGCGAACCGGCTATGCCGCGCAGCGGCTTCGTCCAACGGCGGGGTTTAAGCACGCCCTACACCGGCTACCCATCTCTTGGCCGAAGTGATGATTACGGCCGAAAAGACCGTAGGGGCGGCTTCAATGTCATTGATTTCAACATCCTTTTATCTCCTTCTCCCTGTGGGAAAAGGTCGGGATGAGGGTAAAAAAGGCTTTCACCAATGACATTGGGCGTTCGGATGTTCTCCGGGCCATACAACTTCGTCGTGGTTCAACGGATTTTCCGAGCCTTCAGGTTTGCGTTCCGCATCCGGGGGAAGAAGGGTTTACGGCCGGACGCGGTATGACCGTAAATCTCCTTGACAATGACCATGTCAGTTGATAGGGGAAAACAATTATAGAGAAATGTTGGCCAAGAGGAAGCTCACTGTTTGGATAGACGGTCAAGCGGGCTTGAAACTGCGGAGATATCTTTTTCCATGACATGCGTGTAAATCTCTGTGGTTTTGACATCGGCATGCCCCATCAACTCCTGAACCACCCGGATATTGACCCCGTTTTCCAGCAGGTGCGTGGCGAAGGAATGCCGAAACGTATGACAACTGACACGCTTGGTGATACCGGCTTTATCTACAGCAGCTTTCACCGCTTTTTGCAGACCGGATTCCAGAACATGGTGACGCCTGGTAACCTCACTGCGCGGGTCCCGACTCAGATTTTTCGATGGGAACACATATTGCCATCGAAATTCTCTCGAAGCAGACGGATATTTCTTTGCCAGGGCAATCGGCAGATAAACCTCACCGAATCCGTTGGCCAAATCTTCGTCATGAAGAAGTCTGACCTTTTCCAGATGCTGCCGCAGTTCGGGCTGAATCGATTGGGGAAAGACCGTCGTGCGATCCTTGCTGCCCTTTCCATCCCGAACGTAAAGGATGTTCCGATCCATATCCAGATCCTGCACCCGCAGGCGAACACACTCCATGAGTCGCAGACCGCATCCGTAAAGAAGTTTGGCCATGAGCAGGTGGGTTCCTTCCATATTTGCCAGTACGCGTTGAACTTCAGATTGCGTCATGACGATAGGGGGATGGAAATGTCTTTTGGCTTTTATCGGTTCAAGCTGATCTTCAACAGGCTGGTCAAGCACCTGACGGTACAAAAAGATGATCGCATTCAGTGCCTGCTTTTGGGTGGATGCGGACACTTGGCCTTGAGTGGCCAGATGGCTTAAGAATGCCTCGATATGGGTTTTACCCATCTGTGTAGGATGAGTTTGACCGCCATGATATTTGATGTACCGAACGATCCAGTCGCAATAGGTTTGTTCCGTTCGATAGGCATAATGATGGTAGCGTAGAACCTGCCGCACCTGATCCATCAGCTTGAGTTTGGGATCGGGCTTGAATTTTGGTTTGCTTTCCATGTTATCGGATATAGCCATGCAAACATGGAAAATGCAACATCTTTTTTTCCATATTTGTGCCTTGAATATAAAA
>Ga0272446_1008164_pt1 | contig 10082 bp, 4 predicted proteins | sample YNPCB0061_FD_194587 | JGI IMG/M metagenome (GOLD analysis project Ga0272446, IMG submission 194587) | Hot spring microbial mat communities from Yellowstone National Park, WY, United States - YNP-CB-006-1 | ecosystem: Environmental > Aquatic > Thermal springs > Hot (42-90C) > Sediment | place... | reverse complement strand
CAGTCCCGCGGCCAAGACCATGATGAGTTTTTTCTTGGGGTTGAGCGGGATGGGGTTGGAGGCTTCTTGCAGCTTACGCACCCGGGGGGCCGCCTCCGTCGCCAGCTTGGCCTGTTGCATTTGGTTGGCCAGCGCATTCAGCACCGTCTTGCGCTGGTCGATTTTCTCGGCAAGCTGGGTGGTGGCCACCGTCAACTTGTTGGCCTTGGCGATCTGCTCGGGGTGGTTGTTGATCTCGTTAGTCAGCAGCACTTCCTGGCTCTCGAGGATTTTGATTTCCTCGGCCAGTTGCCGCATTTCTTGCTCGAACTTGGCGCGGACGCGGCCACGCACGGTGTTGTTGAACTGATGCAGCGCTTGCTGGCGGTAGTCGTCGTATTGCTGCTGCAAGTTGGCCAGCTCGCGTTGGGCCAGCACCACGTCGCGCTGGGTGGGGCCGTAGAGCCTGGTCAGGTTCTCGTGCAGGCGGCGGGCTTTGCTGAGGCTGGTCCGCAGGCGTTGCGCCTCGGGGTCGCGCTCGAATAATTGCTCGAACTCCGCTTCCAACTCGGGCAGCTTCTCGGCGGCGTCCCGCTGGGCTTCCAGTTGCTTCAGCCGGGCCGCGTAGGTCTCGCGGTCTAGGCGGTATTTGTTGCGGCGGTCAACCAGTCCGGGCAGGGCCGCCAGGGCGATTTTCTCTTTGACCGACACCCCGGTTGATCCGCCCAGTTCGGTTTCCTCGCGGGCGCGCAAGTCATCGAGCAGCTTCTTCAGCTCGTCTTCCTGCTTCTTGCAGACAGCCTCCAGATCGGCATAGTGTTTCTGCTTGCGGCGTTGCTCCTCCTCGACGACCTCGTTGAGGTAAGCATCCTGCACCGCGTTGACGATCTGCACGATGTCCTCGGGCCGCTCGCCGGCCATCGAGATACGCAGCACCTGCGAGCCGGCCGCGTTCTCGACTTTCAGCTCCTCTTCCAGCAGCTTGATCGGGTCGGTGTTGCTCAGGTTGCGGAACGTCGGCAGCGACGCGATCCGCTTGGGGCGTAGTGCCGCCACCAGCACAAACTGCGAGCGGATCAAGTCCGACTGCGTTTTCAGGTAGGTGGCAAACTCGTTGCTGATGGGGTTGGGGTTACCGCCGAGGTTGAGGATTTTCTGCTCCGCGGCGTCCACATGCAATAGCGCGTAGCAGGTGTAGCGCTGCGGCACCAGATACCACACGGCCGCGGCGGCGGCCATCCCCAGCAAGGTGCCCAGGAACAGGATCAGAAACCAGTGATAACTCAGCGCCTGCAACAGGCGGTTGCTCTCGCCCGAACCTGGTTCGCTAGCCGGGGCAAAGGGCAGCCCCGGTGGCGGAGTGCGGCTTGGTTGAATCGTCGGCCGGTCGGTGCGCACCAAGCGTTCAACCCCGGCCAGTTCCATCATGTGCGGTTGTGCCATCGTTCCATCCGTGACCTTGATCGGTGACTATGAACTGGACAGGCTCCGTGGGACATCAGACGCGGACCAAGACCGGGCTGGCCTTTTCTTCCTCGATGAAGGCCCGGCCCAGATACCACAACTCAGCCAACAGCAGCAGCAGGCCCAGCGGCATCATCAGCCAGCCGGCCACATCGTGGATCAACGCCTGCGCCTGCTTGCCCTCGACATACATAAACGCCCAGCCGGTGCCGGTGATACGCACGATGTTGGTGACAATCGCAATCGGCACGGCGCTGACGATGATGAACAACTTCACCAACCACGACCGCTCGATGACCAACACCGTCGCGACGGAGAAGGCGAAGAAGGTCATCAGCATGCGTAGGCCGCTGCACTGCTCGGCGATGCCGAGCTTGACCTCGTTGAGCAAAATCGTGTTGCCCTCGGCGATGGCCGGGAAGCTGAGCGTCTGGAGCAGGAAGGTGCTGCTGATGGTGGCGATGCGTTGCAGCGGATAGCCCAGGAACAACTCGGCCCGGTAGGGCAGCGGCAGCATGAAGAACAGAAACAGCACCGCCGCCCAGGACCGGGCGAACCACGGCTGCCCGCCTAGCAGGGTGATCGTGCCCAGGATGCAGGGCAACAGCGACAGCGCATCGAAAAATTGCAGATACAGCAGCGCCCCCAACACCCGCAGCACGGCCGAGAGGGCCAACAGGCTTAGGCCAAGCGGGATGGCCCAATCGGTCCCCCGACTGCGGGGCGGCACCTCCGCCTCAAGCTGGCAGCGGCGATAGATCAGGTAGGCCGAGAACAACGGCACCAAGAAGCCGTGCGAATACTGCGGATCGCTCGCCCACTTCTGCACCATCGCCAGCAGGGTCGGGTAATATCCCCAGAGCAACACCACTGGCAAAACAATCGCGGGCAAGCGGTAGCTGGTTTTTTCCATCGTCACTTCGCCAATGAATAGAGGAACCCACAATCCCCAGCACGCCCTTCGCCGCGCTGGCCAAGTCCGCCTACCGCCTGGTGAGTATGGCCGACCCGCGTCAAGCGGGGACTCGCCGCACCCTGCGGAGGCTGACGCGACGGCAGAGTATGACAGAAAGGGGCCAAAAAATAAACCTGGATCGGCGAGGCTAGGTGGGCACGGGCCGGGCCGAGTGACACGGGCTAGTCGATTTGTCCTTGACAATTCGCTTGCGAAATAGTAGCTGATCCGCCCTGTTGTTGGCAATAGCTGCGGCTAGGTGATGCTCGTGAAGCGGGGGATTCGACGATGAAGAAGGATCGTCCGATCTGGCGGTCACGCCTCAGCGCCGCGAGCGTGGGCGGCTCCTTGCTGATGCTGTTGGCGTTGGCGGTGGCTCCGCTGGGTGCCCAAGCGCCCGGCACACCCTACTATGCCCCGCCCCCGGACAACCGCACGCCCAGCGACCCCCGCGATCCGTACCCGTTTCCCCCCGAACTGATCGGGGTCGAACTGCTCAAGCAGACCGCCGAACAGGCGGCGGCCAAAAGCGCTAGCTGCCTGCACTGCCATCGGGGCGTGCGCGACCCGCACTACAAAGACACGCTGCGGATCGGCTGCACCGACTGCCACGGCGGCAACGCGCAAGCCTACACCATCCAGCAGTCGCACGTCCAGCCGCGCTTCCCGGAGATATGGCCCAACTCGGCCAATCCGGTGCGCAGCTACACGCTGCTCAACCACGAGTCGCCGGACTTCATCCGCTTCGTCAACCCCGGCGATCTGCGCATCAACCACATCTCCTGCGGCACGGTCGGCTGTCACCCGCTGGAGGTGCAGCAGAACCGCAAGCAGCTCATGACGCACGGGACGATGCTGTGGGGCGCGGCGTTGTACAACAACGGCTCGGTGCCCAACAAGCGCTCGCGTTACGGCGAGTTCTACAGCATGTGCGGCACGCCGTTGCGGGCGCAGACGGTGCCCGCGCCGACCGAGGAGGAGCGGCGGTTCCGCGGGGTGCTGGACTTTCTCGATCCGCTGCCGCGTTACGAGGTCAGCCAGCCGGGCAATATCTTGCGCATCTTCGAGCGGGGGGGCCGGTTCCGCCCCGAGGTGGGTATCCCCGAGCGACTGGAGGAGCCGGGCCGCCCGCGCACCCGCCTGAGCGACCGCGGACTAGGCACGCAGAACCGCACCGACCCGGTCTTGGTCAGCCTCAACCGCACCCGCCTGCTCGACCCGACCTTAAACTTCCTGGGCACCAACGACCACCCCGGCGACTACCGCAGCAGCGGTTGCACCGCGTGTCACTTTATCTATGCCAACGACCGCTCGCCCATCCATTCCGCCCAGTACGCCAAGTACGGCAATCGCGGCACCAGCGGCGGCGGTGACCCGATGATCCCGACCAACCGCTCCGGCCATCCCATCGAGCATCGCTTCCGCAACGGCATCCCGACCAGTCAATGTATGGTTTGTCACGTCCACCCCGGCACCACGGTCATGAACAGCTACATCGGCTATCAATGGTGGGACGAGGAAACCGAAGGGCATCTGATGTACCCGCCCAAACAGAAAGACCCCACGCCCGAGGAATTGATCCGCTCGATGATGGCCAACCCGGACGAGACGGCGGCCCGCGGCAACTGGTCGGACCCGGAGTTTTTGGCCGATCTAGCCCCCAACCTCAACCCGCTGATGGCCAAGACGCAGTTCGGCGACTTCCACGGTCACGGCTGGGTCTTCCGGGCCGTCTTCTGGCACAACCGCGAAGGCCAACTGCTCGACGCGGGGGGCAACGTGGTCCGCGACGTGACGCCCCAGAAGCTCAAGCTGGCCATCGACTACCCGCAACTGGAGCGTGAGCTATACCGCAAGGAATACGCCAGCACCGAGGAAGTGCTAGCCGCCGAGGCCAAGCTCCGCGACTACCAGATTCGCAACAACATCCCGCTGCACTTGATGGATATTCACATGCAAAAGGGGATGCACTGCGTCGATTGCCACTTCGTGCAGGACATGCACGGCAACGGCCGACTGCACCAGGAGGTTCGGGCCGGCTGCGAGATTCAGTGCATCGACTGCCACGGCACGATCACCGAATACACCAACCTGCGCACCAGCGGCCCGGCCTCGTACACGTCCTCGCCCGATGGCAAGGGCCGCGACCTGGCCGCCCTACGCACGCCCTCGGGCAAGAAGCGCTTCGAGCGGCTGGGCGACCGCTTCTTCCAGAACTCGATGGTCGAGCCGGACCTGAAGTGGGAGATCGCCCAGACCAAGGACACCATCACCCCCGGTCATCCCCGCTACAACATCAAGTCGCATCTGGCCAAGACCGTGCGCGTCGAGAACGGCCAGCTAGTCTGGGGCGGCGACCCGGCCCAGTTCGCCGACCACTGCGCCCACGCCAACAGCAACATGCACTGCATCTCGTGTCATTCGTCGTGGAACCCGACCTGCTACGGTTGCCACCTGCCCCAGAAAGCCAACCTCAAGATGCCCGCGCTGCACTGGGAGGGGGACATCGCCCGCAACTACACCAGCTACAACTTCCAGACCCTGCGCGACGATGTGTACATGCTCGCCCGCGACGGCGATGTCACCAAGAATCGGATCGGCCCCTCGCGCTCTAGCTGCGCCATCCACGTCGGCTCGTACAACAACAACCGCGAGTCGATCTATGTGCAGCAACAGACCGTCTCCAGCGAGGGCCTCTCCGGCATCGCCTTCAGTACCAACGTGCCCCACACCACCAGCGGCAAAGGCACTACCAAGATGTGCAGCGATTGCCACGTCTCCACGGCCAACGACAACAACGCGCTGCTGGCGCAGTTGCTCATGCAGGGCACCAACTACCTGAACTTCATCGGCCGCTATGCCTGGGTGGCCGCGGAGGAACACGGCCTGTTCGGCGTCGAAGTCACCGAGCGCGACGAGCCGCAGGCGGTGTTCGGCTCTTCGCTGCACGCGGTGGCTTACCCGGAGAACTTCGCCAAGTTCCAGCGCCGCGGCGCGATCCTGGAGAAGTACCACGAACACCCCGGCCGGGACATCGGCGAGTCGATCCGCTATCCGTTCCGCAAGGCCGACGTGCGCATGGTGCAGAACCGCGGCGAGTATCTGTACGCCGCCTGTGGCCGGGATGGCGTGCGCATCTTCGACATCGCCTTCATCGACAACAAAGCCTTCTCCGAGCGCATCACCACCGCCCCCGTCTCGCCCCTAGGCCAGCGCTTCTTCGTGCGCACCAAGGATGCGCGGGCGGTCGCCGCACCAGCCACCACCGCCCCCGACCCCACCCGCAAGCAGAACCCCGAGAACCGCGAGCCGAAGATCCACCCGCTCTACGGTTACATCTATGTCGCCGACGCCGAGGAAGGGTTAATCCTCATCGGGGCGGCCCCGGCCATCGACGGCAACCCGCTCAACAACTTCCTCAAGCGCGAACTGACCTACAATCCCAACGGGCTGCTCGACGGGGCCGAGAATGTCACCATCGTCGGCCACTTTGCCTACGTCTGCTGCAAGGCCGGGCTAGTCGTCGTCAACCTCGACAACCCCACCCACCCCAGCGTCTGCGCCGTCGTCGGGGCCCCGTTCCTCAAGCATCCGCACGCGGTGCAGGTGCAGTTCCGCTATGCGTATGTCTGCGATGCCGAGGGGGTCAAGGTGCTGGAGGTCAGCGACCTGGCCCAGCCCCGGCCCGTGTCCATGCTGCGCATGCCCGAAGCCCGCAACATCTACCTGGGCCGCACCTACGCCTACGTCGCGGCGGGCAAGCAAGGGCTGGTCATCCTCGACATCAAGCAAGCGGATCGGCCACGCATCGACCAGGTCTACAACGCCAACGGCTGCATCAACGATACCAACGATGTCAAGCTGGGCATCACCTACGTCTCGCAGTTCGCGTACCTGGCCGACGGCGTCAACGGCATGCGGATCGTGCAGTTGCTCGGGCCGGACACGCCGGGCAACGACGGGTTCAGCCCGCGCCCCGTGCCGCGGCTGATCGCCACCTTCCCGATCCCGCATCGCGGCAAAGCGCTGAGCATCGCCGAGGGGCTAGACCGCGACCGCGCCGTGGACGAGAGCGGGCATCAAATCTCGGTGTTCGGTCGCGTCGGTGCCCGCCCGCTCAACGCCGCCGAGGTTCGCCGCATGCTCTTCAGCCCAGCGGGCTATCTGTGGCAGTTCAGCGACGACCCGCACGACCCGATGTACCGCGCGGGCTATATTCGCACTCCCGCCGAACGCTAGGCGGTTGCTAGGCCGGCCGGCCCGGTCAGGGAGCCAGTCTCCGGTTGGTCGGTCGGTCGGCAAGCTCGGTCGGTTGGTGAGTGGGGGGGAGATATTCCGCATGATCGACGAACGACAACGGCGGGCCTGGCTTATCTCGCTGGGGCTACACGCCTGGCTGCTGACCATCGGCGGCACCCTGGCATTAGCCCATTTGCTCAGGCCGAGCGTGCCCAGCGAGTCGCCCGCAGATCGAGTCTGCCGCTCGCCCATCCCCCTGACGCTCGGGGAATCGCCCGCGCCCACGCCCACGCCGGCACCAGCGGAGTCGCCGACTCCCGCCGAGTTGCCGATTCCCCTGGCCGGGGACTTGCTGCCGACCGGGCCATTGACCACCGGGCCAGCCGCTCCCGACCCGCCCGACCATACGCCGACCAGGCTGGTCCAAGCCGCCGGGCTGGTCCAAGCCGCTGCCCGGTCCCCGACCGACAACGCGGGCACCACGACCAGCACGAGCTTAGCGCAGGCATCGTACATCGACCGCAGCAGCAACGGTGCTGGCGACGAGACGGGGGCAAGCGGCGGGCTATTTGCCGGCAAACGCCGACCGACGGCCGGGCGCATCGTCTATCTGCTCGACCGCTCCGCCAGCATGGGGCTAGAGCGGCGGCTGGCCCGGGCCATCGCGGCCCTGACCGCGCACGCCGCCGAGCTGCCCCCGGCTTGTGCCGTGGGCGTGGTCGCGTACAATCGCCAGGCGGTCGTCGTCGAGGTGCCGGCGGGCCAGGAGCGATTGGCGGCACTGGGCCGCGGGTTGGCTTTCCTGGTCGCGGAGGGTGGCAGCGATCATGGGCTGGGGTTGCGACGGGCGCTGACGTTGGCCCCGGACGGCATCTACTGGCTGACCGACATCCCGGAGCCGGAGCGGCACGCGGCGTTGCGGCAGGCCGGGGTGGGTCGGCAATGCTGGGTGGAACCCATCGACCTGACGGGCCGGTGATACCGCATACGCCCCCCCGCACACGCTCACACCCCCGCATATCGCACCCGGTGCGGGCAGGCGGTGGTCGGCGGCGAGCATCGGGCGATCAGCGGCCCTCGCGGAGCCGATCACCCAAGAAGTTGTCGAGTTCGTCGATCTCGTAGACCTTGCGGATGGTGGTTTCCACGTCGTACTCGACGCGGATGAAGTTGATCGTCTCGCCATCGAGCATCACATAGCAGGCGCGCCAATCCCCGTCGCGGGGCTGACCGACCGACCCGACGTTGCACAGGGTCTTGCGGCCATCGAGCTTGTACTGCGAGTTGACATCCTCGGGGCTGAGGAATTGCAGGTTCTCGGTGAAGATGCCGGGGACGTGCGTATGGCCCTGGAAGCAGTAGCGCTCGACCAGCGCGAAGATCCGCTCCATCTTCTTCATGTTGTAGATGTCTTCGGGGAAGACATACTCGGAGAGCGGGTAGCGGGCGGAGCCATGCACATACAAAAAGCCATTCTCGCGGACTTGCCGGGGCCGTTCGGCCAGGAACTCCCAGCGTCGCTCACGAATCTGCCGCGGCTCCGACGAGCTTTCCAGTTGGGCGCGGGTCCAGAAAATCGCCCGCTCGGCCTGGGGGTTGAACCCGTCCGGGTCGAAGATCGCCCCCTGGTCATGGTTGCCCAACAGCACCACCTTACAGCGCATGACCAGATCCACGCATTCGCGTGGGTTCGGCCCATACCCGACCACATCACCCAGGCAGTAGATCTCTGATACGCCCCGCGCCTCGATGTCCTTCAAGACGGCCTGCAATGCTTCCAAATTGCCATGAATGTCGCTGATGATTGCCTTCACGCTGAGGCACTCCGCGCTTGCTTTGCTTGTGTGCTACGTTTAATTCCGCCACGGATTTACCGATTGGAGGATAGAATCCGACCGCGAATACAGTTAGTGTAAAGCCGCCCCCCGGATACTGTCAAGGGTGGTCGCTACAAGGGGCAAGCAAAAAATCGGGCTTGACGCAAGCGGGAACCGCCAGCCGTAGTAGGCTGGCTTTGTCCCGGCGCTCGATGCGGGCGCTCACTGCCGGAGGCGGCGGGATCAATCCCGGCGCTCGATGTAGGCGAGGTCGCACAATCCCCAGGGGGTGTCGGTGATGAGCCAACCGAGCGGCCCGGCTTGGCCCTCGCGGCGCAGCGAGTGCGTCTGGACGATCTGTAGCTCCTGGGGCAAGGCATACCGCAGTGCTTCGAGCGAGTGGCGGTGGGTGAACAATACCACTGTGCGGCGATTCTCCAACAACTGCAACACCAGGCTGTTGACATGCTTGCTGCGGACGTTGCGTAGATCGTCCCGGCCCAGCAGGAACGCCACCGAGTCGCAGTTGCGCGGGTAGCAGATCACCGGCATATTCGGATCGCCGCACCACTGCCGAATCAAGGCCGGGTCAGCCACCGGCGAGCGCAACTGCGCGTACCACGGCAGGGCCAGACCGTTGATCGCCGCGCACCCCAGCAGGCTGGCCAGCCACAGCCTCGCCCACGCTCGCTGCCGCGACGACCGCGCCCAGGCGAACCCGCCCAGCACCGCCAACGCCGTGAACGCGGGCAGAATGTAGGTCGGCAGCTTGCACCCGGAGAGCGAGAAGAACAGCACGCACCAGCCCGCCGCCAACGCCCAGTACCCCAACGGGGCGGGCATCCGCTCGGCTGGGGGTCGGTGGTCGGGGACCGGGGGCTGCTTGGCCGGGACGGGGGACGCGGGCTGGGAGTCGTACCGATCTGCCGAACTCGCGGCGGCTGGCTTGGTCTGGGTCGCGGCGGCTGGCTTGGTCTGGCTGGGGCGCAGCGACCGCAGCAGGGCAGCGGCCACGGTCAACGGCAACGCCCCGCCCGCCAGGATCGGCAGGTAGTACCACACCGGCTGCAAATGGTCGAAGGGTTTGAGGAAGCGTAGGACGTTGTGTTGCCAGAGGAAATACCCCAAAAACTGCGGTTGCAGATACCCCATCGCCGCGTACCAGGGCAAGTTGATGGCTAGCACGACCGCCGCCAGCACCGCCCAGGCGGACGCAGGCACCCGCGCCACCGCCGGCACCAGCCAGGACCACGCGATCACCGGCCCAACCAGCAACACCACCGCGACCGGCCCTTTGGTTAGCACGCCCAGGCCGCAGGCGACGCACGCCACCCACCACCAGCCCCAGCCCCACGCCCACGCCAAGGCGGAACCGGGTGGGGCCGACACGGTGGGCGGGGACAGCGAAGCGGGCGAAGCGGCCGATTCAATCGCATCGGCTGCGGGCGGTTCGCTCGGCCACCTCGAAGGCCGGGCGTGCCCCAGCAGGGCGCGTTGCCCCGCCAACCAACTGACGGTCACGCAGCAGGCCAGCAGTCCGTCCAGGGTGATGAGCCGGCCCATGCAGGCAAAGCCCGGTAGCACCGTCAGCACCAGCGCCGCACGCAGGGCGACGCTCGGACCCAGTG
>Ga0272446_1008163_pt1 | contig 10083 bp, 11 predicted proteins | sample YNPCB0061_FD_194587 | JGI IMG/M metagenome (GOLD analysis project Ga0272446, IMG submission 194587) | Hot spring microbial mat communities from Yellowstone National Park, WY, United States - YNP-CB-006-1 | ecosystem: Environmental > Aquatic > Thermal springs > Hot (42-90C) > Sediment | place... | reverse complement strand
AGCCTGGAGAATACCGCTATACGATCATGATCGATCGAAACATTCGCATGCCGGACCCGACGGTTCCGCTGCGAGAAGCGGACGATTTCGGCACCACCAATTCGATATTGCGGATCGGGTGAAAATTGCCATGAAAAGGAAAGCCCCACTGGCGATATGGAGGGATGTCCTGCGATTCAGGCTGGTGATATCGGCTCTGGTGGTTTCGCTGTCATTCGGGATGATGTGCCGTTCTGTGAGCGCCTTCGAAGCAACATCCAAAGAAATCCAGCCATTGATGGATGCGTTGATTGAGCGATACGTTCCGGAAAAGGACATCCAGCGACTGGTGTCTGGGATGATGGAACGTGGTACGGATGCAACAGCGATGCAATTGTTGCTGATGACCGTGCGGCAGGCCGTCGATGAGGGGCTTCCCTTTCAACCGCTGATGGAAAAGGCCTTCGAAGGGCTTGCCAAAGGAGTAGACCCTTCCCAAATACAGGAAGCCGTTTTGCGGGTACGAGAACGCTATCGAACGGCGTATCGTTATGTGGAGTCCAAATGGTCGAAACATGAAAAGCAGCGCATGGCTGATCAGGTTGCAGAAGCGCTTGCAGTCGGTCTGAACATCGACCAGATTGATGCGACTGTCACTACGGCCCTTGCTATGCCATCTCTCAAAGATGAGCGGCCGACCGATCGCGTGATGCAGGTCGTCAAAACCGCCCGACACCTGGCCGCTCTTGGAATAGCGCCGTCCCTCGTTGAACAGGTTCTGGTAAACAGCTTGCGGGCTGAAGTTCCATTGAAAGATATTCAGAACCTGCCGAATCTGCTGATGAAGTATACACCCTCTGCTTCCTTCGACCAAACTGCTGCCCGATTGGTTCGCATCTTGGAAGAGGGAATGGGAAAGACGATGCAACCTATCGAATCCATGGTCGATAAGGCTTCCCGGTACCGAAATATGGAAGCGGAAACTTCAACCCATCCGAATGTCCCCGGAGGAATGGGGGCAGGACTAGGAGGTCCTGGACCTGGGCAAGGGGGATCGGATGGCGGGCATGGAAGTGGCGGAGGAGGCGGCAGTGGCGGAGGCGGCGGTGGAGGAGGTGGTGGTAAATAGGGCTGTAACGAAACGAGTTCATTTTCGTTGATGGGGTAACAGCGATCGCGATACGCCTGTTTGAAGTGGGATGAATCAACATCGGTAACGAACGTAGTAGACCATTCACGACACAAAAGAAGGAGGTTGAGCATGTTGTTTCGTCATCATCACCAATATATCCTGTTGGGCATCTTGATCATGCTGGTGGGGGTGTGGGGTGTTCCTCCGATTGCACCTGCACAAGACATTCAGGTCCAAGACGCTTGGATCATCGCCAAGAACGGTGGCTATGGTCCTGGAGATGGTACCGGAAATGGAGGCAGCGGCCCGAAGGACGGTACGGGAAACGGTGCGAAAAAAGGGAGTTGTTCGTTTCAGTCCGTCTCACAAAAGGAGTTGTGGCTTGTCGGAAAGGGGAAAGGCAAGATGCATGGTCCTGGTGACGGAAGCGGAAACGGTGGAAACGGTCCGAAGGATGGAAGCGGTTACGGCCCGGGTTCCTGCTGATGGGGCGAATTGAATGATCGGGATGCACAGGAGGGGCTTTCTGTAGGCTCGGGAAAACGCCCTATCTGTATCTCTATTCTCCGAAGGCGAAAACATACACCCTGCGCAGGCCAAGCCTGCGCAGGGTGATGTGAAACAATATTCCCTGAAACAACCGCTATCCAAAGGCTCCTCCGTCCACGTCTATTTCGAAGCGAGATCGAATCGATCCAGGTTCATGACCTTGTTCCAGGCTGCCATGGGCGCTGCCTCGGGTTCGGGTCCAAGGTGGGAAGCCGCTCCAGCTTCGTGACATTTTCCGAAAGTGTGACCGCCCACAATCAGCGCTACTGTCTCCTCGTCGTTCATGCCCCTGCGCGCAACGGTTTCCCGAATATCCTTGGCTGCAGCGATCGGATCGGGATTGCCGTTCGGACCTTCTGGATTGACGTAGATCAGCCCCATCTGGACCGCAGCCAACGGATTTTGGAGGTCTGCGGCTTTGCAATGGCGACGGTCATCCAACCATTTTCCCTCCATTCCTCAGTAGACGCTCTCTTCCGGTCCCTGCCATTCTTGTGATGTCGTCAACATCTCACGAATGTCGTTCTTCAAAGCCTTCAATTGAGACCCAGAAAAGTGTTCGCATCGTTGAATCCCGCACCCATCGGGTTGCCGTATGGTTTGAATACGATGCCGGGCTTCCTGAAGACGGATGAACAAGGTAAAGGAGGTGATTGTTGCAGCCTATCCGGATCGATGGGCGGTTTTCGTGGATGGTGGTCGCGATGTCCAAATGAAATTGCTTGATGTTTTCTCTACCCGACGGATAATAGGACGTCAATGGCATTGATCCATTTCCCAAGCGATCGCCCGATCCATTCGACAATCTTTTTATCGAGATGAATCGATTCACGATCTGTTCTTCGAGATTCATCAACGTGGGATCATCCTCCAGCGTCACTGGAATTCACCGTGCAGGTGAAAGGCGGGGAGGATTGTACGATGCAAAAGAATTTACAGCGCATATCATCCATCCAAACAAGATGGGGGTGTCGATGGCTACCGATCGAAGAGGGGAGAAGCTAGGGTGGAGTCTTGGATGGATGGGAGGGTTCATTTGGGTCCTTGCTCTGGCCGTGGTCTTGCTTTTTCAGCAAAAGACGCTTGCAGGGTTTGTCGGCATATTGCTGATTGGGGCTGCAGTTTTTGCCATTCATCAATCGGCCCCATGGCGGCACCCGAATACGGTCTATTGGAAACTCATGCTCGGTCCATACGCCGTCTTTTTCCTATCGATGGTTTGGGCCGTTATCAGCTTCGGGGGGACCGAGCCGCTCGATCTCAATTGGTGGAATTTCCTATGGATCGTTCCTATGTTGGGTCCATTCGGTCTTCTGGGCAACCGGAAATGGAAGGATGGTGATTCCAACAGGGAGTGATAAGGGTATGTTGATGCGAATGAATGCTCAAGACAAGAGTCGCCGCCCTCGGAAATGCAAATAGGCCCAACAACACTGCCTGCTGCCCGATGCCGACGGCCGACGATTTTCACGATACATGCCGGAGCATTGGGTGAACCGACAAGTCTTTCTTGACAGTTTCCAAATAAATTAGGTATGTAATCAGCTTCTTTCTCGGATGCGAGCGGAGGAGAATGCGGCCTCCGCTCGAGTCGTTTCATGAAAGGGAATGCCGGCAGAAGACAGGGCAATCCGTTTCATGAACATGGATGGATCAGCCGAGCGGGCAATGGAGCGGTTGTTTTTCTGAAGGTACTCTCGGCAGGGGGAAACCTCTATCATAACCCTTCGATACAAGGAGATATGCCGTTATGGGTGGTAAAAAGAAAGAGGCGAAGGAAAAACCTCTCGATAAGATGACGACGTTGGAATTGCGGGATCTTGCCAAGAAGGAAACGGATTTGCAAGGCATCGTCGGGATGAACAAGGCGGAGCTCATCGTTGCCATCAGCAAGGCCAGGGGAATTACACTGGAAGCTCCCAAAAAGAGCAGCTCGTCGGTGCGGGAAATCAAACAGAAGATGCGCGCCTTGAGGGTGGATCGGGAAAACGCTCTCAAGGAACAGAACGAGAAAATGGCGATGATTCTTCGCAAACGGATTCTCCGGCTGAAGAAGATGACCCGGCGGGTAGGCTGATCCTTCATGTCTCTGCAAGTGCTCGAGCAGGGGACTGCCGTGGTCGATCCCAAAGCCGTCGCCTTTGACGTGGACGGTGTTCTGGCCGATACGATGGGCCTGTTTTTGCGGATTGCTTCCGAGGAGTATCGGATCGATCGGGTATCCTATGAAGACATCACGTGCTACGAGCTCAGGGAATGTCTGCCGATCGATCCGAAGATCATCGATGCCATCATCGGCAGGCTCCTCGATGGCACGTATGCACACCCCCTGCAGCCCATACCGGGAGCAGCCCGGGTGATCGGACGGCTTGCGGAGACGACGGGGCAGGTGGTGTTCGTGACGGCAAGACCCTATCCCGGTCCTATCGAAGACTGGATTCAGAACCACCTGGGCTTGCTGCGGGATCGCTTTGAACTCGTGACGACGGGCGCCTTCGAAGCCAAGGCCCAAGCCCTGCTGGAAAAGGGTATTAGGCATTTCGTGGATGATCGGCTGGAAACCTGCTTTCACCTTCAGGAATGCGGCATTGATCCGATCGTCTTTCGTCAGCCCTGGAACCGCAAACCCCATCCTTTCCGGGAAGTCGCCTCCTGGGAAGAGATACAGTCCCTGATCGCATGGCCGACGAGCGGGGGAAACGGGGAATGAACCGATTTCTGGATCCTTTTCTGACCTATCTCGAAGCGGAAAAGGGTTATTCCGAACATACGATCCGGGCCTACCGAACGGACATCGAACAGTTTTTCGATGTCGTGGGTCAGATGCTCGAAAAGCCGGCCGAAGGGATCGATCCGGATGCAGACATCGATATGTGGGTCGTTCGGGGATATTTGGCAAGGCTTCATGACGATCACCGCAAAAGCTCCATCGGCAGGAAAATCGCAGCCGTACGTTCCTTTTTTCGGTTTCTTGTGAAACGGGGCATGGTGCGGAACAATCCGGCCGAACATGTGGCGACCCCAAAGGCCGAAAAACCCATTCCGGTCTTCCTGACGGTGGATGACATGTTTCGGCTTCTCGACGGCATCGATACGCAAACGCTCTCCGGTCTTCGGGACAAGGCCATGCTCGAAATGCTCTATTCAACGGGGATCCGGGTATCCGAGCTGACGGGGATGAACCTTTCGGACATCGATCCGGACGCCGGATTGATCCGCATTCGGGGCAAGGGATCGAGGGAACGAATCGTTCCGGTCGGAAAACGGGCATTGGCGGCCCTGCAAGGGTATCAACGTGCAAGGGAGCTTCAGGTCGATCCATCGAAACCGGTTTTCGAACAGGATGCCGTTTTTCTGGGGGATCGGGGCAAACGCATGACGCCGCGAGGCGTCTATCGGGTGTTGGAATCGTGGATTCGTCGATGCGGGATTCTTTTTCGGATATCCCCGCATAAAATCCGTCATTCCTTCGCCACCCATCTGCTGGATGCCGGGGCCGGTCTGAGAAGTGTTCAGGAAATGCTCGGTCACAAGAGCCTGTCGACCACCCAGAAATACACCCATGTGTCGATCGACCGGTTGATGGAAGTCTATGATCGCGCCCATCCTCGGAAAGGATCGGCGATCGTCGATGGGGCCTAGACGGTAGGCGACCGGATCATTGCGATAGGAGATAGAAAGGGGCGTCGGATCATCATGGATAGCGGCAAGAACGCGATTCCTTTTCACGGTACGACCGTTCTGGCTCTTCGGATGGATGGTCGGGTGATCGTTGCCGGAGACGGGCAGATCACAATGAACGATACCATCGTCAAACATCGGGCCAAGAAAGTGCGTCGGATTTATCAGGATCGCATCATCGTTGGATTTGCAGGTGCCACAGCCGATGCCCTCACCCTTTCCGAGAAGCTTGAGGCCAAACTCGAAAAGACCAACGGGAATTTGACCCGTGCGGCCGTGGATCTGGCGCGGGACTGGCGTACCGACAAGATGCTTCGACGGCTCGAAGCCCTGATGATTGCGGCAGATGCCCAAAAAACCTACTTGTTGAGCGGAAATGGGGACATCATCGAACCGGATGAACCCGTCATCGCCATCGGCTCGGGATCTGTGGCCGCTCAGGCGGCAGCCACGGCACTGTTGCATCACAGTTCGTTGGACCCCGTGGATATCGTGAAACAGGCCATGGCCATTGCCGCATCCCTGTGCGTCTATACGAACACCGAAATCACCATCGAGGAAATTGCGCATGGACGCATTGAAGCCGGCTGATATTGTCCGGGAACTCGACAAGTACATCGTCGGACAGCACGAGGCCAAACGCAGTGTGGCCATCGCCCTACGAAACCGCTGGCGCAGACAGCAGGTGCGGGAAGAGCTCCGGGACGAAATCGCGCCCAAGAACATCATCCTGATCGGGCCGACAGGGGTCGGAAAGACCGAAATCGCCCGAAGGCTGGCCAGACTGGCCGACGCACCCTTTATCAAGGTCGAGGCGTCCAAATTTACGGAAGTCGGCTATGTCGGACGGGATGTCGAGTCGATGATCCGAGATTTGGTCGAGCTGGCCATCACCCAGGCCAAGAGCAGAGCTCAGCAGGCGGTACAGCCCAGGGCCAGGAGCATTGCCGAGGAGCGTATGCTCGATCTGCTCCTGCCCAAATCGCGTTCGACTCCCGGAGAGATCGGCAAGGATGGCCCTCTTCTGGAAGTCGTTACCGCCGCCTCCGAGGAAGGCTCATCCACCCGGGAAAAGCTTCGGCATATGCTCCGGGAAGGGAAACTCGACAACCGCTATGTCGATCTGGACGTGACCGAAAGGCAGATGCCGACCATCGAAATCTTCTCGAATGTCGGCATGGAGGAAATGGGCATCAATTTCAAGGATATGCTGAGCGGTCTGCTGCCCAAGAACACCCGAAGGCGAAAGGTCAAGGTTCCGGAGGCCATGAAGATCCTCACCCAGGAAGAGGCCCAGAACCTTATCGACATGGAGGAAGTCGTCGCGGAAGCGATCCGCAGGGTGGAGCAGGCGGGCATCGTCTTTCTGGACGAGATCGACAAGATCGTCGGTAAAGGATCGACGACAGGTCCCGATGTTTCTCGGGAAGGCGTTCAGCGGGACCTGCTGCCGATCGTCGAAGGCAGCAGCGTCAACACGAAATACGGCCCGGTCAAGACGGACCACATCTTGTTCATTGCTTCGGGAGCGTTTCACGGAATTGCTCCCTCCGATCTCATTCCTGAGCTCCAGGGTCGGTTTCCCATTCGGGTGGAGCTACAGTCTCTGACGAAAACGGATTTCAAGCGGATTTTGACGGAACCCGAAAACGCTTTGATTCTGCAGTACACCGAACTGCTGGCGACCGAAGGTGTTCATCTCGTCTTTGAAGAGGAGGCCATCGACCGGATCGCAACCATCGCCGAGGAAGTCAATGCATCGACCGACAACATCGGCGCCCGACGTCTGCATACGGTGATGGAGAAACTGCTCGAGGATATCCTCTTCGATGCCCCGGACGTTCCGGAACCCACTCTGCGCATCGATGCGGCCATGGTGGATGCCCGACTTTCGGCCATCAAAAACAACCAGGATTTGAGTCGGTTCATCTTGTAAGGTGATGGGGTTGATGAGAGAAGTCAGAAGTCAGAAGTCAGAAGTGAGGAGTCAGAATTCAGGAGTCAGCATTCAGGTGGCGTTCTCGTTGGATAGGTTTCGGTAAGATGTCTATGGCCTATGGCCCATCCTCCTTCGATCGGAGAAACCCGTATGACCCCGAGCGTTGCCGATATTCTTGTCGAATCGCTGCCGTACATCCGGCGGTTTGCCGGGATGACCGTCGTCGTCAAATACGGCGGTCATGCCATGGTGGACGAGCAGCTCAAGGCCGATTTCGCCCAAGACATCACCCTGCTCAAATATGTCGGGCTCAATCCGGTCATCGTTCATGGCGGCGGACCACAGATCAACGAAGTGCTCGAAAAGATGCACATTCAGCCGCAGTTTGTCCGCGGCATGCGTCTTACGGACGACGTTACCATGGATGTGGTCGAAATGGTTCTTGCCGGCAAGATCAACAAGGCCATCGTCCTGCAGATCAACCGCATGGGCGGGCGGGCAGTCGGTCTTTCGGGCAAGGATGGAGGGCTCATCACCGCCAAAAAGATGCAGATCGTCCATCGGGAATCGGCAGACAGTCCTCCGGAAATCATCGATCCCGGGCTGGTCGGTGAGGTGACAGAAGTCAATCCTACCCTCATCCATACCCTGACCACCCAGGGGTTCATTCCCGTGATCGCACCGGTGGGTGTCGGAGAAAATGGAGAGACCTTCAATATCAATGCGGATCTTGTGGCGAGCCATATCGCCATCGCCCTTTCGGCAGGAAGGCTCATCCTGCTGACGGACGTAGACGGCATTCTGGACGCTCAAGGCAGGCTCGTTTCCTCGCTCAACCGAGAGCTGGCGCACGCGCTCATCGAAAAGGGAGAAATTACGGGCGGTATGATCCCCAAGGTCGAATGCGCCCTCGAGGCCATTCTAAACGGGGTGCAAAAGGTGCATATCCTCAACGGCCGCAAGCGCCATGCCCTACTTCTCGAACTCTTTACGGATCGCGGTATCGGAACGGAATTCACGAAATGACGACATCTACTTCATCGGCTTGGATCGATGCCGCAGAGCGGCACATCGCCGGCACCTACAAGCGGTTTCCTCTTGTGCTTGTCCGAGGGGAAGGTTGTTGGGTCTGGGACGAAAACGGAAGGGCCTATCGGGATTTTGTGGCAGGCATCGCCGTGTGCAACCTCGGGCACTGTCATCCGGAAGTGACCCGAGCGATCTGCGAGCAGGCGGCAACCCTCGTTCACGTGTCGAATCTCTACTATACCCAGCCTCAGATCGAGGTGGCCCGTATGCTGACCGAAAACACCTTTGCGGATCGGGTTTTCTTCTGCAACAGCGGGGCGGAGGCGAACGAGGCCGCCATCAAGATCGCCCGAAAGTATTTCAAGGACCGGGGAGAAGGCGATCGGTACGAGATGGTGTCGATGGTCCAGTCCTTTCATGGCAGAACCATGGCCACGTTGTCGGCTACCGGTCAGGAGAAGATCCGAAAAGGCTTCGAACCCGTTCTCCAAGGGTTTCGATTCGTTCCCTTCAACGACATCGATGCCCTGAGAAAGGCGCTTACCCCAAGGACCTGTGCCGTGATGCTCGAACCCATTCAAGGCGAAGGAGGCATCCGCCTTCCCGATCCCGGATACCTGCAGGCGGTCCGGCGGCTCTGCGATGAAACGGGCGCTTTGTTGATCTATGACGAGATTCAGACCGGTATGGGGCGTACCGGAGCGCTTTTCGCCCATGAGCACGAGGGGGTTTGCCCCGACATCATGACCTTGGCCAAAGCGCTCGCAAACGGTCTTCCCATGGGGGCCATGGCATGCACGGAAACGGTTGCACGCGCCTTCGCACCCGGAGCACATGCATCGACCTTCGGTGGCACCCCCCTGGTGACGGCAGCCTCCCGGGCCGTATTGCGGATTCTGACGCAGACCGACATCCTCGCACATGCAAGGGCCATGGGAGAGAGACTGATGTCAGGGCTTCGGGATATCGCCGCACGGCATGCCGTTCTTCGGGAGGTTCGCGGCAGGGGGCTCATGATCGGAGCGGAAATAGACGGAGACGGGACCGAAGTGGTCATGGCGTGTCTGGAGAAAGGATTCTTGATCAACTGCGTTCAGGGAAATGTCCTTCGGTTCGTTCCGCCGCTTGTGGTCGGCCCCGACGATATCGATGCGCTTCTTTCCTGTCTGGATGAGGTACTCGGCCGATGAAAAAAGACCTGCTGACCCTGCTGGATTTGACCCGGGACGATTTCGACCGGCTCTTCGATCGTGCGATCGCCTACAAGCAACGAAAAACACGGGGAATCATCGATCGGCCGTTGATCGGAAAATCCCTCGCGTTGATCTTCGACAAGCCCTCCACCCGGACCAGGGTTTCCTTCGAGGCAGCCATGGTCCAGTTGGGCGGCACACCGCTTTACATCAACACCCGTGATACGCAGGTCAGCCGAAACGAGCCTATTCGGGATACGGCGCGGGTGCTGGCCCGGTATGTGGATGCCGTCGCCATCCGGACCTTTTCGCAGGACTTGCTCGAGGAATTCGCCGAATTTGCCTCCATTCCCGTGATCAACGCCCTGACGGACCGCTACCATCCCACCCAGGTGTTGAGCGATCTGATGACGGTGATCGAGCGCTTCGGCACCTATGCGGGCATCCGGGTGGCCTGGATCGGAGATGGGAACAACGTGGCCCACTCCTGGATCAACGCGGCGGCTGTACTTGGCTTCGATCTGGTGCTGGCCTGTCCGCAAGGGTACTATCCCGATTCGGCCATCCTGGAGCGGGCCGCA
>Ga0272446_1008162_pt1 | contig 10084 bp, 6 predicted proteins | sample YNPCB0061_FD_194587 | JGI IMG/M metagenome (GOLD analysis project Ga0272446, IMG submission 194587) | Hot spring microbial mat communities from Yellowstone National Park, WY, United States - YNP-CB-006-1 | ecosystem: Environmental > Aquatic > Thermal springs > Hot (42-90C) > Sediment | place... | reverse complement strand
CAGTCCGCCTCCGGCGGATTCGGGGTCTGGTCTGCCGACGGCAGCGACGACGCCTGGCTCGATGCCTATGTCAGCGATTTCCTCACCCGGGCCAAGGAGCGTGGCTACGCTGTGCCCGCGCCGGCCTTCGACAACGCATTGGACAACCTGAAGAACCGCCTGGCCTACGTCGAGGACTTCAGCGAGGGCGGCCAGGACATTGCCTACACCCTCTACGTGCTCGCCCGTAACGGACGCGCCGCCATTGGCGACCTGCGCTACTACGCCGAGACCAAGCTCGACGCCTTCGCCACCCCGCTCGCCAAGGCCCAGGTCGCCGCGGCGCTCGCCCTCTACGGCGACCGCCCCAGGTCGGACGCGACCTTCCGTGCCGCCCTGGCCGACCTCGACCGAGGGGCCGACGATGGCAGCGCCTGGCGTCTGGACTACGGCTCGGCGCTGCGCGACGCCGCCGCCCTCCTGACCCTGGCCGCCGAGTCCCGCACCGCCGCCCTGGATCTGGGGTCCCTCGCGCAGCGCGTTCAGGCCCGGCGCGAGGCCTCCCCCTACACCAGTACGCAGGACGACGCCTGGGTGCTCCTCGCCGCCCAAGCCCTGATGCAGGGCGCCGCACGCCCCGAGCTCACCATCGACGGGAGCGCTGCGACCGGCCCCCTGTACCGGCGTCTGGACGGGTCCAGCCTCCTGGCGAGGGCCCTGACCATCGCCAATCGCGGCAGCCAGGCGGAGGAGGTGTTGGTGACCCTGACCGGCGTGCCCCTAACCCCGGCGCCCGCTGGCGGCAGCGGCTATCGTATCGAGCGCGCCTACTATGACCTCGACGGCCGGCGCGTGGACCCCAGCCGCATCGCGCAGGGGGCGCGACTGGTCGCCGTTCTGACGGTCACGGGCGAGGGCCCCCGCCAGGCCCGCCTCATCCTGGACGACCCCCTTCCCGCCGGACTGGAGATCGAGAACCCAAACCTGCTGCGGGCCGGGGACCTGACAGCGATCCCCTGGTTGGGTCTGGAGGAGACTGCCGCCCATACACAGTTCCGATCGGACCGGTTCATCGTCGCCCTAGACCGCGGGCCGGAGGACGGTGCCCAGTTCCAGCTCGCCTACCGGGTGCGTGCCGTCTCCCCCGGGACCTTCGCCCACCCCGCGGCCTCGGTCGCCGACATGTACCGTCCGCGCTATCGGGCCTGGACGGGGGCCGGGGTGGTTGAGGTCAAGGCGGCCGGCGACTAGGCCGTCGAGTCCCCGCTCGATGGGGGCGCAGGCCTGGGCACAGGACTGGGTGAAAGCCCGGGCGCGCCGTTCGGCCCGCCCGGGCGCATCCCTTCAGGTGCCGATTGCGGTGCTGGCCCGGCGCCTGATCCAGGTCTCCAGATCCGCCGGGGGCAAGGGTGGGCTGAACAGGTATCCCTGGGCTTGGGCGCAGCCGGCACGCCGCAGGAGCTCCGCCTGCGCCGCGTCCTCCACGCCCTCCGCCACGGTCTGCAGGCGCAGGCTGTGGGCGAGTTGGAGGATGGAGCGGACGATGGCAGCGCTGTCGGGATCGGTGGCAACGTCGCGGATGAAGGACCGGTCGATCTTGAGCTTGTCGATCGGGAGACGCCGCAGATCCCTCAGCGACGAGTAGCCCGTCCCGAAGTCATCGATCGCCAGACGCACCCCTAGCTCGCGCAGACCCTTCAGGGTCTTCAGGGCCTCAGCGCCATCGGCGCGCAACGCCGACTCGGTGAGGTCCAGCTCGAGCCGCCCGGGGGCCAAGCCACTCGACTGGAGGGCCCCGCAGACCGTGTCCACGAACCCCGCGCGCTGGAGCTGCACGGCCGAGAGGTTCACGCACATGGTCAGATCGCCGAGCCCCTGTTCGTCCCAGCGCCGCGCCTGCCGGCACGCCTCCTCCAGGACCCAGGCACCGATGGGAACCATGAGGCCGGAGTCCTCCGCAACGGGCAGGAACTGGGCCGGCGCCACCTCGCCGAGCTCCGGGTGCGGCCAGCGCAGCAGGGCTTCCACCCCAACCACCTGACCCCCGGCGAGGTCCACCAGCGGCTGGTAGTGCAGCCTCAGCTCCCGGCCGGTCAGCGCCTGGTGCAGCCACTGCTGGAGCCGCAGATGCTCCTGGGAACGGCGGTTCATCTCCGCATCGAAGAACCGATAGCCGTTGCGTCCGGCCGCCTTGGCGGCATACATGGCCGCATCCGCCTTTTGCAACAGCACGTCGAAGTCCTGCCCATCCTCCGGGTACAGGCAGATGCCGATGCTACCCGAGGTGCTGAGCACCTGCCCGCCCAGGTCCAAAGGTGCGGCAATGTCCTGGAGGATGGTTGCGACCACCCGCTCGACCACCGTCGTCTGGAGGATGTCGTCGAGCAGGATGATGAACTCGTCGCCGCCCTGGCGGCTGACGGTGTCGGTGTCGCGCACACAGGCACGCAGACGTTTCACCACGGCCTGGAGCAGGCGGTCCCCGACCGCATGGCCCAGGGTGTCGTTGACGACCTTGAAGTTGTCCAAGTCGAGGAAGAGGACCGCCACGTGCGAGCCATGGCGATCCGCGAGGGCACGCGCATGCTCGAAACGATCCCGCAGCAAGATGCGGTTTGGCAGACCGGTGAGGGCGTCATGGTGGGCCAGATACTCGATGCGCTCCTCTGCCTTCCTGCGCTCGGTGACGTCCTGGCAGGCGCCGTACAGGCGCGGGCGCGCACTGCGCTCGTCCTCGACCACCTTGGAGTACACCCGCAGGTAGCGTACCGAACCGTCCTTGCGCAGCACGCGCAGCTCGCACGCGCTGCTCTGACCCACGGCCAGGCTCTGAATCTCCCTGTCGAAGATGGGCAGATCCGCGGGGTGCACGAAGCAGCGCCAGCAGTGGCGCGCGGTCAGCTCCTCCAGGGTGCAGCCGAAGATCGGCTCGACGGAACCGGCCGCCCAATCGATGGCGAAGCTCCCGTCCCCCGAGCGCAGGCAGGAGAACAGCAGGTTGGTGGTCACGCTCGAGATCAGCCGGTAGCGCGCCTCACTCTCGCGCAACGCCGCCTCTGCCCGCTGGCGATCTAGGGCCGACCCCAGGTCCGCGGCCAGCTTCTCAAGGAGCAGGATCTCATCGGCGCCGAAGGCTGCATCCTCGGCGCGCTTGACCCAAACGGCGGCGTAACTGAGCCTCAGCCGGGGTACGAGGGCAGCGAGAAATCCCTCGCCGAGGGACCGTGGATCCAGCGAGCCCCCAATGGCCAACGACAAGGCATACAGATCCCCAGGGGAAGCGGCCCAGGGCGTCGCCAGATCCGTCATCGGGTCCTGCGCGTCCGGGGGCTCGGAGCTCTGGCAGCCGTCCGACATCGCTCAGGGGTTGCGGGGCCGGCCTGCCGTTGGCCTTGTGGGGGGAAGGAGCCCCGCCGACGCGCAGCCAGGGTGGGGACTGCACGTCATGGAGCGGGATGCATGACCGCAAATATCCATAGCATAGGATCAGCGGCGCCCCATCGGCAATGTCCCCATGAGGACCGCAAGCCCAGGCACGCCCCTGCGGCCAGCCCCGGGACGGGAGCTGGTTGCAAACCGCGGCAGCCTGGCGGCGCTATGGACGCGGCTTGTAGGTGAACTTCTGGCCGCTCAGCGTGGCCGCATACATGAGCCCCCCCTTGGCGACGGTGAAGGTCGCCATCCCTTTATAGTACCCACCGACGGTGGTCGCGTTCTTGTTGGTCCCGCTGGCCCCCGCAGAGGACCCGGTCGTGCCGGCTGCAGCGCTGGCCCCGGCCGTCACGGCAACGGCACTGGCCTCGGCACCGAACTCGAAGTTGCCGCCGGTGAACTCGTTGAACGCCCGTTGGTCCTCGAAGAAGATGATCTGGCTATAGGCCTGGCCGCCGAGCTGCCAACCCGCCGTGAGCTGCACGACGGTGGTGTCGCCCACGTATCGCCCTTGCCGGTAGACGCGACCTTCGCCATAGGCACCGCCCACCACGAAGCCGCCCTTGCCAATGGTCGGGAACACGGCGTAGCCATAGGCGCTCTTGAAGAACCCGCTGCTGGCACCGGCATGCTTGAAGATGTCGATGGTTTCATCGTACGTGTCGGCGCGGGGGGCGCCGAGGGGCAGTGCCACCAGCAGCACGGCGAGAAGCGTCGTCAGGTGCTTGGACATGGTTCGTTCTCCGGGGTTGAGGGGTAGGCCCGTTTGCGGGCCCGTGGTTGCAGGGGTTCGCTCCGTACCGGAAAGGGCCATCGGTGCGCCCAACGCCATAGCAGCACCGAACCGGCCCCTAGCCGGCGTGGGGCCTAGGCGCGCCATCGATACCAACGAACGAGGAAACCGCAGGTCAGGAAGACCAGGGGCAAGATCACCAGGGACAGGCCGCCGACCAGAAGCCGGCGCGCATCGTCGAGCCGTACCTCGCGGTCGGCGGCCCAGCGCTCGGGGGGCGGGTCGAGCCCGCGCTGCCCGCTCGCCCAGCGGACCAGCCGCAGGCCGAGGTCGCGATTGCCCCCCTGCCCCAGGTAGGCGTTGCTGAGAAAGTCCCCGTCCCCAACCACCAGGACGCGCTGTTCGCCCCCCGCCTGACGCTCAACCCGACCCTCGGTCTGGCCCGAGTCCTGCCCCGGCCCACCCTCGCCGAGGCCGGTCTGTCCGCGCGGCGAGGGGCGGCTCAGGGCGAGGAGCAGGTTCAATGGCCCTGCCTCCTCCCCCTCGGCCGGGTCGCGGCTCAGCTCGCCGCGAATCGGGCCTGTCTCGTTCCAACTGCCGCTGCCGGTCGCAAGTCGGGCCGCGATGGACCAACCCGGAGCCGCCGCCTGGGCCAGGGCCGCCGCCCCGGGAAAGAGGGCGGTGGCCTTGAGACCGGCGGTCATCGGGTGGTCCGGGTAGTCGGCAACCAGGGCCACGGTCGGCGTGTCGATCCCCATGCCCCGGGCGTTCGCATCGACCAGGGTCCCGGGGAGGACGCGCAGGCCGAGCTCCTGGGCGAGGGGGTCGAGCCCGCCCAGCCCTCCAGGGTCCATCAGCCAGAGCAGATTGCCCCCGCCGCGCACATAGTCGACCAGCCGCTCGACCTCGCCGGGGAAGAAGTCCACGGCCGGGGTGGAGACCAAGAGCAGATCCGTCCCCTCGGGGATACCGTCTTGCGTCGCCAGGTCCAGGGCGTCGACGCGCAGGCCCTGGCCCTGGAGCAGCTGGGCGAAGCGACCAAGGTCGGCCCCGGCCGGGCTCATGACGCTGCGCTCGCCGTGCCCCAGGAGGGCGGCGACCCGGGTGGGGCGGTCGGCGATCAGGCGCGCGATCGCCGCCGTCATGCTCCCCTCGCTCAGCTCGCGCAGGGTCTCGCGCCGCCCTTGATACTCGAGGACGAGCTGGCCGAGCACGGTCACGTCCGCGCTGCGCGCCTGCTCCGGCGAGCGCTGCGGGTCGATGAAGCTCAGCCTGATGTCGGGGCGGACTTGGGCATAGAGGGCGACCAGGCGCTCGATCGCATCGGCCAGGGGGTGATCCCTCCCGACATAGGCGCCGATGTGCAGGGGGGCCTGGAGGGCGCCCAGCACGGCGACGGTCTGGGGCGAGACGCTGTTCTGTCGAGCCAGGGTCCAGTCCCAGAAGCGGTCGTGGCGGGCGGCAAGCCAGCCCGCCAGAACCACGGCCGCCGCCAACAGCAGGACGAAGACCAGGTCCGTCAGCATCCGGCCCAGGGGTGCAGTGGCCTGCACCCAGCCGGGAAACCCACTGCCGTCGCAGCCCGAAGCCCGACGCGGGGCCGACCCCCCTGGGGCCTGCTGCGCAACCCGCCGCGCCATGCTCAACGGAGCCTCCGGTTCGCCAGTCCGCGGTGGGTCAGGGCCAGGAACAGCACGCTGAACAGCAGGAAGTAGGCGATGTCGCTCAGGCGCACGGCACCGATCAGAAACCACAACAGATGCCCGTTCCAGGACAGCCAATCGAACAGGGTGCTGGCGGGCTCGAAGAGCCGCCCGGCCTCGCCGACCACAGAGAAGCCGAGCAAGATGGCGTAGGCCACCACCAGGGCCACCCCCGGCTGGGCGCTGAGGGTCGAGGCGAAGAGCCCAACCGCCGCGAACAGCAGGGTGGAGAGCCAGAGTCCAAGGGTGGCGGCCGCGAGCAGCCCCGGGTCCAGCTCGGTGGCGCCCACCAGGGTCAGGCCAAGGAGTGGCGGCAGGAGGCAGACCAGCGTGAGCAGGCCGGTCAGGCCCAGATACTTGCCCGCGACCAGCTCGAGGATGGAGACGGGAGCCGCCCCGAGGAGGGACGCGCTGCCCTGCTCACGCTCGCCGGCGAACATGCGGGCCGCCAGCAGCGGGGCGGCGAGGAGGGTCAGGGCCGCGGCGAAGCCCCAAAGGTTCAGGGACAGCTCCAGGGTCAGGCCGACGGTACGCTTGGCCGCCTCCAGCCCCGCATAGCGCTCGAGGACCTGCAGGAAGGTCCACCCCAGCACGGCCTGGCTGGCGGCCAACAGCACCCAGGCGAGGGGGGTGAGGAGCCCCGCTCGCCACTCGCGCGCAGCGAGGGTCAGGACCATGGCGCACCCCCGGCGCTGGACCTGGAGGCGGCGCCCGGAGCGGCCCCCGGCGGGACCCCTGGTGCAGCCACCGCCCCGCCCTGGTGTCCTGCACCCTGAGTCTCGGCATCCGGCCCTTCCAGGGCCAACCCCAGGGTCTCGAAGTAGATCCGCTCCAGGTCGGTGCGCTCGGCGGTCAGCTCGCGCAGCCCCCAGCCACCCTCGACCAAAGCCCGCGCCAGGGCGGACGGCGGCTGCCCCGGGGCCAGGTCGATGCGCAGGGTCCCGTCCTCTGCGGCCAAGACCGAGGCCACGGCCGGCAGCCCAAGGAGCGCCTCCTGCGGGGCAGGACGCTCAAGGCGCACCCGGAAGACCCCGCTGCGGTGCAGCTCCCGCTGGGGGGCCAGAGGACCCTGGTGGACGGCCCGCCCACTGCGCAGGATCAGGACCTGGGTGCACACGGCCTGGACCTCGGGCAGGATGTGGCTGGACAGGATGACCCCGCAGTGGGCCGCAAGCTCGCGAATCAGCAGCCGTACCTCGCGGATCTGCTCCGGGTCGAGCCCCTCGGTCGGCTCATCGAGGATCACGAGGTCTGGCTCGTGGACGATGGCCTGGGCCAAGCCGACGCGTTGGCGGTAGCCCCTGGAGAGCTTGGCCAGCAGGCGCCGGCCCACCTCCTGGAGGCCACAGCGGGCCTTGACCCGGCTCACCGCCGAGGAGACCTGGCGCGCCGGGACCCGATGCAGACGGGCGCAGAGCGTCAGGTACTCGTCTACCCGCATCTCCGGGTAGAGCGGAGGGCGCTCCGGCAGGTACCCGAGGTGGCGCTTTGCCTTGATGGGGTGGCGCTCGAGGTCGATGCCGCACACCTCGATCCGCCCTGCGCTGGGCGCCAGATTGCCGCTCAGGATCTGGAGGCAAGTCGTCTTGCCGGCACCGTTGGGCCCGAGCAGGCCAAGCACACCGCCGCGCTCCAGGCTCAGGCTGACCTCGCTGAGGGCGGGGGTTCCGCCATAGCAGCGCGTGATGCCGGTGACTTCGAGGAGGCTGGACATGGCGGGCGAAGATACCGCGGATGGGCCCCAGGGTCCAAGGGCGGCCCGCGCTGGCACCGGCGCCGACACCCGACGACAATGGCCACCGGGCACACATTCAGGAGACTGAGATCCAGGCAGCCCAATGACTCGGCTTGGCATCGACACTGGTGGCACCTTCACCGACTTCGTCCTTTGGCGCGGGGGCCAGGTGCGGGTCCACAAGGTCCTGTCGAACCCGGTCGCCCCCGAGCTCGCCATCCTGCAAGGGATCAGGGAGCTCGGCCTCGATCCCGCCGGGCTCAGGATCATCCACGGCTCCACGGTGGCGACCAACGCCGTGCTCGAGCGCAAGGGGGTCCGCACCCTGTATGTCGCCAATCGAGGGCTGAAGGACCTCCTCACCATCGGCCGCCAGGCCCGCGAGCGCCTGTATGACCTACAGCCACCCGCGCCACCGCCGCCGGTCCCGGCGCAGTTGTGCTGGGAGACCGGCGGTCGCCTGGGCGCGGACGGCACCTACATCGAGCCTCTGACGGCGCTGGACGTGTCCGCATTCGCCGCGGCGCTGCGGACCTTGTCGCCCGCGGCGGTGGCGATCAACCTGCTGTTCTCCTACCTCGACGACAGCGCCGAGCGGGCGTTGGAGGCGGTGGTTCCACCCGAGGTCTTCTGCTCACGCTCCTCCCAGGTCCTGCCGGTGGCGGGCGAGTACGAGCGCGGCATTGCGACCTGGCTGAACGCCTGGGTGGGACCCCTGGTCGGCCGGTACTTGGAACGTCTGCAGGAAGGGCTCCGAGGGGCTGACCTGTCGGTGATGCAGAGCAGCGGGGAGGCCGTCGCCGCCGCCCACACCGCCCACCGCGCCGTGCACCTACTGTTGTCGGGACCGGCCGGGGGCCTGGTGGGTGCCGGTCTCGCCGGGCGCCTGGCCGGCTTTGATCGTCTCCTCACCTTCGACATGGGTGGCACCTCCACGGACGTGGCCCTGCTCGCGGGCGAGCCTCGCCTGACCACCGAGGGACGGGTGGCGGGCTACCCCGTGGCGGTGCCCATGGTGGACATGCACACGATCGGCGCGGGCGGCGGCTCCATCGCACGCCTTGACGCCGGTGGCGCCTTGCTGGTCGGCCCGGAGTCCGCCGGGGCCCATCCGGGCCCGGCCTGCTACGGGCGCGGCGGGGCTGAACCGACCGTCACCGACGCAAACCTGGTCCTCGGGCGGCTTCGTCCAGAGGCCTTCCTGGGCGGGCGCATGACCCTGGACACCGCCGCCGCCCGGGCGGCCATGCAGCGCCTCGGCGCGGCCATGGGGATGGGTGCGGAGCAGGCCGCCCAGGGCGTGATCGCTGTCGCAAACGAGCACATGGCCAGGGCGCTGCGGGTGATCTCGGTCCAACGCGGCAGGGACCCGCGGGACCATGTCCTGGTCTCCTTCGGCGGAGCGGGCGGGCTGCATGTCTGCGCCCTGGCGGAGGCGCTCGGCATGAGCCGTGCCTTGGTGCCACTCCATGCGGGGGTGCTGTCGGCCCTGGGGATGCTCGCCGCCCGTCCGGGACGCACCCTGACCCGCACCTTGGGCCGGGATCTCACGGAGCTGAGCGACGGCGACATCGCCGGACGCCTCGCGGACCTCGCCCGGGAGGGGCGCCAGGCGCTCCTGGCGGAGGGACTGGCCGAGGCGGAGCTGAGCGCGGACCTGTCCGTTGATCTGCGCTACCGCGGCCAATCCTACACCCTCAACGTCCCCTGGCAGGGGCTGGCGGCGAGCGCCGAGGGCTTCCATCAGGCTCACCAGGGGCGCTACGGCCACCGTCTGGATCTGCCGGTGGAGCTCGTGAACCTGCGGGTCAGGGTCCGCGGACCCGAGCCTGACCTGAGTCTGCCTCCTTGGGCGCCCGCGAGCCGCGGGCAAGCCACCAGCACCCACGTGGTCGGTTGGGGCGAGCCGGTGCCTGTCCTACCTCGCAGCGAATTGGGCAGCCGTCCGATCTCCGGGCCGGCGGTGATCGTCGACCCCGTGGCGACGACCTGGCTGGCCCCCGGCTGGGCGTCTCAAGCAGACCTGCATGGCAACCTCCTGCTCTGGCGCGGCGCGCCCTGAGCCCCAGCCGCGCGGGCGCGCCGACCGCGATCCACAAGGATTTCGCCCGCCGTGCCTCAGTCCTTTCCAATCCAGACATGAGCCTGAAAGAGGGGGGGTGAGGGCCAAGGTCAGGGTCAGGCAGCGGATTGTTGGGCTTGGTTGATGGAACGGAACAGTGTGGCCCGGGCCTCGTTGAGGCGACGGGCGGCCTCATTGTCGCTGATGGCATCGGCCAGCGCCTCGAGGTTCTCGAAGGTGACGCCGGGCTTGAGGTACTGAGCGGCCTCGGGGAGGGACTTGAGCGTCTCGTCGGGCGGGGTCATGGTCTGGTAGCGGTAACGCTTGCGTAGCCGTCCCTTGGCATCGATCGCCTCGGTGGGGAAGAAGCAGGGGCGGTGGGCGTTGAGGTAGGGAGACAGGACCCCTTGGGCGAAGTCGTTGACCTGTTGGGCAAAGCG
>Ga0272446_1008161_pt1 | contig 10085 bp, 3 predicted proteins | sample YNPCB0061_FD_194587 | JGI IMG/M metagenome (GOLD analysis project Ga0272446, IMG submission 194587) | Hot spring microbial mat communities from Yellowstone National Park, WY, United States - YNP-CB-006-1 | ecosystem: Environmental > Aquatic > Thermal springs > Hot (42-90C) > Sediment | place... | reverse complement strand
GTGGTGCTTTGCGGTGTTGCTAGCCGCCGGCGCATACGCCCAGGTGGAAACCGGCAGGATCATCGGCACGGTGAAGGACCAGACCGGGGCCGTAGTTCCGAACGCCGTCGTCACCTTGACCAACGTGCTCACAAATCAGAAAGTGGAGGTGAGCGCGCGGGGAGACGGGACTTTCGAATCTCCGCCTTTGCGCATCGGCGAGTATCGCGCTGAGGCGGCCAAAGATGGGTTCAAACGGGCGGTGCGCGCGGGCATCACCCTCCAGATTCAGCAGACCGTCGTGGTGGACTTTGCCTTGGAAGTGGGCGCCATCACCCAGGAGATCTCGATCAGCGCCGCGCCGCCGCTGCTCACTGTGACGGAGGCGGCGCAAGGGCAAGTGATCGACAATCAGAAAATTGTCGACTTGCCGCTGAACGGCCGCGATTACATCCAACTGGCGCTGCTATCGGCGGGCGTGAACCGCCCGGCGCCCGGAGCGCGCACCGAGGGGTTCTCAGGCAGCGGCATGCGCGCCTCGCAAAACAACTACCTGCTCGACGGGGTCGACAACAATAACGCGCAGATTGCGGCTCAAGGCAGGCAGGGCGAAGCCGTGAAACCCAACGTGGACGCCATTCAGGAATTTAAAGTCCTCACCAACGCCTATTCGGCCGAATACAGCCGCGCCACCGGGGCCGTCATCATCGTCAACTTAAAATCCGGAACCAATGAATTGCACGGAACCGCTTACGAGTTTCTGCGCAACGAAAAGCTGGACGCCAAGAACTTCTTCGACTTGCCCTCCGAACCCCGTCCTCCCTTCAAACGGAACCAGTTCGGGTTTTCGCTGGGCGGACCGGTGAAGAAAAACCGGACCTTCTTCTTCGGCGACTACGAGTGGATGAAGATTCGCGAGTCGCGGACGGTCAATAACACCATCCCCACCGCACGGATGGTGCGGGGCGATTTTGCCGAACTGCTCCCCAGCGCGCGGATCTACGACCCCGCCACTTACGACGCCGCCACCCGCCAGCGCCAGCTTTTTCCCGGCAACGTGATTCCGCCGTCTCGCTTCGACCGTGTGGGATCGCGGCTGGCTTCCCTCTATCCGGCGCCTAACAAGGAAGGACTGACGCGGAACTTTCTTTACAATCCAGCGGATGCGACCAACCGCGACCGCTGGGACATCAAACTGGATCACTCCCTGGGCAATGCCGGCAGCCTCTATGGCCGCTACAGCTACCAGAAAGATTACGAACCCGGGTCTCCGGATTTGCCGGCGCCCGCCTATGGCGGCTCGAACGCCCGCGACATCACGACCACGGGGCACAACTTCATGGTGGGCTACAACCGCATCCTCACGCCGGCGATGGCGCTGTCCGCCAAGATTGCCTGGAACGCCCTGCTGACCCGCATCACGCCGCCGCCCGAAGTGAACCGCTCGCTGAACGCCGAGTACGGGCTGCGGGGAGTCGACACCAGCACCCCGGGGATGGCGCAAATCAACGTCACCGGTTACACCGCGCTCGGCCTGGGTTCGACATTGCCCAATAACGCTGACTCCCAGAACCGCCAAGCCGTGGTAGACCTCTCGTGGTTGCGCGGCAAACACAGCCTCAAAACTGGAGCCAACCTGAGCTGGCTGCAAAGCCACCTGTCTAACCCAAACCAGGCGCTCGGCGTGTTCAGCTTTGACAGCAGCTATTCGCGGAACACGCAAACCTTGCGCGAAGGCAACGCGGTGGCGGATTTGTTGCTCGGGCTTCCTTTCCAGGCGCAAGTCTCAACGCCTTCCTACATGAACCAGCGTGCGCCCTGGTACGGCTTTTATCTCCAGGATGATTGGAGAGTGACTGCCCGGCTGACCCTGAATCTGGGGCTAAGGTGGGACGTGCGCCTGCCCTGGGTCGAGACCCGAAACTTGTGGGCGAACTTTGACATCGACACCAACCCAGCCGCGGCGCAACTGGTCTTGGCGCGCGATGGATCGCGCGCCGACCGCGCCACCATACGCCCGGATCGCAACGACGTCGCCCCGCGGTTCGGATTCGCCTACAACGTGGTTCGCCACACGGTGATTCGCGGCGGTTACGGAGTCTATTACTCTCAGTATGAAGGGATGGGCGGAGCGCAGTACTTGCAAACCAACCCTCCTTTTCAATATCGCGCGCAGATCGACACCGACCGCGTGACGCCTTCGTTGATTCTGGCGGCGGGAATTCCCCCGGGTACAGTCAGCCCGCAGAATGCGCGGGACATCGGAACATCCTCCTACCAGCGCGATATGCGCAACGGATATGCCCAGCAATGGAACTTCAATATCCAGCGCGAGCTGCCGGGGCAGATGGTGGTGGAGGTGGGCTACTACGCCAATGCGGCGCACAAGCTGATGCGGCGAACCGAAGGAAACTGGGCCCTCCCGGGTCCCGGCGCCATCAATCCGCGCCGCCGCTATCAGCGGGTGCTCGTTCCACGGGACAACGCGGTGGTGGGTCCGCTGGCGAATACCTACCGGCACGAGGCCACCTCAAACTCGAATTTTCATTCCCTCCAAATGCGTGTGGAAAAGCGCCTGTCGGCGGGCTTGAGTCTGCTGGGCTCGTATATGTGGTCCAAGACCATCAGCGACGGCCGGGGTGAATCGGCGGCTGGAGGCGTCTCGAACTCCCTCCCCCAGGATCCCCTCAACTACCGGGCGGAGCGTTCGCTGGCTGACGAACACCGGGCGCACCGGCTGGTGGTGAGCCACAACTACGATCTGCCCGTGGGGCGCGGCAAACGTTACCTCTCCGATGCGAATCGCTTCGTTCAAGGCCTCCTGGGCGGTTGGGCCATCACCGGCATCACTACCTTGACCAGCGGGCGGCTGGTGAACCTGAGCGTCCAAGGCAATCCCTCCAACACGGGAATGCCGGACCGTCCGGATGTGGTCGGACCTTGGAAACTCAGCCGCGATCAACGCAGCCTGGAACGCTGGTTCAATACCGCGGCGTTTGTGCGTAATCAGCAATACCGCTATGGCAACGCAGGCCGAAATTTGATTGAAGGTCCGGGAGAAGTGAACTTCGACTTTGGCGTGCACAAGACATTCCCTGTGCGCGAAGGGATGCGACTCCAGTTCCGGGCCGAAGCCTTCAACGCCACCAATACGCCGCAGTTCGGGGTTCCCAACGCCCAGGTCGGCAACGCGAATTTCGGAACCATCGGCGGCGCCGGGCGGCCGCGCAATTTCCAGTTCGGCCTGAAATTCATTTTTTAGCCCGCTTCGAAGTCCCCCATCTTCGGAGGACGGATAGAGCGCCTCATGGGTTGAACCGGGACCCGCTCTGAGGATCACCCGCGGCTGGCAAGCGCGGCTCACCCGGGGTCGCCGCCAACGCGAGTGGGAATCCGGCAGCGCCGCTATACTGGTATCCGGGATGTCTGATGCCCCCTTCGTTCACCTGCATTGCCACACCGACTACTCGCTGCTGGACGGAGCCTGCGAAATCAAGCAGTTGATGAAACTCGTGCGCGAAGCGGGGATGCCCGCGGTGGCCATGACCGACCACGGGAACCTGTTCGGCGCCGTCGAATTCTACAACGAGGCCAAAGAAGCGGGCGTGCATCCGGTCATCGGCTGCGAAGTTTACGTTTCGCAGCAAGGACGCCTGAGCCGCTCCGATACCGACCGCTATAACCACCTGGTGCTGCTCTGCGAAAGCCAGGAAGGCTACCGCAACCTGCTCAATCTGGTTTCGACGGGCTATTTGGAAGGCTTTTACTACAAGCCCCGGATCGACAAGGACCTGCTTGCCGCACACTCCAAGGGCCTGATCGGCATGTCCGCTTGCCTTAGGGGCGACGTCAATGAGGCGCTGCTGAGCGAGCGCTACGACGAGGCCCGCCGGCTGGCCTACCAATACGCCGACATCTTCGGGCGCGACAACTTCTTCCTCGAAATCCAGGACCACGGGATGGACAAAGACCGGATCGTGGTCCCGGCTCTGGCGCGCCTGTCGGCCGAAACCGGAATTCCTCTGGTGGCTACCAACGATTCCCACTACCTGCGGCGGGACGACGCACGCGCCCATGAGATCTTGCTGTGCATACAGACGGGCAAGACCATGAGCGACCCCAATCGCCTGCGCTGGGACCGCCCGGAGTTCTACCTCAAATCCAAAGAGGAGATGGCGGCGCTGTTCGGAGACTTCCCCGACGCGCTGGTGAGGCCCTGGGAAATCGCCCAGCGCTGTCAGGTCCGGCTCGACAAGGTGAAAGAGCCCTTCCCCCGTTTCGACGTTCCGGAAGGCCACACGACGGAATCTTACTTCGAATATGTCGCCCGCATGGGCTTCGAGCGCCGCCGCCCCCGCCTGGAGGCGCAGCGCGCCCGGGGCCAACTCAAACACGACCTGCGCGAGTACATGGAACGCCTGGAGTGGGAAATCAAGGTCATCCAGCAAATGAAGTTCTGCGGGTACTTCCTTATCGTGTGGGACTTCATACGCTTCGCCAAAAGCGCCGGCATTCCGGTGGGTCCCGGGCGAGGCTCGGCTGCGGGAAGCTTGGTTTCCTACGCGATGGAAATCACCGATATCGACCCGCTCCAGTACGATCTTCTGTTTGAACGCTTCCTCAACCCCGAGCGCGTGACGCTGCCCGACATCGATATCGACTTCTGCACCCGCCGCCGCGGCGAAGTGATCCAGTATGTGACCGAAAAGTACGGCCGCGAACAGGTGGCGCAAATCATCACCTTCGGCACGCTGGGGGCGAAAGCGGCCATCAAGGACGTAGGCCGCGCGCTGGACCTCAAGTTTGCCGACGTGGACCGCCTCACCAAGATGGTCCCGGCCCAGCTCAACATCAAGCTCAAGGACGCCATCGCCCAGGAGCCGAATCTCGCGGATGCGGCGGCCAAGAATCCCGCCGTGCGCGAGGTGCTGGACACCGCCATGAAGCTGGAAGGCATGGCGCGCAACGCCAGCGTACACGCTGCCGGCGTGGTCATATCTCCGGTCCCGTTGAGAGAACTCGTCCCTCTCTATAAGACCAATAAGGACGAAATCGTCACCCAGTACGACATGGCGGGCCTGGAAAAGCTCGGTCTGCTTAAGATGGACTTTCTCGGGCTCACCACGCTGACGCTCATTCACGACGCCCTCCAGCTCATTGAAAAGTACCGCGGCGTCAAGCTGGCCATCGAGGACCTGCCGCTCGACGATCCCGAAACGTACGCCATTTTCTCGAAGGGTTACACCAGCGGCGTCTTTCAGTTTGAAAGCGAAGGCATGCGCGACATCTTGCGCCGCTATCAGCCTTCGCGCATCGAAGATCTGTGCGTGCTCAACGGCCTGTACCGGCCGGGGCCCATCCAGGGCGGCATGGTGGACGACTTCATCGCCCGCAAGCACGGCCGCAAGGAAGTGGTCTACGACTTGCCGGAGCTGAAACCGATCCTGGAAGAAACCTACGGCGTCATCGTCTATCAGGAGCAGGTCATGCGCATCGCCAACGTGCTGGCGGGCTACTCGCTCGGCGAAGCGGACCTGCTGCGCCGCGCGATGGGCAAGAAGAAATCCGAAGAGATGGCCCGGCAGCGCGACCGCTTCCTGCACGGCGCCAAAGAGCGCGGCATTCCCCAGCGCAAGGCGGAGAAAATCTTCGACCTGATGGAACAGTTCGCCGGCTACGGCTTCAACAAATCCCACTCGGCCGCCTACGCCTACCTGGCCTATGTCACCGCCTATTTAAAGGCGCATTACCCGATCGACTTCATGGCGGCGCTGTTGACTTCGGAAACGGGCAACACCGCCAAAATCGTCAAGTACATCAACGAGTGCCACGAGCGCGGCATCCGCGTCCTGGCGCCGGACGTCAACTCCAGCGATTGGAACTTCACCCCCGATGGAGACGCCATCCGCTTCGGTCTGGGCGCCGTCAAGAACCTGGGGCAAAACGCCGTCGAGGCGATTCTGAAGGCCCGGGCCGAGGTGGGCCGCTTCCGCAGCCTCTTTCAGTTCTGCGAGACGGTCGACCTTTCGGCCCTCAATCGCCGCATGATCGAGAGCCTCATCCGCGCCGGAGCCATGGATTCATTGCCAGGCTCCCGCGCCCAGTTAATGGCCGCCGTCGAGACGGCCATCGAACGCGGCCAGCGGGCGTGGGCCGACAAGCAAAGCGGCCAGGCGGGTTTGTTCGCCATGGCCGGCGTGGAGGAGCCGGACCCCGCCGCTGAACGGCTGCCCGGCGTCCCGGACTGGACCCTCAAGGAGAAGCTGCGCGGGGAAAAGGAAATGCTGGGCTTCTATGTCACCGGCCATCCGCTCGACGAATACGCCGAAAAAGCCGCGGAATTGGCCACCCACGACACCGAAAGCCTGGAAAAACTGCCGCGGGGCGCTGAAGTCTCCGTCTGCGGAGTGCTAACCGCGATCACCCGTAAGCGCAACAAAGAAGGCCGCATGTGGGCTACCATGCAACTCGAGGACCGCCGCGGCCACGTGGAAACTTTGCTGTTCGCCTCCCAATATGAGAACAACGCGCAGTTCCTGCTCGAAGACCAGGCGGTTCTGGTTCGGGGTACGGTGCTGACCGAAGAGGGAAGTTCCCCCAGGCTCTCGGCGCAGGAGATCGTCCCTCTGGATCTGGCCAGCGTGTCCTACCCGAATCTCATTTCTATCCGGGTGCCTCTGGAACGAAAATCCGATGCTGAACTCGCCTCCGAGATCCGGGCGTTGTTTAATAGAAAGAGGGGAGGAACCGCCGTCCGGCTGCGGCTGGAGAAAGCGCGCGATTTCTCCTTGATTCTGGACGTGGACGACAAGGTCCGTCCGGATAGGGAATTTCGAGCCGAGATTGAACGGCTCTGCGGCCCGGAGGCGCTGGAAGTGCTCGCCGGCTGAGAAAAAGAATGGCTCACCCTAATAACGCTACCCCACCACCAGCCTCTGCTGAAGAACGGATCGCCCGGCTGGAGGAGGAACTCCGGAGGCTGAAAGCCGACACCGCCTCCCCATCCCCATCTGCCGAGCCGGAAAAACCCGCTTCCCCCACTTGGCAGCGGGTCCAACTGGCCCGGCATCCCAAGCGCCCTCACTCGCTTGATTACATCGAGCGCATCTTCACCGGCTTTCACGAGCTGCACGGGGACCGCGGCTTCGCCGACGACCCGGCCATCGTTGCCGGTTTCGCGGCGCTAGACGGCAAGCCGGTCATGGTGGTCGGCCAGCAGAAAGGCCGCGACACCAAGCAGAAGCTGTACCGTAACTTCGGCATGCCGAAGCCGGAAGGATACCGCAAGGCGCTCCGAGTCATGCGCCTGGCGGCGAAATTTGGCCGCCCCATCATCACCATGCTCGATACCCCCGGCGCCTACCCGGGCGTGGACGCCGAAGAGCGCGGGCAGGCGGAAGCCATCGCCGTAAACTTGCGCGAGATGGCGCGCTTGGGAGTCCCCATCGTGGTGATCGTCATCGGGGAAGGCGGCTCTGGCGGCGCCCTCGCACTAGGCGTGGGAAACCGCGTTTTGATGCTGGAAAACGCGATTTATAGCGTCATTTCGCCCGAAAGTTGCGCTGCTATCATCTACCGAGACGCCTCGCTCGCCGAGCGAGCCGCCGAAGCGCTGAAACTCACCGCCCCGGACTTGCTGAGCCTGGGTCTTATTGACGAAATCGTGCCGGAACCGGGCGAGGGCGCCCACTCGGACTGGGATCAAGCGGCTGGCGCCCTCAAGACAGCCCTCCTGAAAAGCCTGAAAGAGCTGGCAGGACTCAGCCCCCGCGAACTCGTCGAGCAGCGCTATCAAAAGTTCCGAAACATGGGCAATTTTTTCACCGAAGGGCCGGCTTAGAGGCCCACTTCCTGTTGCTTTTGTGGGAACCGAGGCGTCTAAATGACAGAGGCCGAATCTTTGAACATTCCCACCTGGATTCTCGTCTAAGTGAGTCGGGAGCCTGATTCGTGAAGCGCAAGTGGAAGATAATATTGGCCATTACTCTCCTGCTACTGGTGTCGGGCGGGACCTACGCCTCCTATCGCTACAGCCAGCGGGACATCGTGACGGTGCAAACCGGGAAGGTGATCCGCCAGGATTTGACTTCTGTAGTGACCGCCTCCGGAGAGATTAAGCCACGCAATTACATCAACATAGGTAGCAACTCCAACGCTCCGGCCCGCATTGTGGCCATCTTAGTCAAGGAAGGGGACCGGGTGCGTAAGGGGCAGCAACTGGCCAAGCTCGAGTCGGTGCAGCCGGAGGCCGAAGTCGCTGCTCAGAAGGCCAGCTTGAGCTCGGCGGAAGCCGAGGCAGCCGCACAGGAGGCGGCTGTCCGGGCGGCCGATGAAAGCATTCGCACAGCCCAAGCCACCATCGACCGGGTAAAAGCCGAACTGGAACGCGCCCGCCTGAATTACGAGCGCGCCCAGCAGCTTTTCCAGAGCCAGCTCATCTCGCGCCAGGAGTATGACCAGCGCAGAGTCGAGTTGGACGCCCAGCAAGCCGCCTTGCGCGAAGCCGAAGCGCGTTTACAACAGGCCAAGGCGCAGCGCGCGCAGTTGGCGTCCTCACTGATGGCGGCGCAACGCCGGGTCAGCATTTCTCAGGCCAACTTGCGCCGGGCTTTTGACTTTCTGGAACGGACCCAAGCCGTGGCGCCGCTGGACGGCGTGGTGACCAATCTCCCGGTCCGCGTGGGCGAAACCGTGGTTCCCGGCATTCAAAATTCTCCAGCCAGCCTCATCATGACCATCGCCGATATGTCGCTCATTACGGCGGAAGTCAAGGTCGATGAGACCGACATCGTTAACGTGAAGCTGGGCCAAACCGCCGACATCACCATCGATGCCATCCCCAACCGCACTTTCAAGGGCAAAGTGATTGAAATCGGCAACACCGCCATCCTGCGTTCCACCGGCCTGGCGGCTTCGCAAAGCGCCATATCCAGCCAGGAAGCTAAGGACTTCAAAGTGGTGATCGCGCTCGACAACCCTCCGGATGAAATCCGTCCGGGGTTGTCCTGCACCGCCAAGATCACCACCGCCGTGCGCCAGAAGGCGTTAAGCATTCCCATTCAAGCGCTGACCGTGCGGCAGAGAGGCGATCTGGAAGCCAAGCCGCAGGGCAACGTGCAGGCTGCGAGCAAGCCGGACCCGGCTGCCGAAAAGGCTCGCAAGGAAGAGATTCAAGGCGTCTTTGTCATCCAGGGGGACAAAGCGGTTTTCAGGAAAGTCGAAACGGGGATCACCGGCGCCACCGACATCGAAATTTTAAGCGGGCTGAACGAAGGCGAGGAAATCGTCACCGGATCATATAAAGTGATTCGGACCTTGCGTAACGAAGCCCGGGTGAAGGTGGACAACAAATCTCCGGCAAAGGCGGAAAGCTGAAATGGCAGGCCGCCTCTTGCTATCATCAGGCAGGATCTATCATGGCGAACGCAGTTGCAACTGAGGCAGCCGCCCGCGGCGAACAACTCCGGCGGGAAGGCATTGTCATCCGGACGTACGACCTTTGGAAAACCTATATCATGGGCGATCAGGAAATCCACGCCGTCTCCGGCGTGGACGTGGAAATCCGCAAGGGCGAGTATGTGGCCATCATGGGCCCTTCCGGCTCGGGCAAGTCCACCCTAATGAACCTGATCGGGTGCCTGGATACCCCTACCAAGGGGGACTATTTCATCAACGGCAACCTGGTCAGCACCATGAACGACGACGAACTGGCGCGCATCCGCAACAAGGAGATCGGGTTCGTCTTTCAGACCTTCAACCTGTTGCCCCGGGCTACGGCGCTGCACAACGTCGAGCTGCCGCTCATCTATGCCGGCATGAGCTCGGACGAGCGCATCGAACGGGCCAAACAGGCGCTGCGCCAAGTGGACCTGGAAGCGCGCATGTACCATAAGCCCAACGAGCTCTCCGGCGGACAACGCCAGCGCGTGGCGGTGGCAAGAGCCCTGGTCAACAACCCCTCCATCCTGCTCGCCGATGAGCCCACCGGCAACCTCGACACCGCCACCGGCAACGAAATCATGGCGCTGTTCGAACGGCTGCACCAGCAAGGCAACACCATCGTTCTGGTGACCCACGAACACGATATCGCCATGCATGCCTGGCGT
>Ga0272446_1008160_pt1 | contig 10085 bp, 6 predicted proteins | sample YNPCB0061_FD_194587 | JGI IMG/M metagenome (GOLD analysis project Ga0272446, IMG submission 194587) | Hot spring microbial mat communities from Yellowstone National Park, WY, United States - YNP-CB-006-1 | ecosystem: Environmental > Aquatic > Thermal springs > Hot (42-90C) > Sediment | place... | reverse complement strand
CCTCGCCGACGACGCGCAGCTCGCCGGGCAAGTCGGCGGCGCGCACGGCGAATCCGTCACGGATCGAGCGGGACAGCGGCGGATAGTCGCGGTCGGCGCGCACCGGGGCCGCCAGCACGCGTCCGGCGGCTTCGCCCAGGGCAACCTCTTCCCGCGCCGGCAGGCAACGCTCCCGGGTCACTTCCCGGATCACGCACTCGCGCGCTTCTGTGAATCGCAAGGTGGGCACAAATTTCAGTGTAACCCACCCCTTGCGGCCCAAGACCTCTTACAGTAAAGGCATGCCGTATCGCTCGTCGCTCTGCCTGATGGCCTCCCTGATCCGCGAGCGGGCCCTGTCGCCGCTCGAATTGCTCGATGCGCACCTGGCGCAGATCGCTCGCAGCAATCCGCGCCTGAACGCATTTGTTTCCGTACTGCACGAAACGGCGCGGGAGGAGGCCAGGCGCGCCGGGAGCGCCTTGATGCGGGGCGACTGCCTGGGACTGCTGCACGGCGTGCCGGTGACAGTGAAAGACAGCTTCGACGTGGCGGGTCTGCCGACCCTGTGCGGAAGCAAATTGCGCTGCGATCATCGCGCCTCGGAGGATTCGGCCGCGGTCGCGCGCTTGCGCGCCGCCGGAGCGGTGATTCTCGGCAAAACGAACTGCCCCGAATTCCTGCTGAGCTACGAAACCGACAACTACACCACGGGCTGCACGCGGAACCCCTGGGATCTCGATCGTACGGCGGGCGGCTCGAGCGGCGGAGAAGCGGCCGCCATCGCCTCGCTCTGCTCCCCTGGAGGAATCGGCAGCGACGGGGGCGGCTCGATCCGCATTCCGGCCCACTTCTGCGGCATCGCCGGCCTGAAGCCGACGCCGGGGCGGATCTCGGCGGCGGGCCATTTTCCGGTCATCTCGCATCCCGGCGGACTATTGGGCGTGGGCGGGCCCATGGCGCGCTCGGCCCGTGACCTGCAATTGCTGTTCTCGGTTCTGGCCGGATACGACAGCCAGGACCCGTTCTCAGCCCCCGTCCCCTTGCGAAAGCCGTCCCTGGAGCGCTTGCAAGTAGGGGTCTGGGAGCAGTTCTACCGGGTGCCGGTGGATGCCTCGATTCGCGAAGCCGTATCGCAGGCCGCTGGGGTGCTGGGCGAAATCGGAATCCCGGCCGAACCGTTCGAGCCGTGCGGGCTCGAGCGCGCCCCGAATCTGTGGTGGTTTTTCTTCGGCCAACTGCCCGCGCGCACCGTTCGCGAGATGTTCCGGGGACGGGAGCAGGAGGTGCATTGGACTGGGTCCGAGTTCGTGTACCGCGCCGTGGAAGAGCCCGAGCCAACCGCGCAGGACGTTCTCAACAACCTGGCCGCCCGCGACCGGATGCGCGCCGCGCTGCTGCGCCAGATGGAGCGCTATCCGGTGCTGTTGACGCCGCCCTGCGGCGTTCCCGCCTTCCATCACCGCCAGCGGCGCTGGGATCTGGGAACGAAGACCATCGGCCTGTTCGAAGCCATGATGCCAGCTACGTTCGCAAACCTGCTCGGTCTTCCGGCCGTGGTCATCCCGTTTGGATTCACTCCAGACACCATTCCGGTCGGGATCCAACTGGTCGGGCGCCCCTACGAGGAGGAGGTTGTCCTGGAACTGGCTGCGCGCCTGGAAGAAGCCCGGGGACCGTTCCTCCCGCCGGCGCAGGTGTGACGAGAGCGTTCGGCCGCCGCGTCAGTAAACCGGCGTTTGCTGTAAGATGCTCGTAGTCGGATGTTCAGGCAGACCGCCTTCGCTCTGTTGCTATCCCTCGCCCCCTGCGCGCAGGCGCAAGACCCCCTGCGCGAGGCTGCCCGTCTGGATGCGGAGGGCAAGTGCAGCGAGGCGGAGCGCTACTACCAGCAGGCGCTCGCCTCCGGTCCGTCCTCGCCGGTGGTTCTCAACAACGCCGGCAATCACTACCTGGTATGCGGGGAACCGGGGAAGGCGCAGGCCTATTTCGAGCGGCTCCTGAAAATCAACCCGGACCATGCCAATGCGAATCTGCAACTGGCGCGCATCGCGGCCGGGCGGAAGCAGGGCGCCAAAGCGCTGGAATACCTGGCGCGGGTCAAAGACAATAGTCCGGCGGTGATTTTGCTGCGGGCCGAAGCCTCCCACTGGGCCGGGAAACGCGCCGGCGCGCTGGCCGCGCTGGACAGTCTCGAAAAGAGCGCGAAGGGTGACCCGCGGGTGTTGTTCATGATGGGCATCACCTGCGCGCGCATCGGGCTCTATGATCGAGCCGAAAGGGCGTTCAATGCGGTGGCGGTGAAATATCCGAGCGACTTCGATGTCCTGTTCAACCTGGGACGGGCGGCGGCCAGGGCACGGCACTACGATCGGGCTCAAAGCGCTTTGGAGGTCGCCCTGAAGTTGCGGAGCGGCGACGTCGATACGCTGCTCGAGCTTGGGCTGGTGTACGCGGCCCGCCAGGACTTCAGCCGGGCCGTCTACACGCTGGCTCAGGCCCGGCAACGGGCCCCCAGGCGCGCTGACGTTCTGCTGGCGCTGGCACGGGCCGCCGAGGACGCCGGATACTATGGAGACTCAGCCCTCGCCTATGACGAGTACCTCGAACTGGTCCCCGGCGACGACACGGCCCGGCGCGACCGCGGGCGGGTCTATGGCCACACCGGCACGCGCCTGGCGGAGGGGCTGAAGGAACTGGCGTGGTACATCCAGAAGCACCCTGGGGACCCGGTAGGATACTTCAACCTGGCGCAGTTCTCCTGGCGCAATGAGCCGGACAAGTGCCTGGAGCAACTCACCACGGCCGTACGCCTGGATCCGAACTTCACCCCGGCCCGGTTCGCCCGCGCATGGTTGCTTCACCGGCTCGGGCGCACAGCCGAAGCGCTCCCGGACCTGCTGGCAGCCGCCAAGCTCGCTCCCGGGAATGCGCGCGTGCTCGACCAGCTCGGCCTGACGTATCTGTCTGTCGATCAGCCAGCCGAGGCGGAAAAGGTGCTGCGCCAGGCGCTGGCGATTTCGCCCCAGGATCCCGAGGTCCTCATGCATTTGGGCCGCGCCCTGATGGCGCTGGGCCGCGAGGAGGAGGCCCAGCAGTTCCTGGCCCAGTTCCGTAAGGTCCGGCCGAAGAGGGTGCGCGATCCGCGCAAAGAGGCTGGAATGATCGAGGCGGCCACCCTGCCGGCCGCCGAGCGGCGGGAGCGGCAGATTGAGCGGCTGCGGCAGGATTCCCGGTCCCATCCCGACGATCCGGAGCTGCAACTCCACCTCGCCCGCCTGCTTCTGGATGACGGCCGGGTGGAGGAAGCGGTGGCCGAGTTCCGCGATCTGCTGACCCGGAACGCGGAAAGCCGCATCTGGGAACAGGCCGGAGCGGCTCTGCTGCGCGCCGAACAGTATGAACTGGCCCGGGAGTTCCTCTCGCGGGCCGTGGCAGAGCGGCCGGCAGCGCGGCTGGATCTGGCCATCGCGACCTTCTTCACCGAGGGGCCGCAACAGGCTTTGAGCCTCATCGGCGAGGTTCCCGGTGGGGAGCAGGCCGGCGACTACCTGCTCATGAAGGCCAGGATCCTGGACGCCGCGGGGCAGACCGCGGAATCCGAGAAAGTCCTTGAGCAAGGCCTGCGCCAGGCGGCATCCCGGCCCGAGGTGGCATGGCAAGCCGCGTTGCTGCTGCTCCACCACGACCGCAAGGCGGAGGCATTGGAAGTCTTGACCCGGGCTGCCCGGTCTGCGCCCGGCAACGCCGACCTTCTGCTCGGCAAGGCCGTCGTGCTCGGTCTGATGGACCGAAGCTCCGAAGCCGAGCAGGCGCTCCGGGAGATCGAGTCCCGCTGGCCGGAGTGGGACCGTCCCTACCTGGCGCATGGTTTGCTTTTGGAGGCTTCGGCGCGAAACCGGGAGGCTCGCGAAAAGCTCCGGACGGCGGTCGCGCTCGGCTCGCAAGACCCTGCGGCGAGTTGCGCCCTCGCGCGCCTGTCCGGCTCGCCCGCTCCTTCCCCCCGGTGTGCAGACTTGAAGGGACTGCGCCCGTGGTTCCTGCCATCGCTGTGACCGCCGGACGGATCGATCTCTATCCAGAGTAAACGGGAAGGGCGGCTTCTCTACTCCAGGATCACCCGCAACCGGGTGATGCCTTCGCCGACATCAACGGTTTCGGTACGGCGCACGCCGTCTTTCTCGACCCCGATGTTGTAGCGTCCCGGCGCCAGCCGGAGTTGAGCGGGCGTCGTGTCCGGGACTTTGCGGCCGTTCACGAAAATCGCCGCTCCGGAAGGGGAGCTCGAGAGCATCAGCGTGCCGCTCAGGCTGCGCAGAGTGATCGGAGACAGCTCGAATGGCTCGTCCGTCACCGTGATCTCCCGTTGGATGGTCTGATAGCCATCCAGACTCACGGTGAGGGTATGCCGCCCTGGGGATACGGTAACGGCGCACGGCGTCGTGCAGGCGGTCTCCGGGCGGGTGTCCAGCACCACCTGCGCTCCGCTCGGTTTGGTGCTGATCACCACCTCTTGCGCCACCGCCCGCGGCCGCCGGGGAGGGGGAGCGGGCTTGGGCTGGGGCGCCTCAGCTTCCGCCGGCTTTGTTTCCGCAGGGTGTTCGGCCTCCTTGGGCGGCTCGGCGGCCGGCGCGGCCTGCGTCTGGGCCGGCGCGCCAGAGGCGGAGTCGGCGGCCGGCGCGGAGGCGGGCGGAGCCAGCGGGCTTGGCTTCTCCACCGCCGGCAAGGCCTTGGGCTCGGGAGGCGGCGGAGGCGGCGCCTGCTGCTCCTGTTGGATCAGGGCGGCCAGGCCCTCCAGCCAGTGCTGGCTGTAGGCAAACCACCCCGCCGCAGCCAGGGCGAGCAGTAAAACCAGAGTGGCCAGATAGCGGCCTGTCTTCCTTGGACGCCGCAGCGCAATATCCGCCGTGGTGGTGGGCGCCGGCCGGGACTCCCGGGTCAGGGTCGGCATCTCGAGGCTGCGCCCGCGGGGCAACGGCTTCCAGCCCCGGTCGCTGGCGCAGGCCGCCTCCAGGGCGGTCACGAATGCCGTGCACGCCGGGTAGCGTCCCTCAGGCTTCTTGGCCAGCGCCTTGCGGAGGGCGGCGTCAATGCGCGCGTTCAGCGTTGGATTCAGCCGCTCCACGCTGGGCGGCTCCTCGTGCACAATCTTGTACACCGTGGTGGTGAGCTGCTCGCCCGCAAATGGCCGCTCGCCGGTGAGCATCTCATAGGCGATCACAGCCAGGGAAAACTGGTCCGTGCGTCCGTCCACGGCGACGCCCTGCACCTGCTCGGGCGACATGTAGTTGGGCGTGCCCAGAATGGCGCCGGTCTGGGTGAATTGTTCGGACTTGGTGATCTTTGCGATACCGAAATCGGTGATCTTCACGGCGCCCGTTTCGGTGAGCATGATGTTGGCGGGCTTGATGTCCCGGTGGACGATCCCCTTGCGATGGGCGTAGTCCAGCGCCGCGGCGGCCTCGCGCAGAATGGCGAGGATTCGCTCGGGCTCCAGCGGCTGGCCGGACGAGAGCAGGCGTTCCAGGGTCGGCCCGTTGACGAACTCCATGGCGATGTACGCCGTCTCGCCGCGTTCCTCGACATCGTAGATCGTCACGATGCCGGGGTGGGAGAGAATGCCGGCCGAGCGGGCCTCGCGGAACAGCCGGTCGCGCAGGCGTTCGCGTTCCTCGGCGGTGGCGAACTCGCTCAGCCGGATCGTCTTGATGGCGACCGGCCGCCCGATGTTCGGGTCGATGGCGTGGTACACCACGCCCATGGCTCCACGGCCGAGTTCTCCGATGATGCGGTAGCGGCCTATGGTAGTGATCGGGCTATCGGGCGATTGAGCCATCGAAGGGTCGGGAAAGTTCCTCGAGTCGTCTCTCTAATTGTCGCATTCTCCGCCGGGATTGCCCCGCCAATCCCATCAAGCGAGTTCCACCACGGCTTCGGTAATCTGTCCCAGGTATCTGCCGTCGCTCACCACGTCCGCGGTGATCGCGAACCGTGGCGAGGAAGCCTCCCAGTTCCGCGGCACCGTGATCTGGAAGGGCTGGGAAGCCCGGCCGTTGGCCGGCACCTCGAATTGTAATACCTCCGGCTCGAGCCGCCACTCCTGCGGGGTGATGGGGGCCACTTTGATCTTCATGGGCGAGGCGTGGTAGTTTTGAACGCGGATTTCGGCCTTCTGCCGTTCTCCCCGTGCCAGGCGCATCTGGTAGGGGTAGATTTTCACCCAGCTCGGGTCCATTCCGAAATTCGTCTCGCCCTCGGGCAGCACCGCGAAGAAAAGTTCCTGCTGTTTCCGCAGGTGCTGCTCGGTGGCCAGCAGCATGGAGCGGTCCACCGGGTACGCCTTGCCGTGCCCCGGCGCGATCATCGCCGGCTCGTGGTCGATCAGGTTGCGGATGGATTTCAGATGGCTGTCATTCTCCACATGGTTGCGGAAGATCAGGTTGTGCCGCATCACCCCGTCGGTGCGTCCGGTGGGGAAAAAGGCGTCGCCGGTAAAGGCCACCTTTTTCCCGTCCACGTTCACGTACAGGGCCATCTGGTATTCCGTATGTCCGGGGTTGTGGGTTACTTCGAATTCGTACTCTTCCCAGCGGAAGGTCTCGCCGTTGCGGAACGACCGCTCGACCTTGAACGGCTCGCCCAGAATGCAGCCCAGGTTCTCGCCGCGCGGGTTTTCGAAGATCTCCACCATGTTCTCGTAACACCAGATCCGGGCGCCGTGGTGGCGGATCAGGTGGGGGAATCCGTTGATGTGATCGTCGTGCATGTGGCTGGGCATGGCCACGTCGATCGACTTCATGCCGTGGTGGCGCTTCAGATAATCGATGCTGTGCTCCACGAAGCGGATGCGGTCGGTGGCCGCCGTGGCCCGCTCGAAGTTTCCGAAATGCACCCCGGAGGCGGAACCGTAGTCGATGAACATCGCCTTGCCGCTATCGCTCAGAATCGCGTAGAAGCTCGAGGTGGTCTGGAAGTGGCAGATCAGGTGCGGGCTTACGGCGTAGGGCCGGTTCTGTTCCACCGGGTCGTTGCCGGTCTGGTAGCGGTAGTAGTCCGTCAGCGCGCGAATGGTCTCGCCGATCGCCGCGTCCGGGTCCGCCATGGGTTTGCCGTGCGACGGGCAAACCATCTGCGGCTTCTGCTCGCGCAGGCGCGCCAGCGAGAAGATGCCCAGATCCACCCCCTCGGAGCCGCCGTAGTTGATCTGCGTGTCGTATAGATTCAGAATCTTGCCGGGTCCGTACATCAGGTCGCCGGTGAAGGCTGTCTTCCGCCCGTCGATGACGGCCAGCAGCGCGATCGAGCCCAGGGTGTGACCCGGCGCGGGCAGCACGAAGAAGTCCGTCTTGCCCCACTGGAAGGTCGAGTAGTCGCTCAGGGCTTTCGCCACGGGGATGTTCCGGGCGACCGTGTTAAAGTCGTTGCGCACGTAGTAGAGGTGGTAGACACGCCGGTTGCGCCAGAAATTCTCGGCGTCGGCGAACAGGTGCCGCTCGTGGGCGGGCACGGCGATGGGAATGCCGCGGGCCACAGCCTTCTGATCGCCCTGGCACTGATCCCGGTGATGGTGGGTGTGGAGGATGTAGTCGACCCTGGAGATGCCGAGGTCCCCCAGGTGATCGAGCACCTTGCCGGACCCGAAGTCGATCAGCACGCACCGGTTGCCGTCGCGCACGACGTAGACCGTGCAGGTGTCCTCGAAGGCGTACAGGTTGTCGGAGATGCGCTCCGGTTTGCTTTGCGGCGCGAAACCGGAGGTGCGATAGGACCGCTGGGCGGATTCCGCCGCGGGAGCGGTGGAGACGGCGGGAGCGGCGGCGCCCGCGCTCTTGATGAAATGACGGCGCGTCTGGCTGCTCATGGCGTCAATCCTATCATTCCCCCGGCGGCTTCTGTTAGCGTCGAACGCCGCCGGCCAGGTTACGGTCCAAGCGTAATTCAATTTCGGAGTCCAGCCAATTGGGGCTTTTCGTCCATTTCCTGCGCCGGCCGGGATTATCGCGGAACATTACCCCGTATGAAGACGGCAAGCCGGCCGGCCTGACCTTTGAGCAATTCGATCAGGTGATGCGCACGGGAATCGACTTGGACCACGAGCATCCCCAGATCTCGCCGCTGCTGCAAGTCATGCCGTGGCCTGTCTACCAGAGCATGACGCCGCGCGACATGCGCGCGATCTACGAGTACCTGAGCGCCATTCCGCCGCTGCCCTCTTCCGCGCCGTAGGCGCCCCCTCTATGTGCGTTCCGCGAGCAGCGCGGAGCGCATTCGCCGGCTTTGTTCATAAGGGAACGGATCCTGTGCCTTCTTCAGCCAGTCCAGCACTAAGCCGTCGAGTGAGCGGGTGAGTCCGGCGCATCCGGGGTCGTCGATCAGATTGTGCATCTGGTAGGGGTCTTCCTGATTGTCGAACAGGCACCAGCGGCCGTCCTCGGCTACCGCGTAGGTATAGCGGCCGGTCCGCACGCCCCGGAAGAGCGGGGCGGGGTGGCGCCGGCCTCCGCTGGCGTGGTCTTTCGCGATGTGCATCAGAAAGACGCTCTCCGGCGCCGGCCCCGCATGGCCGCGCATGGCGTGCGAAAGGTCCTTGCCGGCGCAGTGCGAGGGCACGCCAAGGCCCGCCAGACCGCACAGAGACGGGTAGACGTCGAGGGCCGAGAACAACAGGCTTGCCGTGCGCCCGGCGGGAGTCACACCGGGATACCGCACCAGAAACGGGGTTTTGCAGGATTCCTCATACGGAAGACGCTTGCCGCCAAAGCCCTGCGAACCGAGCATGTCGCCGTGATCCGAGGTGTACACCACGATGGTGCGGTCCGCTTGCCCGGTCTCATCGAGTCTCTTCAATAACCGTCCCATCTCCGCGTCCAGAGCAGTGATGTGGGCGTAGTACCCCTGTAGCGTCCGGCGAAGCGCCTGGGCGCCGGCGTTCCCGCCCGGCAGGGCCTTTACGTTGGGGCGCAGCGCCAGGGCCGCCGGGTTGTACAGCTTCATCCGCTCCGGGGGCGCATCTTCATAGATCGGGTGCGGCGGGTTCCATGACAGCATTAGCATCCACGGCTCATTCCGGTGGTTGCCAATGAATTCGAGGGCCGTATCCGTCATCAGCGTGCCGTTGTAACCCTTGGGCTGGATCCTCCGCCCGGTGTTGGGATCGAACGTGAACGAGTGGTCGAAATGCTGGTTCGTCGCGCTCCAGACGCGCCAATCCTGGAAGCCCTGACGGGCCGGTCCCTCGCGGATGAACCCGCCGGCTTCGTCGTCCGGCGAAAGGTGCCACTTGCCGATATACCCCGTGCGGTAACCGTTGCGGGCGAAAACCTCACCGAGCGAAACCTCCTCGTCCCGCAGGCGGAGGTTATTGTCGATGATGCCGGTCTGGTACGGCCACCGGCCGGTCATCAACATGGCGCGGCAGGGAGAACACACCGGATAGTTCGAAATGCAGTTGGTGAAGGAGAGCCCTTCGCGGGCCAACCGCGCCAGGTTCGGGGCCTGAGCGTCGTTGTACGGCTCGCCGGGCATCGAGCAGGCGCGGTGCTGATCGCTGAACACGAAGAGAAGATTCGGTTTCCTGGCCGTGGAAGCAGGGGCGACAAGCGAAACCGGGAGGCTCTGAATAAACTCCCTCCGGCTGGTCACGACCATCACTCTAGCGGCTGCCGCGGTGTGGTCGCAACTGCCAGCGCTCGGAAGGGCCCTGGCCCGGCGATGGGTCCCGGAGGCTCCGGCATCGCTGTTGCGGCAGGAGTTGTGGAATTCTCCGAGGGTGCGTCTCATGCTCGCGACAATCTCCGGCCTGGCTGAGGCGAGGTCATTCCTTTCCGGGCCGTTGTCGCTACAGAACCAGAGCATTGTGTTATCAGCGGCTCCCAGGCTTCGCAGCCCCTGCCGCAAGCGTCCCACCTGCTCGTCCATCGCCGTGAGCACGCCGTAATAGTGCCGCTCACCTTCGCTGCAGGCGGAATACAGTTCCCGGTACTTCGGTCCCGCCAGGATCGGGGCGTGCGGGGAAGACATTGCCCGCCGTAGCGGCGACCAGGAAATCGCTCAATCCCACTGAGGCGGCTCCAGGGCTTCGCGATGAGCCGCAATGGCGGCGTCTA
>Ga0272446_1008159_pt1 | contig 10087 bp, 11 predicted proteins | sample YNPCB0061_FD_194587 | JGI IMG/M metagenome (GOLD analysis project Ga0272446, IMG submission 194587) | Hot spring microbial mat communities from Yellowstone National Park, WY, United States - YNP-CB-006-1 | ecosystem: Environmental > Aquatic > Thermal springs > Hot (42-90C) > Sediment | place... | reverse complement strand
TACCAGCATACCGGAACCACCGCATGGTTGTCACCCCCACCGAATCTCTGCGCACCGGAAACGCCTCGTTCCGAACACATTTTCTGTCCGCCCTTAAACCCGGGGGTGCGGGGGCGGCGCGCCCCGCAAGCTGTGAGGGGGCCAGCGGCGCGCCCCGGGGGCGCATCCCGCGCCCCGTGGGGGGCGGCGGCACGCCCTGCCCGGCAACGGCCGTGCCGCTGGCCCGGCCATCCTCCGACCGCGGCACGGGCATGACCCCGCGGCCGTGCCGCCAGGAACGCCACCTTCCGGCGGGGTCCGGGGCGGAGCCCCGGCGCCGGGGGTGCCGGGGGCCGGGCAGGCCCCCGGCACGGGGGCGCGGGGGCGGCACGCCCCGTTAGCCGCCACGGGGCAGAATGTCGCGCCCCGGCGCCGCCACGCCCCACGGCGGCCCTACGCCCGCGGGCGCCCCCGCGCGTCCCGCAAGCCGCTACTGGGCAGCACCACGCACCCCGCGGCGCATCGGCGCCCCGCCGCTCAGAGCGAGACGACCTGTGGCCCCGTGGCGCTCGTGGGCGGTGTTTCTGGTTGCGCCTCGGGCTGTGCCGGCTGCTCGCGCCGGACCACTGACAGGTCGGGCTCGGCGCCGTCAGCCAGCGGGCGCTTAAAGATCAGGTAGCTGCGCCCGGGCATCGTGTGCTGGATGCCCGCCAGCTCCCAGCCGTCGGCACCGAAGCTGTTCAGCACCCGTCGCCCAAACGCGCTGTTGCGTTCCCCCTGCTCCGCCCGCGTCTCGTGACCCTCCACCGAGATCCGCGTCCAGCGCTCGACAAACGCGACTTTATACTCCCACTTCGCACTCATCGTTGTCCTCCTGATCGGGCGTGGGGCCGCGTCCCGGCCCTGCGCCACCTGGTGCGCCCGCTTCGCCGTGGGCGCTGTGTGGCGAGTGTAGCACGGCACCGGCTGCGATTCACGAGTGATCTGGCCAGGTTGGCAGGCGCGCCCAACCTGCCAATTCTTCCGGGTTGCGCGAATAAACCAAGTATTTTCCTTTTTTATTGACAAAACCCGCGAACGCTGGTAGACTCGCTAGTAGTTCGGAGGATTGCGACTATGCTTGTAATCGGTTACTCGGCCAGCAGCGCGGCCGGGCAGATCTTGCAATACCTGCAGCGGGCCGGCGAGGCGACCGTCAAGGATCTCGCCGCCTTGCTGGGCGTCAGCGCCACCGCGGCGCGTGACCACCTGGTGCATCTGCAGGCCAAGGGGCTGGTGTCGGTGCGCGCCGAACGCCACGGCCCGGGCCGCCCGCGCCTGGTCTACACCCTGAGCGACGAGGCCCGCAGCCGCTTCCCCAAACAGTACGACCGGCTGATCACCGGGCTGCTGCGCGAGCTGATCGCCCAGGAGGGCGCTGATAGAGTCGAGCAGTTGCTGGAGCGGGTCAGCCGGCGGCTCGCTGACGAGTACGCCGACCGGATGGCCGGCACCGGCATCAGCGAGCGGCTGGATGAGCTGCGCCGCCTGCTTGAGCAGCGCGGTGTGCCCGCCGAGGTGGCCGAGGATGGCGATGGCATCCGCCTCTTCGCCTGCCCGTTCTACGACATCGCCCAGGACCACCCGGAGGTCTGCTCGATGGAGCGGCAGATGATCGAGTACGCGCTCGGCGAGAAGCTGGCCCTGGAGAGCACCATCCGCGAAGGCGCCCACACCTGCCGCTTCGTGCTGCGCAGCGGCGACATTCCACTCAGCCCGCGCCGCACGAGCGTCGCATCTGACCATAGTTCCACCTGATAGCACAGTTCGAGGAGCACAATGAGCAACGATCTGGTGATCAAGGATCTGCGGGCGCGCATCGATGACAAGGAGATCCTCAAAGGCGTCAACCTGACGGTCCGCGGCGGCACCATCCACGCGATTATGGGCCCCAACGGCAGCGGCAAGAGCACCCTGGCCAATATTATCGCTGGCCACCCGGGCTACGAAGTCACTGGTGGCGAGATCTGGTACAAGGACCAGAATATCCTCGAGCTCGAGCCGGATGAGCGCAGCAAGCTGGGGCTCTTCCTCGCCTTCCAGTACCCGGTGGCCGTGCCCGGGGTGACGGTGGCCAACTTCCTGCGCGCCGCGATCAACGCTCACCGCGCCGAGGCCGGCAAGGACCCGAAGGAGACGGCCATCCCGGTGGCCGAGTTTCGCAAGCAGCTGCGCGAGGGTATGAAGATCCTGGAGATGGACGAGAGCTTCGCCCGTCGCTACCTCAATGAGGGCTTCAGCGGCGGTGAGAAGAAGCGGCTCGAGATCCTCCAGATGACCATGCTCAAGCCGAGCATGGCCGTGATGGACGAGACCGACTCGGGCCTCGACATCGACGCGCTGCGCATCGTGGCCGATGGCGTGAACCGCCTCGCCGGGCCGCACATGGCCGCCCTGGTGATCACCCACTACCAGCGCCTGCTCAACTATATCAAGCCCCAGTTCGTCTCGGTGATGATGGACGGGCGCATCGTGCGCGACGGCGGCCCCGAACTGGCACTCGAACTCGAGGAGAAGGGCTACGACTGGTTGCGCGAGGAGCTGGCAGCCTAGTGCGATTGCAGATTGCAGATGTGCGATGGTAGATTGGGCGCGGCGCATCTGGACACGGTCGAGGTCGCGCTGATGCCCGAACAGGTCGCCTGGAACTGCACTAGCGCGCACGGGCCAGGCTCATGTTTCGGCCATCCGAACCAGGGGACGAAAAGCGATCTATGAACAGTATCACCCTCAAGGATCTCACTGCCGACACGATCGTGGCGAGCTCGCGCGAGCGGGGTGAGCCCGGCTGGCTGACCGAGCGCCGCCGCGAGGCCTGGCAGTTCTTTGCCCAGGCCGGCCCGCCCGAGTGGCGGCGCACCAACCTGAGCGGGCTGCAGCCCGAGGGGCTAACCCTCAGCGCCAGCGGCAGTGTTAGCGTCAGCTGGGACCCGGCGCTCGCTGCGCAGGGCGTGGTGCTCAAGCCCCTGCACGAGGCCCTGGCCAGCCACGAGGCGCTGATCAAGGCGAGGCTGGATACGGCGGTCGCCCCGCTGGAGCACAAGTTCAGCGCGCTGCGCGCCGCACTCTGGAACGACGGCGCCTTGCTCTTCGTGCCGAAGAACGTGGCCGCTGAAACACCCATTCACGTGCGCTATAGCCTGCCCGCCGGCAGCCGTACCAGCTTTCCGCGCACGCTGGCGATCGTCGAGGACAATGCCCAGGTGACACTGATCGAAGAGTTCGCCTGCGCCGACCAGCCCGCACGTGTGCTGGCCGCGCCGGTGAGCGAGATCTTCGCCGGCCCCGGTAGCCAGGTGCGTTTCATCAGCGTCCAGCGCTGGGGCGACGGGGTCTACCACATCGGCGGGCAGAAGGTGCTGCTCGAGCGCGATGCCGCCCTGGAGTGGACCAGCATTGCCCTCGGCGCAACGGTGCAGCACATCGAGGCCGAGACCACCCTCAAGGGCGATGGCTCGCGGGTCAACTGGCTGGGGGCAACCTTCGCCAGCGGGACGCAGTTGCTGCTCACGGCGCCCTGGCTGCGCCATATCGGCCACCACGCCGAGAGCTTCATGGAGTTCAAGACGGTGGTCAACGATACTGGCTACTCGGTCTTCGACGGCATGATCAAGATCGAGCACGAGTCGACCGCGACCAGCACGCGCCTCGAAGAGCATGCGCTGCACCTCAGCCCCAGGGCCCGCAACGACTCCATCCCCGGGCTGAAGATCGATACCAACAGCGTGCTCAAGGGCGGCCATGCCTCGACCAGCGGCGATGTGGACGAGGAGCAACTCTTCTACATGCAGGCCCGCGGCATCAGCAAGACCGAGGCGAAGCGCATGATCGTGATGGGCTTCTTCAGCCCGGCCCTCGACAGCCTCCCGCTGGAGGCCCTGCGCGGTGAACTGGAGGCCATGATCGAGGCGAAGATCTAGGGGGCATAGCTTGCACCTACGGCGCTGCGTGCGGCACGGCCCCCCTCCCAACCTCGCCACGACGACGGGATGAATACAATGGCTGCTCCACTTACCCAGTTCGATGTCCTCGCCATCCGACGCGAGTTCCCCATCCTCCAGCAGGAGGTGAACGGTAAACCGGTGGCCTTCCTCGACAGTGCGGCCTCGTCGCAGAAGCCGCGCGCGGTGATCGACTGCCTGGAGGACTACTACCGGCGCTATAACGCCAACGTCCACCGCGGCGTCTACAAGTTCAGCGAGGAGGCTACCTTCGCCTATGAGCGGGCGCGGGGCAAGGTGGCGCGCTTTCTCGGCGCCGCCTCGCCCCGTGAGTTGGTGTTCACGCGCAATGCCACCGAGGCGGTGAACCTGGTGGCCCATAGCTGGGGCAGCGCCAATCTGCGCCCGGGCGATCACATCCTGCTCACGCTGATGGAGCATCACTCCAACATCGTGCCCTGGCAGATGCTTGCCGCACGCACCGGTGCCGTGCTCGACTATCTCAGCCTCGATGGCGAGGGCCGCCTGGTGCTGGAGGAGCTGGACAGCAAACTGAACGAGCGCACCAGGCTGGTGGCGGTGACCCACCAGTCGAATGTGCTCGGCACGATCAACCCGGTGCAGTACCTGGCCGAGCGGGCCCACGCCGTTGACGCAAAGCTGCTGGTGGACGGTGCGCAGAGCGTGCCGCATATGCCGGTGAATGTGCGCGACCTGGGCTGCGACTTCCTGGTCTTCAGCGGCCACAAGATGTGCGGGCCGACCGGGATTGGCGGCCTGTGGGCGCGGCGCGAGCTGCTCGAGGCCATGCCGCCCTTCCTGGGCGGCGGCTCGATGATCAAGGTCGTCGAACTGGATCACAGCACCTACGCCGATGTGCCGGCCCGCTTCGAGGCCGGTACGCCGGCGATCGCTGAGGCGATCGCGCTGGGTGAGGCGGTCGACTTTCTCAACACGGTGGGCCTGGAGCCCATCCGCCAGCACGAGCGTGAGTTGCTGGGCTATGCCCTGGAACGGCTTGGCGAGCTCGCAGAGCTGACCATCTACGGGCCCCACGATTGTGAGCAGCGCGGCGCGGTGATCAGCTTCACGCTGCAGGGCGTGCACCCGCACGACGTGGCCGCGGTGCTCGACAGCGACGGCGTGGCGGTGCGCGCTGGCCACCACTGCACCCAGCCGCTGCACCGCCACCTCGCGGTGCCGGCCACGACCCGGGCCAGCTTCTACATCTACAACACCCCCGAGGAAGTGGATCGGCTGGTGGCGGGCCTGGCGAAGGCGCGCAAGCTGTTTGCGTAGGAGTTGCGTATGGACGACATCTATCGCGAGCAGATCCTGGAGCACGCCCGCTACCCGCACAACTACGGCACGCTCGAAGGCGCCACCTGCAGCCACGAGGAACACAACCCGCTCTGTGGCGACCGGGTGCGCATCGACCTGCTGATCGCAGACGGCGTGATCGCCGATGTGCGCTTCAGCGGACGGGGCTGCGCGATCAGCCAGGCCTCGGCCTCGCTGCTCACCGACGCGGTCAAGGGCATGCCGGTCGAGGCCGCGAAGGCCTACAGCAAAGACGATCTGCTCGAACTGATCGGCATCCCGCTCAGGACGAATCCCACCCGGTTGAAGTGCGCCTTGCTCCCGCTGAAGGCGCTCAAGGTCGGACTCTATGGCGTAGGCTATTCCCACGAGGACGAGGACGACGATCTGTAGGCGCCCAGCCTGGTGCGCCCCAGCTAGCATGGAGGACCGCATGGTCGCTGAAGCAACCAATCTGCAGTTTGACTATAGCAAGTATGGCTTCCGCAACGAGGAGAACTACCTGTTCAAAGCCCCGGCCGGCCTGAACGAGCGCGTGGTGCGCGAGCTCTCGGGGATGAAGGGCGAGCCCGAGTGGATGCTCAAGCGCCGGCTCAAGGCGCTCGAGATCTTCTACCAGAAGCCGACGCCCCTGGTCGGGATGTGGGCCAACCCCGAACTGGCTGAGCTTGACTACGACAAGATCCACTACTTCGTGCGCGCTGGCGAGAAGCCGCAGACCGACTGGGATGCGGTGCCCCAGGAGATCAAGAATACCTTCGAGCGCCTGGGCATCCCCGAGGCCGAGCGCAAGTTCCTGGCCGGCGTCGGCGCCCAGTACGAGTCCGAGGTGGTCTACCACTCGCTGCGCGAGGAGTGGTCGAAGCTCGGCGTGATCTTCCTCGATACCGATACCGCGCTCAAGGAGCACCCGGAGCTGTTCAAGCAGTACTTCGGGACGATCGTGCCCGCGGCCGACAACAAGTATGCCGCGCTGAACACCGCGGTCTGGTCGGGCGGCTCGTTCGTCTATGTGCCGGCGGGCGTGAAGGTCGATATTCCGCTTCAGGCCTACTTCCGCATCAACGCGGAGAACATGGGCCAGTTCGAGCGCACGCTGATCATCGTTGAGGAGGGCGCCGAGGCCCACTATATCGAGGGCTGCACCGCGCCGATCTACTCGACCAACTCGCTGCACTCGGCGGTGGTGGAGATCGTGGTGAAGAAGGGCGGCAAGTTCCGCTACACGACCATCCAGAACTGGGCCAACAACATCTTCAACCTGGTGACCAAGCGCGCGGTGGCCTATGAAGAGGCCAGCATGGAGTGGGTGGACGGCAACATCGGCTCCAAGCTGACCATGAAGTACCCCTCGGTCTACCTGATGGGGCGCAAGGCGCGTGGTGAGGTGCTGAGTGTGGCCTACGCGGGCAAGGGCCAGCATCAGGATGCCGGTGCGAAGATGGTGCACGTGGCACCGGAGACCACCAGCCGCATCACCAACAAGTCGGTGAGCAAGGACGGCGGTAAGACCACCTATCGCGGCCTGGCCAAGGTGGCGCCGGGGGCCCACGGCGCGAAGATCAATGTGAACTGCGATGCGTTGATCCTCGACGAGCGCTCCGCCTCCGATACCATCCCCTTCATCGAGATCGAGGAGGATCGCTGCACGCTGGCCCACGAGGCCACGGTGGGCCGCATCGGTGAGGAGCAGCTCTTCTACCTGATGAGCCGCGGCCTGCCCGAGGCCGACGCGCTCTCGATGATCGTGCTCGGCTTCATGGAGCCGTTCACCCGCGAGCTGCCCATGGAGTACGCCGTGGAGCTCAACCGGCTCATCCAGATGGAGATGGAGGGCTCGGTCGGCTAGGATGTGCGCCAGCGGGGCGCGGCACGCCGCGCCCCGCTGGCACCGTATCGAGGACCCCTATGCCCAGTATCCAGATCGGCACCCTCGCCGAACTCCCCGACGGCACCGGCCGGGCCTTTACGGTCGAGGGCCGGCGGCTGGCCGTGTTCCGCGTCGGCGATGAGCTCTATGCGATCGATGATACCTGCTCGCACGCCGAGGCCTCGCTCAGTGCGGGTGAGTTCGACCCCGATGAGCTCTGCGTCGAGTGCCCGCTCCATGGCTCCAGCTTCGATGTGCGTACCGGCGTGCCCCGTACCCTGCCTGCCTTCGAGCCAGTCGCCGCCTATCGTATCTTCCACGACGGTGAGTTGATATTTGTTGAGTATCCTGAGTAACAACTTGACTAAAGCCGGAGCCCGGGGTAGAATACGGGTGCGACGACGATCGGCCGAGCGAACAAGGAGCAGCTGATGAGCGCGTATGCCCACCCCGAGGTGCTGGTCGACACCGCCTGGGTCGCTGACCATATGCACGACCCGGCGGTGCGCCTGGTTGAGAGCAACGAGGACGTGCTTCTCTACGAGACTGGTCATATCCCCGGCGCGGTCAAGATCGACTGGGTGACCGACCTGAACGACCCTGTGGTGCGCGACTACCTGGATGCCGAACGCTTCGCCGCCCTGCTGGCGAGCAAGGGCATCTCGAATGCTACCACGGTGGTGCTCTATGGCGATAAGCACAACTGGTGGGCCACCTACGCCTTCTGGGTCTTCAAGCTCTTCGGCCACCAGGACGTGCGTATCCTCGACGGCGGACGGGCCCGCTGGATCGCCGAGGGGCGCGAGCTCACCCGCGAGGTGCCCAGCTACCCGCGGGGCAGCTATGTCGCCCCCCCGCGCGACGATGTCAGCATCCGCGCCTTCCGCGATCAGGTGCTTGCCCACCTCAAACGGCCCGACGGCGCTCTGGTCGATGTGCGTAGCCCGCAGGAGTTCAGCGGCGAGCGCACCCATATGCCCGAGTATCCCCAGGAGGGCACGCTGCGCGGCGGCCATATCCCCACTGCCGTCAATATCCCCTGGGCCAGCGCGGTGCGCGACGATAGCACCTTCAAGGATGCCGACGAACTGCGCGCGCTCTACGCCGGCAAGGGTATCACCCCCGACCGTGATGTGGTGACCTACTGCCGCATCGGCGAGCGCTCCAGCCATACCTGGTTCGTGCTCACCTACCTGCTCGGCTATCCGCGCGTGCGCAACTATGACGGTAGCTGGACCGAGTGGGGCAATGGCGTTGGCCTGCCGATCGAAAAAGGATGACCTCTACGGGAGCGGCGAAGGGCATGGGGGTTGGCACCAATACTTTGCACATAAGCGCTTCGCCCCCACCCCAACCCTCCCCCGCTGGGGGAGGGCGTCCGCGGCGCCTCCCCCCAGCGGGGGGAGGTTGGGAGGGGGGCCGTGCCGCGCGCAGCGCCGTATGTGCAAGGTATTGGGGTTGGCACTGCCCCGTACGAGCGCAACCCGGCAGTGCCCCCAGCCGTGTCGCCCCTTCGCTCCCGCATCCCTCAGCGCTGCCATGGACCACCAGGCGATTATTGACCGGCTCCTTGACCACTACGAGCATCCGCGCCATCACGGGCCGCTTGCCGGCGCCGATGTAACCATGCCCGGCGGTGTTCCGGACTGTGGCGATACCGTGACTATCTACCTCAAGGTCGACCCGGCGGGTGAGCGGGTGGCCGCACTCCAGTTTGAGGGCCAGGGCTGCAGTGTGAGCCAGGCCGCCGCCTCGCTGCTCGCCGAGGCGTTGCAGGGCGCGCTGTTGAGCACGGTTGAGGGCCTGGACGATGAGCAGTTGCTCGACCTGCTCGGGCGTGAGGTGGTGCAGGCCCGGCCCCGCTGCGCGACGCTGGCCCTGCACACCATCCAGGCGGCGGTGCGCGCCTACCGGCGCCAGCAGCGGCACAGCCCGGCGGAGGACCAACGATGACCACGGCTCTCGATCTGATCGGCGCAACCCCGCTGCTGCACCTGACGTGCCTGGCCAGCGACCTGCCCCCTGCCGTTGAACTCTGCGCCAAGGCCGAGTGGTACAACCTCGGCGGCTCGGTCAAAGACCGCCCCGCGCTGTGGATGATCCGCGACGGCGAACGCCGCGGGCTGCTGCGCCCGGGCATGCGTATCGCCGATGCTACCAGTGGCAATACCGGCATCGCCTATGCCACCATCGGCGCGGCCCTTGGCTATGGCGTGACCCTGGCCCTGCCCGCCAATGCCAGCCCTGAGCGGCGGCGCACGTTGCGCGCGCTCGGCGCCGAGCTGATCCTCACCGACCCGGCCGAGGGCATGGATCTGGCGATCGCCACGATTCGCGCGCTGGTTGCTCGTGAGCCCGAGCGCTTCTTCTACCCCGACCAGTACAGCAACCCGGCCAATCCGCTGGCGCACTACGAGGGTACCGGGCCCGAGATCTGGCGCCAGACCGGCGGCCGGGTGACCCACTTTGTGGCCGCCCTGGGCACCAGTGGCACCTTTATGGGGACCACGCGGCGCCTGCGCGAGCTGAACCCCGCGCTGCAGGCGATCGCGGTGCAGCCCGATGGGCCCTTCCACGCGCTCGAGGGCGTGAAGCATATGGCCTCCACGCGCCTCGTCCCGGCGATCTACGACCCGGCGGCGCCCGATGCCATCCTCGAGGTGAGCAGCGAGGCCGCCTTCACCATGGCCCGCCGCCTGGCCCGCGAGGCCGGCCTGCTGGTCGGCATCTCGGCCGCGGCCAACGTGGTCGCGGCGCTGCGCGTGGCCCGCGAGCTCCACCACGGCGTGGTGGTCACCATCCTCTGCGATAGCGCCAATCGCTACCTCAGCGAGCGCTTCTGGGAAGAGCCGGGCTTTGAACAGGGCGGGGGGATTTGAGGGGTGTGGAGCTGTGGAGGTGTGGAGCTGTGGAGGTGTGGAGCTGTGGAGCTGTGGAG
>Ga0272446_1008158_pt1 | contig 10087 bp, 8 predicted proteins | sample YNPCB0061_FD_194587 | JGI IMG/M metagenome (GOLD analysis project Ga0272446, IMG submission 194587) | Hot spring microbial mat communities from Yellowstone National Park, WY, United States - YNP-CB-006-1 | ecosystem: Environmental > Aquatic > Thermal springs > Hot (42-90C) > Sediment | place... | reverse complement strand
CTGGCGCACCGCAACGCCAGATTCTGGCCCCCTCCCCTGGCAGGGGAGGGGGTAGGGGGGTGGGGTATGCGGGGCCTGGGGGCGCAACTCCCAAAAACCCTACCCCTGAGAGCGGTGGGGTCTGGGGCCAATACCTTGCACAGACGGCGCTGCGCGCGGCACGGCCCCCCTCCCAACCCTCCACCTGAGAGCCCTCCCAACCTCCCTCCACTGGGAGGCGCCGCGGACACCCTCCCCCAGCGGGGAAGGGTTGGGGTGGGAGCGAAGAGCTTATGTGAAACGTATCGGGTCTGGGGCGACGGTGTCACCCCAACCCATGAGGGTTGGGGGCTTCCCCCAGGGACATTGCATCAGTCCGCTGCGAGCCGCCGGCGTACCAGGGCCAACAGTGCCAGGCCAGTGACCAGCCCGACGACGATCCCCATCAGCACGCCGCTTGCCACGCCAATCGCCACCGCAAGCGCGATCGGCATGGTCTCGCTGATCAGCGACGCTCCGCCAAAGGTTGCAGCCAGGCCGAGGATCCAGCCAGCAATATTGGCGGGGATCCAGAGCCCTGCACGCGCGACGTGACGGCGCAACACCAGCCACTGGGCCGTGCCGATCGAGAGCAGGATGCCCGGCGCGGCCAGCAGCCAGGCCAGCAGCAAGGCGCCGCTGCCCAGCCCCAGCGCATCAACCAGCGTATTCGGGGTCATGCCCAGCACCCAGGCCAGCACGCCCGCCAGCGCGGTCGCCCCCGTCCACTGGCGCCAGCCGATCGCCGGCAGCGCCCGGCGCAGCACCAGCCACTGGGCATAGCCGAGCGCCGCACCCTCCAGGCTCCCAGCGGCAACCACGACGATCAACGTCAGCAGCGGCGCCAGCCAGCCCTCCATGCCAATCACAACCCGCGTCATCACCACCCCGGCGATGGCCGGGGCCAGAAAGCCGACCAGTTCGCCCAGCGCGGTCGCCAGCACCCAGCGGCAGTACAGCCACCAGTCAGTCCGGGACGCGGCCCCGGGTGCGGCCGGCAGCGGCGGCGCGAGCGACATCACACCCTCCCTAAGGCATGGTTTAAACTCACGTGACAATCCAGCCTTCAGCTCCACAGCTCCACAGCTCTACAGAGCGGTTCTGTGGAGGTGTCGAGCTATGGAGCTGTGGAGCAACTGTTAAGCGAGAACGCCCGCTCCTGAACCATGCCTAACGCAGCCTGACACCTCGCACCGCTATTCTCCCACGGTACGGCCCCACGTTAGGGATCAAAGGCTTTCCAGCGGATAGCGTTTCCGCAACGCGCTGCCGGTGATCTCAGGGGCGGCCTGTATGCCACAGGCGTGCGGCCCAGCGGCTGATCGCAGAACGCTCCTGCAGCCCGATGCAGGCGAGTGCCGCCAGGTAGGTGGCCGCCAGGGCCCACGAGGTGCCCAGGACCAGACCGAGGCCAAAGCTCATCCAGCTGGCAGCCCACAGCATCACGGCCTGGCGGGAAGTCTGCGGGACGAGCCAGAGTGGCAGCTGGTCGTAGACAAGCCGCTGGGGCATACAGGCCAGCACCAGCAAGAGCCGCGCGTTGGCGCTTCGCCAGAAGGGCAGCGCCAGCAGCAGCAACGGCCCGAACCACTGCAGCAGCGGGACGTGATTCTTGTGCGCTGCAAGCACGCCGAGCATGGCCAGGGGCCAGCCGGGCATCACCACAAAGCTGATGGCGAGCATCAGCCCGGCGAGCAGGAAGCGACGCCGCTCGGGGGCGGCGGCCAGGATGGCCAGGCCCAGATTCGGCTTCGCGGGGAGCACGAAGCTCAGCGCGGGTAAGAGGGCCGCAGCCGTCAGCAGCGGCGACCACTGGATGTTCAGCAGCGCATACAGGTAGGGGGCGCTCACAAAGGTCAGCAGGCGATAGGCGCCCCCGGGAAGCAGGCCCCAGCAGAGGAGCCCCGACGCGAGCCCGAAGAAGATCGCCCCGGCGAGCGGGCCAGGCAGCGGAGCCAGTGGCAGGGCAACCAGCAGCGCCGGCAACGGATAGAAGAGGTAGTCATCAAAGGGGTAGCCACCCGCTGGCTGGATTGCCGCGTAGGGATTCACGCCTTGTAGCAATAACTGGGCGCCGCGCAACGCCCAGGTAAAATCGGCCGCGACAATCCCCGCGCTGCTGAGCCGCAGATAGGCGAGCAGCCCGCTCACCAGCGCCACCCCGATGGTCAGGGTCAGGCGCGAGGAGAGGCTGACGGCCGTGACCGTCCTGGGCGGGGTGGCGGCGAGCTCCTGTCGCATCGTAGGCTCCCTGGCCGGCGGGGCTGCCATCTGGGGGAGTGGGTCTACCAGAGCCGGAGGAAGATGCTGCGGTAGATCTCCCAGGTGGTATCCTGCGGCGGCACGATCTTCTGCCAGTACTGGAACATCTGGAATAGGGAGAGGGCAACCAGGATCGCGCAGCAGATGCCGGCAGCCCAGACCCGGCGGCCGCGCAGCGTGGCCAGAAATGCGGCCAGGCCCAGCGCGAAGAAGGCCATGGCGTCGGTGAAGGCGCGGTGCCCATAGCTCCAGCCGAACTGCCAGTAGTACCAACTGGCGACCAGATAGGTGTGCAGCGGGAGCACGACCAGGGCTGGCGTCAGGTAGGCGGGCGCAAAGCGGCGCAGCCCCCAGAACCCGGCCACGGCCAGCAGGAGCAGCGGCGACCAGAAGAACAACCCCTTCTGCACACTGAAGAGAACCGCGAGCAGTCGCGGCTGGGCAAAGTTGAAGCCCTCACCTTGATACGAGTAGACGAGCCAGGAGCCGGTAGCGAACCGCCAGTAGGCCAGTTGCGGCAGCAGCAGCAGGGCGGCCACCGAGGCCATCGTTGCCAGGGGCAGCAGGTGCGCCCCGAAGAAGCGCAGGCGCGCCATCACGTCCGCGCGGCTGCGCAACCCGTAGAGCGGGATGGCCGCCAGGAATAGCACATTGAGGTTGCGCGTCAGCACGATCAAGCCCGCCACCAGTCCCAGCAGGGCGCTCCGGGCGATCATCGGTCGCTCGTACCACCAGGGCGTCGCCAGGAGCAGCGCTGTGATCAGGAAGAACGAGTAGGCGTGGCTCATCGTCGGATCGAAGGTGCCGTAGTGGTACAGATTGGTGCCGAAGACGATGCAGCCCAGCGTCGCAACGACCACCCGCTCGGAGAAATGCCGGGCAAGCAACTCGGCGAGCAGCGCCACACCGAGCAGCATGTAGCTGAGACCGCCGAGCCCCGCGGCAACCTGGTAGATCGGGGCCCAGCCAGTGAGCGGCGCGCCGACCAGGGCGCTGAGCGCGTGAGCCACCAGGAAGAAGGGCAGCAACATCACCGCCACGCCGATCGGGTACTTGTTCAGGTTGATGCCTGTGGGTGGGTAGGGTTGGATGCCGCTCTCGAAGGGAAAGGCGCCCTCAAAATAGAGCCGTTCCATCGTCTCGAAGGTCAGGTCGCGCTCAATGAAGGTTGCCGGCAGGTAGGCGTAGTAGCCAACCCCGTCGGAATAGATGATGAACCCGTAGCCCTTCGCCAGGAAGGGCAGCGACATCAGGCCCAGCATGCCGAGCATAGCAATGATGAGCGTGGCCCGGTGCCGTGGCCGCCAGGAAACCAGGCGGCGCTGCGCGACGGAGGTCGGTCTGGTCTGGTCGATGGAGAGTGATGACATATGGCGTAGAAGGCTACAGCGGGTGTGGCAAACGCCACGTCAATCGGTGGCCACACGGCTCATTGCAGCCGTGAACCATCAGCCGGCTACCGGCTCAGTATAGCCGGGCACGGGTACCACGAGCGTACCCTGGCGGCAGGCGCTGCCACACCTGACCGGTTAAGACGTGCCTCCGAACCAGGACGTTGCATGATACCGCTGGCGAACCCCGTTTTTCCCACTCTGGGTACGCGGGTTTGCCAGCAGGATTGTTGCATCAGCCCTGGGTGCGGGCACACGACTGCTTCCAGGTCGGGCCGAATCGCGGTACACTGTATCATACCCGGAAGGTATGGGACCGATAGGCTTGTCCGGTTCGTGACCCTATCGCGCTGGGCAGATCAGGTGAGCCAGCGCCAGGAGGCGCGGAGGCAGCGAGCCACCCGGTACAGTGCCCGCAGTGGCTCGGTCATCTTGCCCGGTGCTGTAGCTCGAGGAGCCAGAGCATGGAGTTGACACGCTGGAGCTATGTGAGCGGAACGAGTGATGTGCCGTTGCTCGGCGAGACGATTGGCGACCAGTTCGACGCCATCGTCAGCCGCTTTCCCGATCATGAGGCCCTCGTCGTGCGCCACCAGGGCCTCCGCTATACCTACCGCCAGCTGAAAACCGAGGTTGACCGCTGCGCGCGCGGCTTGATGGCCCTCGGTATCGCCCACGGCGAACGAGTCGGCATCTGGGCGCCCAACCGGGCCGAGTGGCTGATCACCCAGCTTGCTACCAGCAAGATCGGCGCGATTCTGGTCAATATCAACCCGGCCTACCGCCTGCACGAACTCGAGTATGCCCTCAACCAGTCGGGCTGCAGCGCCCTGGTCTTCGCACCGCAGTTCCGTGGCGTCGACTATCGCGCCATGGTCTACGAACTGGCCCCCGAGCTAGCCTCGGCCCACCCTGGCAAGCTCGCGACGGCGCGCCTGCCACTGCTGCATACGGTGATCAGCCTCGGCGATGAGCCCGGCCCCGGAATGTACAGCTGGCAAGACCTGCTCGCCGCCGCCGAACGGGTCAGCGCCAGCGACCTGGCCGCCCGCCAGGCTGAGCAGCAGTTCGACGATCCGATCAACATCCAGTACACCTCCGGCACCACCGGCTACCCCAAGGGTGCCACCCTCAGCCATCACAACATCCTCAACAATGGCTACTTCGTGGCCCGCTTGATGCAGTTCAGCGACCAGGACCGCCTGGTGATCCCCGTCCCGCTCTACCACTGCTTCGGCATGGTGATGGGTAACCTCGGCTGTATGACCCACGGCGCAACCATGATCTACCCCTCCGAGGGCTTTGAGCCGCTGGCGGTACTCGAGGCCGTGCAGGAGGAGCGCGCCACCGCGCTTTTCGGCGTGCCGACTATGTTTATCGCTGAGCTCGAGCACCCCGAGTTTCACCGCTTCGACCTGAGCAGCCTGCGCACCGGGGTGATGGCCGGCTCCCCCTGTCCGGTCGAGGTGATGCGCAAGGTCCAGGCCTTGATGAATATGCACGAGGTCGAGATCTGCTACGGGATGACCGAGACCAGCCCGGTCAGCACCCAGACCCGCATCGGGGCACCATTGGAGAAACAGGTCAGTACGGTCGGCCAGGTGCATCCCCATGTCGAGGTGAAGATCATCGACCCGGCCAGCGGCAAGCTGCTGCCCCGGGGCCAAACCGGCGAGCTTTGCACCCGCGGGTACTCGGTGATGCTGGGCTACTGGGATAACGAGGAGGCCACACGCCAGGCGATCGATGCGGCCGGCTGGATGCATACCGGCGACCTCGCCGTGATGGACGAGGAAGGTTATGTCAATATTGTTGGCCGGATCAAGGATATGATCATTCGCGGCGGAGAGAACATCTATCCGCGCGAGATCGAGGAATTCCTCTATACCCACCCCAAGGTCAGCGATGTCCAGGTGATCGGTGTACCTGATGAGCGCTATGGCGAGGAGATCGTGGCCTGGATCAAGCTCAAGCCGGGCGAGACGGCCGAGGCCGAAGAGATCCGCGCCTTCTGCCGGGGCCAGATTGCGCACTTCAAGATCCCGCGCTATGTCAAGTTCGTTGACAGCTTCCCTATGACGGTGACCGGCAAGATCCAGAAGTTCCGTATGCGCGAACAGAGCATTGAAGAACTGCACCTCGAGGCTGCTGCCAGGATGCGCACAGCGTAGCACCCTGAGCAGGATGCCTGAGTGATTGAGAGGTTGTATGGCCAGGACACCCCTCGCCATGGCGCTCGCCAAAGTAATCATCGCCGCCGCCTGGGCCGATGGCCACCTCGCCCACGATGAGGTCAACAGCCTCAAGAATCTGCTCGCCGAGATGGGCCAGACCGTCGGCAGCGGCGAGATGGCGCTGACGATGCAGGACTGGGCCGAGCTCGATATCTACCTCTACTCGCCCGTGGAGGCCGAGGAACGCCGGCGCCTGGTCGCCGATCTGGCCGCCATGCTCAGCGGTCCCCGCGAGCGGGCGCTCGTCCTCACGGCGCTCGATCGCTTGCTCGCCGCCGACCGCGTGCATCACGAGGCTGAGCGCCAGGTGGCCGCCGAGATCCGCAGCGCCCTGGAACGGGCCGATGCCGGCCCGCTCGCCGCGCTCGGCAGCTTTGTGCGCCGGGGCCTTGGCCTCCACCAGGGTGGGCCCAACCGCGAGCAGTACCTCGACGAGTTCCTCAATAACCGCGTCTACTACGCTGTGCGCCTGCGCCTCGGCAAGGCCCCCGAGGCCGACCTGGGCATCCCCGCCGCCGAAGCCCGCGCGCTCGCCCTGGCCGGCGGCATCCTCGCCAGTCTCGCCCAGCTCGATGAAAAGGTCACCGATGAGGAGTACCGGCGGATCGTCAGCGCACTCGAGCAGGGCTGGGGCATCAGCCACGACCGCGCCGTGCTGGTGGCCGAGGCCGCGATCGCTGAGGGCAAAGCGAATCTCGACCCCTACACGCTGACCTACAGCTTCGCTCAGCATACCAGCGTCGAAGAGCGGGTGCGCTTCCTCGATGCGCTCTTCGCCGTGGCCGCCGCTGATGGCGCGATCTCCAGCGAGGCCAGCGCCGAGATCAGCCGGATCGCCAGCGCCATCCGCCTCGAACAGCGCCACTTCGTCGAGGCCAAGCGCCGCGCCCTTGGCGGCAGCGTGTAGTGCCACCTGGTTCGCAACCCGTTGCGATGCTATAATCGGCCCCGATGAAGCAACACCGCGCCCAATCCGTGTTCAGCGCTGGGGGCAACACACAAGCCCGGGAGTGCGGGCGGGACGCCATGGTCGGCGTCCGAGGGCAAGCTGCCCGCGCTCCCCGGAGACGGGTGCACCCGTCCCTCGCCTGCGTCCTGCACGCGCTGCTCTTGAGCCTGGCGATCGTCCCTGGCGCCGCAGGCAGCCTGGCGCCGCCGGCGGCGCAGGCCGCCACCGTGCGCTCGTTCGTCTACGCCTACTCGGCCCAGGGCCGCCCGATCGAGGCCGTGCAGATCGGCGCCGGCCCGCGCAAGCTCGTCGTCATCGGCAACACCCACGGCGCCCCCGAGGCCAATACCTACCGGCTGACCCTCGAACTGATCGAGCACTTCAGTGCCAACCCCGACCAGGTGCCCCCCGCCGTGCGCCTCTACTTCGTGCCATCGATCAACCCTGATGGCCTGGCCCGCGGCTGGCGCTTCGATGCCGCCGGCGTCGACCTCAACCGCAACATGAATACTAACCTGGACGCCTGCGCCGAGAACGACTGGCGCACCACCGTGCAGGGCGCCTATGGCCTCGTCTCCGATACCGGCGGTCCCTACCCTGACTCCCAGCACGAGGCACGGCTGCTCCGCGCCTTGCTCTGGGACGCAGCCGGCGCAATCTTTCTCCACTCCAACGCCGGGCTGGTCTTCCCCGCCACCTGCGAGCACGCCCCGTCGATCGCCCTGGCCGAACGCTACGCCGCAGGCGCCGGCTACAGCTACAGCCGCTACTGGCCCAACTACAGCATCACCGGCGGCATGCACGACTGGGCCGGCAGCCTCGGCATTGCCGCGATCACCCCCGAACTGGTCACCGGTGACCAGAGCGAGTTCGCCGCGAACCTCGCCGGGTTGCAGGCCGTGCTCGCCGACGCCGAGGCGTTGCTGCCGCTGCCCGAAGACGGCCTGGTGGCCGGGCTGCCCATTCCCGCCCCGATCTTCCGCTTCTGGCGCGCCCTCGGCGCCGAGGAGCGCTTCGGCCCGCCCCTCGAGCCCGCCCGCCTGACCCCGCGCGGCCTCAGCCAGACCTTCCGCAACGCGCGCATCACCGCCAGCAGCGCACTGATCGACACCCCCTACTTCGTCCAGCCGGAGCCGCTGGGCGTCGCCGCCACCGCCGGCCTGGCCTACGGTGGCGCACCCGCCCTGGGCCAGCCCGCCGGCGATGCTGCGGGCCGCCGCTTCCCCGAAACCGGGCATACACTGCGCGACGCATTCCTCGACTTCTGGGAGCGTGGCGGCGGCGCCGACGTCTTCGGTCTGCCGCTCTCGGAGGAGTTCGTGGCCACCGCCGCCGACGGGCAACGGCGCACCGTCCAGTACCTGGAGCGCGCGGTGTTCGCCTACTACCCGGAGGACGGCGGCGTGCGCCTCGAGCCGCTGGGGCTGCGCACGCTCGTGCTGGAAGAATTGACCCGACCAGGCGCGGCGTTCCGCATCAGGTAGCAGCCGCCACGCCTGACCATCAGACGCGCTCGATATACTCGCCAGTGCGCGTATCGATCTTCAGCCGGTCGCCCTCATTCACAAAGCCCGGCACCTGGATGACCGCACCCGTCTCCAGGGTCGCTGGCTTGGTAACATTGGTCGCCGTATCGCCGCGTACGGCCACCGTCGTCTCGGTGACCTCGAGGGTCACGAAGATTGGCAACTCAACGCCGAGCAGCACCTCCTTCTCGGAGTCGTAGACCAGGTCGGCCGTCTCGTTCTCCTTGAGGAAACGTGCCGCATCGCCGACCATCGTCACCGAGACGGGGATCTGGTCATAGGTGCTATTGTCCATAAAGATGAAGTCATCGCCCTCGCGGTAGAGGTACTGCATCGGGCGCCGCTCAATGCGCACAATGTCGATATCAGCGCCGGCGCGCAGCCGGTCTTCGATCACTTTGCCGTTGGCCAGGTTCTTGAGCTTGACGCGCACAAAGGCGCGCCAGTTGCCCGGGGCAACATGCTGAAACTCGACTACCTGATAGAGCTCGTTGTTGTAGCGGATCACCATGCCGTTGCGCAGATCCGAGGTTGTGCCGGCCGCCATGTTCGTATGCTCCTTATTTGTTCACCCTGTTTACGGCACGACCTCACACCGTGCAGGCCCGCCGCTAGCTGCTACCACTATAGCCGGGCTCAGCGATCTCGGCAAGTTGGGCTGGCACGGCTAGCGGAGCTCCGCCACCACCTCCACCCCGTTCTGCGCCATGTGGTGCAGGAAAAGCACGTGGTGCAGGTCGCCATCGTGGGCCATGATCCCCAGATCGCGCGCCACGCTGACCGGCGTATCAAAGGTATCGACCGCGCTGGCCGGCACGATCACCCGGCGCTGCAGGTTGAGCGCGTTAGCCTCCAGGCGCAGGTGCATCGCCATACTGTAGACACACAGGTCGGTACAGTCGCCGACGATGATGAAGCTGTCGAGTTGCGGGCGCGCGCGTAGCCAGTCGCCCAGCCCGGTGCCGATATGCGAACTGAGGGAATTCTTCTCGATCGTGGTAAGCATGGTGGCGAAGGGCAGTTCGGCCAGTTCACGCACCGTGCGGCTCTCCGCGGTGCCACGGATGCAGTGGGGCGGATAAGCTTTGAACTCCGGCGTGTCCGGGTCGTGGGTGTCCTGGGTCAGCACAAAGTTGCGCACACCCAGTTCGTGGGCGCGGGTAAACACCTCCACGACCCGTGGAATAAGCGCCTGCACACGCGGCCCGGCCAGTGGGCCCTCGGTGCAGAAGCCATCGATCATATCGATCGAGCAGACGGCCACCCGCTCGGGGTGCGCGCCGACGATCTCGGCCAGGTCGGCGGCGGGCAGCGCGGTGTACCACGCCTCCAGGTAGCGCAGAAACGGCTCGGCAGCGCGCAGACTGATGCTCCGGCTCATGGGACGGCTCCTTTCCATATAGTGTTTCATTGACACTAATTATAGCAGGGCGTCCCGCGTCTGTCAAGGCGTGGCATAGGTCGCCGCGGGGGGCGGCGACCCACGCGCCCCCGGGCCAGGGGCCTGGCCGGCCCCGGCGCCCCCGGGGCGCTGTCCCGACCCCTGCGCAGCTAGCGGGGCGCGCCGCCCCCGCACCCCCGGGTTTAGGGGCGGACAGCACAAATATTCGAGTGGGACAGATGACAAAACGTCTGACTCCTCTTATGATTGACGTATTAGCCACCATCGTAGAAGGAGCCAGACGTATGTCCAGCATAGCGCATCTG
>Ga0272446_1008157_pt1 | contig 10089 bp, 6 predicted proteins | sample YNPCB0061_FD_194587 | JGI IMG/M metagenome (GOLD analysis project Ga0272446, IMG submission 194587) | Hot spring microbial mat communities from Yellowstone National Park, WY, United States - YNP-CB-006-1 | ecosystem: Environmental > Aquatic > Thermal springs > Hot (42-90C) > Sediment | place... | reverse complement strand
GCAGGCGGTTCCAGCGCTCGCAGGCCAGCGCGTCCCGGTAGAGCTCGTTGTAGCTGGTGGCGCTCCAGACGTCGGCGGCAACCTTGAATCGTTCGCGGAGGAGCTCCTGCGCCCGCAGCGCGGCGCGCAGGAGCGGTCCGCTGCCGAACAGGTGGACGCGCGGCAGCTTTCCGGGCCGGGGGGCGGCGCTGACCTTGTACAGGCCGCGGAGCACCTCCTCCTCGACACCCCGCGGCTGCGGAGGCATCGGGTAGGTCTCGTTGTAGACCGTGAGGTAATAGAAGACGGATTCGCCCTGCTCGTACATGCGGCGGATCCCGTCGCGGACGATCAGCGCCAGCTCGTAGGCGTAGGCCGCGTCGTACGCGACGCAGTTGGGCACCGTGCTGGCGTGCAGCAGGCTGTGGCCGTCCTGGTGCTGGAGGCCCTCGCCGTTGAGCGTCGTACGGCCGGCGGTCGCGCCGACCAGAAAGCCGCGGCAGCGCATGTCGCCCGCGAGCCAGATGCTGTCGCCGACGCGCTGGAAGCCGAACATGGAGTAGAACAGGAAGAACGGGATCGTGTTCAGACCGTGGGTGGCGTAGGCGCTGCCGGCCGCGATAAACGAGGCCATGGACCCCGCCTCGGTGATGCCCTCCTCGAGGATCTGGCCGTTCTTCCGCTCCTCGTAGCGCATCAGCAAGTGGGCGTCGACCGGTTCGTAGAGCTGGCCGGTGTGGGCGTAGATGCCGTAGGAGCGGAACAGCGACTCCATGCCGAAGGTGCGGGCCTCGTCGGGCACGATCGGCACGATGAGCTTGCCGAGCCGCTCGTCGGCCATCAGGCGCGCGAGCATGCGGACCAGCGCCATGGTGGTCGCGACCTTGCGGTCGCCGCTGCCCTCGCGGAACTCGGCGAACAGGTCCGGTGCCGGCGGGGCGAGCGGCTGCGCCCGGACCAGCCGCCGGGGTACGTAGCCGCCGAGCGCGGCGCGGCGCTCCTGGAGGTACTTGTACTCGGGTGAGTCCGGCGCGAAGCGGCAGAACGGGGCGTCGGCGATCTCCCGATCGCTGATGGGGATCTCGAACCGATCGCGAAACGCGCGCAGCTCCTGCTCGTTGAGCTTCTTCTGCTGGTGCGTGATGTTGCGGCCTTCACCGGCCTCGCCCAGCCCGTAGCCCTTGATCGTCCGCATGAGGATGACGGTCGGTTGCCCCACGTGCTGCGTCGCCCGCGCGCAGGCGGCGTAGACCTTCTCCGGGTCGTGGCCGCCCAGGCGCAGGTTGCGGAGCTGCTCGTCGCTGTAACGATCCACCAGCGCCAGCAGACGCGGGTCGCGCCCGAAGAAGTGCTCCCGCGCGTACGCGCCGGACTCGACCGTGAACCGCTGCCACTGGCCGTCGACGATCTGGGCCATGTGCTCGATCAGCAGGCCCTCCGTGTCGGCCGCGAAAAGCGGATCCCAGTCGCCGCCCCAGATGACCTTGATCACGTTCCAGCCCGCCCCGCGGAACGCCGCCTCCAGCTCCTGGATGATGTTGCCGTTGCCGCGCACCGGCCCGTCGAGCCGCTGGAGGTTGCAGTTGATGATCCAGGTCAGGTTGTCGAGCTTCTCGCGGCCGGCCAGCGTGATGGCGCCGAGGCTCTCGGGTTCGTCCATCTCGCCGTCCCCGAGGAAGGCCCAGACGCGCGAGCCGCTGGTGCGCAGCAGGCCGCGATCCTCGATGTAGCGGTTAAAGCGGGCCTGGTAAATGGAGTTGAGCGGCCCGAGGCCCATCGAGACGGTCGGGAATTCCCAGAAATCCGGCATCAGCCACGGGTGGGGATACGAGGACAGCCCGCCGCCGGCCGCCAGCTCGCGCCGGAAGTTGTGCAGGTGCGCTTCGTCGATCCGGCCCTCGAGGTAGGCCCGGGCGTAGACCCCCGGCGCGGCGTGCCCCTGAAAGTACACATGGTCGCCCGACGAGCTGTCCGTCTTCGCCCGGAAGAAGTGATGGAAGCATACCTCCAGGCATGTGGCGACCGACGCGTACGTCGAGATGTGCCCGCCGATGCCCTCCGACTGGCGGTTGGCGCGAACCACCATCGCCATCGCGTTCCAGCGGACGAAGCTCTTGATACGCCGCTCGATGGCCCGGTCGCCCGGGTACGGCGGCTGCTCGGAGCGCGGGATCGTGTTGATGTACGGCGTGTTCGCCGCGTACGGGACCGGGACCTGCCGCCGCAAGGCCCAGCGGTGCAGCTCGGACATCAGGTACTGAACGCGGCGGGCGCCGCTGTGGTGGTGGACGGCTTCCAGCGAGGCCAGCCATTCGGCCGTTTCGAGCGGGTCGGTGTCCGCGGCGCTCGGGTGCGGGTTCTCAGCCATACGGCTAGGGTAGCCGGCCGCGGCGGGTCGTCAACCGACCGGGCGCGCGGGTATAGTCCCCCCGTCGGGGGACGTGCCGACGCCCGTGCAGGGGCCGCATGACAGGCAGCGCGACACTGGGTTCCGAACGACCGCGACCGGGCGCCTTCGACCGTCTCGGCGCCGCGCGCCCCGATGTCGTGCTGATGGCCCCGTTCATGACCTACCTGGTGCTGCTCGGTCTGGCCGGCGTGGTGCCGGCGGTCTGGCAGCCGGTCGTCATCGCACTCCGGGGCGTCGCGTCGCTGTCCGCCGTCTGGGTCTTCCGCCGCCACTTGCCGCCGTGGGGCGCGCCGTACTGGCCCGTCGCGATCTTCGGCGGAGCCATCGTGGCGTGGGGCTGGGTGGCCGGGCAGTACCTGAGCGACCAGCTCGGCCTGCCGCGCTGGCTGCCGTTTTACCCGGGCGGCGGCGAACCCACCGACTTCCGCACGGCGCTCGGCGCGGACGACCTCCTGTGGACGACCTGGACGCTCCGGCTGATCGTGGCCTGCACGGCCGTGCCCGTAGTCGAGGAGCTCTTCTGGCGGGGTTTTCTGCTGCGGGCGCTGATCGACTGGCACCACTTCGAACGCGTCCCGTTGGGCACTTTCACCTGGGCGTCGTTCCTCGGCACGTCGCTGCTCTCGATGCTCCAGCACCCGGGCAACTGGGGCGTGAGCGTCCTGTGCTGGATGGTCTTCAACCTCGTCTTCTACCGCACGCGCAGCCTCCTGTGCCTCGTCTTGCTGCACGGCGCGACGAACCTCGTGCTGTACCTGATCGTGCTGCGCGTCGGCGATTGGACGTTCATCTGATGCCTCCGCGAACCAGCCGCGTGTCGTTCGCTCCGCTGCGCCCGGGCCTGCCCGCGGCGCTGATGCTCGCGACGCTGCTGGCCGCGCCGGCCGTGGCTCAGACCGCGTCCGCGCCCGACGCCGAAGGCCGCCTGTGGGCGACCATCGTGGCGCTGCGCGACCCCGGCCCCGCCACGCAACCGTTCGCCAACTGGTTCGACCAGGCCCTCTCGCGCGCCGCCGCCCGCCGGGCCGCCCTGCGTTCCTACCTGACGATCTACCCCGGCGGACGTCACCGCGACGAGGCCATCGCGCTCGAGCTCGATACCCTCTTTGAGCTCGCCACGCTCCAAAGCCGCGCCCCCGACGAATTGCGGCAGCGGATCGCCGAGCTCCGGCAGAACCCGCCGAGCCGCGCCGCCCTGCACGAGGCGGCGTACTGGGAGCTCACCTGTCGCCGGTACGCCGGCCCGCCGACGACCGCCCCCGCCACGCAGCCGACGCCCGCGGACATTCGCGCACCGGACGCCGACCTGCTGGCCGGCATCCGCGAGTACCTCCGGCTCTACCCGGACAGCCGCTACAGCCCACGCCTCACGCACGTGCTCTTCGACGAAGCCCAGCTCCGCGGCGACACCGATGCTCTCCGCGCGCTGGCGGCCTACGCCCGGGAGCACTTCCCGCAGCACATGATCGCCGACGAGCTCGCCGCCCGCCTGCGACGGGAGGACGCCGTCGGCCGCCCGTTCACCCTGCGGTTCACCGACGTGGACGGCCGCGACATCGACACCAGCGCCGGCCGCGGCCGCCCCGTGCTCGTGGTCGTCTGGGCCGGGTTCGACGACGGGGCCCGCCGCTGCGTGCAGGCGGTGGAGCGCTTCCGCCGAGACAACCCGCAGTTTCGGGTCCTGGGTGTGAATCTGGACGAAAGCCGGGCCGCCCTGGCCGCCGCCGCCCGCGACCTGGACATCGACTGGCCCCAATATCACGACGGGCTCGGCTGGGGCCACGCGTTCGTGCGCACCTGGGGTGTGCTGCGGATTCCGGCCGTGTTCGTCGTCGACGCCGAAGGCCGGTTGGCGGGCGTGACCGGTGGGGATCGCTGGGTGGACCTGGCCCGCGAAGTCCTGCATCGGCCCCACCCGGCGGCGGAGGAACGGGCCCCCGCGGCCGCGACGCAGCCCGCGGGACCCGGCTGAGCCACGCTGATTTGACACCGGTTTCGACGGCGGTTAAACCTCGTCGCGGGAACGGTCTGTCGCCGGCCGGCGTGACGCGTGGCGCCGGTCCGCGGTGGGTTGCTCCGTACCCCGGAGGTCCGTCGTGAAAGCTCCGTACGTCGTCGGCGTGGTTCTCGCCGTGATCATCCTGGCGGCGGGCGTGCTCGCTCCGCAGTTGCGAAGCAGCGACGCGAAGACCGCGGCCCGCGCGGTCGCGGAGGCGACGGCCGCGCAGCACAAGCTGGCGCAGGTGGACACGACGCTGCCGCGCCTGCGGCGGCATCTGGACGAGGACCGGCTCAAGGAAGGCCCGGCGGAAGTGCGAACCGTCGCGACCGACCTGTTCAAGACGATGCAGGATCACGAGGCGCTACTGGGCACGGCCATCCGCGAAGCGGCGGCGGCGGTGGGGATTGACGCCACGGCACTGGGCGTGGCCCAGGTGCAGGGGATGGCCCAGTACGTGCAGGCGACGGCGCTTTACACGGAGGCCGTCGCGGTGCGGACGCAGCAGGTCCGGGCGGCGGCGCGGTTGCTGGCGCTGGCGGATGACTGGCTGCGGGCCCGCGGCTTTCTGGACCATTACCGCGGGCTCGATGTGGCCCCGATTCTGGCGCGGCTCAAAGCCGACGTCGAGGAGCTGGGGGCGCTGCGGACGCAGGCCCAGGACGACCTGGCGGCGCTTGCGGCCCGGACCCGCGCGGCGGAGCAGCAACTCGCGGACGCGGAGCGCGCCCTGGCCGACGCCCGGGCCGAGTTGCTCCAGGTCGAGGAGCAGGGCTTCCGTGCCGGCGACGATGCCTCGTTCGAGGCGTACCGGCAACGGTACCTGGCCCTGACCGCGCGCCTCAGCGAACTCCAGCAGAGGGAGCAGGAGCTCCGTTACGGCGGGCTGCGGGGCGCGACGTTCGCGGGTGACGACCTGGCGACGGCCGACCTCACGGGCGGCGAGGCCGTCGTCGGCGTCGAGGAGTTGCAGCGCAAGCTGGCCACGGCCGAGGAGCGGGCCCGGCGGCTCGAAGGCGCGCACCTGTCCCTCGAAGACCGCATGAAGACCGTGACGGAGATGGGGCGGCAGGCGGAGGCGGAGGCCGAGCGCTACCAGAAACGTGTTGACGAGCTCGCCGCCGAGCAGAAGACCGCGGCCGAGGCCGTGATCGCGCTGGCCAAGCAGGCCGAGGAGCTCGAAGGCCGGGCGCTTCAGAACGCCGAGGCCGCGGCCCGTTCGTACCGGCAGTCGCACAACGCGGTGGAGGCATTCATCCGCGCGGCCCGCACGGCCAAGAGCGAGCGGGACCCCGAGGGCCGCAACGCGCGACTCAAGGCGATCACGCAGGCGCCGTACCTGGCGCAGTATGCTCAAAGCGCCGAGGCCGCGGCCCTCGTGCTCGCGGCCCGGATCCAGGCCCAGCGCGTGGACGCCTGCCAGCAGATCATGGCCGACATGCGGCTCCTGGCCGAGATGAACAGCGAGTTCGCGCGGGCATTCGACCCGGCGCCGCTCAAGACGATCGTGGAGACGGCCCGCCCGGCCGGACTCGACGCGCTCGAGAAGGCCCGCGGGATCTACGAGAAGCTGAGCACCGACCCGGCCGCGACGGCGTGGGTCTCGCAGGCGGCGCTGGCCGCGGCCTATCACCTGACCGCCCGGCTGGACCCCGCGAACGCGGCCGCGCACCTGAGCAAGACGGCGGAGCTGATCCAGAAAGCGGTGGACAAGCGCGAGCTGTCGCCGTATGTGCAGGAACTGGTGGCGTTCCGCGACCACATGGGGCTGACCCCGACGCCCGCGAAGCCCGCGGCCGATGGCGCCGGCGGCGGCTTCTTCGGCGACGGGCAATAAGGGGCGCTCGGGAGGCGAGAAGCACCGCCGGGTCGCGACGAGAGCAAGCTCGCTGGGGGAACGATCGGTTCCTGCCGCTCATCGTTCGTGTTGGAACGCTTCGGCCGGCCGGGCAGACCCCGGCTTGGCAGCCGGGGCTCGGACGGTGGGTGGGTTCGGACCGCGGGTGGGCTCGGACGGAGGTCCCCGCTCCCTGGGTGCTAGTTCGCGGGCGCATCACCAGCACCCGCTGCGTATCACCAAGACCCTTGCGCCCCTTGTCGAATCCCCCTGCCAGTGGCCAGCGTCACGCCCACGTACCGCTAACGCGCGCGGAACATCCGCGCCGGCGTGCCGTCCGGACCGACCCGTAGCTCGAGCGACCGCAGACACTTCGGACAGCGTCCCCGGTACCGGTCCTCGTCCGGCCGGCGGTAGATGCGGGCATACACCCCGCAACACTCGAACAGGATCGACACGTGTGGCCAGCCGCGGGCGGCAGCGCCGTCGTCGCCCGCTTCCGGCCCGGTGTCGTAAAGGTCCAGGGGCATCGCCGTCGTTCCGCCGGTGCCGCGGCATCCGACCGCGGCCCCGCAAGGAGTATCGGCCGCCGCCGACGGTCGGTTTGCGGAGCCGTGGGTCCGGTTTGACATTTTCCAGATTGATTTGTTATGGGACGCTATCGACCGCCCGGCCACCGCCGCATGCCGGCAGACGATGGTGGCCCATCTCCGGACGCGTGCCGTCGAATATGGGCAGCCCGCTGGCCGGCCCGCGCCGGCCTCCGCTCCCGGGCTGAGCCCTCACCAGGAGTCGATTTCGTCTCGCCGCGGCCAAACTCAGCTCCCGCCCGCGATGAACGTCAGCAGCGCCTCGCGGTTGGCCTCCCAGAGCGCATCCACCCCGACCCCGGCCGGCAGCTCGAGCGTAATCACCGGGATGCCCTGGTCCACGCCCGCCCAGCTCCCGAAGCTCCCCGGCGTCGGGTAGCCGATCGCCGCCCGCACCGGGTAGCCGTTGTGCCGCCCCAGCGCCCGCGCCAGCGCCTCGGCCGGCCCATCGTAGTTGTTGCACTCCCGGCCGCGCGTAATCACGTGCACCGCGAGCACGCGCGCCGGCCGAAGCTGCGTGAGCAGCATCAGCAGCGCCTGCGTCTCGGGCTCGCTGCCGGCGGTCGCCCCCGGCCCGCCCCCGCGGCTGCCGCGCGGCGGCCGCCAGTTCTGCGCGGGGAAGTTGCGATTGAGGTCCACGCCGGCCGCGTTGCCGCGCGTGCCGCGCAGCAGGCCGTCGGGGTTCGCTTCGGCCACGACGGCCACGGTGCGGCCGCGCCACGCCGCCGGCTCCGCGCGCAAGTGGGCGACCAGGCGGTGGACGAGCGCGGCGCTGCCGGCTTCGTTGCCGTGAATCCCGCCGAAGATCAGGACCGTCTCGCCTCCGCCGTCGAAGACCTCGAGCAGCAGCGGTTGCCCGCCACGGCTGCGGCCGATCTCCGTCACGAGCGAGCGGGTGGGGACGCCCTCCGGACCGCGGGCCCGGCGGTCCGGGCCGCAGGCCCCTGTCGCCAGCAGCAGGCCGCACGCGGCGCACGACGCGACCCGGCGCGCTGCGCGGCGGCGCGCACCGGCCGGCTGCACCGCCACCGCGCACACCGTCAGTGCGCCCCGTTGAGCGCCCGCCGCCGGTGCAGCGCCTCGAGCCGCATGGTGTCCTTGGCGTTGTCGTTGCGCTCGATGGTGGCCGCGTCGATCGCGTGGTCGGTGCCGCCCGAGTGCCGGATGACCTCGTAGATCGGGTCCCACACGCGCCCGATGGTGTACCGCTCGCTGATCCGCAGCACGAGGTCGTAGTCCTCGCCGTAGTTGCGGCTCTGTGGCGTGTCGTTCACGCCGAACCAGCCCGCCTCGGCGATCACCTTGACGTGCGCGCTGCGCGGGGCGCCGGCGCCGTTGATCCGCAACAGGTTATTGCGGCCGTTGTCGGCCGTCCACTCGTCGTGCGTGACGACGGGGATTTCTTCGTTGCGGCGAATCTGCCCGGTCTGCTCATCGAGCGTCCAGACCTCGTATGAGCCGACCACCATGCCGACGGTGGGGTCCGCCGCGTAGACCTGGAGAATCTTCGCGACCGCATCAGGCTTGAGCCGGTCGTCCGAGTCGAGCTGCACGTAGTACTTGCCGCGGGCGTGCTGGAGTCCGTAGTTGAAGCACAGCCCGAGGTTGTTGATGTCCACCACGAGCAGCCGCACCGGCGGCCGGTCGGCGCGATACTTGTCCCCGCCGGGCATGAACCGCCGCACCTCCGCCGCGGTGGGGTCCGCCGGGCCGCCGTTGACCACCACGATCATCTCCACCCGCGGCTCGGTCTGGGCCTGCACACTCTCGATCGCCCGGCCGATGAACTGCGGCCGCTGGTTGACCGGCGTGATAATCGAGGCGAGGCAGTCCCGGAAGCGGGCCTCCTCGGCCGCGGTGTACGTCACTTCCTGCACGTGGGCGCCGGGGGCGAGGTAGGCCCCGATGCGCCGCAGGTGGGCCGTGCACGCCCGCTCCATTTCGAGCTGGGTGGCCTTGCTGGCGAGGAGATACGCGAAGACGTTGTGTGCCGCGGCGGGCGCGGCCACGGTGTACAGCGCGCCGGCGTAGCGGTTGGCGATGTGGGCCAGCCCCCAGCGCTCGCTGATGCGCAGACGCAGGTCGTAGAGATCCGCCGCCGTGTACGCTTCATCCCACCCCCCCAACTCGCGCAGCGCGGCCGTGCGGTAGAGCAGCACCGCGCCGAAGTCCGTCGTGTCGCGGAAGCGGCCGGCGTGCCAGTCGAGCAGGTGGATGTCCTTGCGGCCGCCCTGGGCGTCGATTCGCTCATAGTCCGCGTAGACCATCCCGACCGGCGGTGTCTGGGCGTGGGGCACCGTCCGCAATGCCGCCATGACCATGGTCTGCACGGCCGACTGGCGCAACGTGACGGCCGCGGCGTCGTTGTGCACCGCGAGGAACAGGTCGCCGCGGGCGACCTTCAGCGCCGCGTTGTACATCGCCGCGCGCGAGGGGTACGTCCCCGCCAGGTGGCGGACGCGCGCGGCGTCCACGCCGGCGGGCGGGTCCAGCCTTGCGCCGGGGCCGCGCCCGTCCACCACGATCACCTCGAGCGGCGCGTGGTCCTGCGCGAGCGCGGCGCGGAGTCCCGCCTCCCACGCCGCGCGGTCGTACGGCAGGTCGTCCTTCAGGATCAGGGCGATCGATACGGTGGCGTCTTTGAAGGTCGGTGTCATGCCCGGCATTGTACGGGCCGGCCCCCCGGCGGCCAGCCGCCCGTCAGCGTCGCCGCGGCTGGCACCGCGGGCACACGTGCGTGCCGCGCTGCCCCACCCGCAGGGCCACGATGGGCGTCCCGCACGTTCGACACGGCTCGCCGGTCCGGCCGTACACGCGCAGCCGCCGCTGCATCCAGCCGCCGGGGTAAATCCAGTCGAGCGAAGTGCCGTGATAGCGGATCGCCTCGCGGAGCACGCCGCGGATGGCCGCATGCAGCCGCCCGACGTCGGCCGCCCGCAGCCGGTCGGACCGTGTCAGCGGATGCAGCCCGGCGCGGTGCAGCGCTTCGTCGGCGTAGATGTTGCCGAGGCCCGCGACGACCCGCTGGTCCAGCAGCAGCGGCTTGAGCTGTCGCCGCCGCGCGCGCAGCAGGCTGCCCAGCAGTTCCGGCGTGAAGCCGCGTGCCAGCGGCTCGGGGCCGAGGTCGGCCGTCGCGGCCGCCAGGTCGCGCGTGAGCACGACGCGGCCGAACTTTCGCGCGTCGCACAGCAGCAGCCGCCCGCCGTCGTCGAGGTCCCACGTCGCCCGCACGTGCGGCGGCTCCTCCGCGTGGTCGGCGGCCCACTCCAACCGC
>Ga0272446_1008156_pt1 | contig 10089 bp, 6 predicted proteins | sample YNPCB0061_FD_194587 | JGI IMG/M metagenome (GOLD analysis project Ga0272446, IMG submission 194587) | Hot spring microbial mat communities from Yellowstone National Park, WY, United States - YNP-CB-006-1 | ecosystem: Environmental > Aquatic > Thermal springs > Hot (42-90C) > Sediment | place... | reverse complement strand
TCGATGCGTGCCCAGGGCTTAGCCAGCAGATGGTTGATCATGGGCACGATCGCCAAGGCCCCGGGCACGGGCAGCTCTTGGGGGCACAGTTCGCTAAAGCCACGCTGCGCATCGACGACGAGCAGGGCGGCCTTGGACCAGTTCCAAGGATCGTCGTGCGCGGCAGAGTTTGCCGCGACCGCGTCCGCCGCGACCGCGTCAGACGGAAGCCCAGAGATGCTCATGTGTAGGTGCCCTCTCTTGTTTGTCGGGCTGCGTTTGCCTTAATCGTCGTCGCGAGGTCGGCGAATCGACTCGCCGCCTCTGTCGGGCTTATCACGCTGCGGCTCACGCTCTGCTTGACGCCAACGACGTTGCCCTGACTCTTCGTCCTCGTCGTTTTGTTCGTTTCGAGAGCGTGGTTTGCCAAAGAGAGCCTCAAACTCTCGCAACGCCGCTCCGGGAAAGGTCAACTGGGCCAATTCCGTGCTGGTTTCTTCTTCCTTGTCGCTGCTTTTTTTGTCCTCCAGCTTAACCACGATCGACTCGCGATGCCGACAACTCGGGCAGATGTGGGCCGTGAAGTGAAAACGGCCCGGCAAGCTGCCTTGAGTCACAAACGGCCGCAGGCTCTCCAGGTCGCCTTCGGTGAAGAAGCCTTTGATCAGGTCGGGGTTGTCGTGATCCAGGGTGCCGAGTTTCTTCTCCTCTTTCCAGCGGTCACACTTGACACAAAACGGCGTCATCGCCGAGCCGACCATCCCCAGCAGCGAAATCCCCGCCACGATCAACATCTCGACCACCCAGTAAATCCAACTGCCGGTATAGCCGAGATTGAACCCGCTGCCGCGTCGGCCGAGGACGACGCCCTGAGTAGCTTGCTGATCCAGGTATTGCAGGAAGGAGAGAGAGTCGCCCCCACCCGGCACGCCTTGCAGGCTACGCAAGTAATCAAAATAATGCATGCTGACCATCGTCAGCACGCCGGCCAGCAGCCCCAACAGAGCGCCCAGAGCGAGATTGCGCATCTTGGCCAGGCCGGAAACGGCCACACCGATAAGCACCAAGCCAACTCCGAGGCCCAGCGGAAAGAAGAACACCAGGTAAAACCATTGACCGACAAAACTGGCCAGCCAGCCCAGAGCCACCGCGCCGAAGCCCAGGGCCAGCAGTAGAACAGGCAGTCCCGTCAGGCTGATGCCGCCATCGGCTTCGTACTCCACCGGTTTTTTGCGCATCATGAAACCGTTCTCCGTTTGCGAGTCAAAGGGGCAAGTCCCAAGAACGGAAGAGCTGTCGCACCTCGGACGCTGCTTCGCAGGGAGCAGCGGCCGAGTGCCTCGCTCATTTTAGTGAAGTGGAGCCGATTGGCTTAGCTCCCGAGCGACTCCAGGAGCGGTTCGCGACGCTTAGTTAGTCGGGGAACGAAAGATCGGTCAACACCCGGGCGTGACGAGGCCCCGTGGCACGGAGGGTTGCCCGCCGGGAGTTCTCGCCCGTCGCTTGCAGAACGATTTGCAAATGGTCGGCAGGAAGCAGATCGAGAACCCGATCCGCCCATTCGAGAATGCAAACTCCTTCGCCTTCGAAACATTCCTGAAATCCAAGATCCACAAATGCTTGCGGACTGGGTAGCCGATAAACATCCAAGTGATAAACGGTGAGGCGACCGTAATACTCTTGCTGCAGAACAAACGTCGGGCTGCTCACCCCGTGGGCGATCCCCAGTCCCTCGGCGAGGGCGGCAGTGAGGTGGGTTTTGCCCGCCCCGAGGGGGCCAATCAGTGCCAGCACCGCCCCCGGAAACAGCTGAGCCGCCAAAGCATGCCCCAGAGCCGTGCTCGCCTGGGGCGTGGGCAACTCCACCGTCCGCTCCACCGCCGTTACTCGCTCTCGGCAAATTCTTGCAGGCGTTGGCTGCGGAGCGGTTGCCGCAATTTCAGCAGGCCGCGCGCCTCGATCTGACGGATGCGTTCGCGAGTGATGCCGTAGGTCCGGGCCACCTCTTCCAGAGTACGCGGCTGGCCGTCCTTCAGGCCGAAACGCAACTCGATGACTTCGCGTTCGCGCGGCGTGAGGGAACGCAAGACCTCAGCAATGCGTTCGCGTAGCAGGTGTTGATCAACCGCCTTGCCAGGGTTTTGGGCATCCGGATCGTCCAGAAAATCTTCCAAGGCCCGTTCGCCGTCGCCGCCGAGCGGCTCATGCAGACTGACGGGGTGGCGTGCCACCACCCGCAGCGATTGCGTTTCTTCGACGGTCACGCCCAGGACGGCAGCGATTTCTTCGACGGTCGGCTCGCGGCCCTGGGCCACGGACAACTCGCCACGCACCCGTTCGACGGCGGCCAAGGTGCCGACCTGATGGCAGGGCACGCGGATAGTGCGGGCATGATCGGCCAGGGCGCGGGTGATGCCTTGACGAATCCACCAAGTGGCATAGGTGCCAAATTTGAAATCGAGTCGCCATTCGTATTTATCGACGGCCCGCATCAGGCCGCGATTGCCCTCTTGAATGAGATCGCTGAAAGGCAGGCCGCGGCTGCGGTAGCGTTTGGCGATGCTGACGACCAAGCGGAGGTTGCCTTCGGAGAGTTCGCGGCGGGCTTTTTGGTAGCAGCGGCGGCGTTCTTGCTGCACCTTGACCAGGCCGGCTAAATCAGCGGGGCGGCAGCGGACTTCGAGCATCAGTTCGCGCAGTTGTTTGGAGGCGCGGCTACGGCGGTCACGGTCGCCGGGGCTGTTGCCCCCCCATTCGCATTCTCGCTCCAGGCTGCGCATCTTTTCCAGTTTGCGGGCCAACTCCTCGGAAAACAGATCCAGCAAGTCGATGCGGGGCGCTAACTCCTCGGCCAACTTCCGCGCCTTGCACAGGCCCCGATACAGCCGACGCATCGCCTTGCCGCGTTCTTTGGCGGAGGTGGCTTTGAGCAAATCTTTGAAGTCGGAGTCGGCCTGTCGGATCAGATGCTGCAGCGTAGGCACATGATGCGGAATACGTTTGAGGATGTTCTCACGCGTCAGGCCCAACGTCTTGACCACATCAATCGTCGGGTCCAATGCCAACTGCCCCGCCGCGACCCGGCGAAAGGCGTCCGTCACCCGCTCCAGCGTCAGCCAATTGCTCAGGGCCGAATGCCGATACCGCTCGCGGTGGTACTCCAACTGTTGCGCTAGGGCCAACTCTTGCTCGCGGCTGAGGAGCGGGATGGCCCCCATCTGCCGCAGATATAGCCCCAGAGCGTCATCGGCGGCGTTGCCCTCTTCGTCGCTGTCATCGACCTCACCGGGCGGCAGATCGTCCAGGAATAGCGCGTCCTCAGAGCCGAGTCCTTCGGATTCCAACTCGGTCGTTTCGTCTTCGCCCTCGTGGGTAGCGACCGGAATGCTCGTTTCTTCCGAGGCAAGACGCAACGATCGGGAAGTGACCGGCGGACCAACAGCAGACAAAGCATCGACAGGGGGGTCGAAAGAGGTTGTTTTCCGATTACCGCGCTTGCTGACCATGAGTTCGTCCTTTGGTGTCGTCCGACTCCTCGACTCGGATGAACAAGACAATCCTCTGCACGGGAGGTTCTCGGAGGACACTCAACGAGAGCCACCCACTCTTCCTGCCTACCTTTTTGTTCCTTGACCTTTCGGTCGTTCGTCGTTCTGAGGTCGCCGCAGAATAATCCCTGGTTGCGGAACCAATCGGGCAGCAGCGTCGTTGCGTTCGGCTACCTCAAAGCGGGTCGAGGTCAAAAATCTATCCTAGTATTATAGGCAATCTTTGTCCGGCTTAAACGGAAAAAAGTTGCACTTTCCGTTTTTCATCGCGAAAATGGCTATACTCGGACAGTTCGCCCTTGTCAGTATACGCACGGCTCGTCGTCACGCTACAAGGAAAAACACCATGAGGAGCGGAATTTTCGTCGTTTTCCTCTGTCTGGCTGCTCCGCTTCCTGCCGCGGCTCCACCGGCTCGCGTGCCCCCGCCGACTCATTGGGCCTTCCGCACGCCGCAACGGCCGGTGCTGCCTAAGGTAACGATCAGCTCAGCGGCTTCGCCAGCCTCGACCTCTCCTGCCGCTACCCCTGTCGATGCCTTTCTCTTGGCCAAGCTGGGCGAACGGGGCTGGACTTATGCCCCCGAGGCCGACCGTCGCACCCTGCTGCGGCGGTTGAGTTTCGACCTGATCGGACTGCCGCCCACGCCGGAGGAGATCGCCGCCTTCGAGGCCGACCCCCGCCCCGATGCCTACGAACGTCAGGTCGAGCGTCTCTTGGCCAGCCCGCATTTCGGCGAACGCTGGGCCATGCACTGGCTGGATGTCGCCCGCTATGCCGAGAGCAACGGCTACGAGCTGGATGGGGAACGGCCGCACGCTTGGCGGTATCGCGATTGGGTGGTGCAGGCGCTCAATGCCAACCTGCCCTACGATCGGTTCCTGACCGCGCAGTTAGCCGGCGACTTGCTGGCTCAGGACGACCCGGACGCCCGCATCGCGGTCGGTTTTCATCGCTGCGGACCGATTCATCAGGTGGGGGGGAATGTCGATCCGCGTGAGGTGCGCGACGAACTGCTCACCGAGATGGTAACCGGCTTCACGGCGGCGTTTCTCGGGCTGACCGTTCGCTGTGCTAAGTGTCACGATCACAAATTTGATCCGATCTCCCAGGCGGAATATTTCCAGTTCGAAGCGTTCTTTGCCCGGGTGAAAACCGCCGAGGTCCAGCTGGTGTCGGTGGCGGAGATGGCCCGTTACACCAAAGCTCAGGCAGAACACCAGGCCAAGAAGACCGCCCTGAAGCTGCAAATCGAGCAGATCGACAGTCCCTACCGGGCCAAGCTGCGGGCCGCCAAGATTGCCAAACTTCCCCCCGAAGTGCAGGCGGCTTTCGCCGCCAAGCAACGTTCCCCTGAGCAGCAAAAGTTGGTGGCCGACTTCTCCCCCGTGGTCAAGGTAACTTGGGAAGAGATTCTACCGGCACTGAGTGCCGAAGACCGCGAACGACGAATCGCTTTGCGGGCCCAGCTGCATGAGTTAGATCGGCGGGCTCCCCCGCCCGTTCCCCAGGCCTGGACCCTCAGCGACAGCCCCGGCGAACGCCAGGCTGCCATCCTCAAACGGGGCGATTACAAGCGGCCCGGCCCGAAAGTTTCTCCCGGCTTCCCCGCCGTCTTGCCCCAGCCCACCACGGCCCCCCAGGACCGCCGCGACTTGGCTGCTTGGTTCACGCGCCGCGATCATCCCCTGACCGCTCGGGTTCTGGTCAATCGCCTCTGGCAGCATCACTTCGGCCAAGGTTTGGTGCGGACGCCCAACGATTTCGGCACCAAGGGCGACCCCCCAAGCCATCCTGAACTCCTCGACTGGTTGGCGGTCGAATTCATGGAATCCGGCTGGGATATGAAACATCTGCATCGCCTGATGGTTCTCTCGGCCGCGTACCGCCAAGCCAGCCATGTGACGCCCTCGCCGGAGGTGCAACGCCACGACCCCGACAACCGCTTGCTATCGCGAATGAATCGCCGCCGCCTCGAAGGCGAAACCCTCCGCGATGCCCTGTTGGCGGTCTCCGGCCAACTGACCGGCTGGCTGGGCGGGCCAATGGTCCGAGTGCCCCTGGAGCCAGAGGTGTACGACCTGATCTTCACTGAGGACGAACCCGATGGCCTGTGGCCGGTCGATCTCGACGAGCGGCAGCACACGCGGCGGAGCATCTACTTGTTTGCCAAGCGGAACGTGCGACAACCGTTGCTGGAGGCGTTTGACCAGCCCGACACGTTGCATTCGTGCCCGGTGCGGCCGGTCAGCACCTTCGCGCCGCAGGCGCTGATCCTGCTCAACGGCCCGCAGACCAACCAGGCCGCCCTGGCCCTGGCCAGCCGCATCGCTACAGACCCCGACCCTGTATGCCGTGCTTACCTGCTTACCCTCGGCCGCGCTCCCACGGCCAAAGAGCGAGCCACGGCCGAAACGTTTCTCGATGAGCAGACGGCGCTTTTGCGCGAGGAACTCCGCGAGCGCAAACCGATCCGCATCCCCGCCGGCCCCGAGACGATCGAGCCGGCCCGTTTGGCCGCCCTGGCCGACCTGAGCCTGGCCCTGCTCAACCGCAGCGCCTTTGTGGTGGTGGATTAGCAACAGACACCCCCGCGAGCAACCATCCCGTTGCAGGAAAAGCAGCGACAAGAAAATGAAGAAACAAGAATTTCGCATCGCAAGCGAATTTCTTTAGGGAGCAATCTCTTCTCGTTTCTTGGCTGCTTGCAGCGCTTGCTGTGGAGAGGTGTCATGTTTTTTGTCCTCCCTTATCATGTCGATGTGCCCATGCGCCGCCTGCCCTGGATGAACGGGGTGTTGATCGGCATCACGGTTCTCTTCTATCCCTTGTGTGGCGAGGCCGACGCTTTTACTCCGCTGGGTAAAACGCTGATCCTGGGACACGGTCCGCTCGGCTGGATCGGCCATTTGCTCGTCCATGCTGACCTTATGCATCTCGTGGGCAACATGCTCTTTTTGTGGGTATTCGGCAACGCCGTTTGTGCGAAGGTGGGGAATCTGGCGTATCCGGTGGTGTATTTGGTCCTAGGCGTGGTCGCTGGCGCGGTGTCCTATGCGATCGACCCACGACCGGCGGTCGGGGCCAGCGGAGCCATCAACGGCATCGTGGGGATGTTTGTAGTGTGGTATCTGCTCAATGATCTGAGCTGCTGGTATGGTTATTGGTTTTTCGGTGTGGCGGACGTGGGCGAGTTCGCACTGAGCAGTTACTGGATGGTGCTGCTGTGGCTGATTTTTGATGTCTGGGGGTTGTTCTGGGGGACAGGAAATATCGGCTATCTGGCCCATGTGGTCGGCTTTCTGGGCGGTCTGGGGTTGGGGGTGCTGCTGCTGCAAACCGGCATAGTAGAGATGGAGAAAGGCGAGCGTTCGCTGTTGCAGGTATTTGCCAGCGAAAAGTAAACCGGTCCTAGCCGGGACCTCTCTTGTGAGTTGCCGTCAGATTACCTGCCAAGCATGCACAGGCAGGACACAGAGCCGGCCTTTCTCTATAACCATCTGTACCCGTGTGGCACGTGGTTTGGCGAGACGTTCGCACACTAGCCCACACTTGTCCTGGTGAGAAAGGTTGGTGTAATGTTTATATGGACACAAGAATCGCTCCAATCTCTTCTTGACGGCCGACTCCGCGAGTGCAAACTGATCATCGTGGCCAACCGCGAACCCTACATCCACCGCTTCAAGGGTCGGCGTATCGAGTGCATCCAGCCGGCCAGCGGCATGGTGACGGCCCTGGACCCCATCGTGCGGGCCTGTAGTGGCATCTGGGTGGCCCACGGCTCGGGCAATGCCGACCGCCACACCGTCGATGCCCATGATCATGTCCAGGTGCCCCCCGACCATCCGGCCTACACTCTGCGACGTGTCTGGCTCACCAAAGAGCAGGAAGAAGGCTACTACTATGGCATGGCCAACGAGGGGCTGTGGCCTTTGTGCCATGTCACTTTCACCCGGCCGATCTTCAATCCGCGGCATTGGCAGATTTACCGCGAGGTCAATCAGCTTTTCTGCCAGGCCGTGCTGCAAGAAGCCGGCGACCAACCGGCCTTTGTGTTCATTCAGGACTACCATTTTGCCCTGCTGCCGGCCCTGCTCAAGGCAGCCAACCCCAATCTGATTGTGGGGCAATTTTGGCACATTCCCTGGCCCAATCGCGAGACGTTTCGCGTCTTTCCCTGGAAAGAGGAACTGCTCGAAGGACTGCTCGGCAATGATTTGCTTGGCTTCCACATTCGTTACCATTGTCAAAATTTTCTCGATACCGTCGAACGCACCATCGAAGCTCGCATCGACACCGAAGAGTCCGCGGTGGTGCGGGCCGGCAAAATGACCTTGGTTCGGCCCTTTCCCATCAGCATCGACTTCGACAAACACGTCGAGCTGGCTCAAAGCCCCACTGTCGAGGCCGAAATGGATCGCTGGCGCACCCAACTCAACCTAGGTAACTGCTACCTGGGCCTCGGCATCGAACGACTCGACTACACCAAGGGCATCCCCGAGCGACTCCGCGCCATCGACTACTTGCTCGAACACTACCCGGAGTATCGCGGCAAGCTGTTGTTTGTGCAGATCGCCGTTCCCAGCCGCAGCCACATTCCCCACTACAAGCAACTCGACGACGAGGTGGATCGCCTGGTGGAACAGATCAACTGGCGTTGGAGCAACAACGATTGGTCACCGATCTTGTTTATCAAAGAGCATCATGACATGCCTGCGATGATTGCTCTGCACCGCCTCTCCGATTTTGCCATCGTTAGCTCGCTGCACGACGGGATGAATCTGGTGGCCAAAGAGTACCTCGCTAGCCGCTTTGACGAGGCGGGCATGCTGATCCTGAGCCAGTTCACTGGGGCAGCCCGCGAATTTACCGATGCCCTGCTGGTCAATCCCTACGACATCCAGCAAATCGCCGATGCCATTGTGCAAGCTCTGCAGATGCCCGAGGCAGATCGGCAACGGCGGATGCAACGGATGCGAGAACAGTTGGCCCGCAACAACGTCTATCGCTGGGCGGGCAAGATCATGTCCACTTTGTTGAAGTTTGAGTTTCCCGAGCCGATCAGTGCCACGGGCGATTGACACTTCCGGCGCAAGGAGGCGCTGCCGGCGCGGGGCCGTGTCAGTAGGCGCGGGCCAGCACCACTCGCCCCGTGCTGGGCGCGCCCGTCACCATACAGCGACCTGCTTCCTTGGGCAGATCAAACGGAATGCAGCGGATCGTTGCCTTGGTCTCTTCCTGAATCCGCTGCTCTGTCTCCGGTGTGCCATCCCAGTGACACAGGTAAAATCCCCCCTCCTCGATGCGCTGCTTAAACTCGGCGTAGCTGTCGCACGGCTGCATCGCCGCATCGCGATATGCCTTGGCCCGGTCGTATAACGCGATCTGCATTAGCTTGAGCAGCTCGCCGATGCGGGCCGCGGCCGACTCCAGGGGCACGCCCAACTGTTTGCTTTCCTTGCCAGGTAGATCACGGCGAGCCAGCACGCACGCGCCTTTTTGCAAATCCTTGGGGCCGAGTTCCACACGGATCGGCACCCCTTTGACTTCCCATTCGTTAAACTTGAACCCCGGTTGATAATTCTCCCGGTCGTCCACCTTGGCCACCACCGGCTCGTAATTGAGCCATTCGCGCAGGGGCAAGTCACGCACACCGGCTGCCAGCTTGTGGGCGGCCTCCAGCACGGCAGATTTTTCGGCGTCGGTTTTGTAGATAGGCACGATGACCACATGGAGGGGTGCGAGCCGGGGCGGCAGCACTAACCCCTGGTCGTCGCTGTGGGTCATGATCAACCCGCCGATCAATCGCGTACTGACGCCCCAGGAGGTGGCCCAGGCATACTCGCGTTGGCCCTGGGTGTTCTGGAAGGTGCAGTCAAACGCCTTGGCGAAGTTCTGCCCCAGGAAGTGGCTAGTGCCCGCCTGCAGCGCCTTTTTGTCTTGCATCATCGCCTCGATGCACAGCGTGTAGACCGCGCCGGGGAATTTCTGCCCCTCACTCTTGGGACCGACCAACACCGGCATCGCCATCCAGTCCTCGGCAAATTGGCGATAGACGTGCACCATGCGATGCGTTTCTTCCTCGGCCTCGGCCTGGGTGGCGTGGGCAGTGTGGCCCTCTTGCCAGAGGAACTCCGCCGTGCGCAGAAACAGCCGAGTGCGCATCTCCCAGCGGACGACGTTGGCCCATTGATTGATGAGCAGAGGCAGATCGCGGTAGCTCTGTATCCAGTTTTTATACGTTTTCCAAATAATGGTTTCCGATGTAGGACGAATGACCAACTCTTCTTCCAGCTTGGATTCGGGGTCGGGGATCAGCCCCTTGCCGGTTGGGTTGGGAATCAGCCGCGAGTGCGTCACCAGGGCGCACTCTTTGGCGAAGCCCTCGACGTGGTCAGCCTCCTTCTCCAGATAGCTTTTCGGAATGAACAGCGGAAAATACGCATTGACGTGCCCCGTGTCTTTGAACAGCCGATCTAAAGCACGTTGCATCTTCTCCCATATGCCATATCCATAGGGCTTGATAACCATACAACCGCGCACATCGGAGTTCTCTGCCAGAT
>Ga0272446_1008155_pt1 | contig 10091 bp, 9 predicted proteins | sample YNPCB0061_FD_194587 | JGI IMG/M metagenome (GOLD analysis project Ga0272446, IMG submission 194587) | Hot spring microbial mat communities from Yellowstone National Park, WY, United States - YNP-CB-006-1 | ecosystem: Environmental > Aquatic > Thermal springs > Hot (42-90C) > Sediment | place... | reverse complement strand
GAGCTTCTCCCGCTCGATGTCGAAGGCTTCGGGCGTTTCCATCTCGCCGATGATAGCAGGCATGACCGGTTCTTTTCGGTCGCGGGGCCAGACTACGGCCGCACATGCGCACGCACGCCCTCCCCTTCCTTGCGCCGCTCCTCGCCCTCGCGGCGGCCTGCAGCGGCGGCTCTGCGCCCGTGCCGACGCCGGCGCCGCCGCCCACGCCGACCGCCACCCTCTCGCCGGTTGACCGCCTCATCAGCTTCCAGTCGGAGTTCCCCGACTGGCCGAACACCGACTTCTCCCGCGCGACCGTGGACCCGCGCGAAATCCTCCGCGGCTGCCCCGCGCGCGACTGCATCCCCCCGCTCGATGCCGATGGCGCCGTCACCATCTCTGCGCCGCGCGGCGGCCGGGCCCGCTTCGCGCCGGCCGAAACGCTCGAGTACGCCGACCGGCTGCCCGTTGCGGTGGTCACGGTCGACGGCATTACGAAGGGGTACCCGCTCCATATCCTCACCTGGCACGAGGTGGTGAACGACCGCTTCGGCGAGCGGCCGGTGGTCGTCACCTTCTGCCCGCTGTGCAACACGGCGATCGCCTTCGACCGGCGCGTCGGCGGGCAGGTGCTCGATTTCGGCGTCTCCGGCAACCTCCGCCACTCCGATCTCGTGATGTGGGACCGGCAGACCGAGAGCTGGTGGCAGCAGGCCACCGGCGAGGGCATCGTGGGCGCCCATGCGGGGCAGCGGCTGGAACCGCTCCCGGCGAGCATCGTGCCCTGGGGCGAGTTCCGCCGCGCCTTCCCCCGGGCGCCCGCGCTCACCGAGGACACCGGTTTCGATCGGGCCTACGGCATCAACCCCTACGAGTTCTACGACGCCGCGAGCCAGCCCTTCCTCTTCCAGGGCACGCCCGACCCGCGCCTGCCCGCGCTCGAACGGGTGGTCGCGCTCGACCGGGCCGGCCGCGGCCTGGCGGTGCCGATGGAGGCGCTGGCGGCCGCGAAGGTGGCGAACGTGGAGGCGGGCGGCGTGCCGGTGGCCGTCTTCTGGATGCCCGGCGCCGCCTCGGCGCTCGACCAGCGGGAGATCGCGCAGTCGCGCGATATTGGCGCTGCCGCCGCGTACGAAGCCCGGCTCGGCGGGCGGACGCTCCGCTTCGCGCCCGGCCCGGAACCCGGCACGTTCACCGACGACGCGACCGGCTCCACCTGGGACATCTTCGGGCGCGCGGTTGCCGGGCCGCTGGCCGGCCGGCAGCTGACGCCTGCCCTGCACACCACGGAGTTCTGGTTCGCGTGGGCGGCCTTCCACCCCGGCACCGCCATCTGGCGGCCGTGAGCGCAGGGCCGGCTGGCCGGTCAGCAGCCTGCGCGGCGGCCCCGAACAGCGTCCGGATGCGAACCTGCGCCGGGGCGGCCGGGCCTGGCTGAGCATCCGCTCAGCCGTTCACCACCCTCGAACGTTCGAACCCCGGCATACCCTTGCTCCAAGCTGCGGCAAGCCCGTAGACTCCGGCCGCAAAAGTTGAGGGGGGAGGGATGACGAGTTCCACCAACGGGGCCCAGCCGCTCCTCAGCGTGCGCAACATCACGCTGCGGTTCGGCGGCCTGGTCGCCCTCGACGATGTCTCGTTCGACGTCCCCGCCGGGCAGATTGTCGGGCTCATCGGGCCCAACGGCGCGGGCAAGACGACGATGTTCAACGCCATCACCCGCCTGTACCACCCGCAGGCGGGCGAGATCTGGTACGGCGGGCGGAACCTGCTCAGCCTTGCGGCCCATGAGGTGCCGCGCCTCGGCATCGCCCGCACCTTCCAGAACCTGGCGCTCTTCCCGTCGATGACGGTGCGGGACAACATCCGCGTCGGCGCCCACGCCCGCACGCGCTCCGACGTCTTCTCGCAGGCGCTGCGGCTGCCGTGGGTGAACCGCGAAGAGCGCGAGGCCGAAGCCGCCGTCAACGAAGCGATCGCCTACCTCGGGCTGGAGCGGGTGGCCGACCACCCGGCGGCGGGCCTCCCCTTCGGCACGCTGAAGCGGATCGAGCTCGCCCGCGCGCTGGTGGCCAAGCCGAAGCTCCTCCTCCTCGACGAGCCGGCCGGCGGCCTGAACCACGAAGAGGTCAGCGCCCTCGGCGCGCTCATCAAGGACATCCGCGAGCGGTTCGATGTCACCGTGCTGCTCGTCGAACACCACATGGGCCTCGTGATGGGCATCAGCGAGAAGGTGGTGGTGCTCGACTTCGGCAAGAAGATTGCGGACGGTACGCCCGCGGAGGTGCAGCGCGACCCGGAGGTCATCCGCGCGTACCTGGGGGTGGAGGCATGACGGCGATTCTCGAAGCCAAGGGCCTGCGCGCCGCCTACGGCGACCGGCCGGTCATCTTCGGCATCGATATCTCCGTGCCGCAGGGCGGCATTGTGGCCCTCCTCGGCGCGAACGGCGCGGGCAAGACCACCACGCTCCGCGCGCTGCTCGCCCAGACGCGCACCTGGGGCGAGATCACCTACCAGGGCCAGCGGATCAACGGGGCCTCCACGCAGGACCTCGTCCGCATGGGGATGGTGATGGTGCCCGAGGGGCGCGGCACGTTCGTCGACTTCACCGTGGAGGAGAACCTCCGCCTGGGCGCGTACTCCCGCCGCGACAGCGACGGCATCAGGAAGGACATCGCCCGGGTGTACGAGTACTTCCCGGTGCTCGGCCAGCGGCGGAACCAGCGCGCCGGCTCCATGTCGGGCGGCGAGCAGCAGATGCTGGCGATCGGGCGGGCGCTCATGACGCGCCCGAAGCTGCTCCTCCTCGATGAGCCATCGCTCGGGCTGGCGCCGCTCATCGTGCAGGAGATTTTCCAGATCCTGACCACCATCAACCGGGAAGAGGGCGTGAGCATGCTCCTCGTGGAGCAGGATGCGGTGCGCGCGCTCAAGGTGGCGTCGTATGCCTACCTGCTCGAAACGGGCAGGGTGGCGATGGAGGGGCCGGCGGCGCAGCTCGCCGGCAGCGAAGATGTCCGCCGGGCCTACCTTGGCTACTGAGGCGCCGGGTTCGAAGAGGAGGCACGCATGACCGAATTCATCCAGCTGGTGCTGGCCGGCACGGCGAACGGGTGCATCTACGGCCTGCTCGCGCTCGCCCTCGTCCTGATCTACCGGTCGACGCACATCATCAACTTCGGCCAGGGCGAGATGGCGATGTTCTCGACCTACATCTGCTGGTCGTTCCTGAACGCGGGCATGGGCTACTGGGTGGCGGTGCCGCTCACGCTCATCCTGGCGTTCGCGGCCGGGCTCGTCGTCCAGCGCATCCTCATCCGGCCGGTGCAGAACGCGCCCGAGCTCACCATCGTCATCGTGACGCTCGGTCTCTACCTCTTCTTCAACTCGCTGGCGCTCTGGATCTACTCCGGCGTGCCGAAGCCGTTCCCGCTGCCCACCGGCGTCCGCCAGGCCTCCTGGCAGGTGGGCGATATCTTCATCGTCCCCTACCACCTGTTCATCTTCGTGGTGCTCATCGTCCTGATGCTGGCCCTCTACGTGCTCTTCCAGCGGACGAAGCTGGGGCTGGGGCTGCGGGCCGCCGCCGCGCAGCCGGTTTCGAGCCAGCTGGTGGGCATCAACGTCGGCTGGATGCTCGCCCTCGGCTGGGGGATTGCCGCCGCGGCCGGCGCCCTGGCCGGCATCCTCTCGGCGCCGATCGTCCAGCTTGAGCCGAACTTCATGGCGACCGTGCTCATCTTCTCCTTCGCCTCGGCCACCCTCGGCGGGTTCGATTCGCCGCCCGGCGCGGTCGTCGGCGGGATTGCGCTCGGCAACATCGTGGCCCTCGGCGGGCGCTACATCGAATTCATCGGGACGCAGCTCGATATCGTGCTCGCGCTCGTCGTCATCGTCGCTGTTCTCCTGGTCCGCCCGGCCGGTCTCTTCGGGCGCCAGGCCGTGCAGAGGGTGTAGCCGATGGACTTCGTGCGAACGTTCGACTACCGCAAGAACTGGTTCTTCCCGCTGCTCATCCTCGCCGGCCTCATCTGGCTGGTGGAGCCGCAGACGAACATCGCCGATATCCCGGCGGTCGGGAAGCTGGTGCGGCCGGCCGCGGGCCTCGCCGCCCTCCTGAGCCTGAGCGCCATCGCCACGGTCGTCGCGGCGCTGGCCCTTTCGCCCCTGCTCGACCGCAGCCCGGCCGCCGCACGGGCGCTCCGCTGGGCCGGGTATGCGCTCATCATCGCGTTCTTCCTCTTCATGCCGCTCTACGTGGAGAAGATCCCGCACGCCTCGATGCTGAAGATGACGGTCGCCATCCAGTTCATGATCGTCATCGTCGGGATCAACCTCCTCACCGGCTTCGGCGGCCAGATTTCGCTCGGGCAGAGCGCGTTTTTCGCCATCGGCGGCTACACCCTCGGCATCGGCTTCCGGCAGTGGGAGATGCCGTGGGGCTGGTCGCTGCTCATTGCGCCGCTCCTCGCCGGGGTTGCCGGATTCCTCATCGGCATCCCGGCGCTCCGCTTCAAAGGGCCGTACCTGGCCCTCGCGACCCTCTCGCTCGCCGTGACGGTGACCCCGCTGGCAAAGAAGTTCGAGCACTACACCGGCGGCGTGCAGGGCGTCTCCATGTTCGGGAAGCTGAACATCCCGTTCTGGGAAACGAACCCCGACCGGTTCTTCTACTACCTCACGGCGGTCCTCGCGCTGCTCGTCTTTGTGCTGGCGGCGAACATCCGGCGGGGCCGGTTCGGGCGGGCGCTCATCGCCATCCGCGACAATGAAACGGCGGCCGCGGCGATGGGCGTCAATGTGGCGCTCTACAAGATGACCGTCTTCGGCATCGCCGGGGCCTTTGCCGGGCTGGCCGGCGCCCTCAATGGCGTGGTCATCCAGTTCGTTTCGCCCGACCAGTACTCGCCGCTCCTCTCCATCCGCTTCCTCGTCGGCGCGGTCATCGGCGGGGTGGCGACGATCAACGGGGCGATCATCGGCGGCCTGTTCCAGCAGTTCGTGCCCGATGTCACCGTGTCCATCAACAAGTCGGCGCCCGATGCAATCCAGGCGGCCATCCTCATCGTATTCATGTACGTGATGCGGCATGGGGTGGTCGGATTCCTGGAGCAGACGTGGCGGTACGCCCGCTCCGGGATGCGCATGCGCAAACCGGCGGCTGCCCAGGAGGCGGCCGCCATCGCCGGGCGGCCGGGCGAGGCCGGGGCGGGCCGGTCCTGACGGCATTCCCATGCCCGCAGGGCATGTGAAGGCAAAACTCGAATTCAGGAGGGAACGCACCAGATGAGGAAACCGAAACGCTGGACCGCGTTGCTGGCGCTGCTGGCAGCGGTCGCCATGGTCCTCGCTGCCGCCTGCGGCGGCGGTGGCGGCACCAAGAAGGAGACGCCCGCGCCCGGCGGCACTGCCACGGCGGCGGCCAGCCCGACGCAGCAGCAGGACGTCAAGAAGTACGACACCGGCGCGTCGGACACCGAGATCAAGATCGGCAGCTGCTACCCGTTCTCCGGCCCGGCTGCGGCCTACGGCACCATCGGGAAGTCGATCGAAGCCTACTTCAAGATGGTGAATGAGCAGGGCGGGGTGAACGGCCGGAAGATCACGTTCATCACCCAGGACGACCAGTACTCGCCGGACAAGACGGTCCAGTGCGCCCGCACGCTGGTCGAGCAGGAGAAGGTGCTCTTCATCTTCAATACGCTCGGCACGCCGTCCAACACGGCGATCTGGGACTACCTGAACCAGCAGAAGGTCCCGCAAATCTTCGTCGCGACGGGCGCCTCGAAGTGGGGCGCCGACCCGAAGAGCCATCCGTGGACGCTCGGCTGGCAGCCTGACTACCAGTCCGAATCGGCCATCTACGTCGAGTGGCTCTCGAAGGAAAAGCCGAACGCGAAGGTCGCCATCCTCTACCAGAACGACGACTACGGCAAGGACTACGTCGAGGGCTTCAAGAAGGCGCTCGGCGCAAAGGCCTCGCAGGTCATCGTCAAGGAAGCCACGTACGCGACCACTGATGCGTCGGTCAGCGCCCAGGTGACCCAGCTGAAGGAATCCGGCGCCGATACCTTCTTCGTGGTTGCGACCCCGAAGTTCGCGACCCAGGCCCTCATCGCGGCGACCCAGGTCGGCTGGAAGCCCACCATCCTCCTGAACTCGGTCTCGCAGTCGATCCCGGCCGTGCTCGACCCGGCGGCCCAGCAGGGCGCGGACCTGAGCAACATCATCACCACCATTTACATCAAGGACCCCGGCGACCCGCAGTGGGCCAACGATAAGGCCATCCAGGACTACCTGGCCTTCATGAAGAAGTACTACCCGGATGGGAACCCGAACGACGGCTTCAACGTCTACGGCTACAGCGTTGCGCAGTCGCTCGTCGAGGGCGTGCTGAAGCGGGCCGGGAACAACCTGACCCGGGAGAACATCCTGAAGCAGGCGACGAGCATTAAGGACCTGCGGATTGAGACGCTCCTGCCGGGCATCCTCATCAACACCTCGCCGGTCGACTCGCCCAACCCGGACTACTACCCGATCCAGGCCGAGCAGCTGGCGAAGTACAACCCCTCCGCCAAGAAGTGGGACCTCTTCGGCGAGGTCATCGACGTCAGCAAGAAGAAGTAGCGGCCGCCCTTCCGGCACGAACCGCCCAGCGGGCCCGGGGAACCTCCCCCGGGCCCGTCTTCCGTTCTTGCGAGCGGGCCGGTGACGGGCAGGGCTTGGCGCTCGCCGGCCCGGGCGCGAGGGTTGGGGGAGATTCCCCCGCCCGGAGGTTTGCCCCATGACCACGTCCACCAGCCGGCTCCCGCGCCGCGCGGCCGTGGCCCTCGCGCAGGGCGCCGGCGCCGCCCTGATCGGAGCGGCCACCGGCCCGCTCGGCGGCCTGGTCGCCGCGGCGGCGCTCGGCCTCCCGCCCGTGCTTGCCGCCGCGCTCGCCCGGAGGCTCGCATGAACGGCTACCACGCGAAGGTCCGCACCACCCTGGCGGCAGTCCTGGCCGTGCTCGCGGCCGCCGCGCTCACCTGGCAGGACGTGACCGGCGCCGGCCCCGACGAGCTGACCGCCGTCACGGCCGCCATCCTCGTCGTGTCGCTCCATGCCCTCGCCTTCCCGGTCGACGAGGTGCTGCGGCTGCTCGGCCGCCGCGGGCGGGAGGAGTAGCCGGGCCCCCATCCCCCGCCGAATGAGGGGACCGTTCGGCCCTTGTCCGCTGCGCGGCGCCTGCGCCATGCTGAAGGGGTGATGGCCCGGGGCCCCGCCCGGCCCGGGCGCCGCGCAGGAGGCCCCCGTGCGCTACCGCCGCATCAGCTACCGCTACGCCCTGCTCGTCCGCACCGGCCCGGAGCCGCTCGCCGCGGGCGTGCTCCCCGGGCGCGAACGCGTCCGCCTTGCCCAGCCGTGGTGGCGGCCCGCCGCCGACGTCACCGAAACCGCCGATGCGCTTTCCGTGCTCGTCGAACTGGCCGGCGTCTCGGTCGAGGACATCGACCTGCTGTTCTACGACGACGCGGTCGTCATCGAAGGCCAGCGGCGGCTCCCGCCCCCGCCGGTCGATGCCCGCTACCACGCCGCCCAGGTCCGCCAGGGGCCGTTCCGGCTCGAAGTGCCGCTCCCCTGCAGCATCGACCCCGAAGGCACGCGCGCAAGCTACGACAACGGCCTCCTGCTGCTCGAATTCCCGAAGACCAGCGGAGGTGCCGCACGATGAGCAGCGAACCGTTTTCGGCGCCCGGGGTTCCGGCCGACGTTCCGCCGTCCTCCGATGAGGGCGGCATCGAAATCCTCCCGGTTATGCCGCTCCGCGGGGGCACGGTCGTCTTCCCCTTCGCCGTCGTCCCCCTCGCCGTCGGCCAGCCCCGCTCCGTCCGCCTCATCGACGACGTGATGCGCGCCGACCGGCGGCTCGTCTTCGTCGCCCAGAACACCGACGATGTCGACCTGGCCGGGCCGGACCACGTCTACCGGGTCGGCACAATCGGCGTGGTCCACCACCTCGCCCGCGCCGGCGAAGGGACGCTCCAGGTCGTTGTCCAGGGCATCGAGCGGGTCCGGATCCTCGAGTTCACGGGCACCGAGCCGTACCTCCAGGCCCGGGTGGAGCGCGCGCCCGAGCGGCCGGTCGAAGGCCCGGAAGGCGAAGTGCTCCGGCGGGCCGTCCTCGAGCTGATTGCGAAGCTCGTCGCCGTCATCCAGCTGCCGCAGGAGTTCGTCGCCGCCGCCGAGGCGCTCACGGACCCGCTCCAGCTCTGCTACCTGGTCGGCGCGGCGATGCCGCTCAGCGGCGCGCAGCGGCAGGAGCTGCTGGAGCTGGATACCGTCGAGGCGAAGCTCCGCAAGCTGATCGAATTCATCCAGCACGAGATCGCCGTCCGCGAGCTCGGCCGGAAGATCGCCCAGGAGACCGAGCAGCGGCTTTCGAAATCGCAGCGCGAGTACTTCCTCCGCGAGCAGCTCCGCTCCATCCAGAAGGAGCTGGGCGAGGGCGAAGGCGAGGAGCTGGCCGAGCTGCGCCGTGCCCTTGACGAGGCCGGCCTCCCGCCCGAGGCGCGCGCTGAGGCCGACCGCGAGCTCGAACGGCTCGCTCTACTGCCCGCCGGTTCGCCCGAGCAGGGGATCATCCGCACGTACCTCGACTGGCTCGCGAACCTCCCCTGGCAAAAGCTCAGCGGCTCCGCCATCGATATCGAACGCGCCCGCACGGTGCTCGACGAGGACCACTACGACCTCGACAAGATCAAGGACCGCATCCTCGACTACCTCGCCGTCCGCAAGCTGCGGGCCGAGCGCGCCGCCGCGGCCGGCGACGGTCCCGACCTGCCGCCGACCGAACGCGCCGCCGCCGAGCCGATCCTCTGCTTCGTCGGCCCGCCCGGCGTCGGCAAGACGAGCCTCGGGCAGTCGATCGCCCGGGCGCTCGACCGGAAGTTCGCGCGCGTGGCGCTCGGCGGCGTGCACGACGAGGCGGAGATTCGCGGCCACCGGCGGACCTACATCGGCGCGATGCCCGGCCGGATCATCCAGGCCCTCCGCCAGGCCGGCACGCGCGACCCCGTCATCATGCTCGACGAAATCGATAAGGTCGGCAGCGACTGGCGCGGCGACCCGGCCGCAGCCCTGCTCGAGGTGCTCGACCCGGCCCAGAACCACCGCTTCACCGATACCTACCTCGGCGTGCCGTTCGACCTCTCGGCCGTGCTCTTCATCGCCACGGCGAACACGCTCGATACCATCTCGCCGCCGCTCCGCGACCGGATGGAGGTGATGCAGCTCTCGGGCTACACCGAGGACGAGAAGCTGCACATCGCCGAGCGGTACCTCGTGCCGCGGCAGCTCCGCGCCCACGGGCTCAAGCCCGGCGAAATCGTGTTCGAACCGGATGCCCTCCGCCACATCATCCGGCGGTACACCCGCGAAGCCGGCGTGCGCGGCCTCGAACGGGAGATCGCCGGCGTCGTCCGCAGGGTCGCCCGGCGCGTGGTCGAAGGCGAAGCGACCCCGGTGACCATCGACGTCGCTGCCGTCGAACGGTACCTCGGCCGGCCGCGCATCCCGGAGGATGCGTTCATCCGGATCGACCGCCCGGGCATTGCCACCGGGCTGGCCTGGACCCCGGCGGGCGGCGACGTGCTCCAGGTGGAGGCCGCGGCGATGCCCGCCGGCGAGGAGCGGCTCATCCTCACCGGGCAGCTCGGCGATGTGATGCGCGAAAGCGTGCAGGCCGCGCTGACCTGGGTCCGTTCGAACGCGGCGAAGCTGGGCATCGACCCCGGCTTCTTCGAGCACAAGGCGGTCCATGTCCATGTTCCGGCGGGCGCCGTGCCGAAGGATGGCCCCTCGGCGGGCGTGACGATGGCGACGGCGCTCGTATCGCTGGCGAGCGGGCGGCCCGTGCGCAGCGACGTCGCGATGACGGGCGAAATTACGCTCCACGGGCGGGTGCTGCCGGTCGGCGGCATCAAGGAGAAGGTGCTGGCGGCGCACCGGGCCGGAATCCGCACCGTGATTCTGCCGAAGGAGAACGAGCGCGACACCGAGGACGTGCCGGAGGAGGCGCGGAAGGAGCTGCGCTTTGTCTTCGTGACGGACGCGAGCGAGGTCATCCGGGA
>Ga0272446_1008154_pt1 | contig 10092 bp, 8 predicted proteins | sample YNPCB0061_FD_194587 | JGI IMG/M metagenome (GOLD analysis project Ga0272446, IMG submission 194587) | Hot spring microbial mat communities from Yellowstone National Park, WY, United States - YNP-CB-006-1 | ecosystem: Environmental > Aquatic > Thermal springs > Hot (42-90C) > Sediment | place... | reverse complement strand
AGGATCGGTGCGATCGGTTTCAATCTTTAGGTTGGGAAAGCTCATGGTGTTCCTTCAAATGGTTGGATTCTGGATGGTTGTCTCAAAGGCTGCTCGGTCTGAGTCATTTCAATGGTTGCTCGATCTGCAACAATTCGCGTGCGTCTTGGATGGCTTCTGGCTCGATCTTGCTTCGCTCGGCGACGAAGCGTTTGGCCAATGGTTCGGGGCACGCCACCGCATAACGCAGGATGGCCCGTGCGGTGAGCGGGGCGGCGTGAGTCGGTCGCCCATATGCGCTGAGGATCACCTCGGTTAGCTCCCACCATCCCCAGCGTCGAAGGTCTTCGGTGATCAGGTCGGCTAAATCACCTTGAATAAAGCCTGCCTTCGCCGCCTTGATGATCTGTTCACGATATTCTATGGGCTTACACATCTGAAAGAAGCGCAGCGTGCTAAGCATCGGTAAGCGTTCGTTGAGATTACGCTTGCCATCGGCGAGCGACGTTTGAATGTATTTCCACCCAGCGGCAGGATGGATTGACACATAGCCGGCCAGCACCCCAGAGACCTCCGAACGACGACTGAAGTTCGGGTCAGTGGCCAGTCTCCATAGGATTTTTCCATCTTCCTGATTCCCCACCACCCCGAGCAGGTAACCCAATACCCCCAGCCACTCTGGCGGTGTCTTGGTGTCTTGCAACATGGATCGGATCCGCGCGGCGTCGAAGAAGGGGGCCGCCTTGGCAATATCTTGATCCGAGGCTTTGGCGAACTCACGGAATGCGTCGGCTGCGATTTCCGGATCGGTGGCGTCGAGATGGTCAAAGAAGAATCGTAGGGCTTTAACCGGGTCGCGTTCATCCAGACGCATAGCGTTGCGGAGATAATCCACCACTGCGGGTTGAAATGGCGAGCCCCGATAGGGGTCAATCGTTTGATTGACCACATCGCAAAAGATCAAGAACTTGGGTGGGTTCTTGGCGTCCACGGGCACATAACGTGGCAATGTCAACTTGGTGCGTTGGTTGAGGATTGGATGCTCTTTCAACACTACCTCGATATTGAAATCGGTTTCGCCTTGCCCTCCTGCGCGGGTCAAGCGCGCGTTGGCTAATGTGCCGTAGAGGACCATGCTTGCCGCTTTTGCTTCTTGCCGCAAGGTGGGCGTCGCGCCGATGCCACTGCAAAATACACACGCCTGGGCCGGCTCGTACCCAAGTGTCCACCCCACTATTACCAGTAGAATCAATTGCCTTATCATGTGCCTCATCCTGATCGACTTGGTGGCTGCCCCTTCCAGCTTCATTTAACGTCTTGTCACGCCCTGGGCAAGCCTGAATGGTGCCGCGCCTCGGCTCCGGTCGCACCGGTCGCAATCGCTCATTGCGTCGGTGGACTGGAGACGATCGGCAATGGGGATGGGGCTGGCTGTTCGGGGGCGAGCTTCTCCTCCACGGGAATTGCTAGCCCTCGGCCGCGTAACCGGTCGGCTGCGTCGAAAATCTCATTCTGCACCGGCGCGCTCATGGGTCGCAGTTGATAGCGAAATCGGCGGACATCGCGGATGGTGCCGGGGTAGAGATTTTCGCTGACAAAATCCAGCGGTGGGTAGGCGTAGATCGGTGCTTTCACTTCCTGATCGACGGTGGTCGCCTCGAAGCCATCGCGGATGAGTGTGAATCGGTAGGTGCCATAATATAGGAAGGGCACGTCCACCGGCGTCGCACCGATCGGTTGGCCGTTGAAGTAGACGATGGCCCCGGCGGGGTCGGATTCAATAATGAAACGCCGTTCCACACAGCCGCTGCCCATCAGCACAACGGCGGTGCCCAACAGCCAACCCATTACCACCGACCGCGTCTGCACCGACCGCGTGTGCATGGTTACGCTCCGCCTGATTGATTGGGATGATCCGAGGGATTCTATCGCTGCTTTAACTATGGATGTAGCTTGTGTCAATCGCAAATTGCGTGGGATGGTCCCCGGATGTCGATGGTTAGACCTACCCGATTCGCCGGACTGGGAGTGATGGGGGGACTGATCCATTTCTCGGTTAGCCCTGTCCTGCGGAGCATACCCCGGCTACGCCTGCCGGGTGCGGTTTAGCTTAACTACCGCGTCGCGCTCTACTCGCCGGTAGTGTGATTGTATATGCCAATTGGCGTATGCTGGTATCCTGGCGGGGGATGGCGCGAATGGCTGACGATGCAACGATGCTAGAAGATCGCTTCCATGTGCTGGTGGCGGGTTGGACCGCCCCGACCGAATTGTCGCAGCGTCTGGGCGAGACGGGCTGGCAGATCCAGGCAGTCGGGTTGGGGGAGTGTGGGCCGGTGCCCGACCTGGCGGGGTTCCAGGCGATTGTGCTGGCAGGCGGGCTGGGCGAGCTAGCGCGGTTGGTCGGCTGGTGCAAGCACTTGCGCGTGCTGCTGGCCGAACGCTTCGTGCCAATACTGGCCGTCCTGGCTGACAGCGGCCCACCCGAGCGCATCGACTTGCTAACGGCCGGGGCGGATGTTTGCCTGCCGGCCAACGCCGACCCTGCTGAGGTACGCGCCCAGATTGCCGCGCTGGTGCGACACCAGAAAAACTACGCCCGTCTGGCCGCTCGGGCTGCCGACGCTCAGGCAATCAACCTCCGGTTGCAGCAAGCCTACGCCCGCATGGACCAGGACTTGGAACTAGCCCGGCGGCTTCACCTGGGCTTTTTGCCCAAGCGTTTGCCCGAGGTCGAGCGGATCGGCTTTGCCGTCTGCTATCGACCACGCAGCCGGGTGGGCGGTGACTTTTACGATGTGACACGGCTGGACGAGGAACACGTCTGCTTCTACCTGGCCGATGCGATGGGGCGTGGCAGTGCGGTCAGCAGCCTGTTGACCTTGTTCCTGAAGCAGTGCGTTGTGCCCAAAGAGATCATCGGGCGAACCTATCGGATCGTGCCACCGCACGAGATTTTGCAGCAGATCAACCGTGAGCTGTTGTCGCTGGAATTGCCCGAGCCACCGCTGGCCACGATGGTCTGCGGGATTGTCAACTGCCGCGACGGCCGACTGCGCTTGGCCCGTGCCGGACAGCCGTACCCGCTGTTGGTCCCGCGTGCAGGCGAGCCTCGCTTGCTGGAGGTGCCTGGCAGCCTCCTGGGCGTCTTCGAGGCCAACTATCCACTGCATAGCCAACAGTTGCAACCGGGCGACAAGGTGTTGATTTATTCGGACGGAGTCTACCGGCCGACCGAGTTGACCCCGGAGACTGAGCCGGGGCAAGTCGATTTGCTCGCCGTGGCCCGTGCGCACCAGGGCGAGCTGTTGCAGCCGTTTGTCGATCAGATCGCACGCGAGCTGCTCTCGCGGAAGCCGACCGATGATGACTTCACGCTGCTAGCTATGGAGTATGAGTAAGCCACCCCTGTTGCCCCGATCACCAGCGGAGGTCGATGCCCAGGCTCAAGCCCTGGGCCCAGAAGTCCACGTCGCGGAATTGCGGGGCGGGCCGATTCAACCCGGTGGGTAGCACGTTCAAGCCCGTGTTGGGCACAAAGGCCAAGTCCACCACGCGGTCTACTTCCGAGCCGGGACGGATGACGTTGGTCCAGTACAGGAAGTTGTAGCCGGCGAAGACCCGCAGGTTGGGCGTCAGTTGATAGCCCAGCGACACGAACACCTCGGGCACCACGCTGAAGCGGTCACGCTGGAACTCGCCGATATTGGTCGGCGTGGCCAGTAGCCCGCCGTTGGTCACGACCACGGGCAGTTCACCGGGCCGGCGGCGGAACTGCGAGCCGTCGATCCGCAGGGTCTGTCGCGTGCCGCCCAGTGCTAGCTTGCCGCGGAACTCGCCGATCACATTGCCCCAGCGACGCTCCATATTCACGCCGACTTGGCCACCGAGAAACTGGTTGCGCGTGTCGAAGTTATCGGTCACGATGACGTTGGTGCCCAGCGGTTCGGTCGGCGCGTTGGGGCCGGCCACTAGAAACTCTTGGATCCGCAGCGTCTCGTGCAGTTGGAGGTAGCGGAGGCCGGCGAAGGCGTTGGCCCGGAACCCGCACCAGCAACAGAGCGTCTCGAAGGCGTTTACGTCGAAGCCCCAGAGGTCGCTTGTCTCATCCACCACCAACGCGCCGTCGGCGATCCCTGGGCTGGCGACCAACTCGCCGAACTCCTGGTTGAAGTTCAACGCGAAGATCGGCCGCGTCAGCACCGGGAACTGCGTGGAGTTAAACTCCGCCCGCTCGCTGACCCGAGGCAGGGCAAAGACACTGAAGTCTAGCCCGCAGGTCATGCAATCGTCCAGCCAGACCCCGCCCGAGATGCGCCAGCCGTGCCGCACCCCATCGTTGAAGTCACCCGGCCCCAACAGCGGCACCACGCCCGGCTGACCGAGAAAGCCAAACGTCCCGATCGGGCCAGTCGTCGCGAGTACCGGAATCTGGTCGGGCTTGACCGTCCACAGCAGATACTCACCACGCAACCAGAACTGTTGCCCGGCCCCTGTGCCCGTCGCCGTCGGCGCGGTGGCGACTGTCGGCGCGGCACGCCATAGGTCATCGTGCTGAACCTGGCCAATCGGAGCGTGCGGGGTGGGCTTGGGCGGTTCGCTCGGCGCGGGGTCTGGCTTGCCCACGGGGTCACGCGGTGGCCCGATTGGCTCGGACTTACCCGGCAGGTCGGGCAGGGTCTGCACGCTCCCCGGCTCGGGCTGATAGGCCACGCGCGTGACCGGGGACCAGACTTCGCCCGTGCCCGTGCCCGTGCCCGTACCGGGTGATGGCGTCGGCCAAAGCGGACGCGATGCAGTTAATGCCGCTGGCATTGGGGCGGCCATCGACGCGGGCAACAACCCGGGCGTCGGCGTGGTTGCGGGGCGTGCCGGCGATTGCGCGGTGGCCGAGGTCGTCGCTTGAGCTGATAGCAGTCTGGCCTGTCCGGGTAGTGGCAACGGTGGCAGTGGCGAGGCCACGACTCCGGGCAACGGACGCGGCAGCCCATCCCGCATCACCAGCGGCACGCCTCCCAGATCGGGCGGACTCAGCCGCTCAGGGTGCATCGGCAGCAGCGGGCCGGTCGGCTCGGTGCGGGCCAGTCCAGTAGTTGGCATGGGTGGCATGGGTGGCAGGGGTGGCAGGGGTGGCACCGCGGGCAGCAGCGGGTCGGTCGGCTCATCGGTGGCCACGCCGCGGGCGATGTAGCTGGGGCGAGTCGGTGGTGGCTGGCGTGCCCCGGAGTGCTGGGCGGGTCGCCACTGCACCTCCTGCCCCGAGGCCGAGACTGTGAATAACCCCAGCGTCAGCAACAATCCTAGTCCATGTGTGCGCGACATTGGCCGTCCCCCTGGCTACGCTCCACTGGGCATAGCCCAAACGCAAGGCGTGAGTGACTAGCGGATGGTTCAGCAAGGCCGTCAGGGTTGATTATCGGCACACGATCCCTACAATCCGCACAAAAGCTACAGCAATCACCAACCTACCCCGAGTCAACCGACCCATGCCAACTCCGCCAACTTGGCAACTGCCCCTCGGAGTCGATGCCGCCCTGTGGGACTATGTCCACGATGAGGCGTTGGCGCGGCGGTACGATGAGTCGCTCCGCGACTCGTCGCTATTGGCGTGCGATTTGGATTTCGCCTTGGCCGAGCTAGCCGGGCCGGGGCGGCCCGTGGGCCGAATCGTGGACTTGGGGTGTGGCACGGGCCGGGCTAGCTTGGCCTTCGCGGCGCGGGGCTTCCCCGTCACCGCAGTCGATCTGTCCGAGCCGATGCTGGCCGTCACGGCCCAGAAGGCGGCCGCGGCGGGCGTGACCATCGACTGCCTGCGGGCCAACCTCGCCGAACTCGATCAGCTACCCGCCAACAGCTTCACTGGCGCGGTCTGCTTGTTCGGGACGCTGGGCATGCTGGTAGGCGAGGCTGCCCGACGGCGCTGCTTGCTGGGCGTGCAGCGGCTGCTCGTGCCGGGCGGGCGGCTGGTCGTGCATGTGCATAATCGCTGGCACGGACTGACCCAGCCGGGCGGGCGGGCGTGGCTGGCCGCCAGCCTGTGGCGCTACCTGACCCGCGGCGAACCGCTGGGCGACCGCATCTGCCCGGCCCATCAGGGGCTTGGCCGACTCCGCATGCACCTGTTCTCGCGCCGCAGCATCACCCGACTCTTGCGCGAGTGCGGCTTGCGGGTGACGCGGCTGGTGCCCGTCGGTCTGCGGGCCGATGGTCGCTTGGCCTGGCCCTGGCTAGCCGCCAGCGTGCGGGCCCAGGGCTACCTCGTCTCCGCCCAGCGCGATTGACCAAGCCAGCCCGATGGGGCTGATCGTGCCCAAGCTACCCTCAACTCGCCCCCCCGCGCCGGGCGATATTCTCCATACCTACCCGCCCTCCCACCGTTTGCCCAAGGAGCCGACATGCCTTGCTTCGCGTGGCTTTGCCTGCTGGTCTGGTCGTGGGGGACTCTGACCCCACCCGCCGCGACACTCGCGGTACAACCCGCCCCCGCCGCGGACGCCGCCCCCGCCGCTGACGCCGCCCCCGCCCCCGCCCTGCTGCCGGAGGCAGTCCCCGCCCCTCCCGACGACGACGCTCGGCAACGGGCCATCGCCCGGCACGCCCAGGCCATGCTCGAAGCGCGGCAAGCCGGCGATGACTACGCCGAATATCTGCACCGGGGCATCGGTCTGTTTCACCTGGCGCTACAGCACGCCGAATCGGGGCCGGGCTTTCACCGCGAGACGGCCGAGGCCGCGCTGGTGCGGGCGGCCATGGCGCTATCGCACGCCCAGCGCCTGCGACCGCAGGCGGCCCGGCCACCCGTCTATCTGGCTGAGGTCTGGCGCTTGTTGGGCCAATCGCAACCCCGCCGCCATTGCCAATTCCTCGCTCGCCGCGCACTGGCGGGCGGGGCCGACGACCTCACCGACGATGAGCGCTTGCTGCTGAATCTGCACTGGGGGGACTAACGGAAGCAGCCTTCAGCGCGGTTCGCTGTTGCTTGGCCTGCACGACGGTATCCAGCCACGCCAACAGGTCGGCCCGGAACTGCTCGACGCTCGGCTCGAACTCAAGCGTGTGGTGATTGTGCGGATACTCGATGATTTGCACGGGAGCGGGAAAGCGCGCGACATATTGTCGCGTCCGTTCGTTGTCGATGACCCGATCCTCCCCCGCCAGGAACAGCACCGTCGGAACCTCCACCGCCCGCCACGCCCGCCGCAAGTACACGTCCAACTGAAAGCTGATGAACATTAGCCGGGCGGTCGCCAGGTGCAGCGCGTGCGGATCGTGCCGCAGGAACGTCTGCCATTGGGGGTTGGTGGTGAACAACTCCGGGTCGTTGAGCGGGATCGGGAACAGCCGAGTCGGGCGCAACAGCCGCGCCCGCAGGATAGCTAGCCGTTGCCAGAAGGGCAAGTGGATGCGCGCGGCCAAGCCGGGACAGACCAGCGCCAGCCCATCGCACAGCCCCGGCTCGCGGTACTGCAAGCTGACGGCCAGTTTGCCGCCCCACGAAATCGCCACCAGCACCAGCGGCAAGCCCAGGCCGCGGAGCCGGCGCAGATGCTCGGCCACATCGTCCAGCAAGCGGCGAAAGCTCGGTGCATCGCCCCGGTGGGCCGTGTTCAGCCCGCAGCCGCGCCGTTCCAGGAACCAGACCAGATAGCCCGCCGCGCACAGCGCCTGGCAGGTGCCGACGTACCAGCCGCCGTGGCTCTGCACGCCGTGCAACAAGACGACCTGCCCACGCGGCCGCCCCACCGGGCGGTAGACGCGGTAGTACCAGCGGTAGCCATCGCTGGCGTTGGCCAGTTCCAGCAGAGGCTCAGGCAAAGAGCAGCTCCTTTCGCAGCGCCAGCCGGTCTAGCGTCGGCGTATCCACTTCGACCCCCAAGCCCCCCCCGGTCAAGGCACCCGCCCAACCGCCATAGCCGAAGGTCAAGTCGCGGCGACTGAGCGAGTGGTACAGCAAATAGCGGTCATACGACCCCTCGATGGCCCGCAGCCCAGCCACCGAACAAGCAAAGTGCCGCCCCGCCGCCGACAGCAACGCCGACTCGCCAACCTGACAGCCCAACTGGCAGCCCAACCCCTCGGCGGTGACGTACTGCATCAACCGCAGACTGGGGATGAACCCGCCGCACTTGGACAGACGCACGTTGACCAAGTCGCACCACTGGCCCGCCACCGCCTGCTGGGCATCGCGCAGACTACAGACCGACTCGTCCAGCATGATCGGCACCCGCACTTGCCGGCGTAGCCGCGCCAGCGCCTCGGCCTGCTCGTGCGGCAGCGGCTGCTCGATCCAGTCGATGCCGAACGGCTCCAGTTGAGCGATGCGGTCGGCAGCCTCGCTGGCATCGTAGGCTTCGTTGGCATCCAGACGCACCCGCACCGACCGCCGCACCAGCCGCCGCAGCCAGCGGAGCCGCTTCACGTCGTCGTAGCCGGCAATCCCCACTTTCAGCTTGACATCGGCAAAGCGGTAGAACCGCGCCACCAGCGCCGCCAGCACCAGCTTCAGCCCGCGCGCGCCGGTGATGGCGAAGCCATAGCGTACCCGCGCTTGCGGGCGGTACAGCGCCGGGGCGATTAGCTTGGTCAGAGTCGAAAGCGGTTGATGGAAATGCCGGCCAAACGCATCGAGCAAGGCCAACTCCACGGCACAGCGGGCGGCATTGCCCGCGCAGCCGCGCTGATCGCCGGGGACCGGGGCCAGTTGCAGGGCATCGGCCAGGGCCACGGCCGCCGGGAAATCGGCACAATCGCCCGCTGCCCCAGCCAACTGACCGGGCCAGTCCGTCTGCTTTAGCAGCGCCAGCGCCGACTCGGCCGTCTCGCCCGTCACATAGTCGCGCGGCACCCCCTCGCCGTAGCCCTCGGTGCCGTCGGCCAACGTGCAGCGCACGATGAGATTATCGGTGCTGACCCGGACGTGCGAGGCGTGGCGGATACGCCGCCGCAACGGCAGACGCACGATATACGCCGTCAGTTCGCGGACACGCATCCCCTTCCTCCTGCTCCTCAGCGCCGCTAGTGTGGCCGCAGACTATCCGCGCACAACCACACGCCGATGCCGGTAATGATCATCGCGCTGAACACTGGCAGCGCCCGAAACCAGCGCGACTCGGCGAACTGCCCGCTGCCCAGCTTGGTCAGGCGCACGACCGCCACGCCCAGGGCTACCAACACGGCAGCCAACCCCAGGCTAAACGCCAGCAACAAGGGCACGCCCAGCCACAACCGCTGGGTGGCCAAGGTCAGCCCCAACAGGGCGACCGCGTCCCAGCAAGGCACGATCCCGCCCGAGATACCCAACACCAACAAACCCAGCCAGCCTGGCTGACTACCACCCGCCGCACCGCCCGCACCCGCCGCACCGCCCGCACCCGCCGCACCACCCGCACCCGCCGCTCCACCCGCACCCGCCGCACCACCCACGGCATTCGTGGTGGGCTGCGCGTCGGGCGAAGGGTGTGGGGCACTTTGGCGGTCGTGGGGACGGTCGGCATAGGTGGGGTGATGGTGGTCGTGGTGATGGTGGTGATGGTGGTCGTGGTGATGGTGGTCGTGGTGATGGTGGTGATGGTGGTCGTGGCCGAACCAATGGACGTGGTCCACTTGCCCGGCGAGGCGTTTGAGCAAAAGCCAGACGCCCAGCCCGGCCAGCAGCAGCCCGCCGACAAAGCCCAAGACGATTTGCACGTTGGCCGGCACGGTGTCCGGGAAGAGCCAATACAGCACCGCCGCCAGGACGATGACCGACCCGGTGTGCGTCAGCGTGACGATCAGCCCCAGATACAGCGCGTGCCGCACGGTGCCACGCTCGGCGACCAGATACGCCGCCACCATCGCCTTGCCGTGCCCCGGAGTCAGGGCATGGACCGCCCCGAACAGCACGGCCAACAGCAACAGCACCGCCACGCCGTAGGAGGTATCCAGCAAGCCGATCAGCCCACGCTGGCTCCACGGCGACCAGCCGGGCGGGGGGGCGGGTGGCTGGGCGGGGGGCGGAACCGCGTCGGCGGAGTCGGGGTCGTGCGAGTGGCCGTGCCCGTCGATGGCGGTGGGCGGCGGCTCCACCTCGGGCGGCGGCTTGGCGTGAGGGTCAGCGGTAACGCGAGCCGCCAC
>Ga0272446_1008153_pt1 | contig 10093 bp, 11 predicted proteins | sample YNPCB0061_FD_194587 | JGI IMG/M metagenome (GOLD analysis project Ga0272446, IMG submission 194587) | Hot spring microbial mat communities from Yellowstone National Park, WY, United States - YNP-CB-006-1 | ecosystem: Environmental > Aquatic > Thermal springs > Hot (42-90C) > Sediment | place... | reverse complement strand
CATCTCATCATGGAGGGGGTGCAGTGCAACTGCGAGCTGGGTGAGGCGCTGGACATGCCCCCCAACCTCATCTCCCATCATCTGCGGGTGCTGCGCGAAGCGGGGCTGGTGGATTCGGAACGCGACCCCTTCGACGCACGGTGGGTCTACTACTCCGTGAATCTTGATGCGCTGGCGGCGCTCAACCGGGCTTTCGGCGCCTTCTTCGATCCAACGCGCATCAAGCCCCGCCGCCTGACCTGCGGCCCGCAATGTGCACCGGTTTCACCGGAGCTGGTTGTGCTGAGGGCGCACTAATTATGCGCTCTTTTTTTGCCAAACTGCTTCAACGGAGGTTGAACTTTCATGGTGGACCAAATTTCCGTCTTCGATCCCGCGTCCGGCCGTGCGCTGAACGCGGTGGTGGAGCTCTTCGATCCGCCGATGTGCTGTCCCACCGGCCTGTGCGGCCCCACGCTTGACCAGACCTTGCTGGACGTGAGCGAGATGGTCCTGGCGCTGCAGGCGGCCGGCGTGCGCGTCGAACGCTACCAGATGAGCAGCAACCCGAATGCCTTTCTGAGCAACGCCGAAGTGATGAAGCTGGTGCGCGAGAAACAACTGGAGGCTCTGCCGATCACCGTCGTGCGCGGCAAGGTGGTCAAAGTCGGCGCGTATCCGACGCTGGATGAAGTCAGGGCCTCGCTCAATGGAGCCGGCAAATGACACCGTCTCTGAACGATTATTCGACTATTCGACCGTCAGACGATCAGACCCAATTCATCTTCTTCTCTGGCAAAGGCGGCGTCGGTAAGACCAGCATGGCCTGCACGCACGCCGTCCGCTATGCCGATGAAGGCAAGCGCACGCTGATCGTCACTACCGACCCCGCCTCCAACCTGGCGGATGTCTTCGAGCAGGAGATCGGGCATCAGGTCACGCCTATCGCCGCCGTGCCGAATCTCTTTGCGATGGAGATTGACCCCGACAAAGCCACCCAGGAATACATTGACCGCGCCATGGCGCCCATCCGCGCCGCCTTCCCGCCGCAGATCGTGCAGGTGATGGAAGAGCAGATGAGCGGCCCCTGCACGGCGGAAGTGGCCGCCTTCGACCGCTTCACCGACTTCCTGGACGTGCCCGCCGAAGACGCCGTGGCGTTCGATGTCGTGATCTTCGATACCGCGCCGACGGGCCACACCATTCGCCTGCTGGAGCTGCCCGCGGAGTGGAGCCAGTCCATCGACGCGGCCAGCGCGGGCAGCGGACAGACCTGCCTGGGGCCGGCGGCGGCCATCCAGGACGCGAAGCGCAAGTACGAGCGCGCCCTGGCCGCCATGCGCCGGTCCGCGCAGACCAGCTTCGTGTTCGTGCTGCACCCCGAGGCGATCGCCATCAAGGAGACCCGCCGCGCGATCGCCGAACTGAGCAAGCTGGGCATCGCGAACTTCCGCCTGATCGTCAACGGCATCATCCTGGCCGACGGCGCGCACAACCCGCTCTTCGCCGCCCGCGCCCAGATGCAGGCCGGCTACCTCGCCCAGATCGAGCGCGAGTTCGCTTTCCCGATCGGCCGCATGACCCTGCTGCCGGATGAAATCAAGGGGGCGCAGAAGCTGCGCGAAGTTGGGCGGGTCTTCTTCGACGGCGTCCCCTCTGTAGGAGCGCACGGCCGTGCGCCCATAAGGGCAGCAGGCAGCCTTCCGGCCCTCCAGTCCGGCGCCGTGCGGGCGCGGCTGTCTCCCAACGGCTATCGGCGCACGATCTTCTTCGCGGGCAAGGGTGGCGTCGGCAAGACGGTCGCCTCATGCGTCACGGCCGTCTGGCTGGCGCGGCAGGGATACAAGACCCTGCTCCTGACGACCGACCCGGCGGCGCATCTGGGCGATGTGCTGGATACGCCCGTCGGCGACGAGATCACCCCCGTGAGCGGACAACCCAATCTGTGGGCCGTCAAGATTGATCCGAAAGCCGCGGCCGAAGCCTACAAGGCGCGCATCCTCGAGGACGCGCGTCGCCGCGGCCGGCCCGAGTCGGCGATCAAGGTGATGGAAGAGGAGCTCAACTCCCCCTGCACCGAGGAGATGGCAGCCTTCGACAGGTTCATCGAGTACGCCTCGCAGGACGGCTGGCAGGCCGTGGTCTTCGACACCGCGCCGACGGGCCACACGTTGCGTCTGCTGGAACTGCCGGTGGACTGGAGCAAGCAGATTGATGTGAAGATCTTCGCCTCGGTGGATACGACCGCCGCAGATGACGTCGCCAAGCAGCGCTTCGGGAAAGTCATCGCTATGATGTCCGACCCTGAACAAAGCACTTTCGCCTTCGTGATGTATCCCGAAGCCACGCCCATCCTCGAAGCCTGGCGCGCCGCGCAGGAGCTCGGCACGGTCGGCGTGCGGCCGGGCCTGGTGGTCGCCAACATGGTGATCCCGCCGGAACAGGCCACCACGCCCTTCGTGCAAGCGCGCCGCGCCATGCAGGAGAAGTACCTGGCCGAGATCGCCGATCGCTTCGGCGTGCCGGTGCTCCAGATCCCGTTGCTGTCGCGCGAGGTCAAAGGGCTGGCGATGCTGGCCGAATTGGGCGATGCGGTCCTTACAAACACAAACGGATATGGAAATCCTCCTCAACCACAAAAGGTAAGAGAGGTTGTCGCATGAGCCAGCGCAAAGTGCTATTCCTCTGCACCGGCAACTCCTGCCGCTCGCAGATGGCCGAGGCCATCGTGAACGCCCGGCTGGGTGACGCGTGGGAGGCGTACAGTGCGGGCACGCAACCGGCCGGCTACGTGCATCCGCTGGCGCTCCAGGTCCTGGCCGAGATCGGCATCGAACATCGGGGCCGCTCCAAGTCGGCCGATGAGTACCGCGGGATGCCGTTCGACCTGGTGGTGACAGTATGCGACGATGCGGCTGAGAACTGCCCGGTTTGGCTCGGCCAGGGCAAGCGCGTCCACCTGGGCTTTCCCGACCCGGCCAGGGCAACGGGGAGCCCGGAAGAAGTCCTGGCCGTGTTTCGCTCCGTGCGCGACGACATCGCGCGGTTGATCCCGGCCTATCTCAAACAACTTTCAGGAGAAGCATCATGACAGATCTTGCATTGAGCGACATCGCCATTACGCCGTCGGAAGTGGTGCGCCATGCCACCCGAGATCTGGCCACCGCCCTGGCGCAGACGCCCGCGTTCAAAGCGTTCGAGCAGGCCGCTGCTGCTTTGCGGCAAGACGAGGCAGCCCAACAGGCCATCCGGGCATACCAGCAGAAACAACAGGCGCTGCAGATGATGCTGATGTTGAACGCCGTCAGCGCCGAGGACCGGGCCGAGCTGAACCGGCTCTATCAGGAGTTCGTGAGCCGACCTTCGGTGTTGGCCTATGTCCAGGCCGAGGCAGATCTGCGTGAGGTGTGCCAGGCGGTGGCCGACCGGCTTTCCCGGCACATCGGCTTCGACTTCGTCGCCGCGTGCGGCTCAGGCTGCTGTTAAGAGGCGCGCTATGAACGACAACCATAAGCTGACCCTCGAACTGATCGAAGCCGTTGATGCGCTGGCAGAGAATCTGACGGCGTCCGAGCCGTTCGTCGCCCTGGAAGAGGCCTATCTCCACCTGCAAGGCGACGCCCAGGCGGCCGACCTGTTGCAGCGCTTCTGGCAGGCCGAGGCCACATTGCGCCAGCGCCAGGCGAACCGCGCGTTGACCCAGGCGGATATCGCTGCCTACCGCGGCCTCCAGGCCGAGGCCGCGGCCAACGCCCTGATCGCCGGCTACGAACAGGCGCAGCAAAACATCGCGGCCTATCTGCGGGATGTCAACCGTGATCTCAGCCAACTGCTGGGGGTGGATTTCGCCTCCCTGGCCAGGCGTTCGGGATGTTGTTGAGATGCAGGCGATTACCGTGCGCATCGTGGGCGCGACCGACGCCTGGCAGGCGGCGGCCGAGACTGTGCGGCGCCGCCTGATCAGCGCCTTCGGTCCCCAGGTTCAGGTGGAGTACTATACGGCCTCTTCGCCCGAGATCAGCCGTTTTCCCCAGGCGTTGGCGCTGATCCGCCTGGGCAACCCGCCGCTGCCGCTGGTCTTCATCGGCGACGACCTCTTCTCGACTGGCGGCAAGCTCCTGATCCCGGAGATCAGCCGCCGGTTGGAGGCGCTCGGTTTGCGACGCGGCGGATAACGCGGATAGAAATATAGGGCTGGATGGCATCCGGCCCTATCACAAAAACTCAAATAACGGAGGAATCTCATCATGTCGGAAGCTATATCGTCGGCGATGGCGCGCCCTCAGGCGGGGGTGGCCAAAAAGCTGTCTACCCTGGACCGCTTTCTCACTCTCTGGATCTTCCTGGCCATGGCGGTCGGGGTCGGCCTGGGCGCGCTGATCCCCGGCGTGGAGGACTTCATCCACACCTTCCAGGTCGGCACGACCAACATCCCCATTGCGATCGGCCTGATCGTGATGATGTACCCGCCCTTTGCCAAAGTGAAGTACGAGGAGCTGGGCGATGTGTTTCGGAACCGCAAGGTGCTGGGCCTCTCGCTAGTCCAGAACTGGATCGTGGGGCCGATCCTGATGTTCGCGCTGGCGATCATCTTCCTGCGCGGTTATCCGGAGTACATGGTCGGCCTGATCATGATCGGCCTGGCGCGCTGCATCGCCATGGTGATCGTCTGGAACGAGCTGGCGAAAGGTGATACCGAGTACGCGGCCGGCATCGTGGCCTTCAACAGCGTCTTCCAGGTGCTGTTCTACAGCGTATACGCCTACGTCTTCATTACTGTACTGCCGCCGCTCTTCGGCGTCCAGGGCAGCGTGGTGCAAATCGGCATCGGCGAGATCGCCAAGAGCGTGTTCATCTACCTGGGCATCCCGATGATTGCCGGCGTCGTTAGCCGGACGCTGCTGATTCGGGCTAAAGGCCGCACATGGTATCAAACCAAGTTCGTGCCGCGCGTCAGCCCGCTCACCCTGGTCGCGTTGCTCTTCACCATCGTGGTCATGTTCAGCCTGAAGGGCAACCTGATCGTGCAAATCCCCCTGGACGTGGTGCGTATCGCTATCCCGCTGGTGTTCTACTTTGTGCTGATGTTCCTGGTCAGCTTCTTCATGGGACACAGGATCGGCGCGGACTACCGCAAGACGACGACCCTCGCCTTCACTGCGGCGAGCAACAACTTCGAGCTGGCGATTGCGGTCGCGGTGGCGGTGTTCGGCATCAACTCGGGCGCGGCCTTTGCGGCCGTCATCGGCCCGCTGATCGAGGTGCCGGTGATGATCGGGCTGGTGAACGTGGCGTTGGCCTTCCAACGTCGCTGGTTCGGCCATGAGTTGCGGCCGGCGCCGGCCGTCGTGGCCGCCACAGCCGTTGAGGCTTGCCCGCCTCTCGTGCAACCTGGCGATTGATGATCAGAGGCGCACACCGCCGTAGGGGCGGACGGCGTCCGCCCGTGGACGGCGTCCGCCCGTGGACGGCGTCCGCCCGTGGCGTCCGCCCGCGGGGGCGCACACCGTGCGCCCCTACAACCAGGCCGGGACAGGAAGAAGCGGTGTTCAGCCGGGCGTTGTTTCCCACGGATTTCTCGGATTACGCCAATTCGGTGCTGGCGTGCCTGCCGGATCTGAAGGCGGCCGGGCTGCGCGAGGTCGTCCTGTTGCACGTGATCCGCAGCAGCGACGTGCCGCTGCCCGAGCCGGTTAACCGTGACAGCCTGGAGCGGGTGCGCTGGGGCGCCGAAGAGCATTTGAACATCGCTCGTCTGGCTCTGGAAGGCCAGGGGCTGCGCGTGCGCACACGGATCGAATATGGCTCGCCAGCAATCCAGATCGCGCGTGTGGCTCGCGAAGAGTTAGTCGGCCTGATCGTGATCGGCGCGCAAGGATGGACGGCTGCGCAAGAATTGCTGCTGGGCAGCGTGGCTTACGATGTGCTGCGCCAGGCCACCGTCCCCGTGTTGATCGAGAAGTTCGAGATGGTGCGCGAACTCGGGCACATGCGCTGTCGCCATGTTTGCGCACAGATGTTCGATCGGGTGTTGCATCCGACCGATTTTTCGAAGTGCGCAGATGAGGCGTTCCAGACCGTCAAGCGCCTTAAGGCGGCCGGCACGCGAGAGGTGATCTTGCTGCACGTGCAGGATGAGCGAGCGATGGCGCACCGGTCGCCGGAGCAGCTCGCTCAGTTCGATCGGGAAGATGCCGAGCGATTGGAGAAGCTGGCGCGCACAGTGATGCTTTATGGACTCGCAGCGCGCTGCATCATCAGGCATGGCATCCCCTTCCAGGAAACTTTGAGGGTGGCTGAAGAGGAAGATTGCGGCCTGATCGTCTTAGGCTCTCACGGCCGCAGCGCGCTGCGCGAGGTCTTCACAGGGAGCACCTTCGAGAACGTGGCCCGGCTCAGCCGACGGCCGGTGTTGGTCGTCCGCTGTCAGGCAGGCCCGCCTTCTTGATGAGAGGGCCGACACAGAGACGCCGGCCCTCTTGTAACCTTCCCCGTTCTCGATCGGTCCCTCAACTCGCCGCAGGAAGAGCGCTCGACCAGGGCCAGCGAGGGGGACTTACCGCTGGATCTCCACCGGACGGCCGAGCCGCGCCGACTCCTCGATAGCGCTGACGATGCGCACCGCCTCCAGACCGTCCTCTCCCGTGGCCAGGACGGGGCGGTCGTAGAGCAACGCATCCACGAAGCGCGCGATCGCCTCCAGCACGAAGCCGCCCGTGCGCAGGTCGCTCGTCGGCGTGATCCCCAACACGTCCCCGTAGCGCATCTGGCCGCCAGCGTGGATCTCCAGGGCGCCGTGATGGGACGGGTTCGCGTAGATGGCTCCCTCGCTTCCCAGCAGCTCGAGCTTGAAGTCGTAGACCATCGGCTGGCTACGCGGCAGGATCCATGCGTTCTCGATGGTGACCACCGCGCCGCGCGTGAACTCGACGATGGCGACGTGGAAGTCGTAGGTGTCGACGCCGCGCGCTTTGAGGACGCCGTCGCGTGCCGCCGCGTAGACGCGCTGCGCTGTGTCATCCAGCAGAAACCGCATCAGGTCGACGCAGTGGCTGCCCAGGAACCATAGCGCCGACGAACGGCTTCCCCAGCTCAACATCTCCATGGGCACGAAGGTGGTGTTGCTGAGGCGCACGTAGCCGTACACGGGCGCGCCGATGGCGCCGACCTCGATGCTCTGGCGCGCGGCCACGAACGGCGGATTGACGCGGTTATGGAAGTCGACCATCAACTTGACGCCCGCGGCGCGCGCGGCGTCGACGATCTCCTGCGCGTCGGCGACCGTCGTGGCCAGCGGCTTCTCGCACAGGATGTGCTTGCCCGCCCGCGCCGCCGCCAGGGCGATCTCGCGGTGCGCGAAGTCGGGCGTCGCGATCGAGACCGCCTGGACCGCCGGATCACGCAGCAGCTCCTGATAATCGGTATACCAGGCGCGCGCGCCGTACTTCTCTGCCATCGCCCGCGCCCGCGCGCCGTTCACGTCGCATACTGCTGCCAGCTTAACGCCAGGAAGGCGGCTGTAGGCCAGGCAATGGTTCTCGCCGAACACCCCCACGCCGATGACGCCGCAGCCGATGGGGGTCATCCGACCACCTCGATGTTCTCGCGGCCGCCGTAGATCGTCCACCACGGCTTGGCCCCCTGCGCCAGCACGGCGTTGAGGGCTTCGATGTTGCGCACGCCGCGATCTTCCAGCCACGCCTCCAACGCAGCGTATCCCTGGCGGGCGAAGACCGGGATGCCGTCCTGCCAGGTCGCGCGGCCGCACAGCACGCCGGAGAAGTTCGTCCCCGCCTCCGCCGCCAGCTCCAGCGATTCGCGGAAGACCTCGTCGCTGACGCCCGCGCTCAAGTAGATGAACGGCTTGCTGGCCGCGCTGGCCGCCTCGCGGAAATGGCGCAGCGCCTCCTGGCGCGTGTAGGCAGCCGTTCCAGCGAACGCGCGCGTCCCCTCGACGAACTGGAGGTTCACGGGGATCTCGACCTTGAGCACATCGACGCCGTAACGTGGCTGCGAGAACTCCGCCATGATGCGGGCGACGTTGGCCGGCTTGCGCCGCGCCAGTTCGATCCCCTTGCTGTCGAGGGCGTCGTCGTAATAGACCGGCTCCAGGAAGAAGGGAACGTCGAGCGCCTGGCATTCGGCGCCCACGCGCTCGATGAAAGCGTGCTTGATCGTGTTGATCGACGCTGGCTCGTCCGGATTGTAGTAGAGCAAGATCTTGATGGCGTTGGCGCCAGCTTCGACCAGACGGCGCACGCTCCACTCCGACAACAGATCGGGCAGGCGCCCGGGAACGGTAGCGTCGTAGCCGGTCTTCTCGTAGGCCAGGAGCACGCCAGCTTTCGGGTCTTTGTAAGCCAGGGCGGGCAGCCCGTATTCGGGGTCGAGCAGGATCGCGCTGGCGTGGCGCGTCAGCACCTTGGTGACGGCGGTCTTGAACTGCGTGAGGTCCTCGGCGGTCACGGAGGCGCCCTCGCCGCGCGCCTTGGCGATCGCCTTTTGCAGCGAGCCGCGTTGATCCATCGCTGCGGCCGCGATCACGCCGCGCGCATCGGCGCAGGCGGTGATGCCGTTGAACTTGCCACGCGTCATTTTTACAGTAGCCATGGTCGCTTCTCTCCTCTCCCTTTTCCTGGAAAAACAGACTCCGGGTCCTCAGATCGCCGTCGTCCGCCACTCGGTGCGGTTAGGCTCCCCCACGCGCGCGATGCGCAGCTCGCCGGGGCGCGGCGGGTCGTAGGGGATAGGTTGCGCGAAGGCGTCCGACGTCGGCAGCCCATAGCGGGCGCACGCCAGATCGAGGATGCGATTGATCAGCCAGTCGTAGGGGACGCCGAGCAGGCTCATGTAAATGCACAGATCGCTCAGCTCGGGGTTGATCCCCGGCAGCGCGTTGATCTCGAGCACATAGGGTCGGCCGGCGGCGTCCATGCGGAAATCGACGCGCGCGACATCAAGGGCGCCGATGGCGCGGTAGGCGACGAGCGCCTGGCGCCGCATGTCTTCGCTCACGTCCGCGGGGAGCGGCGCTGGCACCAGGTAGCGTGGCAACTCCCCCAGTTCGCCCTTGACGCGCGCCGTGTACAGCCCCATCTCCTCCGGCGGGCAGGCGCTGAGGTCGACTTCCATCGGCGGGAAGGCGAACGGCTCGATGTTGCCCAGCACGGCCACCGTGAACTCGCGCCCGCTCAGGTACGTTTCGACCAGCGCGCCCTGATGGTATGTTTCCAGCACATAGCGCACCTGCGCGCGCAGCTCCGCCTCGTCGTGGACGATCGAGCGCGCCGTCACCCCCATCCCCGTGCCCTCCCATCCCGGCTTGACGAACAGCGGGAAGGTCAGGCCGGGCGCCAACGGCTCGTCGACGCGCGTGAACACCTGGAAGGGGGGGACGGGCAAGCCGTGATAGTGGAACAGTTTTTTGCAGAGCGGCTTGTCCAGGCTGATCGCCTGGGCCAGCACCCGGCTATGGGTGTAAGGAATCCCCAGCATCTCCAGGATGGCCGGGATCTGCGCCTCGCGCGCGTCGCCGCGATGCCCTTCGCAGATATTGAACGCGATGTCGGGCGGGTTGCGCCGCAGGACCTCGAAGGCGTTGGCGTCGCCCTCGAGGAGGCTGACCGTGTGGCCGGCTCGCCGCAGCGCGGCAGCGATCGCCTCCACGGTCGCCTCCGAGTCGAGGTCTGCCCACGCATCCGGCGGCAGCGGCCCGTCGTGGGGAGCGTTCTTTTTCAGGTTGAAGAGGACCGTCACACGCAACGGATGAGGGTGGCGGATCTCCATGATCGAATTGTACCTCCTGGAACCCCTTGTTCCTTGTTCCTCGCTGGTCTCCTGACCAGCGAGAGTAGACGAGGGACACAACCCGACCGGCTCACTCAAGGATCCTCGTTCCTCGCTGGTCTCCCGACCAGCGAGAGTAGCGTGGGCAGTGAAACGGAAAACCCATCGCAAACGGGACCAAACATGCAGGCCATGTTCCTGAGGAGGTAGCGCAAGATGCCATCTTGCACTACATTTCCTGGCACGGCGCAAGATGTCATCTTGCACTACATTTCCTCTGGCGTGGCGCAAGATGTCATCTTGCACTACATTCCTCTGGCGCGGCGCA
>Ga0272446_1008152_pt1 | contig 10095 bp, 6 predicted proteins | sample YNPCB0061_FD_194587 | JGI IMG/M metagenome (GOLD analysis project Ga0272446, IMG submission 194587) | Hot spring microbial mat communities from Yellowstone National Park, WY, United States - YNP-CB-006-1 | ecosystem: Environmental > Aquatic > Thermal springs > Hot (42-90C) > Sediment | place... | reverse complement strand
GCGCCCCTAAACCATTGTGGGCGCCGGCCACCTGCAAGATAGCCGCTTGGGCCAGGAGACGGCGCAATCTTTGAGCCTTCCGGTGCATCTGGATGTCCTCTGCCAGCGAAGATTATTTCTGCAAAATAGATAATTAACCTAGCGCTGATTATTATATAACACTGGCGTGGCAGAGGGAACCAGAAACTAGCAGCCCAACGGTTTAGGTTGTTTCAGTCTCTTCCACCAGGGGCTCGGTGTATGGGCAGGATTTTTGAGGGCAGGCCAGGAACTTCCCCTGTTTTTTCGTCTCTTTGGCCACAAGGAGCGGATACTGGCACTGGGGGCAGGGTTTGGCCACGGGCTGGTAATTGAGGGTAAAGGTACATTGGGGGTAATTGCTGCAGCCGTAAAACACCCCGCGGCGGGAGCGGCGGGGCCGGATGGTGCCGCCGCAGCCGGGTTCGGGGCAAGGAACCCCGGTATCAGGGGTTTCGTCTCCTTGCAGACTGCGGGTATAGCGGCACTTGGGGTAGCCGGGACAGGCCAGAAAGGTCCCGAAGCGGCCTTGTTTGGCCACTAATGTCTGGCCGCATTTGGGGCAGGTGTCGGTAACCTCCGGCAGATCGGACGCCGCAGTCTCGGTCTTCGCTTCCGGCACGATGTCACCCTGATCATTGCGGCTGAAATTGGTGGTGTAACGGCAGTCAGGATAGTTGGCGCAGCCGAGAAACTCACCGTTCCTGCCCCACTTGATGATCAACTCACCGCCGCATTCCGGGCAGGTGTGGCCGGTGGGCAGACCCTTCCCTTTCATGGAGGGCATGGCCCCCTTGGCAGTCTGCAATTCCTCGGCAAACCAACCATAGAAATCCCGCAAAACCTCCTGCCAGGAGACCTCCCCGGCCGCAACGGTATCGAGACGCTCCTCGAGATTGGCCGTAAAACCCACGTCCATAATGTGGGGAAAGCTGGCCACCAAGAGGTCATTGATCACCAGGCCCAATTCGGTGGGCTTAAAACCGCCTTTGACCTTGATGACGTAGAGGCGGTCCTGAATGACTGATAAGATGGTGGCATAGGTGCTGGGCCGGCCGATGCCCAGTTTTTCTAATTCCTTGATTAAGGTGGCTTCCGTATAGCGAGGCGGCGGCTGGGTAAAGTGTTGTTTCGGTTCCAGTTGTAAGAGTTCCAGGAGTTCCCCGGTCTGCAGGGGCGGCAGTTTCGCGTCGCCTTCCTCTGCTGCGGCGTCCGGCGTTTCCTCATAGAGAATGGTGAACCCGGGAAATTTCACCACCGTACCCGTCGCCCGGAAAGTATAGTCGTTGGCGCTGATATCAGCCGTGGTGACCAGCAACCGGGCCGGCTCCATCTGGCTGGCCACGAAGCGTTTCCAGATCAATTCATAGAGCTTTAATTCGTCGGGCTCCAGGAAGGGTTTTACCGCTTCGGGCGTGCGGTTGACGTCGGTCGGCCGGATAGCCTCATGGGCTTCCTGCGCAGTCTTGCGACTTTTGTAAACATTGGCTTTCGCCGGCAGATACTCGGGGCCATACAGCTGTTGAATATAGTCCCGGACCGCCGTGATGGCGACGCTGGCCACGCGGGTGGAATCGGTCCGCATGTAAGTAATCAGGCCCACCGGCCCCTCGGCCCCGAGATCCACGCCCTCGTATAATCTTTGGGCCAACCGCATGGTCCGCTGCGCGCCGAAGCGCAGCTTGCGACTGGCCTCCTGCTGCATGGTGCTGGTGATAAAGGGCGGCAGCGGCCTTTTCTGACGCTCTTTCTGCTCGACCTGGGCCACTGTATAGGTGGCCCCCGCCAGGGCCGCCACCACCTGCTGGGTCTGCTCGCCGTTGGCCAGTTCCAGTTTTTTGCCTTTGTATCTGATGAGCTTGGCTTGGAAAGGCGGGGGCTGCGTTGCCTTGAGGTGGGCCGTCAGGGACCAATACTCCTGGGAGACAAAAGCCAGGATCTCCTTCTCCCGTTCGCAGATGAGGCGCAAGGCTACCGATTGCACCCGGCCGGCACTGAGGCCCCGCTTCACCTTATCCCATAACAAAGGGGAAATCTGATAACCCACCAACCGGTCCAGAATGCGGCGGGCCTGTTGCGCCTCATAGCGCGGCCGGTTCAACGGCACCGGTTTGGCCAAGGCTTCTTTGATGGCCTTGGGGGTTAACTCATAGAAGAGGACCCGATGGAAATTGTGTTTGTCGCCATTGAGGACCTCGGCAATATGCCAGGCTATGGCCTCCCCTTCCCGATCGGGGTCCGGGCCCAGATAAACGTCCTGAATGCGCGCCGCGGCCTTCTTCAGATCCTGAATGGTCTTGGTCTTCCCTTCGATGGTGACATATTTGGGACGGAAATTATCTTCCAGATCCACGCCCAGCTCTTTTTTGGGGAGATCCCGGATATGTCCCACCGAGGCTCGGACGTCGAAGTCTTTGCCCAGGTATTTCTGTAACGTCCTGGCCTTGGCCGGCGATTCGACGATGAGGAGAGATTTGGCCATACGTGCTCTTTACTCCTTCCGGCCACAGGCCGGGTTGCCGAGACATGAGTCGTGATACTGCCCGGCAAGGTGCTTATCGGCTCGCGAGCGGCGCCGCGGTAATCGTTAAGCCTTTGTAGGGTGGGCATTGCCCACCATATTTTTTCGAAACTCGAAACTTTTTTTCTTGGTAACAGGAAACAATCAGTTTTTTAAGCATTGTGCCGGTTCCCGTCAATACCCGGCCGTGTCCTTCAGCCGGCCAGGACAAAATATTTTCCCGGCAGCTCCTGGATCAGGCCCTGGAGTTCCAGGAGGGTCAGGCGGCTCATGACCTCTGGAGCCGGCAGGTTGGTCAGGCGGATGAGTTCATCCAGTTGTACCGGGGTCAGACTCAGGTGCGCCAGGATGGGATCCTCCGACCGGGGCGATCGCACTGCGGCCGGAGGGGCCGGAGCCCCTGGACCCAGTGGGGTGATGCGGATCTCCTCCAGGATGTCCGCGGCCTCCCGGACCAATTTGGCCCCCTGTTGGATCCAGCGATGGGGTCCGACGCTGCCCGGCAGATCCACCGGGCCGGGGACGGCAAAGACCTCCCGGCCCTGCTCGAGGGCAAAGTTGGCGGTAATATGGGTGCCGCTCTGCTCGCCCGCCTCCACAATGACGACACCGTGGGCCAGGCCGCTGATGAGACGATTGCGCCGGGGAAAATTCCTGGCTTCCGGTGGGGTGCCCAGGGGAAATTCGCTGATGAGGGCGCCATGCTGGGGAATCAGGCGATAGAGTTCCTTATTTTCCGGGGGATAAACGATATCCAGACCACAGCCCAACACCGCCAGGGTGCGGCCGCCGGCCTCTATCGCCCCCTGATGGGCCGTGGTGTCGATGCCCCGGGCCAGACCGCTGACCACGGTGACGCCATGCCGGGCCAGTTCGGCTGCCAGCCGGTAACCGGTCTTGCGGCCATAGTGGCTCGGTTTGCGGGTACCGACGATGGCAATGGCTGCGGCGTCCTCTGGGGTGATGGTACCGAGGACATAGAGAAACGGCGGTGTGTACGGGATCTGACGCAGGGCCGCAGGGAAACGGGGGTCATGGCAGGTAAGGACCTCGCCTCCCAGGGCAATGAGGCGTTCCACCAGGGCGTCCCAGCGGGGCCAGTCGGTAAACGTAACAATAGCCTGGGCAATGGCCGCGGACACGCCTTTGACACTCCGCAACTCCGCGCTTGCGGCCTGAAAGACCGCCTCGGGAGAACCGAAGCGCCGGAGCAGGCGATGGCAGAGAACCACGCCGACACCTGGAATGGACCGGAGGGCAAGCCAGGGAATGATGCTGAAGGGATCAATCATGGTGCCGAGGCAGGAGCTGGCAAAAGACTCGTCAACGGCTGCAGGCAGGTGGCCTCAACCTGCTGCAACCCTTGGGTAAGATCTGCAAGGCGGTGCCGCCAGACTTCCCGCTGCTGGCTTTGCTGACTGATGACCTGCTGCAGGCTCTCCAGATCCACCAGCAGGGCCGCCAGGGTAAGATGCAGCCCCCTCCCCTGCTCGCCGGCCAAGTGTTCCGCCAGGGGGAAAAAATATTGGAATTTCAGGTTTTCACAGTAGCTCAGCAGGGCGTCGGCCATCTCCTGCCGGGTATGGCCCTTGATATCGTCCAGGGCTTTGGCCAAGGAGGCTCGCAGCCGATCTGGTGCCGGAGCCGCTACCTCTTTACGCAGCCTTTTTTTCAGGCGACCCAAAGCATCCACCACCAGATTAATGCCAAAGCGCAGCATGGCCTGACTGCGCAGCCGCATATTCAGACTCAATTCCAGGGAAAACAGACGGGGTTGCAGATTTTCGGGTTTCTGCCAGGCTGACAGAGCTATGGTCGGCGCGGCTGCGGTAATTCCCAGGGCGCCGATCTCATGGTAATAGAGGTTGAGGGCATCCTGCAGAGAGGCCAACAGCGGCTCCAACACCTGGGTCAGCTGCTCCTGAAGCCACTGTTCCTGCTGATAAGTGAATTCCAGAATCTTCAGGTTGACCTCTTCGGTTAGGAAGCGCAGCAGCCGCTGCTGAAACCCTTGGTAGACCAAATAGAGGCCGGGCAGGAAGGCACTAAGGTGGCCGCCGAGCTGCAGCCGATCCAAGTCACCGGTATCATCTTGAATAAATTGGCTGATGATCGGCCCTACGACTCCCTGCCGGGCATCAAAAAAGTTGTCCAGCCGCCGACGCAGACGCTTTTTCAGGTCAGCCACAGCCCCTTGCAGGGCCTGGTCCAGGCTGTGGAGGAGACGCTCCAGGGATTGCCGGCGTTGGCGCAGACGGGCCAACGTCGCCTGCAGGGCGGCAGCATCCTCCTGTACCAGCTTATCCTGCAGCAGCAGCCGCTCCCTGATCCCCTGGACGACCAGAGAGATATGCCCCACACTGCTGGCCAACAACAGGTCATTCTGTCTGGTAGTGAGGGTCTGCTGCAGATATGCCTCAAACCGGGCCGCTTCCTGACGGGAAAAGGCGGTCAGTTCGGCATCACCCTCCCAGGTCAGCAGTTTGCCCAAATCCTTGGGGCTCAACGCCTCACCGCGAGCCCGGAGGCGACCCAGGAGCAGGTCCAGACCAGAAAAGGCAAACAGGGGGGCCTCAGGCTGAAAAGCCGAAATTTCCTGCTGCCAACGCTGCTGCAGCTGCTGAGCCTCAGCCAGGTTTTCCACTTCGTTCAGGTCCAGGTTCAGGACAAACACACAGTTGTCCAAAAGATGCAGCCGTTTTAACTCGGCCAGAAATTTATAATCCGCCTGTCGGAGGCCGATGCGGGCACTAACCACATAGATCACCAGGTCGGTACCGAGCAAATAATTGTGGACCTGGGCCAGATGCTGGGGGATGGGGGAATCGCTGCCCTGGCAGTCGCCCAGCTCCAGGCCCTGAGCCGGCCAGGGGAAGGGCAGGAGCAAGCGGACGTCTTTGAGATAAACCGCCTTGGCATCGTGGGTGACCAACTGCTGATGGCGCTCCAGCTCCGGACCGGTGAGCTCCAGGTGCGGCGGGCCGCCGGCCAGAATTTTTTCTACTTCGGGGAAACCGGTCAGAAAGGAGTGGACCAGCAGATAATTCGTGTCCAGCATATTGGCATTGAGGAGTTGGGCCGGTTCGATCTGGCCCAAAGCCTCGCTCAGCAGGGTGCGGTCAGAGGGCTGGCGGATATCGTAGCCCTCCCGGCGTTCCAGGAGGATGGGACTGGGGAAGAGACTGAGGGCGCTGTTCAATTCGCCGTTCACCTCTTCCCAGCTTTTAAAATCCAGGATTGCCCGAGGCTCTTCCCCGGGTTCAATCCGGGTGATCATAGCGGTGACAATACCGGCCCCCCGTTTCAGGACATCCCGCCCCAGCAGCGCATTCATGAGGGTACTCTTGCCGGACTTGACGGTGCCCACCACGGCCACGCGAAAATGGCCGGCCGCGGCTTTGTGCGCCAGATTGGCGAGAATTACCCGCCAATGTTCGGCCTGCCCGGTTCCCACCGGGACCACAGCGGTGATGCCGTCCAAAAGGGATTGGATACCGGTCACGCAGGTCCGCAAGATTGACCTCACATCGGGAAGCGGCGGTTGCTGCTGCACTGTCAGGGTCCTCTGAGGGCAATGTCGATTGTCGGGAGGCGATGTTCTGCGAGTCTCGCGGCTGTGCCCGCAACCGCAGGACTTTCTGCTGGTGCCGATGATCTGCCACATGACGACGGCGGCCGGCGGCCAGCCTGACCTTGTCTCTCCGGTTGCCGTCACCCGCCAAGCGGGCCTCTTAGTTGTTGCCCCCGGCGGCTTTGGCCCCTTCTTTGGGCGCAAAGGCGGCAATATATCCCCGGCCGACTTTTACCCGGATTTTGTCGGCGATTTCCAGGGTGACGGTCTGGTCAGTCAGGCCGGTGATCTCGCCATACAGACCGCCGGCAGTGACGACCTTGTCGCCACGTTTAAGATTTTCCAGGAAATTTCTATGTTCTTTGGCTTTTTTCTGTTGGGGCCGGATGAGCAGCACATAGAAAATGCCGAACATCAGGATCAACGGCAGGATGGTCAGCAGACCACCGCTGCCCGCGGCTTCGCCGGAACCCCCCCCGGCCATGGCATAGGCAACATCAATCACTCGCTCCACCTCCATTGTCTCTGTACCGATAAAAGGCCCGGCGGAAAGCCGGAAAGGTCCCTTGCGCCAGGGACCGCCGCATCTCGGCCATTAATTCCAGATAATAATACAAGTTGTGCCAGGTCAGCAGGCGATAGGCCAGAATCTCCCGTGCCATATAGAGGTGACGGAGATAGGCCCGGCTGTAATGGCGGCAGGTATAACAGCCGCAGGCTTCGTCCAGCGGCAGGGAACTGGCGGTATGCTCGGCGTTTTTGATCACCACCCGGCCGAACCGAGTCAAGGCCATACCGTTGCGGGCATTGCGGGTCGGCAGGACACAATCGAACATGTCCACCCCCCGGGCCACTGCTTCCACCAGGTCTTCGGGCGTGCCCACCCCCATGAGGTAGCGGGGCCGGTCCGCCGGCAGCTCGGGGACGGTCACCTCCAGGATGGCTTCCCGGGTCTCTTTGGCTTCGCCCACGCTGAGGCCGCCGATGGCATAGCCGTCAAACCCGAGGGCCACCATGGCTTGGGCCTGTTCCCGGCGGTGCTGGGGAAACATGCCCCCCTGAACGACGGCAAAGAGAGGTTTATCCTCCCGGGTGCGAGCCTGCTGACACCGTTTGGCCCAACGCCAGGTTAAGGCCCCGGATTGGATCACATACGCCTCACTGACGTCGTGCGCCGGACATTCATCTAGACAGATAAGGATATCAGCATCAAAGGCCTCTTGTAAAGCAATTACCTGCTCCGGCGTCAAAAAATGCTGCGAGCCGTCCAGGTGGGACCGGAAGGTCACCCCTGCCTCGCTGAGAGTGCGCAGTTTGGCCAGGCTGAAGATCTGGAAGCCCCCGGAATCCGTCAGAATGGGTCCGGGCCAGTTCATAAAGGGGTGCAGGCCGCCCAACTGTTGCAGAATCTCCACGCCAGGACGCAAATAGAGATGATAGGTATTGGCCAGAATAATCTGGGCGCCGATGCCCTGCAGCTCTTCGGGGGTCATGGCCTTGACCGTGGCCTGCGTCCCCACCGGCATGAAGACCGGCGTGTCGATCGCCCCCCGGGGAAGGGTTAATTTCCCCAGACGGGCAGAGGTCTGATTATCGGTGGCGAGAATCTGATAGTGCATAGCTGAGGTTTTAATTAAGGGGTCACTTCTGGCCTGGCGGCACAGCCAAAAGGCAGGGCTGGGGTTGGGGGGTGCTTGGCAACAACCTGTTAGCCCCGGTTCTTGCGTTGGCGCTGCATTTCCCGTTCTTCGTCCCGGCGGCGGATGGTTTCCCGTTTATCGAATTTCTTCTTGCCCTTGGCCAATCCCAACTCGACTTTGACGTACTGATCCCGGAAATAGAGCTTGAGGGGGATCAGGGTAAAGCCCTTTTCCTCGGTCTTGCCGATAAGGCGCTTGATCTCCCGACGGTGCAGGAGGAGTTTGCGAGTCCGGGTGGGATCGTACGAATCCAGGGGCGTGAAAGGGTAAGGGCTGATGTGGGCGTTGTGGAGGAAGACCTCACCTTTGCGGATGCGGGCAAAGGCGTCATTGATATTGACTTTGCCCATCCGGATGGATTTCACCTCCGGCCCGGTGAGGACGATGCCGGCTTCCACAACATCATCGATAAAATAATCGAAATAGGCCTTGCGATTCTGACAGATTACTTTCACCTGGTCTCGTTTCATAGGTCGGGCTGCCGCCGGCTGCGGGCAGAGGTATTTTTGGGGTGCTAAGCGGCGCTGGCCAGTTCTCGGCCGAACATGAAGACTTCCGGGAACCGTTTGGCCATGATGCCGGTGACATAGGCATTCACTTCTTCGACCGTGCCGTATTGCAGGGCATGGCGGGCGAATTCCTGGGCTTCCTCCATGGAGGCATGGCGGACGATGCGTTTGACCACGGGAATGGCCAGGGCATTCATGGATAACTCATCCACCCCGAGCCCCAAAAGAACGGGGGTATAGAGGGGGTCGCCGGCCATTTCCCCACAGACGGCAACCGTAATGCCGGCGGCGTGACCGGCATCCACCACCTGCTTGATCATGCGCAGGACCGCAGGATGCAGGGGCTGATACATATTGGCCACGTGTTTATTCCCCCGGTCAATGGCCAGGGCATACTGGATCAGGTCATTGGTGCCGATGCTGAAGAAATCCGCCTCTTTCGCCAGCAGATCGGCCAGCATTACCGCCGACGGCACCTCGATCATCAGACCCACCGGCAGATCGGGATGGAAGGGATGCCCCTCCCGGGCCAATTCTTCCTGCACCTCCGCCAGGATGCGCCGGGCGTCGGTAACCTCTTGAATACCCGAGATCAGGGGAAACATCAACCGGACCTGGCCGTAGGCCGAGGCCCGCAGGATAGCCCGCAATTGGGTGCGAAAGATCGTGCGTTCCTTTAAGCAGAAACGGATGGCCCGCAATCCCAGAGCCGGATTGATACCCTGGGCATACTCCAGATGGGACGCAAATTTGTCGCCGCCGATATCCAGGGTCCGGATGGTGACCCGCTTGGGCCGCATCATCTGGGCGACGCTGCGGTAATCTTCAAAAAGTTCCTCCTCGGTGGGCAGGCGTTGATGGCGCAGAAAGAGGAATTCGGTGCGGTAGAGGCCAATGCCGTCGGCGCCGTAATCCAGGGCCAGATCGACTTCTTCCTGAAATTCAATATTGGCCAGGATCTGGGTCTGGTGTTCGTCCAGGGTAATGGCCGGCAGAAAACTGGACTTGCCGACGTCCAGCTTGAATTCCTCAAATTTCTTCTTGCGCTGGACGTAAATGTCCAACATCTTGGCATCGGGGTTGATCACCACGGTACCATTGAGCCCATCCAAGATGAGGGTATAGCCGGTGTCAATTTCCTGGGTGGCATTTTCCACGCCCACCACCGCCGGAATCTCCAGGGATTGCGCCATGATGGCGGTATGGGAGGTCTTGCCGCCCGTTTCCGTGATAAAGCCTTTGACCTTGGCCACCGACATCTGGGTGGTGTCCACCGGCGAGAGGTCATGGATGACCAGGATCACCGGCTCGGTCAGCTTGCTGAAATCAAAGGGATTGCCCCCGGTGAGATGCCGGAGCACCCGCTCACTGACATCCTCCACATCCTGAATGCGGCTCTTGATATAGGGATCGGCGATTTTATTGAACAAAATCTGCGCCTGATGGACTGCTTCCTGCAGGGCCCATTCCACATTGATCCGCTCCTCCTGGATGGTGCGCACGGTGGCATCGTAGAGCAGCTTATCCTGAAGGATGAGAAGATGGGTATCCAAGATATAAGCATGCTCTTGAAATTCATCGGTAATTGACTGTTTAATGGTGCTGATTTCCTCGCGGGTGCGGGCCACGGCATCCCGAAACCGGTCGATTTCCGAGGCGATCTGCTTGTTCGAGGTCAGATAATAACGGCTGATCTGAACCTTATATTTGTCGCTGACGACGTGGGCCGGACCGATGACGATGCCGGGCGAGGCGGGGATTCCTTTGAGGACCTTG
>Ga0272446_1008151_pt1 | contig 10095 bp, 9 predicted proteins | sample YNPCB0061_FD_194587 | JGI IMG/M metagenome (GOLD analysis project Ga0272446, IMG submission 194587) | Hot spring microbial mat communities from Yellowstone National Park, WY, United States - YNP-CB-006-1 | ecosystem: Environmental > Aquatic > Thermal springs > Hot (42-90C) > Sediment | place... | reverse complement strand
TCACATGCGTGACGATCTCCGCCTCAGCCCGCGCCACCGCCTCGACCGCGGCCGGGTCGGGCCGGAGGGCGGCGGCGGCCAGCCGGTGCGCCATCGCGAAGCCGCCGACATACTGCGCCTCGGCGATCGTGACGCGCCAGAGCGAGAAGTCGGGAAGGTCGGCATAGAGCCCGGCATAGGGGTGGCGGGCGAGCCAGCGGGCCTTCAGGGCCGGCGCCTCCGCCTCGGCCACGCGCGCGGCAAGCCCGGTGAGCGTCACGCGCGGCCGCGTCTGCGGGTTCGGGCCGGGGGCAGGGCCGGCGATCAGGAGCGCGCAGCGCGGCTCCTCCGCGAGGTGGCGGGTGTGCGGCGACAGGGCGGAGAGCCAGAGCAGCGGCGAGAGATCGGGCGCGGCGGCGGGGGTGACGAGGCTCGCATAGGGCTGCTCGCCCGCGCGGGTCGCGAGCGTCGCCTCGGCGGCGGCGCGGATCAGCCGCCGCGCCGCCCACGGCGCCGCCTCGCGCGACCGCGCGAGGGCCGCGCGCGCCTCCTCATCCAGCGCCATGCGTTCCCCGATGCGTTTCCGGCCCCCGCGAGTTCGGCCATACTGCCGTTCCCCGGGGCGTCTCTCCGGGCGGAGGAGTTTCCATGGCGCAGACCATCGCCCTTGTCGACGACGACCGCAACATCCTCACCTCGCTGCAGATGACGCTCGAGGCCGAGGGGTTCACCGTCCGCACCTACACAGACGGCGAGAGCGCGCTGCATGGCATCACCGCCAAGCCGGTCGACCTCGCCGTGCTCGACATCAAGATGCCGCGGATGGACGGGCTCGAGCTCCTGCAGCGGCTGCGCAAGCAGTCGGCGCTGCCGGTGATCTTCCTCACCTCGAAGGACGAGGAGCTCGACGAGCTGATGGGGCTCAGGCTCGGCGCCGACGACTACATCACCAAGCCGTTCAGCCAGCGGCTGGTGCTCGAGCGCATCCGCGCGCTGCTCAGGCGCAACGAGGCCGCGCGCGGCGAAGGCTCGGGCGCACCCGCCTCGGGCGTGCTCACCCGCGGCAACCTGACGCTCGACGAGAACCGCCATCTCTGCCTCTGGAAGGGCGCCAACGTGCAGCTCACCGTCACCGAGTTCCTGCTGGTGAAGGCGCTCGCCGCGCGCCCGGGGATCGTCAAGAGCCGCGACCAGCTGATCGACGCCGCCTACGGCGAGAACATCTATGTCGACGACCGCACGATCGACAGCCACGTCAAGCGCATCCGCAAGAAGTTCCGCACCGTCGACACCGGCTTCGCGCAGATCGAGACGCTCTACGGCATCGGCTACCGCTACAAGGAGGAGTGACGGGCAAGCCCGGAAGCGGCGCGGCGCGAGGGCTGGGCGGCATGCCCGACACCGCGCTCCAGGCGGCCGAGGCGACGACGCCGCCGCCGACGCGCCAGGCGCGGCCCTCGCGCGCGCACGGCGCGCGCAGCCTGCTCTCGCCGCTCCTGCGCCGCATCCTGCTGGTCAACGCGCTGCCGGTGGCGCTGCTCGCCGCCGCGCTGCTCTACCTCGGCGACTACCAGAAGGGCCTCGTCGACGCCGCGGTGTCCGGGCTCCGCATCCAAGCGCAGATCTACGCCGGCGCGATCGGCGAGAGCGCCACCACCGTCGAGAACCCCGACGCACCGTCGATCAACGCCGATCTCGCGAGGCCGCTGCTGCGGCGCATCGTCGAGCCGACGCCCGGGGCGCAGGCGCGGCTGTTCGGCCCCGGCGGCGTGCTGATCGCCGACAGCCGCGTGCTGCCGGGCCCGGGAGGGACGGTGATCACCGAGCCGCTGCCCGCGCTCGAGCCGCCGCGCGGCACCTTCGGCCGGCTGGTCGAAGAGGCCTATGACGCGGCGATGGCGCTGCTCGTGCGCGGTGTCGCCTACCCCACCCTCCCCGAGGGGGCGGACTGGATGCCCGACCTCGCCGCCGCCTTCCCGCGCATCGCCGAGGGCGAGGCCCCGCCGCTCGTTCGGCGCACCGCCGACGGACGCCTCGTCGTCTCCGTCGCCGTTCCGGTGAGCCGCAACCGCCGCACCGTCGGCGTGGTGGTGCTGACGCGCGAGGCGCGCGAGGTCGACGAGGCGGTGTTCAAGGTGCGGATGACGATCCTCGCCACCGTCGCGGTCGCGCTGGTCGTGACCGTCGGCATGTCGGTCTATCTCGCCGCCACCATCGCCCGGCCGGTGCGGCGGCTCGCCCGCGCCGCCGAGCGCATGCGGGAGGGGCGCGGCCGGTCGGGCAGCGTGCCGCGCAACCTGGTGGCGCGGCGCGACGAGATCGGCGAACTCGCCGACGCGCTCGACGAGAGCGCCTCCGCGCTCTGGGCGCGGATGGACGCGATCGAGCGCTTCGCAGCCGACGTGGCACACGAGATCAAGAACCCGCTCACCTCGATCAGGAGCGCGATCGAGACGCTCCGCCGGCTCGACGACCCCGAGCGGCAGCAGCGGCTGCTCTCCATCATGGCCGAGGACGTGCAGCGGCTCGACCGGCTGATCAGCGACATCTCGGATGCGAGCCGGGTGGATGCCGAGCTCTCGCGCACGCCGACCGAGCGGGTCGATCTCGGCCCGATCCTCGCCACCCTGGCCGAGCTGAACGAGGCGACACGGGGCGCGGGCGGCGCGCATCTCGTGGTGGACGCGCCTTCGGAGGGGCTGGCCGTGCGCGCGGTCGAGGGGCGGCTCGTGCAGGTGCTGCGCAACCTGATCGCGAACGCGGTGAGCTTCAGCCCGCCCGACGGCACCATCCGGATGACCGGCCGGCAGCTCGGCGGGGTCGTCGAGATCGCGGTGGAGGACGAGGGTCCGGGAATCCCCGAGGCGCGGCTCGAGCACGTGTTCGAGCGCTTCTACTCGGAGCGGCCGCGCGGCGAGAAGTTCGGCAGCCATTCCGGCCTCGGGCTCTCGATCTCGCGCCAGATCGTCGAGGCGCTGAGGGGCACGATCACCGCCGAGAACCGGCGCGGCGAGGACGGGCGGGTGTGCGGGGCGCGCTTCGTGGTCAGGCTGCCGGCGGCGTGAGCGCGATCGTCCCCACGCGGCGCGCTGCCGCCGGAGATGGCCGCAGCGGGCGCTTGACAGCCAGGCCCCCGCTCGGGCGGTAGTGGGACCGGACGATGCAGATCCACGCGACATGCTGCGCCTACGACGCCGCAGGGGGGCCGGGGGGGGTGCTGCTGCTCGGCCCGCCCGGCAGCGGCAAGTCCGACCTCGCGCTCAGGCTGATCGACGCAGGCTTCGCCCTGGTGGCCGACGACCGGGTGGACATCGAGGTCGGCGCCGGGGGCGCCTTCGCCTCGGCACCGGCGGCGCTCGCCGGCCTGCTCGAGGTGCGCGGCATCGGCATCATCCGGCTGGGCCGCGGCGTGCCGCGCGCGCGCATCGCGCTCGCCGTGACGCTCTCCCCCCGCGCGGAGCAGGAGCGCCTGCCGGAGCCGGCGCGCACGGCGCTGGCGGGCCACGCGGTGCCGACCATCCCGGTCGATCCGGAGGCCCCCTCGGCGGTCGCGCGCATCCGCCTCGCGCTCGACGTGCTCGAAGGCCGCGCCGAGAGCCGCTGCGGCGCGCTCGGCGACAGTGCGGCGGCGGCGCCGTGACGGCCGAGACCCTGCGCCGCCCCGCCGCCCTCGTCACCGGGCTGTCCGGCGCCGGCCGGTCGTCGGTGCTGCGGGTGCTCGAGGATCTCGGCTGGGAGACGATCGACAACCCGCCGCTCGCGGTCGTCGAGACGCTGCTCGGGACGGCTGACCGGGACGTCCCGCTCGCGATCGGCGTCGACTCGCGGCGCGGCAGCTTCGACGCCGCCGCCGCCGCCGCGCTGGTGGAGCGGGTGCGTGCCGACGCGGGCCTCGACCTGACGGTGGTGTTCCTGACGGCCGACGAGGAGACCCTGCTCCGGCGCTACACCGAGACCCGCCGGCGCCACCCCATGGCACAGGGCGGCGGCGTGCTCGAGGGCGTGCAGCGGGAGCGGGCGCTGTTCGCGCCGCTCGAGGCGATCGCCGACGTGGTGCTCGACACCTCGGAGATGCCGCTGCCCGACCTGCGCGCTGCGGTTGAATCGCGCTTCGCAAGATCCGACGACTCAGCGCTGTGGATTGGAATCGTCAGTTTCTCCTTCGCGCGTGGGTTGCCGCGGGAAGCCGATCTCGTCTTCGACGTGCGGTTTCTCCGCAATCCCTACTACGTGCCGCAGATGAAGCCGCTGACCGGCCTCGATCCGGCGGTCGCCGATTACGTTGCCGGCGACCCGGATTTTGCCGCATTCTACGGCCGCATGACTGGCCTCCTGTTTCCACTCTTGCCCCGCTACGTCCGGGAGGGGAAGAAATACCTGACCATCGCGATCGGCTGCACGGGCGGCCGGCACCGCTCCGTGATGGTTGCCAACCGGCTTGGCGCCGATCTGCGCGAGCGGGGCTGGCGCGTGGCCGTCGTCCACCGGGACATCCGGGCGACGCCGGAAACCGGAGCAGCCGCAGGCGGCACCGCGGCACGGGCAACCCGAGGTCCATGATCATCACACCCCCGCTCACCGCGTCGGCGCCCCGGCGAGGACCAGGCGCGCCGCCATGATCGGCCTCGTCCTCGTCACGCACGGCCGGCTCGCCGAGGAACTCCGGCTCGCGATGGAGCATGTCGTCGGCCCGCAGCAGGGGGTCGCCACCGTCTGCATCGGCCCCGACGACGACATGGAGAGCCGCCGCGCCGACATCCTCCAGCGCATCGCCACGGTCGACACCGGAGACGGCGTCGTGCTGCTGACCGACATGTTCGGCGGCACCCCCTCCAACCTCGCGATCTCGGCGATGAACGGCCGCAACGTCGAGGTGCTCGCCGGCGTGAACCTGCCGATGCTCGTCAAGCTCGCCGCCGTCCGCTCGTCCGAGCCGCTGAAGGCCGCGGTCGCCTGCGCCCAGGAAGCGGGCCGGAAGTACATCGGCGCGGCCTCCCGCCTGCTCTCCGACGAGCACCCGCGATGAGCCCGGAGGCATCGATGGGCGAGGACTGGCCCCGCGAGGGCCCGGACGACCCCGCCGACCCCTTCCCGGCTCAGGCCGACGCGAACGCGCCGCCGCCGCTCTCCCGCGAGCTCGTGATCCGCAACCAGCGCGGCCTGCACGCCCGCGCCGCGGCCAAGTTCGTCAAGCTCGCCGAGACCTTCTCCGCCTGCGTCACCGTGCGCAAGAACGGCAACGCCGTCTCCGGCCGCTCCATCATGGGCCTGATGATGCTCGGCGCGGGACAGGGATGCCCGGTCATCCTCGAGGCCGAGGGCTGGGACGCGCGCGAGGCGCTCGATGCTCTGGCCGGCCTCGTCGAGGCCGGCTTCCATGAGGACTGACGCACGCCCCCCCCGCAAGGGCGCAGCCGAGGCGGCGGCGCCGGCACGCGAGGACGGCCGCCGCGCCGGCGGCGAGCGCGTGCTGCACGGCCTGCCCGTCTCTCCCGGCATCGCCATCGGCAGGCTCGCGACCGCGACCGAGAGCGCGCCGAAGATCGAGCGGCGCGAGCTGTTCGAGGACCAGGTGGCCTGGGAGATCGAGCGGTTCGACGCCGCCGTCGCGCTGTCGCGCAGGCAGCTCGCGAAGCTGCGCGCCCGCCTCTCGATCCTGCCGGAGGACGCCAACCGCGAGCTCGAGCCGCTGCTCGACGCCTACGCGCAGATGCTCGGCAACAGCCGGCTCACCCGCGGCATACGCCGCGCCATCGCCGAGAGGCGGGTCAACGCCGAGGCGGCGGTGGCGGATGAGGTCGAGGCGCTCGCCGAGGCGATGTTCTCGGCCGGAACCGACGATCGCGCCGCCCGTCAGCGCCGCGCCGACGAGGTGCGCGAGATCGGACGGCGGCTCATCCGCAACCTCACGGCCACGCCCTGGCGGAACTACGCCACCCTGCCCCACGGCGCGGTGCTCGCCGCCGAGCTCCTCACCCCGTCGGATGCCGCGCTGCTCGAGCCCGCGCGGCTCGCCGGCGTCGCCGCCGAGGAGGGCGGGCTCGAGGGCCACACCGCGATCATGCTGCGCGCTCTCGCCCTGCCCGCCGTGCTCGGCGTGGCCGGCCTGATGCAGCATGCCGAGCCGGGAACGACCGTGGTGGTCGACGGCGCGGCGGGCACGGTCACGCTCCGCCCCGCTTCGTCGACCCTCGCCGCCGCCCGCAAGGCGCTCGCCGCCTACGCGCGCGAGAAGCAGCGGCTCGCCAAGCTCCGCCGCCTGCCGGCGGTGACGAAGGACGGCGAGCCCGTCGAGCTCCAGGCCAATCTCGAGCTGCCGATCGAGCTGCCGATGATCGCCCAGTCGGGCGCCGTCGGCATCGGCCTGTTGCGCACCGAGTTCCTGTTCATGAACCGCGACGACGTGCCCGACGAGGACGCCCAGGCGGAGGCCTACGCGCAGGTGGTCGACGCGATGCAGGGCGACCCGGTGACCATCCGCGTGCTCGACTGGGGCGGCGAGAAGCAGATCGAGAGCCTGGTCGCCAAGGGCCTGGTGCCCGGCGCCGGCGGCGACAACCCCGCCCTCGGCGTGCGCGGGCTGAGGCTCCTCCTCAAGGAGACCGACCTCTTCGAGACGCAGCTCGCCGCCATCCTGCGCGCCTCCCTGCGCGGACCGGTGCGCGTCCTGCTGCCGATGGTGACGACGCCTGCCGAGGTGCGGGAGGCGCGCGACATCTACGACCGCGTGGCGCGACGGCTCCGCCGCCGCGGCCTCGACGTGCCCGACAGGCTGCCGCCGCTTGGCATCATGATCGAGACGCCCGGAGCGGCGCTCGCCGCCGACAGCCTGGCGCTCGAGGCCGACTTCTTCGCGATCGGAACCAACGACCTCGCGATGTACACGCTCGCGGTCGACCGTGCGGAGACCGGCGCGAGCCACCTCTACGACCCGCTCCACCCCGCCGTGCTCCGCCTGATGCAGTTCGCGACCGAGGCCGCCCTCCGCATGCGCATGCCGGTCTCGGTCTGCGGCGAGATCGCCGGCGACCCGAGGCTGACGCCGCTCCTGCTGGGGCTCGGGATACGGTCGCTGTCGATGACCTCAGGCGCGGTGCCGCGGGTGAAGCAGGCGGTGCGGTCGGTCGCGATCGACGACTGCGCCCGCTTCGCGCATGCGGTGATGGAGCAGTCAGACCCCGCGCGCATCGCAGCGCTCGTCGCCGAGTTCAAGGCCCGCATCGACGGCTGACACCCCCCGCTTGGACTTCCGGGCCCTGGTTCGGGTAATGATCGGCCGCAGGGGAGCCGGGAGCGTGCGGGAGAGGCCTCGATGACGCGAGCGCGAGACTGGTCGGGGCCGCTGGCCCGCGAGGCCATGGCCTATGTGCTCGCCGGCGGCCGCGGCAGCCGCCTGATGGAGCTGACCGACCGGCGCGCCAAGCCCGCCGTCTATTTCGGCGGCAAGACCCGCATCATCGACTTCGCCCTCTCCAACGCGCTCAACTCGGGCATACGCCGCATCGGCGTCGCGACCCAGTACAAGGCGCACAGCCTGATCCGCCACCTCCAGCGCGGCTGGAGCTTCCTGCGCGCCGAACGCAACGAGAGCTTCGACATCCTGCCCGCCTCGCAGCGCAGCGGCGACGAGCGCTGGTACTCGGGCACCGCCGACGCGGTCTACCAGAACATCGACATCATCGAGAGCTACGGGCCGCGCCACATCGTCATCCTCGCCGGCGACCACATCTACAAGATGGACTACGAGGCGATGCTGCGCGAGCACGTCGAGCGCGGCGCCGACGTGACGGTGGGGGTGATCGAGGTGCCGCGCGCCGAGGCGAGCGGCTTCGGGGTGATGCAGGTGGACAACTCGGGCCGCATCCTCGACTTCCTCGAGAAGCCCGCCGACCCGCCCGGACAGCCGCACAAGCCCGACATCGCGCTCGCCTCGATGGGGATCTACGCCTTCGACACGCGCTTCCTCTTCGACCAGCTCCGCCGCGACGCGGCGGACGCCACCTCGAGGCACGATTTCGGCGGCGACGTGATTCCCCACATCGTGCGCCACGGAACGGCGATCGCGCACCGGTTCGAGCGCTCCTGCGTGCGCTCGACGCAGGAGCCGGTGAGCTACTGGCGCGATGTCGGCACCGTCGATGCCTATTTCGAGGCCAACATCGACCTCACCGCGGTGGTGCCGCAGCTCGACCTCTACGACCGCTCCTGGCCGATCTGGACGCATGCCGAGATCACCCCGCCGGCGAAGTTCGTCCACGACGAGGACGGCCGCCGCGGCGAGGCCATCTCCTCCCTGGTCTCGGGAAACTGCATCGTCTCCGGCGCCTCGGTGCGCCGGTCGCTGCTCTTCACCGGCGTGCACGTGCGCTCCTACGCGCGGATCGACGAGGGGGTGATCCTGCCGGACGTGACGGTGGGCCGGCACGCGCGGCTGACGAAGGTCGTGATCGACCGGGGCGTCACGATCCCCGAGGGCCTGGTGGTCGGCGAGGACCCGGTGCTCGATGCCGGGCGTTTCCGGCGCACCGACAAGGGCGTGTGCCTGATCACCCAGGCGATGATCGACCGGCTCGAGGCCTGAGGCGCGGTGCGCGTCCTCGCCGTCGCCTCCGAATGCTTCCCGCTCGTCAAGACCGGGGGGCTCGCCGACGTGGTGGGCGCGCTTCCCGCGGCGCTCGCCGGGCACGGCGTGGCGGTGACCACGCTCCTGCCCGGCTACCCCGCCGTGCGCGCCGCGCTCGCCGGCGGGCAGGAGATCGCCGCGCTGCCGGAGGGCCGGCTGGTCGCCGGCCGCACGGCCGGGCTCGACCTCGTCGCGCTCGATGCGCCGGCGCTGTTCGACCGCCCCGGCAATCCCTATCGCGGCCCCGACGGGACCGACTGGGCCGACAACGCGCTCCGCTTCGCCGCGCTCGCGCGGGCCGCCGCAACGGTCGCCTCGGGCGGAACGATGCTGCCGCGGTTCGATCTCGCGCACGCGCATGACTGGCAGGCGGGCCTCGTGCCGGCCTATCTCGCCTTCGCGCCGGGCCTGCGCGTTCCCTCCGTCCTCTCGGTGCACAACCTCGCCTTCCAGGGGCGGTTCGGGCCGGACATCTTCCCCGCTCTCGGCCTGCCGCCGGAGGCCTTTGCGATCGCGGGCGTCGAGTACTATGGCGGCGTCGGGTTCCTGAAGGCCGGGCTGCACTACGCCGACCGCATCACCACCGTGAGCCCGACCTATGCGCGCGAGATCGCCACCCCCGAGGGCGGCATGGGGCTCGACGGGCTGATCCGCGCCCGCGGCGACCGGGTGAGCGGCATCGTCAACGGCATCGACACCGAGGTCTGGTCGCCCGACACGGACGGCGCGCTGGTGCGCCGATACGGTGTCGGAACGCTGCCCTTCCGCGCCGACAACCGCGCCGCGATCGAGGCAACGTTCGGAATCGCCGCCGGCGCCGGCCCGCTCTTCGCGGTGGTCAGCCGGCTCACCTGGCAGAAGGGGATCGACCTGCTGGCCGAGGCGCTGCCGGCGCTGACCGCGGCGGGTGGAAGCCTCGCCCTGCTCGGCACCGGCGATGCCGCGCTCGAGGGCGCCTTCCTCGCCGCGGCGGAGGCCCATCCCGGCCGCGTCGGCGTGCGCATCGGCTTCGACGAGGCGCTGTCGCACCTGATGTTCGGCGGCGCCGACGCGATCCTCGTGCCCTCGCGCTTCGAGCCGTGCGGGCTCACCCAGCTCTACGGCCTCCGCTACGGCTGCGTGCCGGTCGTCTCCCGCGTCGGCGGGCTCGCCGACACGGTGATCGACGCCAACGCCGCCGCGCTCGAGGCGGGGGTGGCGACGGGCCTGCAGTTCTCGCCGGTCACCGCGGCGGCGCTCGGGGCGGCGATCGCGCGCGCGGCGGGGCTGTTCGCCGACCGCGAGGCCTGGGCCTCGATGCAGCGCGCGGGGATGCGCACCGACCTCTCCTGGTCGCGCCGGGCCGGCGCCTACGCGGCGGTGTTCCGCGCCGCGATCGGCTAATCCTCGAGCCCAGGCTTCGCGCGCGCAGCCTTGTGGCCGGCGCGCACGGTCTTGGCGGCGAGCCGCCGCGCCTTCGAGCCGGCCGTCGGCCGCGTCGGCCGGCGCGGCAC
>Ga0272446_1008149_pt1 | contig 10098 bp, 3 predicted proteins | sample YNPCB0061_FD_194587 | JGI IMG/M metagenome (GOLD analysis project Ga0272446, IMG submission 194587) | Hot spring microbial mat communities from Yellowstone National Park, WY, United States - YNP-CB-006-1 | ecosystem: Environmental > Aquatic > Thermal springs > Hot (42-90C) > Sediment | place... | reverse complement strand
TTTAGGGCAGACCATAGAGGAAAGGGAGGTGTGGATAGATGCAAGTGGTAGGTACGCACTGCCTTTGCCGCAACTTGTAGCAGGTATCTACTTTTTGGAAGTGAAAACAGAAAAAATCTATAAAATAATGCATCTGATAAAACTATAACATGCCTATTATTTAATAAAATCCTCTGATATTTGCTTGAATATCAGAGGATTTTATTATCAATCTATTAACGCACTAAACTTATTAGAAAATGAGAGTTTTAAAACTTAAATATTTTTGCTATTTTGTGCCAAATTAGCAGTTACGCCATTCTTCATAGACCAAAGGAAGAATCCTATGAAGTCTATCTTGAAAAATTACATTTATTTTAATTTGAAAATGTTATCACTTGCAAAATATACCTTACTAATTAATTTATTGCTGCTATCGCATATTTCTCACGCCCAGTTAGTTAATTATTCTTTCACGGGTGCGGCAGGCAATGAAGCTACTTTTCCCCCTGATAATCAACCTGTAAACGGAACAGCAAGCAATATGAGCAGAGGAGCAGGCATAACTCCGTCTGCTTCAGCCAATACGTTTTCTGCCAGTGGATTTTCTACTACAGGCATAGACTTAAACGATTATTTTGCGTTTAGTATTCAACCTAATGCGGGCTTTCAACTCATTATCAACAGAATAGAATTTGACGAACGCCGTAGCCTCACAGGTATTCGCACTATGGCTATTCGGTCAAGCAAGGACGCTTATGCTACCGATTTAGCAGTTTTCAATGTCCCTGATGACGACCTTACGCGTACGCAAACTGTTAATTTAGTGTGTTTTACAAGAATTACAGCCAATACTACTTTCCGAATCTATGGCTATGCCGCCGAAGCCGCAGGAGGAACTTGGCGAATTGATAATGTAAAAATTTTTGGGAGTATCCTACCTAATACTCCCCCTCACCCTACCATCGCTAACTTAGAAGTCATTGATAACCAAAACCTTGAACTGACTTTTAGCGAAGAGGTAGAGCTGACTTCTGCCCAAAGCCTTTCTAATTATTACCTCAATGGCAACCCTACCAGTAACCCCAATGTAGCAGAAAGAGACGCTACTAATTTAAAAAAAGTAAAATTGACCTTTGCCACTCCCTTTACTAACAATGTAATACAAACATTATCAGTGATTAATGTAAAGGATTTATGTAATTTTAGTATTCCCTTAGCTACCCCTCAAACGCAAAACTTCACCTATATTCCTGACACCACTCCTCCAAGTATTGCAGGAGTTATAGTGTTGAGTCTTAATCAAATCAAAGTCATTTTTTCTGAAAATGTAAGTTTAGTAACTTCTCAAAATACAGCTAATTATTTTTTGAATGGAAGCATAGGAACTCCTATCTCTGCCATTCGCAACACAATGAATAACAGCGAAGTAACACTTACTTTTGCAACTAATATGACGGTTTTACAAAACTATACTTTGACTGTTACCAATGTGCAAGACAATGCGGGAAATGCCCTTACTTCCGAAAATTTTAACTTTGTCCACCCTGATATTTACCCTCCCGTTTTACTTCAATTAAAGGTTATTTCCCAAAATTCTATTGACTTGATTTTCAATGAAAACTTAGACCAAACTTCTACACAAACTTTAACAAATTACAGTGTTTCAGGCAATCCACTTTTAACAGCAATTTTGGACAACATACAAAAAAATGTAGTGCATTTATTCTTTGCTAACAATTTCCCTGAAAATACCAATAGAACCCTGAATATTAACAATATCAAAGACTTAGCAGGAAATACTATTAGCCCTATTGCTCAAGTCTTTCAATACGATACTCGCCGCCCTACCTTAGATTTGGTAGAGTTTTTAGGGACAAATCAACTTGTTTTAACTTTTTCAGAAGATTTAGACCTTATTTCTGCACTTGTTTTCAACAACTACCAATTTACAACCCCTTCAAATTCAGTGCTTTTACCTACAGCTACGGCTTTGATTAGCCCATCTCAGGTTCGCTTGACCTTGCCCTACACTTTTAAGCAAGGAGAAACTTATAACCTCAGAGTTACCCAAGTCAAAGATTTGGCAGGAAACATCATGACCACAAGAAATATTAGCCTTTCTTTTGACGTGCAAGCCCCTACCCTACTCAATCTAATAGTTTGGAAAAACTTGAAAATGATAGAGTTGCAATTTTCTGAGCCTTTAGAAAAAATTAGTGCAGAAATACCTACTAACTTCTCTATCAGCAACTTAACCGATATGACTCCTGCATTTCACCCAAACTCCGCAGTACTTTGTACTGACAATCCTACTATTCTTTACCTCAATTTTACGCTTGCTTTGACCGATGATAAGAATTTTTCCCTGACTATCAGTAATTTAAAGGATATAGTAGGCAATACTATTATGCCCATCTTACGTAATTTTGATACGACAAAACCCAAGTTAGCCAAAATCAAAGTTTTAAACAAAGATAAAATAGATTTGTACTTTTCCGAGTCAGTATCTTTGGCTTCAACTGAGGAAGAAACTAACTATTTAATAAACAACATACCTCCATCTTCAGCTACTCTTGACGCTACAGATTTGTCTTTGGTGCATCTGACCTTAGCCCAAAACTTAGTCTTAGGTAATATGAACTCTTTGCAAATCAAAAATATAGAAGATTTAATAAGTAATACGATAGACCTGACTAATGCAAATTTTACCTACCAAAACTTTGTAAGCCAAATTGTAGTGAGGTCAGCCAACCTACTTGATATTATCTTTTCTCAAACTGCTCCAGCAGTATTGGCTGAAAATAAAGATTTGTACTTTTTGAACAACGACTTCACAAGGAAAGCATCAGCGGCGGTCTTAGACCAGAGCGATAAACGCATTGTGAAACTTATTTTTGCAGAAAACTTCATTCCTAATACTGTTTACCAACTCACTTTGGGAGGTTTTGCCCTAAATTGTGAAAATTACGTGCCTGTCCAAACGCATACTTTTATCTTAGATACAAGTATTCCACAAGTAGTTGGCGTTTCGTTCAATTCCACTACTGAAATTGAGGTAACTTTCTCAAAATCAATAGAAAAAAACTCCGCAGAGGCAATCAATCATTATGCAATTTCCAATGGAATCGGCTTGCCTTTAAGCGCGAGTCTAAAAAGTAATGACTCTAAAACCGTAGTATTAAAACTCTCTAATCCCCTGAAAATCAATACTAACTATGTGCTTTCGGTACAAAATATTAAGGATTTATTAGGCAATGTACTTACTTTCCAAAACTTTTCTTTTTCCCGTCCTACTGTACCTAAATATGGGGAACTCATTATTTCTGAGATATTTGCAGACCCTACGCCTACGGTAGGCTTGCCCGAAGTGGAGTTTTTAGAATTGTATAATAATTCAAGTACTCCCTTTGAACTAAAAGGTATCAAGTTAGTCGACAGTGGGGTAGAAAGAGCATTAAGTAGTTTACAAATCTTTCCTAATGAGTTTGTTATCCTCTGTGCCGCAAGTCAAAAGGCAATTTTTGAACCTTTTGGAAAAGTAGTAACGGTTTCTTCTTTGAGTTTGACTAACTCTGGGGAAGAGTTGCGACTGATAGACCCTGATAACAACTTGATTTACAAGGTAAACTATTCTGATGCTTGGTACAAAGACAATACAAAAAAAGAAGGAGGCTGGTCTTTGGAACTCATCAATCCCAACTCAACTTGTGATGAATCAAGTAATTGGATTGCCTCCCAAGATGCAACAGGGGGAACGCCTGCTAAGGAAAACTCCGTTTGGAAAAAAAATCCTGACAAAACTGCTCCTGAGGTCAGCAAAATAGAAATTTTGAACTTGAAAACATTAAAATTGACTTTTTCCGAGAATGTGGATAGCTTGACAATGACAGACAAGAACAGTTATCAAATTTCAAATACGAACTTATCAGCCCTTAATTTTCAAACGAAAAATACCGTTAATCTACAGTTTTCTACTAATTTAGATAGTGCTACTTTATATCAAATAGAAATAAAGAATATCAAAGACTGCGCAGGGAATGTTTTAAATACGAGTTTAGAGTTTGGAATAGGGAAACGAGCAAAATTGTATGATTTGGTGATTTCAGAAATTATGGCAAATGAAATTTTACCTACACCTACTAATGAGCCAAGAGTACCACAAGCAGAGTATGTAGAAATTTATAATCGCACTAACTCCTTGATTAGCTTGGGCAATTTAATCTTGAAAGATGCCACTGCTGAGATTAAAATGCCTAATACTTTTATCAAACCTAAAAGCTACTTAGTACTTACAAGCACCTCAAAATCAAGCTTTTTTGATGATAAAAATGTAATTGGAGTTGCTTCTTTCATTACACTAAACAATACAGGAGAGGAATTAGTCATCAAGGATAGTGCAAATAATGTCATTCACAGCGTCAGTTACACAGACGCTTGGTACAAGAACGAAGAGAAAAGAAAAGGTGGTTGGTCATTAGAAATGATTGATACAGATAACTTCTGCGCTGAGTCCGACAATTGGACGGCAAGCACTGCCCCCCAAGGAGGAACTCCTGCTAAACCTAATTCTGTTCTTGGAAAAGTACAAGACAACGCTCCTCCACAAGTTACCTCTTTTGCTATTCAAAACGAAAACCAAATTGTACTTACTTTTAATGAACTGATAGAGGAAAGTAGTTTAAAAAACTTAGGCAACTATCTTATCAACAATGGTTTAGCAGTAAATTCTTTTACAGTAGAAAGTCGCAAAAAAGTAATATTGAATCTCAATCAGAAAATCAACGCTAATGTAATTTATGAGTTAAAAATTAATGGTTTAAAGGATTGTGGAGGCAATACTCTAACTTATAATACATCTTTTGGCTTAGGTCGTCTGCCACTGAAAAATGAAATTCTTATCACTGAAATTTTTGCAGATGAAACTCCACAAGTCGGCTTACCTTTGGTGGAATATTTAGAAATTTTCAATAATTCCAATAGTGTACTGACTTTGAACGGTTTACAGTTAAGTGATGCGACAAGTAGCACCCGTTTGCCCAATGTAATTTTGCAACCTCAAGAATACGCTATTTTGTGTAGTAGCACCAGAATAGACAGTTTTGCACGCATCGCTCCTAAGCCTAAAGTCATCGGAATAAGTGGTTTTCCAGGCTTGAATAATACAGGAGAACTCCTGACTATCAGTAGAATAGACACCAAAGAGATTATTCATTCGGTCAATTATTCCGATGCTTGGTACAAAGATGCGGTAAAAAAGCAGGGCGGTTGGTCATTAGAAATGATTGATATTCAAAATCTTTGTGGAGAAGGGGAGAATTGGACTGCCTCAATAGACTCACTTGGAGGTACGCCAAGTCGACAAAATTCTGTTTTTGCTCATAATCCAGACACTACGCCTCCACAGGTAAATAATCTTAGTTTAATACAAAATCCGCAGGAACAGTTACAAATTATTTTTTCTGAAAAAATGGATACGCTGACGCTGAGGCAAGTAGAAAACTATCAAATAATCAATTTATTGTCAATTAAAAGAATAGAGTTGGTCGATGAAAAAACAGTTCGTCTGACTTTTGATAAGAAGATAGAAGACAATTTGCTCTATGAACTCAATCTTAGAAATGTCAAAGATTGTAGTGGAAATTTGATAGAAGAAAGTAATTTGAGTTTTGGCAAAGGGAAAACACCCAACTTTCATGAATTGCTCATTACAGAAATCATGGCTGACCCTACGCCTGCTGTCAAACTCCCTGAAAGAGAATATGTTGAAATTTATAATAATACCGATGCTGTTTTAAATCTCTCAGATGTTTATTTTCATGATGAAAGTACAAGAGTCAGGTTATCGGGAATCTTACGCCCAAGAGAATATGCAGTTTTATGCGCTAATTCTGCATTAAAAGAGTTTGCTACGCTTTTTCCAAATAGGCGATGGATTGGCTTATCATCTTTGCCCTCGCTTACTAATGCAGGTGAAAAGTTAGAGTTGAGAAATGAAAAAGGAGTTGTTTTGTTTTCAGTAACTTACAGTGATGCTTGGTACAAAGATGAGGTAAAAAAACAAGGTGGCTGGTCTTTGGAAATGATAGATACAAACAATCCCTGCGGAGAGGCAGACAATTGGACGGCTTCGGAGAATCCTCTGGGCGGAACTCCTGCCTTCCAAAATTCCGTGAAAGCTAACAACCTTGACATTACGCCTCCTTCTTTAAGCGAATTGGTAGTACAAAATAGTACAATTTTAACCCTGCGATTTAGTGAAAAAATAGACAGTCTTTATTTGAGTAAAATTGATAATTTTAGCTTTAATCCAGACCTAAGTGTTGGGAAGATAGATGTACAAAGTGAAAAGGAAATCAACTTGATTTTAGTCACTCCTTTACAAGCAGAAACTCAATATATTTTGAAAATCAATGAATTAAAAGATTGTAGTGGGAATGTTAAGAGTAATTTATCCTTTCCATTTGGCTTAGGTGCAGTACCAGCTTTCCAAGAAATTATTATTACAGAACTGATGCCTGACCCAAGTCCTGTGGTGAACTTACCAGAAAGTGAATACTTGGAAATATACAATCCTACCTCGAAAGTGTTGAGTTTAGGAGGCATGAGTTTGACTAATCAAACTACTGTGACTAAACTACCTTTTCAAGTGCTTTTTCCCAAAGAATACGCTGTTTTAGTACCTAATAGTGCAGTAGCAGAGTTCAAAAGAAAATTTCCCTCAGTAAAAGTCATTGGACTTTCTCCTTGGGTAAGTTTGCCAAATAATAACGGGCTACTGACCTTGCGAAACAGTCGCGGGCAGATGATTTTTGACTTAGCTTATTCCAACGATTGGTACAAAGACGCAGAGAAAAAAGATGGCGGTTGGAGTTTGGAAATGAGGGACTTAACTTCACCTTGTTTGGAAAGTGTAAATTGGGAGGCAAGCAAAGACCTCAATGGAGGAACTCCCGCCAAGGCAAACTCTGTAAACACTATGGTATCAGATAATACACCCCCTATCTTATTGCGGGCAGAGGCTATAAGCGATACTCAAATTCGCCTAATTTTTAATGAAAAATTGGATAGTTTGAGTACTACAAATACTCATTATCAAGTAGATAACAGGCTAAAAATAGATAAAATTCAGTTTGACTATCTGTTGCCTAAGCAAGTAAACTTGACTTTTGAGCAAGGTTTGATGAAGAATAAACTTTACACGCTTACTGTCAGAGGTATCAAGGATTGTAGTGGTAATACTTTGATAAACGATGTACAAACTACTTTTGTATTGCCAGAGCAAGGTCAGAAAGGAGATGTCCTAATCAATGAAATTTTGTTTAATCCGCCTACTTACGGTGTGGACTTCATAGAGATTTACAATATTTCCGATAAGTACCTCAACTTGCAAAATTGGCGATTGGGAAATGCAAATACTAACTATCTGATTTCCAGAGATATTTATATTTTTCCGCCTAAGACTTATTTGGCTTTGACCAAAGATAAGAAACAACTCAAATCTCAATACCCACAAGGCATAGACAGTTTGTTTTTAGAAATGCCTTCTTTCCCAACCTATAATGACGACAAGGGTACTGCAATTTTATATAATAACTTGGGAGAAGAATTAGATAGATTTGATTATGATAAAAGCTTTCATTTCAGGCTATTAGATGATAAAAATGGTGTTTCTTTGGAACGCATCAGCTTTTCTGCTCCCACGAATGACCGCCAAAATTGGCACTCGGCAGGCTCGCCCACTTTTGGCACACCTGGGTATAAAAACTCCCAAGCAAGACCTGATAATGCACCTCGCACATTAGCAAGCGATTGCTTTACGCTTGAAAATAAGGTCTTTACTCCCGATGGAGACGGCTTTCAAGATTTGCTATTGATTTACTATACTTGCAACGCTGTGAATGTAACTGCCAATATTTTCATCTTCGATGCACAAGGGAGGAAAATCAAGACCTTAGCTCAAAACCAACTATTGTCTGCTATGGGTTTCGTTCCATGGGATGGCACTGATGACCGCTACCAAAAAGCAAGGGTGGGGCAGTACGCTATATTCATAGAACTATTTGATTTGCAAGGAAATGTTCAGAGGATACAACTTAATGCTGTAGTTGGGGCGAAGTTTTAACGATATAAAGAGGAACTTTCCAGAAGTTTAGAACTTTTGGAAAGTTGTGCGAATAAAAACGATTTTACTTTTGTTTGAATTTTTACTTAATTGCGTACCATCAAATTAATACCTGCGTTCATGCTCAAATTAGGCTCTAAAAACACATCACCCATGAGCCAACCAGCGCTTTTGCCTTGCAACTCTATGTAAGGGCAAAATATCTTTCCAGTATTGGCTCGCACTTTAATGCGCAACATGCCGCCCAATTCGCCGCTTTTTTCGGTGAAAGACAGATTTTTAGGTTGTATCCAAAGCGCAGCCGATGGACTAACAGCAATTTTTCCGTCCCAAAGCGCATAATCCACCACGCCGGCTTCCAGTCCGGGAAAATAAGAATCCTTGTTAAAATAGCTATGCACGACAGCGTAAGCGCTGATTTTAGGCGATTGATACCAAAGGTCTATCATAAAATCGTTCCCAAAAGGAATGGCTACGCTTCTAAGAGCAAAATTTCCATAGTGGTTGCCTGCATCGCTTGATTTAAGGCGGATTCGTTCTATGCCAAAAAGCGTAGGCGAAAGAAAATTAATCCACTGCCAAGCGCCTTGTTTTCTAATAAAATCCCGCTCTTCTTGTGTCAAATCGGCTTGTCTAATGTAGCGATTGATACCTATGCCCGAGGGGTGAATGCCTCTGGCGCTGTATGGTAAGTTTGGGCGAAACAGCGAATATGCCCAAGCCGTGTAATCCGGTCCGGTAAAATCGCGATTGGCAATGTCGCGACCTTCCTCTTGACTAAGTTTATCATTGATTTCGTCAATATCGGGGCGGGCGCAGGATCTAAGGTATTCTCCTACGCCAAAAGTAACAATCCAATATAAGGGTATATTGGGCATCTTTTGCTTGTAGAAAAAATCATTTCTTTGCAAAGTTTGAATCAGGTGCAACTCGCTTTCGCCGCCTGCCGTTTGTAATCTGCGCCAATCGTTCTGATGCTTGTCATGAACGCGCGCCAAATCCTCATCGGTGAGGCGATAAACTTTAATAGCAGATTTTCCAAAAGGAAAAGTGTTTACTTCGTTGGCGCTGTTGGCTTCGCGACGCGTCAGTACAGCTCGGTGATACTCTTCATGCAACCAAGCATGACCAAAAGGTACAAAAGTGCTTAATACATCTACAGCAGTTACCCCCCCATACGTCAATAAATTTCGCAAAAAATTGCTATTCACTTTTCTGAAAAGGCGCTTAATATCGTGGTGTACGACGCTGTAAAAATTGGCGCTCATTTGTAGGCTTTGCTTCATGCTCGGGTTAGCGTAGCCTGCAAAAAAATTACCTGTTGTGCGCGAGGCATAACTCTGATGCGGAAAATCCAACACAGGAAAATCTAACAACAGCCGCACCGTATCGCCTGAACTTTGGGCATAGCCCAAATGAAATGAAAATACAATTGCTAAAAAAAGGTAAATTCTCATATTTTTATGAAGGCTTAATTAGTCTTTTTGGATAGAATGTAGCGCGTGAAAATAATGCCTTGCTGTGCCTGCTGTCCATCGCGTATGGCAGAACTAACATGTGCTAACTCCCAACCTTGATTGAGATATTCGTTGATTTTATCAACAACGATTTTGTCATTTCTTTTGATATTCTTTTCGTTAATAAAACCTGAAATAGCAAATAAGCCTCTCATTTCCACTTCTTGCTGGTTGCCGTCGGGAAAGGTGATAAACATTCGGGAATTTCCACCTGAAAGAAACTCCGAGTATTCAATGGTCGTGATAATCATCACTTGCTTGCTTTGCGCCTGCGCTTGAAAACATAGTCCAAGCGACAGAACCAATAAAACAAATTTTAATAACTTCATGGTCTTACAAGTTTTAGTTTATTCAAATTTACCTACAAAGCCGCCGTATGCCTAAAAATTGTGATGAAACCGCCTTTTTCAGGGACAAACAGGCATTTTGAGAAGTAAATTCTTTGAAAATAATCGCTTAATTTGGCAAAAAATTTTG
>Ga0272446_1008148_pt1 | contig 10098 bp, 9 predicted proteins | sample YNPCB0061_FD_194587 | JGI IMG/M metagenome (GOLD analysis project Ga0272446, IMG submission 194587) | Hot spring microbial mat communities from Yellowstone National Park, WY, United States - YNP-CB-006-1 | ecosystem: Environmental > Aquatic > Thermal springs > Hot (42-90C) > Sediment | place... | reverse complement strand
CGCCTGCGGCTCCGTTCGGAATGACATGAACCATGTCATTCCGAGCGCAGCGAGGAAGCTGGCAGCGCACCGCGCTGGCCCGCCGCGCGGCACCGCCAGATTCCTCACTCCGCCTGCGGCTCCGTTCGGAATGACATGAACCATGTCATTCCGAGCGCAGCGAGGAATCTGGCAGCGCACCGCGCTGGCCCGCCGCGCCACGACGACCAGCCGCGCCACGACGGACCAGCGCCACCCCATATCATTCCGCGTACCTGATGGCCCGGCGGCGGGCCAGTGGCGCCGGGAGCAACCCATGTCACCCCGAGCCCTTCGGCTGCGCGGCTCCCGAGCTTGTCGAGGGGCAGGGCAGGCTCCGCGAGGGGTCTTGAGGAGCATGGGCATCGCCAGATTCCTCGCTCCGCCTGCGGCTCCGCTCGGAATGACATGAACCATATGTTTCTGAGGAGCGCCGTGACGACCAGCCGCGCCACGACGGACCAGCGCCACGACGACCAGCCGCGCCACGACAGGCCAGCACCACAGCGGGCCGGCGCCACCCCATGTCATTCCGAGCGGAGCGAGGAATCTGGCAGCGCACCGCGCTGAAGCCCCCGCGCTGCCAGATTCCGCACTCCGCCTGCGGCTCCGTTCGGAATGACGTGAACCATGTCATTCCGAGCGCAGCGAGGAAGCTGGCAGCGCACCGCGCTGGCCCGCCGCGCGGCACCGCCAGATTCCGCACTCCGCCTGCGGCTCCGTTCGGAATGACATGAACCATGTCATTCCGAGCGCAGCGAGGAAGCTGGCAGCGCACCGCGCTGAAGCCCCCGCGCTGCCAGATTCCGCACTCCGCCTGCGGCTCCGTTCGGAATGACATGAACCATGTCATTCCGAGCGCAGCGAGGAAGCTGGCAGCGCACCGCGCTGAAGCCCCCTCGCTCCACTCGGGGTGACATGGCGACACCGTGGACCAGCGCCGCGACGACCAGCCACGGCGGGCCAGCGCCACCCCAGGGCTGATGCAGCGTGTCTGGGGCAGCGTAGCCGCCCCGTGGCCGACCGCGGGAGGCGGACATCGTGCCAGCCCTACGCCTGGGTGACAGGCACAGGGTTAGCCGTTGCGTGGCTCCCAGACCTCGGTGAGCACGCAGTCCCAGGGGAACTTATACTCATCGGCGGCATCGTAGACGTGCGACTGGAGGTTCACGACGATCACCTCGGGCCGCGAGAGGGCCTTCCAGCCATGCATAATCATCGGCGGGATCTTGAGCAGGCGCGGTTTCTGGCTGCCGAGGAAGATCGGATTGACGTGGCCAAAGGTCGGCGAGTCGGGGCGAATGTCGACCAGTGTGACCTGCAGTTTGCCGCGCGTAACCGTGAACTGGTCGGTATGTGCCTCGTGCAGGTGCCAGCACTTGGTCACACCATAATCGGTCGCGCTCTGGTAGATGTGCTCGGGGACGAGTAGATCCTCATCATCGACCCAGGGCCGGCTCCACAGCTCGATCACATCGCCACGGCCATCGAGATGGACCGTCAGATCCTTGACGCGCACGCCGGCGATCGTGGGCGGGCGATATGGGGACTGGATGACGTACGGAATGCTCTGCAACCAGGCTACCGTCACCTCACGGGCATGCGCGGGCCTGGGTTCGATCGTGGTCATAGAACGGGCACCTCCTGAGCTGAGGAACGAACGGCTGGCAGGTGGGCCGCCGGGGTATGGCACACGCGATGGGAAACTCGTCACAGGTTACGAATGACCGGTGAGCAGTATACCACTTGTCATTGACTGGCGTGGCATCCGTCTGTTATACTTGAAGTCTCAAAGGTTATCCACGCCTAGAATGTGAGCGGATGGCTCTTGGTTACCCCACACGTTATCGTCGGCCACCTGGCGCCTGATCTGGATTGCCTCGCCGCTATCTGGATCCTGGTTCGCTTCGGCGGCGCCACCGAAGCGGAGCTCGAGTTTGTGCCCGCTGGGCGGACGCTGCACGACGCTGAGGCTGATGCTGACCCGCGGATCATCCACGTGGATACGGGTGGTGGGCGCTTCGACCACCATCACTGTGCCGACCCGAGCCTGAGTGCAGCCGAGCTGGTGCGGCGGGTGCTCGCGCCAGACGATGAGGCCCTGCGCCGCCTGGTCGACCAGGTCACACGGATCGACAATGCCGAGGCCTCCCCCGGACAGCGGTCGGTCTTCTTCAATATCAATGACCTGATCGCAGGCTACAACGCACTCTATCCCAACCGGCCGCACCACGTCGCCCACGCCATGCTGCCCAACCTCGATGCCTGGTACGAGCACGAGTTGCGTCAGGTGCGCCTCGAGCGAGCCTTTGCGCGTCGGCGCGAATTTCAGACCCGCTGGGGCCTCGGCATCGCGATGCAGAGCGACGATGGCGGCTCCAGCCGCCTGGCCTATAGCCATGGCGCCGTACTCTACGCCTACCGCGACCGGCAGGGCTACATGGGTGTTGCCGCCCAGCGCCGCTCCAGCGTCGACCTCGAGCCGGTCTACAACGACCTGAAGCAGATCGATGGCGACGCCGACTGGTACCTACACCCCGGTCACCGGCTCCTCCTCTGCGGCACCCCCAAGGCCCCCCCGCGCCAGCGCTCGGCGCTCTCTCTCGATGACCTGGTAAGCGTGCTCAAGCGACGCTAGAAAGGCCGCGGCGCTGGCTGCGCCAGCGCCGCGGCCTTTTCCAGGGCGATCGACCGCCTACGCCTCGCCCAGTTCCTCCAGGACCAGCTGGCGCAGCCGCTCGGTTGCCCGGTGCTGCAGCGCCTTGACCGAGCCAACGGTCCGGCCCATCTGGCGGGCGGTCTCCTCCAGGTTCAGGCCATAGACGAAGCGCAGGCTGAGCACGCGCCGCTGGCGCTCGCCAAGCCGCTGGAAGGCACGCCGGACGGCCGCGCGGTCGACGTGGCCGACAACCGCCTCGTCGGGGCCGTCGGCCAGCATGTCCCAGGGCTCTAGCCCCACCTTGACCTGGCGGTCCTTGCGCCGCAGCGCATCAATCGTGCGGGCGTGGGCGATCCGATAGAGCCAGGCGCTGATCGACCAGCCCCGATCTTCGTAGCGCCCAATGCCTTCAAGCACACGGACGAACACGTCGCTGTGGATGTCGCGCGCCAGTTCGGCGTCACCGACGCGAAAATAGATGTACCGATAGATCGCAGGGCTGTAGCGCTCATAGATCGCGCTGAGCGCCTCTGGATCGGCGGCCTGGGCGCGGCGGACAAGGTCGTGTTGCTGGGGTGTCGCGGTCATGGCAGCCTCCTCCGTCGTACAGAGAACAAAACGTACGGCGAGTATAGGCTGCCGCCGGGGAGGACGGGGTGATCAGTCGGTAATGCTGCGGTGACCGCGCCAGTCCGGGCGCGATATGCTACAATGCACGACAGTGGCGCTGCCGCACCAGGCTGCGCCGCCCACGGACCTGGATGACAGGAGCGAGCGGTGCGCGATATGTTTACGCAACCCACCGACGAGGCCGGGTTGCGCGGCAAGGACGATACGATCGAACTACTGAAGGCCTGGGCGGGTACCTCCCTGGCCTTCGCGATCTACCTGGTGGGCGGGCAGGTGCTCAACCGCGCCTTTCTCTACGCGCTGACCGCGGCAGCGCTGACCTGTGGCATCGGCTTTCTGCTACACGAACTGGCCCATCGCATGGTGGCGCGGCGCTTCGGCGCCGAGGCCCACTTCGTGGCCAACAACCCCTGGCTGTTGATCTCGATTGCCCTGGCCTTTCTGCGGATCTTCATCGCGGCACCAGGCGCGGTGTGGCACCGTGGCTACCTCACCGCCCGCCAGAGCGGCCTGATCGCCCTCGCCGGGCCAGCCAGCAACCTGGGCCTCGCCGTGCTCTTCCTCATTGCGGCCTTTGTGGTGCCGGCGACGGTGAGTGTACTGGGCCTGCCGCTCAGCAGGGTCTTCGCGATTGGCTACAGCATCAATGCCTGGCTCGGCCTCTTCAACATGATCCCCGCCGGGCCCTTCGATGGCGCCAAGGTTCTCGCCTGGGACTGGCGCGTGTTCGCAGTTACCGTGGCAGTCGGGTTACTTCTGACCTTCGGGATCCGGATCTAGCAGGGTACGGCCCGCGAGCGCACGGCCGCGCCGGCCGTCACCCGGGTTGCGTACCGTCCAAGGAGGGTGGCGACATGCGGACGCCGATCATCGCCGGGAACTGGAAGATGTACAAGACCGTCGGTGAGGCCGTGGATCTGGTCAAGGCCTTGCTCGCCGGGCTCGGGAGCGGGCACGGGCGCGAGGTTGTGGTCTGCCCGCCGTTTACGGCCCTGTACGCGGTGCGCCCGCTGCTGGTAGGCACGGAGATCGCGCTCGGCGCCCAGAACCTCTACCATGAGCGTGAGGGTGCCTTCACCGGCGAAATCGCCCCCGGAATGCTGGTCGATGTCGGCTGTCGCTATGTGATCATCGGCCATAGCGAGCGCCGCCAGTACTTCACCGAGACGGATGCGGGCGTGAACCGGAAGCTGAAGGCGGCGCTCGCCGCCGGGCTGCGCCCGATCATGTGCGTGGGCGAGAGCAAGCCGCAGCGCGATGCCGGCGAGGCCGAGGCGATCGTCACCGGGCAGGTGGGCGCCGGCCTGGTCGATATTTCCGCCGCGCAGATGGCCGAGGTGGTCATTGCCTACGAGCCGATCTGGGCGATCGGCACCGGCGATACCGCGACCCCCGCCGATGCCCAGGCTATGCATCTGGCCATTCGCCATACGCTCGGCGATATGTATGGCGATGCCGTGGCCCAGAGTGTGCGCATCCAGTATGGCGGCAGCGTGAAGCCCGACAATATCGACGAACTGATGGCCCAGCCCGATATCGATGGCGCACTGGTGGGCGGTGCATCGCTCAAGGCCGATAGCTTCCTGCGGATCGTCCATTACCAATAGCCACCCCACCCACCCTATTCGCTCTATTCGTTCCCTCTATTCGATGTACGTGTCTATCCCTCTGGCTGACGGCACAGTGACCAGCGGTACCCAGCCGCCTGGCTCACTGTGCCCTTCGTTTCATGGTTAGTGTTACAACGAGACCTCAGCCGTTGTCGCACACGGAAGCCAGGTCCTGTCACCTTGAGCGGAGCCGTAGGCGGAGCGAAGGGGCCTGGCAGTGCATCTGTGCCGGGATTCCGCGCTGCGAACGGCATGGCTCGCCTCGTTGTACTATTAGGAAGGAGTAAGCCTGGCGCAGCGGGTTCGTCCGGGTGCGCCGGGAACACCATGTCATCCGAGATCGTGATCATTCTGGTGCTGATCCTCGCCAATGGCGTTTTCGCCGGCACCGAACTGGCTATCCTGGGCGCCAGGCGCGGCCGGCTCGAGCAGAAGGCAGAGGATGGCAGTCGTGGCGCGCAGGCCGCGCTCAAGCTGCAGGATGATCCCAATCGGTTTCTTTCGGCCGTTCAGGTTGGTATCACCCTGATCGGTATTCTGACTGGCGCTTTCGGGAGCGCGAGCATTGCAGCCCGGCTTGCACCGACCCTGCGCGAACTGCCGTATGTCGGCCCCTATGCCGATCAGGTCGCCTTCTTCGGCGTGGTGCTGCTGATCACCTACCTCACTCTGGTCTTTGGCGAACTGGTGCCGAAGCGGGTTGCCCTGCTCAAAGCTGAGGCCTACGCGACCCTGATCGCCCCACCGATGACTCTGATCGCCCGCCTCAGCAGCCCGATCGTGGCGCTGCTCTCACTCTCGACCCAACTCGTCCTGCGCCTGATCGGCCTCGGCAATGTCCCGGAGACCCAGGTCACTGAGGAGGATATCCGCGCCCTGGTGCGCGAAGGCGCCGAGGGCGGCACCGTGGAGCCTCAGGAGCGGGAGTTCATCGAGAGCATCTTTAAGTTCACCGACCGCGCCGTGCGCCATATCATGACCCCGCGGCGCGATGTGGAGATGGTCGAGGCTGATGCGACCCTCGGTGAGGTGCTCGACGATCTGTTGGAGAGCGGCTACTCGCGCTTCCCGGTCTATGAGGAGACGCCCGACCAGATCGTGGGCGTGGCCCACGTACGCGACCTGCTGCTGCTCTACCGGCGCGAGGGCGAGAGCGCCCGCGTGCGTGATGCGATCTCGCCGCCGCTGTACGTGCCCGAGAATAGCCGGGCGCTGGCCCTGCTCGCTACCTTTCGCAAGAGCCGCCGCCATATGGCCATCGTGGTGGGTGAGCTCGGCGGCATCGAGGGCGTCGTCACCCTGGAGGACGTGCTCGAAGAGATCGTCGGCGAGATCGAGGATGAGTTCGATATCGCCGCCACGCCGCCCGTCGTGCGCCGTGAGGATGGCTCCCTCCTGGTCGAGGGTACACTCTCGATCGATGAGGTGAAGCAGCTGCTCGACGAAGAAGAACTGCCCGATGAAGAGACCTATCGCTACGATACGCTCGCCGGCTTCGTGATCAGTCTGATCGGGCGCATGCCCAGTACCGGTGATGTCGTCCATTGGGATAAGTGGCGCTTTGAAGTGATTGATATGGACGGCCTGCGGGTCGATAAGGTGCTGATCTCCGAGACCAGCCCCCCCGACGATGCCTGATGCGCAGGAGGCGGGCGTCCGTACCGTGCTGCGCCCGCGCGCATCGCGTTGCTGGTGAGCCTGGATCCAGGGGTATGAACGTAAGGAGCGCGTATGGCCGGTGAAATAACCCTACGGGCGACCCTCGCCCGCCCCTTTCTTGCCGCAACGACCACACCACAGGTCGCCTATGTGCTGATCGAAGTGCAACCGAGCCAGGTGGTGGCCCAGGTGCGCATGCCGGTCAATGTCAGCTTTGTGCTCGACCGCTCGGGGTCGATGAAGGGTGAGAAGATCGAGCGCGTGCGCCAGGCCACGAGTATGGCCATCGACCTGCTCGATGCCCAGGATATTGCCTCGGTGGTGATCTTCGACCATCGCAGCGAAGTGCTAGTGCCGGCCGCCCCGGTGACCGACCGGCGCGCGATCAAGGATCGCGTGGCCCGTATCCGCGATGCCGGGGGCACCAGGATCGCGCCCGCCGTCGAGCGGGCGCTGCGCGAGATCGGGCGCGACCGCTCGGGCGCCATCCGCCGCCTCGTCCTGCTCACCGATGGCCAGACCGAGAATGAGAAGGAGTGCCTGCTCCGCGCCGACGATGCCGCGCGCCTCGGTGTGCCGATCACCGCCCTCGGCGTCGGTCGCGACTGGAACGAGGACCTGCTGATCGAGATGGCCAACCGCTCCGGCGGTACCGCCGACTATATCGCCCGGCCCGATGAGATTACCGAGTACTTCCGCAATACGGTGCAGAAGGCCCAGAGCACCGCCGTACACAACGCGACCCTCAACCTGCGCCTCGTCCAGGGTGTGACCCCGCGTGCCGTCTGGCAGGTCATTCCGCTGATCGACAACCTGGGCTACACGCCGGTCTCCGACCGCGATGTGACGGTGCCCCTCGGTGAGCTGGAAACCGGCCAGGGTCGGACCATGCTGGTTGAGTTGCTGGTCGACCCGCGCCCCGTGGGCACCTATCGTGTTGGCCAGGTGGAGGTGAGCTACGATGTGCCTGCCCTCGGGCTGACCGGCGAGAAGAATCGCGTTGATGTGCTGCTCACCTTCACCGCCGACCAGAGCCAGTTGCAGCAGGTCAACGCGGGGGTGATGAATATCGTCGAGAAGGTCAGCGCCTTCAAGTTGCAGACCCGCGCCTTGCAGGATCTCGCCCAGGGCGATGTCGCCGGCGCGACCCAGAAACTCAAGAGCGCCGTGACTCGTCTGCTCAACCAGGGCGAGCTCGACCTGGCGCAGACGATGCAGCAGGAGATCGCGAACCTCGAGCAGGGTGGCCAGCTCTCCAGCGAGGGACAGAAGACGATCAAGTTCCAGGGGCGTAAGACGGTGCGGCTCAGTGATATGGACCTGCCGAAAGAGTGATCACCGTCGATCGACCAGGGTGCGTGGTCGGTCGACGCCAACGAGGCGTATGTATATCCTGATTACCAACGATGACGGGTACGAGAGTGAGGGGCTGGTGGCCCTGCGCAGCGCGCTGAGCAGTGTTGGCGAGGTGGTGGTGGTGGCCCCGGATCGTAACTGGAGCGCGGCCGGCCACTATCGCAAGCTGTTCGACCCGCTGCGGGCCTGGGAGGGTACGCTGGCCGACGGCAGCCCGGCCCTGATCTGCGACGGCACGCCCGCCGATTGTGTCGCCCTCGCGGTGATGGGGCTGCTGCCGCGCAAGCCCGACCTGGTGGTTTCGGGGATCAACCTGGGGGCCAACCTGGGGACCGACCTGCTCTACTCCGGCACCGTCGCGGCGGCGATGGAGGGCATCGTCTTCGGCGTGCCGGGGGTCGCCGTCTCACAGCTACGGGTCAGAGACCGCCCGTGGGATTTTCGGGCCGCCCAGGCGGCGATCGTCCGGCTGGTGCGCAAGATCGAAATCATGGGGCTGCCGGCGGGCATTTTGCTCAACGTCAACGTGCCGGCCCGCGCACCTGAAGAGGTGCGCGGCATCCGCATCGCCCGCCTCGGACGCCGCGCCTACCGCGATGAACTGGTGGTGCGCCACGACCCGCGTGGGCGACCCTACTACTGGATCGGTGGCTCCGAGCCCGAAGATTATGCCGAGGAGGGCACCGACGTCGCCGCAGTGGCCGAGGGCTATGTCAGCCTTACCCCGGCCCATATGGATCTGACCAGTCATCGCTGGCTGGAGGAGCTGCAGGGCTGGGCGCTGGATGCGTAGCCGTGACCTGGCTCTGGCGCGCGCCGGACGCACCACGGCTGACGGCCTGCGGCAACAGGTTCTCGGCAGCCTCGGTGAGCTCGCGGATGTCGCCAAAGGGGCCGCTCTGCGCATCGATGGTGGCCACCGCCAGCGCCATTTGCGGGGCGCGGCCCGCGCGGAGGTCGCGGTAGCCGTAGTGCAGCCTGATGTCGGCGTCGAAACGCCGGGTGAGTTCAGCCGTCACCGCCTCGATCCGCTCGGGCAACGAGATCAGCACGAAGTAGGGGCCGACCACCATCTGGCCGACAAAATCGTCCGGGGCGCCGTGCTGCCGCACCACGTCGCAGAGCAGCAGGGCGGTGAACTTCAACACGTCCTCACCTACCACCACGCCGTAGAGCTGGGTAAAGTGCTCGAAGCCGACAATACGGATGAGCGCCAGCGTCCAGCCCTCGCTGGCGAGCAACTGACGGAGGCGCGTGTTGACCAGTTCGCCGGTGGGCAGATTGGTGACCGGGTGGTAGTGGCCGCGCCGCCGTTCCTCGCGGAGCTGGTTGCGGATGACGGAGTAGAGTTCCTCAATGTCGAAGGGCTTGCCCAGGAAGTAGTCGGCGCGGACGACGTTGTGGGCGGTGAGCCGGTGCTCGCGCTCGCTGAAGGCGGTGAGCACCACAATCGGGATGTTCTGCGTCGCGGGGGCTGAGCGCAGCGCGATGCCCACATCGTAGCCGCTGATATCGGGCAGGCGCACGTCGAGCACCACCAGGTCGGGCGGGGCCTCGTGGCAGAGTTCGAGCGCCTGCCGGCCCCGCGTCGCCACCTGTACCGTCAAACCCTTGCCGCGCAGGTAGAGCTCGAGCAGCCGGGCGATGTCTGGATCGTCCTCGACGATGAGTATGGTTGCGTTTTCGTGGTCCATGCTTGTTGTGGTACCGGGCCCAGCTGTGCTGCACCTGTGTGGGTATGAACGTGGTATCGGCGCCGATTCGCCTGCGGGCGGCGGAGGGTGTGACGCCTATGCTTGCACGCGCCGCCCCGTGGCCGCATCCCGCGCCGCGTGGCCGCCCCGCCGCCCCCGAACTGGGGGCCTGCCCGGCCCCCGGCACCCCCACGACAGCGTCCCGGCCCCGCGGCCGCCCCGCCGCCCCCAAACTGGGGGCCTGCCCGGCCCCGACACCCCCGCGCCGGGGGCCTGCCCGGCCCCCGGCACTCCCGGGACGCTGTCCCGACCCCTGCGCTGCGTGCGGGGCGCTCCGCCCCCGCGCCCCCGGGCCGGGGGCCTGCCCGGCCCCCGGCACCCCCGGCCAAAGGGGCTCCGCCCCTTTGGAAACCCCAAAGCCCACGCCCGTCCCGGGCGATCGCGGCCGTGCTGCATGCCTCAGACCGCGCAG
>Ga0272446_1008147_pt1 | contig 10099 bp, 9 predicted proteins | sample YNPCB0061_FD_194587 | JGI IMG/M metagenome (GOLD analysis project Ga0272446, IMG submission 194587) | Hot spring microbial mat communities from Yellowstone National Park, WY, United States - YNP-CB-006-1 | ecosystem: Environmental > Aquatic > Thermal springs > Hot (42-90C) > Sediment | place... | reverse complement strand
AAAAGCGCTTGCTGATGGCAAAACGCGAGAAGAGGCCGCAAAGGAAGCTCTCATCGGAGCGGCAACGCTTTATCGCTGGCTTGCCGTCCCCGAGTTTGCGGAAGAAGTTGACCGGCTCACACTCCTCACCGGCATCGCGGTACGCGCGGAGCGGCTCCGAATTGCCAAGCGCACGGTTGCGCGAATGGCTGAGCGCACTGAAAAAGACTTGCTCGATTGGCTGAAGTTTGCACAGAGTGAGACCGATGGAAGCCGGAGTGACATCGCCGACAAACTTGCGGCCATCGTGGCAGCTGCTGCAGGCGAAGGCTAAGCAGCTTCAGCAGCCTGAGAAGCCGGGCATTGGTAGTGGCAACGTTGCCACCGCTCCGATCTGGACGCCGCACGAGGGGCCGCAGCAGGCTGCCTACGAGAGCGAGGCCGATATCATCGGCTACGGCGGCGCGGCAGGCGGCGGGAAGACCGATCTGCTGCTCGGCTTCGCCGGCACGAAGCATCATCGGTCGATCATCTTCCGGCGCGTGTTCCCGTCGCTGGCGGCGATGATAGAACGCAGCCGGGAGATCTATAACCCTGACGGCGTGGCGCACAGCGCGGATAGCTTCAACGAGAGCTTGCACCGCTGGAAGTTCGGCGACGGCCGTATGATCGAGTTCGGCGCTGTCCAGTACGAGCAGGACCGCAAGAAGCATCAGGGCCAGCCACGTGACCTGATGGCCTTCGATGAAGTGACGGAGTTCCCTGAGAGCATCGTGCGGTTCCTGATGGCCTGGAACCGAACGACGCGGCCGGGGCAGCGCTGCCGTGTCGTGATGACGTTCAACCCGCCGATGGATGACGCTGGCCAGTGGGTCATCACGTTCTTCGGACCGTGGCTTGATCCCGAGCATCCGAAGCCGGCCGAAGACGGCGAGCTGCGCTGGTACGCGATGGTCGACGGCAAGGAGGTCGAACGGCCGAACAGCTCGCCGTTCGAGCACGAAGGCCGGATGATCCGTCCGAAGTCGCGTACGTTTTTCCACGCAAGCCTAGACGATAACCCGTCGCTGGCTGACACCGGCTACGGCGACACGATCGACGCGCTGCCGGAGCCGCTACGAAGCCTGCTGCGGGGAAACTTCAACGCCGCACGGGTGCCAAATCCGTGGCAGGTTATCCCGGCGGCGTGGGTACGGGCGGCACAGCAGCGATGGCGAGAGCAGCCGCAGCCGGATATGCCGATGCAGAGCCTCGGGGTTGACTGTGCACGCGGCGGGCAGGATCGCTTCACGCTGGCGCGGCTCTACGGCAACTGGTACGCCGAGCTGGAGAGCTATCCTGGCGCCGTGGTACCGGATGGCCCGAGTGGGGCGGCGCTGATCGTGAACGCGCTTGAGGGCGAGAGCGGCGTCACGGTCGGTATCGACGTGATCGGCATCGGCAGCTCGGTCTATGACAGCACGGTGGCACAGGGCATCGAGGCGATCCCGGTGAACAACTCGGAGGGGGCTCCCGATGCCAGGGACAAGAGCGGCAAGTTCAAGTTCCGAAACGTGCGGGCTGCCAGCTACTGGAAGCTGCGAGAGGCGCTCGATCCGGTGCACGGTGATGACCTGGCGCTGCCGGATGACCCTGAGCTGCTCGCCGATCTGACGGCGCCGCGGTTCAAGGTCACGACGGCAGGCATTCAGATCGAGAGCAAGGACGATATCAAGGAGCGGCTCGGACGATCGCCGGATAAGGGCGATGCGGTTGTCATTGCGCACTGGGTACTCGGCGAGAGCGGCTGGCTGCTCTGGGGGGATGGCTCATGAGAGACGGCGCCTATATGACGGACGGGACGAAGGCCATCCCGCTCTCGGCGCTCCGGCCGGAAGCCTGGACGCCGATGGACGATGAAGAGTACGCAGGGCCGGGCCTTACGCCGCGGCGAGGGCAGACCCGCGTGCCCGCGCTGTACCGCGCCGTTGACATTCGCGCCAAGGCCGTGGCCGGCATGCCGTTCCGGCTCGAGCGCAACGGCCAGGATGTGACCAACGATGACGAGATGCGGCCGTTCATCAAGCAGTTGCGGAGCCTCCTCTACCTGACCGAGTCCTCGCTCTGCTGCTATAACCAGGCGTACTGGGAGCTCGGCACGAACCGGCTCGGGCTTAACCTGACGCCGTTCTGGCTGGCAACGTCGAGCATCACGCCGGACATCGATCCGCGTGATGGCCTGCGGGGATTCTTCCGCACGGGCGGCACGGGCCAGTACCTGAAGCCACGCCAGGTGGCGTATTTCTGGGGGCCATCAACTGACATCGAGATCGGGCCAGATCGGATGCTGGCGCCGGTGGCCGTCGTGCTTTCGGCAGCCAGACTGCTGCATTACCTCGATCGCTTCGCGACTGGCTTCTTCCAGCGAGGCGCGGTCAAGGTCACGCTGCTCACCGTCGAAGGCAATCCGCCGAAGCCTGAGATGGAGAAGCTCGATGCCTGGTGGAGGCGTATGGTCGCTGGCGTGCGCAACGCCTTCGGCAGCGCCGTCGTACGGGCCGGCGTGAAGCCCGTCGTCATCGGAAGTTCTGTCCAAGAGACCAGCGCGCCGCAGCTGACGAAGCTCTCGCGGGAGGACGTTGCGGCCGGCATGGGCGTGCCGATGTCGCTGCTGTTCTCCAATGCACTCGCCGGCGGCACGGCCGATGCCGAGCGCTTGAACTTCTACGACTTCACGGTCGTGCCGGAGTGCGAGCACGTGATCGATGGGCCGCTGAACGAGCGCTATCTCGAACGGATCGGGCTGCGGCTGATCTGGACGCCGGAGAAGCTCGAGGTCTATCAGAAGTCCGAACTCGCCAAGGCGCAGGCCATCTTCCAGCTGGTAGGGCAGCCGCTGATGACCATAGACGAGGGGCGGGAGCGGATGGAGCTGCCGCCGATGGCCAAGGTGCAGCCGCCGCAGACGCCGGCACTGGGCGCGCCTGCTGACCAGCTGGCAATCCCGGCTCCGGCCGATGGCGCGGCGACGGCGGATCCGAACGCTCCGGCGGCAGAGGGCGGCAGTACCGTGCTGCTGCCGGGCACGTTCGACGCGCTGCGGGCGGCTGACCTGGAAAAGTGGCAGCGGAAGGCGCTCAAGGCGCTGGAGCGGCGTGGCCGGGCAAGCGTGGGATTCGAGAGCCCCTACATCGACCCGCACGAGCTGCTGCTCATCGGGCACGAGCTGCAGCACGCCGAGACGCCAGACGCGGTGAAGGCTGCATTCAAGGTGGCACCTCCAGGCGAAGACCTGACGGACGAAGAGCAGCCGCTGTACGAGCGGCTGAAGGCGGCGTTCTCCGCCCACGGCGAGCAGGTGGCAACGGCCATCATGAAGGCGCAGCCGCTTGAGCCGATCCTGGCGGCGGTCTCCAGCTCGATGACGGCAGCGCTCCTGCCGGCCATCACCGAGACTGTCAACGATTCCATCCTCGAACTCTCGGCGCAGATCGGCCCACACTTCGACGTGCCCACGCTGGCACAGGACGTGGCCGGCCGCTACGTATCCAGCTTCCTGTCGGGAATGGAGAAGAGCACACGGCAGGCGGTCGAGAAGGCCGTAATGACCTATCGGGCCACGCCGGGGATGAGCCGTGATGACCTGATCGGCGTGCTGCGGGGCGGCTTCGGCGCCCGGCGTGCCGAGCTCATCGCCATCACAGCGACGACGGAAGCGGCAAGTAAAGCCGTTGATGAGTACCGGACGCTGCTGAAGGGATCGGGGATTGAGATGGAGGCCGTCTGGCAGACCGTTGCAGACGAGCGTGTCTGCCCGATCTGCGGGCCGCTCAACGGCCTGCCGCAGAGCGAGTGGGGAGGGCGGGACATCCCCGGCCATATCCGCTGCCGCTGCTTCAAGACGCTGCGGGCGGTGAAGAAGCCAAAGTAGTGGCAACGTTGCCACCCTGCGTGGAGTTGCGTACATAATGGCAGACGCCGATCTGGACATCACTGGGCTGAAGGAAGCCGCTGCGCTCATCGGGCAGGATTTGACCGTGCCGCTCGGGGCGGCGCTCTTCGCCATCGCGCTGGAGGCACAGGGCCGGATCGCGCCGTACCCGGCGGCATCCCACAAGCCGCAAGCGTTCAAGACGGCGAAGCAGCGGCGGGGCTTCTTCGCAAAGCTGCGCAGCGGGCAGATATCGGTGCCCTATCGGCGATCGGGGCAACTCGGCAGCAAGTGGATAGCAGACGGCGGGGGAGCTCAGATCCGGCTCCGCAACACGGCAGGCTATGCCGGGCTTGTCCACAGCGAGAAAGGGCAGGCGTCCTACCACCGGGGCACCTGGAAGACGGACGAGAAGATCGCGGATGAAGTCGTCGGCGATGGGACGGCAGCCAATCTGATCGAGCAGGCATTGCAGAAAGCATTCGACGGAGGCGATTGATGGACGATAGCACCCGAATCCTGCTGCTGGCCCTACGTCGCGCGCTCATCATGGCACTCGGCGCCGTTGAGGATGTGTTAGGCTTGCCGCGTACGATTACAAAGCGTTCAGAACGCCGTGAGCCCTTGCAGCACGTGGTAGAATAAGCACAACAACCTGTTGCCTCCGCTGAAAAGCCGCGGCGTGTTGCTCCTAACGGGGCGATGCGCCGCTTTTTTGTCGCCAATGCCAGACGAACACGACAACCTGATCGCCGAACTCGACGCCGAAGCTCGGGACATCGAGCTGAAGGTGCTGAACTATGGCGCCAGGGTCGGAGAGACCATCGCCGGGCGGCTCGTGCGTGGCATCGGCGGGCGGTTCAGCAGCAGTGGCGCGGCGCCCAGTCCGTCAGCGCCGAAACCGCCCGCAACAACGCCGAAGCCCGCACGCGGCGGCGGCAGGCGCAAGAAGGGCGCGGCCCCGCCGAAGCTCACGCCGGAAGAGCGCCGGTCTCAGAAGGAGCAGGAGCGCCGAGCCACGCGCGATCAGATCCTGACCGAGCAAGGGCTCGATGAGAATCTGCGGGGCGCCTTGGTCGACGCGGCTGACGGCAACCTGCTGACCGCTGCCAATGGCGCGCGGCTCGGCGAGATGGGGCTTGCGGAGCAGGCCACGGATGGCACCTGGCGCCTGACGCCACAGGGACGGGCCGCTGTTCGCGCAGCGGAGACCGGCAACGCCGGCCGGGTGCGTGACGCGCTTTCGCTCGGCCGCGATCGGGCAGCTGCTGCGGCTGAGAAGGCCAAGGCTGCCGCTGAGAAAAAGAAGGGCGGCGGGGGCGGCGGCAAGGGCAAGAAGGAAGAGCCCGCCAAGCCTGCCAAGCCGACGCCAGAAGAAACGCAGGCAGCCAATCGTGCGAGTGTGGCCGCGGCGATGGCAGAGCAGAATGCCGGGCTGGCCGGGCCGGCGCTCGAGGCGCTGATGACCTTCGCCGATGGTGGCAACGTTGCCACCCCCGATCTGCTGAGCGCTATCGCCAAAGAGACCGGGCTGCTCGAACAGGACCGCACGGGCGGCTATCGCCTCTCGACGCAGGGCCGGCGCTTCGTGCGGGCCGTGAACAAGGCCGATGTGCGCGGGGCGCTCGATGCGCTGAGCGAGGCACGCGATCGACGGGCCGCGCAGCAGGAGAACGACATGGCCAATCAGGAGAAAGACGGCGCTATGAGCGAGGCCAAGTCAGCCTCCCTGGATAAGCGCACCGAGGTGATCCGGCGCGCCGTGTCCACGCAGCTCAACGTCTCAGCGATGATCGCCTTCCTGCTCGATGACGACACGCGCCAGGCGCTGATCGACGCGGGCGAGCTGGACGAAGACGAGGCCATCGCCGATCACATCACGCTCGTCTATCTGACGCCGGAAGCCAGCGACCTGGATGGCCAGAAAAATCGCCTCATCGCAATGCTGGCCGATCTCGCCAGCGTCACGCCGCCCGTAACCGGCGTGGTGAACGGCTACGGCCGCTTCGTCGGCGGCGAAGAGGGCGATGCGCTCTACGTCAACGCCGACAGCCCGGCGCTGCCCGAGCTCAGGCAGCGGCTCACCAGTTGCTGCCGGGAGTGTGGCATTGCGTACGCAAATAATCACGGCTTCACGCCGCATATCACGCTGAGCTATCTGGCCAGCGATGACGAGACGCCGGATCTGGACATTCCGAAGCTGCCGCTGACGTTCGACCGGATTGCGATCGTCTGGGCCGGCGAGACGCTGACCTTCCCGTTGCTCGGGGCGCAGCCGGAGCCGACGCCGCTGAGTCAGGCGCTCGGTTACGAGCTAGAGCTAGATGACACCATCATCGCGATGGGCACGCCGGTGAAGAGCCTGCCGGACGGTCGGATCGGCGGCTACCTCGTGAGCTTCAGCGATGCGACGCACCCGGACCTCGCCGGCGATTTCTTCACAGCTGACACCGACTTCGGCATTCCGAAGACCGGCGCCAAGACGGCGCTGTACTTCAACCATCGCCTGCCAATCAAGGGGCCGGGCGGGCAGACGTTCGTGGTGAAGGAGCGCATCGGCGATGGGATGCTGAGCATCGATCAGCATGGCGTGTTTATCGAGGCCGTGCTGCACAACCGCAAGCAGTACGAGCGAATGCTCTCCCAGCTCGGCTGGTCATCGGGCACGGCATCACATCTGGTTGACCGTGAGCCGGTCGGCAAGGCGTTCTGGGTCAAGAGCTGGCCGCTCGGGCTCGATGCGAGCCTGACGCCGACGCCGTGTAGTCCGGATATTCGGAATCACGCTATTCCTCTCAAGTCATATATCCCGTCCGAGTTGACCGCAGAGACCGGGCCACAGGTGGCAGGTGATGCCGCAGCGTCCAGTGGCGGGTGGCATGGCGGGGCACCGGCAATCAAGACGCACACAACCAAGGAGATCGCTGTGGACAAGGACGAGCTGAAGGCAATGCTGGAAGAGATGCTGAAGGCGCAGGCCGGGGGCATCGAGGCCAAGATGACGGAGCTGTCAACGGCCGTGGACACGCGGCTGAAGGCGTTCGAGGATAGCCCGGCGCTCAAGAACTCGGGCTTCATCTCGATGGACGGCGGAAGCGCCGACAAGGAAGTGAAGTCGTTCGCCGACTGGCTGGTCGCCGTGAAGCGCGGGGACCGCAAGCGCCTCACCACGGTGTACAAATCGGCCTGGACGGACTTTGGCGACGGGATGGCCGTGAAGGATCTAAACGAGGCGTCCGGCTCGGGCGGCGGCTACCTCGTGCCGGTCGAGTATGAGCCGGAGCTGCAGCGGCTGAGCGTCGAGGCGGCGATCGTGGAGCCCCGGGCGCGGCGTATCTCGATGGGCAGCGCCACGAAGCAGGTTCCAATGCTCAAGCAGACCGCCAATCCCAGCACGGCGGATGGCGGCAGCGCGTTCTTCGGCGGGCTGGTGTTTTACTGGAACCCCGAGGGGAGCGACATTTCCAGCGACAAGAGCGAGCCAGTCTGGGATATGGTGGAACTGATCGCCCGCAAGCTCACCGGACTGACTGTCGCCTCGAACGAACTGATCGAGGATGCGGCGTCGGTCACGAGCGAGCTGCTGCAGCTGTTCGCGGAAGGCCTGGCGCACGCCAAGGACTTCTTCTACCTGCGCGGCAACGGCGTCGGCAAGCCGCTCGGCGTGCTGAACGCACCCTGCAAGTACGCCGTGACGCGCAAGGCCAGCGGCAACAACGTCGAGATCGAGGACGTCTCGGCGATGATGGCGCGCATGCTGCCGGGCTCGTTCAAGAACGCCATCTGGGTGGCGCACCCGCTGAACATCTCAGACCTCATCCAGATGAAGATCGGCGACACGCCCGTCTTCCAGCCGGATGCGCGGGGGCCGGTGGCCGGCACGCTGCTCGGGCGCCCGATCGCATTTAGCGAGTACAGCCCGGCGCCCGGATCGGCCGGCGATCTGCTGCTCGCCGACTTCCAGGCCTATGCCGTGGGGCAGCGGCGCGGGATCGCCATCGCCTCGTCGGAGCACGCCCGCTTCGATAAGGACCAGACGACCTGGAAGATCACCTACCGCGGCGACGGCCAGCCGCTGCTCGATAGCACGGTCAAGCTCGCCGATGGCAGCAATACCGAGGTCAGCCCGTTCGTCGTCCTGAGCTAGCAGCGCGGGAAGGGGTGTTCAAGCCCCTTCACCCTCTCTCGTGGCGGGGAGACACCTCCCCTTCATGCTCTCAAGCGAGGAGACCATGACCGCAACTGAAAAGCTCCATCAGCGCGTGGCCGTCCTGGGTGTCGTCAACCCGCAGAGCGCGGCGGCGGGCACCTATGACAGCACGGGTGTCGATATGCGCCTGTTCCGCCGGGCGCTCTTCATCCTGCTCGTTGGCGCCCTGGGCGCATCGGGCACCGTCGACGCCAAGCTCCAGGGCAGCGCCGACAACTCCACGTTCGTGGACATCACCGGCAAGACCATCACGCAGCTCACCAAGGCCGGATCGGACGACAACAAGCAGGTGCTGCTTGAGATCTCCGACGCGGAGCTGCTCGATGCCAGCGCCACCTACCGCTACGTGCGGATGCGCGTAACCACGGGGACCGCCGCCAGTCTGATCGCCGTTGTGGCGCTGGGCGGCGACTCGCGCTACCCGCCGGCCAGTGATAACGACCTGGCCAGCGTCGATGAGATCGTCGGCTAGCACACGTCTGCGAGCGCCGGACTACATCTCCGGCGCTCGCAGACCATAGGAGAAGACCCCCATGCCAAAGCAGCGTGCGGAGTCGCCCGTAGCGCTTGAGAAGGTCGAAGAGACTATCCCTTCCGTCGAGCAGGAAGCCCCTGCGGACGGCATCGAGAAGGAAGGGATCGAGGCTCCGGCCGATGGGGCGGAGACGACGCTGGAGGGCGACGGCACAGGCGCGCCGCTGCCGCCGATCATCTTCACTCCAGACGCGGCAGTTACGGCAGCCGTTGCCGCTGCTTCGGCCGCGTTCACCGTCCGGGCACTCCAGTCGTTCGGTGACATACACGGACGCAGCTACAAGCCCGGCGATGTTGTGCCGTGGGATCGGGAGCGAGCCGAGCGCTACGCGGCGCGTGGCCTCGTGGAGATCGTTGAGGAGTAGGCTGTGCCGTTCCCGAACGCCTATCCCGAGGTCGAACACGTCAAGGCGTACCTGCGGGCGAATACGCAGCAGGCGCTGCCGAGCGGCGATGATGAGCTGCTCGGCAGCCTACTGGCGTCCGCTATCGCCTTCTGCGAGGGGCCGGAGGGCGCGGGGAGGCGCTTCCAGGTAACGACGGATAGCACGCGCCGCTTCGACGCCCTCCGCGACGTCGATCAGGGACTGCGGCGGCTCTGGCTTGATGAAGACCTCTGCGCCATTACCAGCATCACGAACGGGGATGGGATCGTTGTCCCATCGGATCAGTACGTCACCGACCCACGCAACGAGACGCCGTACTACAGCATCACCCTCAAGCTGAGCTCCGATGTCGTCTGGACGTACGACGATGAGCCCGAGGGAGCCATCGCCGTCGTCGGACGCTGGGGCTACAGCACGCAGGCGCCGTCCGACGTGGCACAGGCGGTGCTGCGGCACGCGGTCTGGATGTATCGCCAGCGATCGAGCGGCAACGGCGAGATCGACCGGCCGATTGTGGCGGATGGCGTGACGATTATGCCCTCAGCCGTGCCGGCCGATGTGATGGCCGTCTACCGCTCGTATCGGAGGCTGGCGTGAGTGCCATCCTCGACATCTACGATGTACTCGCGACGAAGGCCGTGACGGTGCAGGATATCACTCCGACCGTCTATGGCCTTGAGCATTTGCCGAACGCCGTAGAGCCGGCGATGCTCCCCTGCCGGCTGCTGCTGCCGATGCAGCCGCGCGGGGAAGGCCGGGACTGGAGCTTCATCGCGCTGGGCACCACGGCGAAGCTCACCTGGCATATCACCGATCTGCTGCTCTGGCGCGGCGCGGCGAGCGGGATCGGGCTGGAGGATATTGCGAGCGTGCTTGTCGGCTACGCCGGGGCCTATGCGGAGATGCTCCGGGGCAACCGCAGCATGGGGCAGTCGCAGTCGCACATCGTCAGCGCGCGATTTGTCTACGGAACATTCCAATTCCCTGAGAGCGATCAGGGCATGAGCTTCGACGGCTGCGCCGTAGAGCTCGATATCGAGGAGGTGCTCAGTGGCTAAGAAGACAACGACGGATGCCGAG